>Ga0209422_1000077_pt1 | contig 22040 bp, 24 predicted proteins | sample BlaSpr_A8_OM2_M3_FD_187983 | JGI IMG/M metagenome (GOLD analysis project Ga0209422, IMG submission 187983) | Forest soil microbial communities from Thunder Bay, Ontario, Canada - Black Spruce, Ontario site 2_A8_OM2_M3 (SPAdes) (version 2) | ecosystem: Environmental > Terrestrial > Soil > Boreal... | reverse complement strand
TAATATCGGTTTCCTGGATCGCAAGTTGTTTGAGAATGGCGAACATCAGCTCCTGCTTGCGCATCGTGCTGGCGTTTTCGACCCCTTTCTCTTCCGCGAATGAGACGAGCTCGGCCGGCGTTTGAGCTTTGAGGTCTTGAAGTTTCATTTCCCGCATTGGGATGGTCCTGTGGAATAACGGGGGGAGGGGCTGCAAGGTGGCTTTTTCGAAAATGCGGACGCGAGATCAGGATGGTCCGCAGGTCTGAGCTAGGAAAGTGCCGGAGAGGCTTCAAACCTGATGCGGCGGCCGGCTCCATTAAGGAAAGCCGGAACGCGACCACATCCGCCTGCGTGGGGTGGGATTTCCACAATATAGAAAATTGCCAGCGGTTTCGCAAGCAGGGGCAACGCCCGAGATGTGGCCAGCGCGCCCTAATCAGAACGGTTTAACCACCACCAGGATCACGATTCCGACCATCAAGATGGTCGGCACTTCATTGATAATACGGTAGAATTTCTGGCTTTTGGTATTCCGGTCGGCGGCGAAATCCTTAACGCAGCGGGAAAAAAATCCGTGGACACCGGAGAACAGCAGCACCAGCAGCAACTTGCCATGAAACCAGCTGGCGACAAAAAAATGCCCGGCCCAGGCGAGATAAAGCCCGGCAAGCCAGGTCACGATCATCGCCGGGTTGATGATCGCCTTGAGCAGCCGCCGTTCCATCAGCTTGAACGTCTCCGATTGCTTAGACCCGGTCTCCGCCTCGCAATGATAGACGAACAGCCGCGGCAGATAGAGCATGCCCGCCATCCAGGAGATGACGGCGATCACATGCAGCGCCTTGATCCATTCGTACATCAGGGAAATCTCGCTCGTCCGCGCGTTATCGTGGTTTCCGCAACATCGAAACGCTGCGCCGCTTCGTTGCCGAGGACTCCGGCATTGCCGCGAACCGAGACATATCCGCAAGCAGCGCTTTTCTAAAACAATAATTTTAGAATCTTAGGTTTGAGTCTAAGTAGCGGTGAATTGGGCCCGCGCAAAAATGTTCCGCGCTTCACAGGGCTTGTTCACATCCATCAACATGTATGGCCGGACTATTGGCAATTCGAATAAGGTGACCCGCTTCAACCGCTTGCGCCGACTTGTCAGCCGGCTAAGAAGGGACAAGTCCACATAACCTCACTATCATTGCCTCACGCGAGCAGACTTATCCTTACCTTGAGGCCTGTGAAGAAAAAGCCGGGTTATCCCGCCTCAGCCGACCCAGGCCCGATTCTCTCAGGTAAGGTCCACATGGATTCACAGGATACACAGGGGTAAAGGTGCCCACGACCGGCAGCTATTTTCATCTTCATCTGGTCTCCGATTCGACCGGTGAAACCCTGATCACGGTGGCGCGCGCGGTGGCCGCGCAATACGCCAATGTGACGGCGGTCGAGCATGTCTATCCGCTGGTGCGCAGCCAGAAGCAGCTCGATCGGGTGCTCGATGAAATCGAGGAAGCGCCCGGCATCGTGCTCTTTACCTTGCTGGAAAAGGATCTGGTGGCTCGCCTCGAAGCCAAGTGCCAGCAAATCAATATTCCGAGCCTCTCCATCATCGGCCCGGTGATGCAGCTGTTCCAGGCCTATCTCGGCGCCGCCACTACCGGCCGGGTCGGCGCGCAGCACACGTTGAACGCGGAATATTTCAAGCGCATCGACGCGCTGAATTACACGATGATGCACGATGATGGCCAGCATGTCGAAGGGCTGGAAGAGGCCGACGTGGTGCTGGTCGGCGTGTCCCGCACCTCGAAGACGCCGACCTCGATCTATCTCGCCAACCGCGGCATCCGCACCGCCAACGTGCCGCTGGTGCCGGGCATCGCCATGCCCCATCAGCTGGAGACGCTGCAGAAGCCGCTGGTGGTCAGCCTGCATGCGACCCCGGAGCGGCTCATTCAAGTGCGGCAGAACCGGCTGCTCAGCATGGGTGCCGATCGCGGCAATGACGAATATATCGACAAGCAGGCGGTGGCCGATGAGGTCGCTTTCGCCCGGCGGCTGAGCGCCAGGTTCAATTGGGCGCAGCTCGACGTGACCCGGCGCTCGATCGAGGAAACGGCAGCCGCCGTGCTGAAATTGTTCACCGACCGGCAGCGGCAGCGGCTTCCGGAATGAGTTTATGGAGCGGGCAAACTCCGTTGGTCCTGGCCTCGCAAAGCCGCACGCGGCAAACGCTGCTTGCCAATGCCGGCATCGAGTTCGAGGCCGTGCCAGCCGATATCGACGAGCGTGTCGTGCAGCAGGCTTCCGGCTTTTCGGCGCCCGGCGATATCGCAGCGTTGCTCGCGCGCGAAAAGGCGCTGTTCGTATCGTCGCGAAAGCCGGGCCGGTTTGTCGTCGGCGCGGACCAGACGCTGGCGCTGGGGACGCGGCTGTTCAGCAAGCCCGCCGGCCGCGCCCAGGCCGCGGAACAATTGCGTGCGCTTTCCGGCCACCGCCACGAGTTGCACTCCGCCGTTGCGGTGGCGCGCGACGGCAAGATATTGTTCGAGGCCATGGCAGTCGCGGGGATGACGATGCGGCAGCTGGGCGAGGCCGACATCGAAGCCTATCTGAACGAAGCCGGGGACGCCGTTACCTCGAGCGTCGGCGCCTACCAGCTGGAAGGGCTGGGCGTGCATCTGTTCGAGCGGATCGAGGGCGATCACTTTACGATTCTCGGGCTGCCGCTGCTGTCGTTGCTCGATTTTCTGCGCAACGCGCGGTTGCTCACGGTTTGAAATTGAATCCTGACAAGCAGCCAATGGCGAGAGCTGGATGATCATTCTTGGACTGACCGGCTCGATCGGGATGGGCAAATCGACCACCGCCAAACTGTTCGCGGAAGCTGGCGTTCCCGTTTACGACGCGGACGCCACCGTCCATCGCCTCTATGAGGGCGAGGCCGCGCCCGCGATCGAAGCCGCGTTTCCGGGCACCACCGTCGACGGCAAGGTCGATCGCGCGCGCCTGTCGGCGCGGGTGGTCAACGATCCCGCCGCGATAAAACGGCTGGAGGGCATCGTTCACCCGATGCTCGGCGCCTCGCGCCAGAAGTTCCTCCACGATGCCGAGCAATCCGGCGAGCCGGTCGTAGTGGTCGATGTGCCGCTATTGTTCGAGACCGGCGGCGAGAAGCGCGTCGACGCGGTGGTGGTGGTGACGACGTCGCCGGAAATCCAGCGCGAGCGCGTGCTGACGCGCGCCAACATGACCCCGGAGATGCTTGCGATGGTGCTGACGCGGCAGCTGCCCGACGCCGAAAAGCGCAAACGCGCGGATTTCCTGGTGGATACGTCGCATGGCTTGGACCCCGTCCGCGCCCGGATCCGGGACATTCTGACCGAGGCTGTTAAGATGCCGCAGCGGCGTCTCTGATTCGCCGTTGCAAAGCGGCAGTCCTTGATGCGCGAAATCGTTCTCGATACCGAAACCACCGGCCTCGATCCGCTGCGGGGCGACCGGCTGGTCGAAATCGGCTGTGTCGAGATATTCAACCGGATGCCGACCGGGCAGACCTTTCATCGCCATCTCAATCCCGAACGCGCCATGTCGGCGGAAGCCTTCGCCGTGCACGGGCTTTCCACCGAGTTCCTCGCCGACAAGCCGTTCTTTGCCGAGGTGGTCGACGATTTCCTCGAATTCATCGCCGATGCCCCGCTGGTGATCCATAACGCCTCGTTCGACATCAGCTTCATCAACGCCGAGCTTGATCGCATCAAGCGGCCGCCGATCGCGCGCGAGCGGCTGGTCGACACCCTGTTGCTGGCGCGGCGCAAGCATCCAGGCGTGTCGAACAGGCTGGACGATCTGTGCTCGCGCTATGCGATCGACAATTCCCGCCGCACCAAGCATGGCGCCTTGCTGGACGCCGAACTTTTGGCCGAGGTTTACATCGATCTGATCGGGGCGAGGCAGTCGCAACTGATTCTGGCGGCGGAAAGCCGCGATGCGCGAGTTGGCGGGTACGGCGAAATGCCGCGGCGGCAGCGCGAGGTGCCGCTTGTGCCGCGATTGACCGAGGAAGACCGCCTGGCCCATCGGGCCTTTGTCGCCACGCTCGGCGAGAAGCCGATCTGGAGCGACTTTTTGTCGGCTGCAGGCGCTTAGCTCGGTTTCGCCTGTGCCGCCTGGGCGGCCTGCCGCTCCAGGTTCTGGCGATACAGCCCGACGAAATCGACCGGATCCAGCATCAGCGGCGGGAAACCGCCGTCGCGCACCGAAGTGGCGATGATTTCGCGTGCGAACGGGAACAACAGCCGCGGGCATTCGATCATGATCAGCGGGTGCAGGTTTTCCTTCGGCACGTTCACGATCCGGAACACCCCGGCATAGGCCAGGTCGAAGCTGAACATCACCTTGCCGGCGTTTTCCGCCTTGCCCTCGACCGAAAGCGTCACCTCGAACTCATTTTCGGCGATATTGTTGGCGCTGACATTGATCTGGATATTGATCGCCGGCTGCTGCGCCTGTGGCGCCAGCGAGGACGGCGCGTTCGGATTCTCGAACGACAGGTCCTTGGTATATTGCGCCAGCACGTTGAGCTGGGGAGGAGGGGCCGCTTCGGGAGGCGCGCCGTTGCCGTTGGTCATGGGAGTCTCTCCTGGAGCGTTTATCAGCGAGCGTGGAAGCGATTTGCGTCGGAATGCGCTCGTATGGTGCGGAAATGCCTGTGTCGGGGCGAGTGGCTAACATAGCCCCGCCACATTCCACAAGGACGACAAGCGCGCGCGGCTGGCCGGCTTGTGGCCCGGGAGGTCGGGGGACGCGGCAAATATCCGGCACAACCGCTCGGGGCGCCCTCTAAATTGTTGAATATGCGTGATTTCCGGGCACAAACGAGGGTTTCCCCTGCACGCGAAAACGCGCTACAATTTGGCTCCTGGCAAACCGGCAAGAGCACCGGCTCGGCCTATTTTCACCGGCATGGACTTTCGTGCCAAAACGCGCCATTGGCCAGGCCAAGTTTCGTGCCTACATGCTGCAGGCCCATCCATGATGTAATCTATGCCGTTCCCGAAACGGAACGCTCTGCCGCCGGACCCGTTGCCGGTGTGAGAACCAGAAAGCGAATGCGACGTGGATATTTACACTATCATCTTCCTGGCGCTGGCCGTCTTCATCTTCCTGCGTCTGCGTAATGTCCTCGGACAGCGCACCGGAAACGAGCGGCCGCCCTACGATCGCACGCCGCGTAACGTGGTGCAGGGGGCGCAGGACAACAATGTAGTTCCGATCCCGGGCGCGGTGATCGATCAGGCGCCGCTGGCGCCGACCGCGGACGTTGCACCGCCGAGCGAGCGTTGGAAAGGTCTGGCCGAGCCGGGCACCGCGCTGGCCCAGGGGCTGGATGCCATCGCGGCCCAGGATTCCTCGTTCGACCCGCGACATTTCCTGTCGGGCGCGCGCGGCGCCTATGAAATGATCGTGTTGGCGTTCGCCAACGGCGATCGCCGCGCCTTGAAGGATCTCTTGTCGTCCGAGGTCTATGACAGTTTCGAGGGCGTGATCAGGGATCGCGAGAGGCACGAACAGAAGACGGAAACCCGCTTCGTGTCGATCGACAAGGCCGAGCTGGTGGGAGCGGAAGCCCGCGACAAGGCCGCGCAGCTGACGGTTCGCTTCGTGTCGCAGATGATCTCGGTCACCCGCGACAAGACCGGCACCATTGTCGATGGCAATCCGGATAAGGTCACCGATATCACCGATGTTTGGACATTCGCCCGCGACACGACTTCACGCGATCCGAACTGGAAGCTGGTTGGCACCGGAAGCGCTCACTGACACGCGTCGCCTGCGGCGATACGCCGCCGCGTTTTTTAGTGTAGCCGTCGCGTTGTCGCTGATTCCATTGGCGGCGATCGCTGCGCGTTCCGCCCACCATGCACGTCCCGCAAATGCCCGGCGAATCGAGCCGCGGCACCTGCCGTATCCGCGCCTGGAATGGCCGCTCGAGATCGGCGGCAGCCAATATGCCCCGCTCGCCTGGGCCGACATCGCGGGCTGGAACGAGGACGACCATCTGCAGGCGTACAAGGCGTTTCGCCTGAGCTGCAAGCCGATCGCCGCGCAGCGAAAGCCGTCGGCCGATCCCAAGGCGCTCGGCACCTCGCTGCGCGATCCCTGCCGTGCGGCGCGCGCGGTTGATATCGCCGACGGCGCCAGGGCAAAAGCCTTCTTCGAAGAGCATTTTCTGCCGTTGCAGATCTCGCGGCTTGGGGAAGCTGCCGGTTTTGTCACCGGCTATTACGAGCCCGTCATCGACGGCTCGCGGACCCAGACCGATGTCTACACCGTGCCGGTCTACCGCCGCCCCTCGAACCTGTTTGTCCGCGGCTTCACGCAGGACGCGCCCAGCCTGCCCAACAAGGGACAGGTGTTCCGCAAGATCGGCCGCCGCAAGCTCGTGCCGTATTACGATCGCGGCGAGATCGAGGACGGCAAGATCGCCGGCCGGGGGCTGGAAATCTGCTGGCTCAAGAACCAGACCGATTTGCTGTTCGCGCAGATCCAGGGCTCGGCGCGGGTCCATCTCGAGGACGGCACGACGATTCGCATCAACTACGATGCGCATAATGGTTATCCCTACACGGCGGTCGGCCGTGTCCTGATCGATCGCGGCATCATCCCGAAAGAACAGATGTCGATGCAGAAGATCAGGGAATGGATGGAGCAGAACCCGGACGGCGCCAATGAAGTGCGCCGGCAAAACCGCTCCTACGTGTTCTTTCGCGAGGTGACGCTTTCCGACAAGGATGAAGCGGTCGGCGCGGAGGGCGTTCCGCTGACCCCGGGCCGCTCGATCGCGGTCGACCAGGCACTGCATGTCTACGGCACGCCGTTCTTTATCGCGGGCGAACTTCCAATCGAGTCGGAGAAATCGAAGACGCCGTTCCGCCGGCTGATGATCGCGCAGGATACGGGATCCGCGATCACGGGGCCTGCACGCGCCGATCTCTATTTTGGCGCCGGCGCGGATGCGGGGCGGGTGTCCGGCCGGCTCCGGCACAATATGCGTTTTGTCATTCTGGTTCCGAAGAGCCTCGATCCGTCGGCGCGTGGGCGCAAGATGCCGGTGCCCGATCCGAGGCCGTCGGAGAAAATCGCAAAACTGTTTCCGCAAACGGATCCTCTGAAGGACCAGCCAAAGGATCAGAAGGGCGGCGCGAAGCCGGCCGATGCGGCCGCGGCGCCGGGCCCCAGGACCACGGCCACCGAGGGCGCGAAGAACGCGACGGCCACGCCCGCAACAGCCGTGGCGCAGGCTTCGACAATGCCGGCCGGTGCCGCGAAGGTACCGTTGCCGGAGGCCCGGCCGAACATCAAACCGAGCCGTGAGGCGCGTCGCTCCCGCCGCTATCGTCGCTATCGCGGCCGATGAAACGCTCTTCGACCTCGATTCCGGAATTGCCGGTCCCTCCGCGCCGCAAGCGCGCCCTGACCGAGGAAGAGCACGCGCTGTGGGAGAGTGTCGCCAAACAGATAAAACCGCTGCGCAAGAGACCGCGCGCGGCCAAGATCGAGGCCACTTCAACGCCTGCGGAGGCGCCGGCAAAACCCGCGGCATCTCCGAAGCCGCTTGCGGCAATCCTGCGTGCGCCAAAACCCGGGCCGCCACTGCTGACGCCGCTCGGGCGCCGCGAACGGTCGCAATTGTCGCGCGGCCGAAAGGAGATCGATGCGAGGCTCGACCTGCACGGCATGACACAGACCCGCGCCCACCGCGCGCTATCGGACTTCCTGCAGCGCGCCCACAGCGATGGCCTGACATTTGTCCTCATCATCACCGGCAAGGGCAAAATCGGAGCCGAGTCCGGGCGCGGCGTATTGCGCCGTCAGGTGCCGCAATGGCTCGGTCTCCCCGAATTTCGTTCGCTGGTGATCGGCTTTGAGGAAGCCCATATCGGCCATGGCGGCGAGGGCGCGCTCTACGTGCGGATCAGGCGGGCAAAGCTCTAAGTCGTTGCTAAAATGGCCTCACGATCCCGACACGCGGGATCAGCGTCACGATCCAGCCGAGAACCATGGTCTTTCGATCATCCCCCGAAATCGGCGGCGCTCCTTGCGAGGCGGGCAGGGTCTTGACCGCATGCAGGATCAGGAACATGCAGACCGCCCAGTTCGAAATCCACCGCGAATAATCGAACACCATGGCGAACATGATCAGATAGGCCGCGCTTACCGTCATGATTGACGCGATGACGATCCGCCGATGCCACTCATCCCGGAGCGCACTGATCAAACCGGCAAAATATCGCCAGAGCGGGGCGTGCAGCCAGATCAACAGCGCAAACACCGGGACGCCCAGAATATTGGAGGGCATGCGCTGCCAGGTGTCGGCGATTTCCTTGGGAAGCGGTTGATACCAGATGTAACTGAAGCTCAACAGATTGGTCCGGCTCGGGTCGGCCATCTTGGTTTGCAGATAGCGGACGAACTCCGCCTCGGGCACCGCCATTACGCCCAGGAATTGCGCGGCGAGAAACAGCAAGCCGACGGCGAGGGTGGCAGCGATGCCGATGGAGACATTCTGCCGGTCAAATCCCCGCACCAGGTAGAAGCGCAGCACCACGATGACGGCGAAGGTCGGCACATACATCAACAGATGAATGTGATGAATCAGAATGAGGATCATCGACGCCAGCGCGGCAAGCAGCACGAATGCAACCGACCGCGCCGGAATCAGCAGCAGGCAGAGCGCGAACGCACAGCCGTAGATATCGAAATGCCCGAGCGTATGCATGAAGTTCTTCAGGAAGAACGGCGAGCCCGCCATGAACACGAACAAGGGCAGGTGCGCATCGTCGAACCCAAAGGTTCGCCGGAACAGTTTGATGAAGAGCCCTGCCGTGATCAGCCAAACCGTGCCGGAAAGCGCGAACACCAGCCAAACCGGCACTTTTGCGGTGAACAGCGACACCACCGCGCCGATCAGCGCGCGCTTGGTGAAGCCGAAATGATAATCGACCACGAGGTGGATGTAGGGGACATAGGGCGGCAGCGTGATCTTGTAAAGAAACACCCCCGCGAGAACGGCGACATTGACGGCAAGCATCAATCGCCAGGGGTTTTCCCACACACGTTTCAAATTCATCGTCGTCCCGGCCAAGCCAACGGGTCGCGCGAATGCGCGCCCGATGATAAACTCCGCGCGAGCCGGGACCCATAACCACTTCTTTAAAATTATGTGTAAGGCAGGAGCACCAGCCCAGCACAATTATCAACACCTGTGGTTATGGGTCCCTGCTTTCGCAGGGACGACGATCTTAGCTGCACAACCCTACAAAATAAACCGGCTCAAATCCGCGTTCTTGGCGAGGTCGCCGACGTGCTTCTGCACGTAGTCGGCATCGATCTGGATGGTGTCGCCATGGCGGTCGGGGGCGGCGAAGGAGATCTCGTCCAGCACGCGCTCCATGACGGTCTGCAGCCGCCGCGCGCCGATATTCTCCACGCTGGAGTTGACGGCGACCGCGATGTCGGCGAGCGCGTCGATGGCGCTGTCGGTGATGTCGAGCGTGACGCCCTCGGTCCGCATCAGCGCAACATATTGCTTGATCAGCGAAGCCTCCGGCTCGGTCAGGATGCGGCGCATGTCGTCGCGGGTGAGCGCAGACAGTTCGACCCGGATCGGCAGCCGGCCCTGCAATTCCGGCAGCAGGTCCGACGGTTTTGCGATGTGAAACGCGCCCGAGGCGATGAACAGGATGTGGTCGGTCTTGACCGCGCCGTGCTTGGTCGAAACCGTGGTGCCTTCGATCAGCGGCAGCAGGTCGCGCTGCACGCCTTCGCGCGAGACGTCGCCGCCGACCCGGCCGTCGCGGACGCAGATCTTGTCGATCTCGTCGAGGAACACGATGCCATTGTTCTCGACCGCGCCGATTGATTCCAGCACCAGCTGGTCGTTGTCCAGAAGCTTGTCGGACTCCTCGTTGACCAGAAGCTCGTGCGAACCCTCCACCGTGAGGCGTCGGGTCTTGGTCCGGCCGCCCATCTTGCCGAAGATATCGCCGATCGAGATCGCCCCCATCTGGGCGCCGGGCATGCCGGGAATCTCGAACAGCGGCATGCCGCCGGAGGATTGCGTCTCGATCTCGATTTCCTTGTCGTTGAGCTCGCCGGCGCGCAATTTCCGGCGGAACGAATCGCGCGTCGCCGCGCTGGAGTTGGCGCCGACCAGGGCATCGAGTACGCGTTCCTCGGCGGCAAGCTGGGCTCTGGCCTGCACGTCCTTGCGCTTGCGTTCCCGCGTTTGCGCGATCGCAACCTCGACCAGGTCGCGGATGATCTGCTCGACGTCGCGGCCGACATAGCCGACCTCGGTGAATTTGGTGGCCTCGACCTTGATGAACGGCGCGCCGGCGAGTTTTGCCAGCCGCCGCGCGATCTCGGTCTTGCCGACCCCGGTCGGCCCGATCATCAGGATGTTTTTCGGCAGCACTTCCTCGCGCAGGGAGCCGGTGAGCTGCAGCCGCCGCCAGCGGTTGCGCAGCGCGATGGAGACGGCGCGCTTGGCGTCGGCCTGGCCGACGATGAAGCGGTCGAGTTCGGAAACGATTTCACGGGGGGAGAAGTCGGTCATGGGTCCTAGGTAGGTTTTAAATGCTGCCGAGACAAGCTGTGTCAGATGATCGGCGGTCCGGCCTGCCATTGCCGAATCGCCTCGAACGGGTGGATCAGCATGATGATGTTAAGCGTCAGGTTATCGCGAATGTGAAGTCCGACCAAAATTTCGAATGCAAGCCCGAGCGCAATGGTCAGCGCCACCCGGAGCCTTCGCGCCAGCAGAAATCCCGCCACCATCGATAGCGTATCGGAGATCGAATTGACGATGCTGTCGCCGTAATAATCCAGCGACATCGTTCCGGCGCGGTAGCGTTCGATGATCCAGTTGGAATTTTCAATCACCTCCCAGCTGCCCTCGACCAGCATCGCCACCATCAAACGGCCGGGCCAGGCCAGGCGCGGCAATAGCAGCCAGGTCGCGACGTAGAACAGGAAGCCGTGGATGATATGGGAAAATGTGTACCAGTCGGTGAGGTGTTGGGAATTCTCCGAGCTCTGCACCCCGCCGTGCCAGAGTTTGACGTAACCGCAGGCGCAGATCGGCAGCCGCCCCATCGCATACAGGATCGATGCCTGCAGCGCGAGCAGAACGGCTGCGATCGCAACCCAATGCCACGCTGAAAGCCGGGGTACGGCGGGCGCGTTGCGCTCGAGCGTCATGGGTCGCGCACCATCAGGAGGGCAGGCCCGTCCGGCGTATCAACTATGCGGTCACTTTGAAAGCCGGCCTTGGCGTAGGCGCGGACCGCGCGGCCGTTGTCCGGATCGGGATCGGTGACGACGCGCGGGAGCCCTAATGTCAGCAGGTGGTCTGTGAATTGCCGGATGAAGCCGGAGCCATGGCCGCAGCCGATCATATTTGGCTCGCCGATGAATTGATCGATGCCGCGCGTCCCCCGCGGCTGCGCGCCAAAGCCCTGATTCCAGGCGCTGAGCGCGTAGCTCTGGATGTAGCCGAACGGATGATCGTCGAGGGCGACGATAAACTGATCTATATCGGGATGATCGAGATCGCCGCTCACCAGCGCGTATTGTTGATCCGGCTCTCCCCACCAGCGCACCACTTCGGGCGTCTCGAGCCAGCGCCGCACCAGGGGGAGGTCGTCCGATGTCATCGGGCGAAAAAAGTAAGCCGGCGCCATCGGTCGCCCGCCCTCAAAGGGTCTCGATGGTCACGTTGCGATTGGTGTAGACGCAGATGTCGGCGGCGATATCGAGCGCGCGGCGCACGATGGTTTCGGCATCCTTGTCGGAATCGACCAGCGCGCGGGCCGCGGCCAGCGCGTAGTTGCCGCCGGATCCGATCGCCATCACGCCGGCTTCCGGCTCCAGCACGTCGCCGGTGCCGGTCAGGACCAGCGACACATCCTTGTCGGCGACGATCATCATCGCCTCCAGCCGCCGCAGATAGCGGTCAGTGCGCCAGTCCTTGGCGAGCTCGACGGCGGCGCGGGTCAATTGCCCCGGATATTGTTCGAGCTTGCTTTCCAGCCGTTCGAACAGGGTGAAAGCGTCCGCCGTGGCGCCGGCAAAGCCGCCGATGACGTCGCCCTTGCCGAGTTTGCGGACCTTTTTGGCGTTGGATTTGATCACGGTCTGGCCGATCGAGACCTGCCCGTCGCCGCCGATCACCACCTTGCCGCCCTTGCGGACCGTCAAAATGGTGGTGCCGTGCCAGACCGGCGATAGGGCTTCTGATGTTTGCATGGATATCCTCGCTGGGCACGGATTTAGGCATTTCCGCGCAAGCTTACAATCGGCCGCCAATTCCAGTCATCATAGGCCGAAGTTCAGCCCAAATCAGGCCATCCCGCAGTAGCGAAGGCGAGATCGGCCTGTTAAAAGGGCCGCGTTTTCGGCCGAACACCGGCCAGAGGAAAGCACTTTCATGCGCAGCGCCACCATCAAGCGCAAGACCAAGGAAACCGATATCGAGGTCACCGTGAACCTCGACGGCTCGGGCGTGTCCAGCGTCGCGACCGGAATCGGCTTCTTCGACCATATGCTCGATCTCCTGGCCCGGCATTCCCGTATCGACATTTCGGCGAAGGCGGTGGGCGATCTGCATATCGACCACCACCACACCACCGAGGACGTCGGCATCGCGCTCGGACAGGCGGTCAAGCAGGCGCTCGGCAGCATGGCCGGCATCACCCGCTATGCCTCGATCCACATGCCGATGGACGAGACGCTGTCGCGGGTGGTGATCGACATATCGGGGCGGCCGGTCTTGGTGTTCAAGGTGGAGTTTCCGCGCGACAAGGTAGGCACCTTCGATACCGAGCTGGTTCGCGAATGGTTCAACGCCTTTGCGATCAATGCCGGCGTGACTTTGCACGTCGAGACCCTATATGGCGAGAATAGCCATCATATCGCCGAATCCTGCTTCAAGGGTCTGGCGAGGGCGCTGCGCGCGGCGGTGGCGATCGATCCGCGCGCCGCTGACGGAGTGCCATCCACCAAGGGTCAGCTCGGCGGCTGACGCTTGTTTTTGGCGGAGAGCTTTGATGCCGGTCTACACAGTTCACGCTCCGGTCGACAGCAGCGCGGGCATTCGCGCCACCGACAAGTTTGTCTTCGTTCGTGACGGGTTTCATTTCTGGGCAGCGCTGCTGGGCCCGCTGTGGCTGATCTGGCATCGCCTGTGGCTGGCGCTGATCGGCTGGATCCTCTTCACGATCGCGCTGGAGATCGGGATCATCAGCCTCGGTGCGGGCCGTACGGCCGTGCTCATTGCGAACATTCTGGTCGCACTGTTGCTGGGATTCGAGGCGGCGAGCCTGCAGCGCTGGACCCTGTCGCGGCGCAATTGGCGGCAGCTCGATATCGTGGTGGCGGACGACGAGGAACAGGCCGAGCGGCGTTTCTTCGATCGCTGGACCGCGAAACAGCGCGCGGCTGTCAACGATCAGGCGACGGTCGATCGCGGCGGCCCGCCGCCGACCCGGGATATTCCGGGCCAGGCCTTCTCCAGTCCGCCGCCGCTGCCGCACGACATCATTGGACTGTTTCCAGAACCGGGGGGCTCGCGGTGAGCGTTGCCATCATCGATTACGGCTCCGGCAATCTGCACTCCGCCGCCAAGGCATTCGAGCGCGCCGCGCGGAGCACGGAAAACCCCGACAAGATCGTGGTGACCCGCGATCCCGAGACGGTGTATCGCGCCGATCGCATCGTGCTGCCCGGCGTCGGCGCCTTCGCCGATTGCCGCCGCGGCCTCGACGCGCTCGACGGCATGATCGAGGCGATGACGGAGGCCGTGCGCAACAAGGCGCGACCGTTTTTCGGCATCTGCGTCGGCATGCAGCTGATGGCCACGCGGGGCAAGGAGCATGTCACCACCGACGGGTTCAACTGGATCGAAGGCGACGTCGAAAAGATTTCGCCGCGTCAGGAGAATTTGAAAATCCCGCATATGGGCTGGAACACGCTCGATGTCGTCCGCGAGCATGCGGTGCTGGAGCGGCTGCCGCTGGGGCCGAAGGGCCGCCACGCCTATTTCGTGCACTCCTATCACCTCAATGCGACGAACGAGACCGACGTGCTGGCGCGTGCCGATTACGGCGGACCGGTGACGGCGATCGTAGGCAAGGACACCGCGATCGGCACCCAGTTTCACCCGGAAAAAAGCCAGCGTTTCGGGCTGGCCTTGATTTCCAACTTCTTGAAATGGAAGCCGTGAGTTTTCTCCAGGCCATCGCCTTGATCACCCTCCCCGCCACTTCGTGGGGGGAGGGGAGTTCAGCGGCGTCTTTGCCGGAAAGCATTGGATGATCCTTTTTCCCGCCATCGATTTGAAGAACGGCCAGTGCGTGCGCCTCGAGCAGGGCGACATGGCGCGTGCGACCGTGTTCAACCTCGATCCGGCCGCGCAGGCGAAGGCGTTCGCCGCGCAGGGGTTCGAATATCTGCATGTTGTCGACCTCGACGGTGCCTTTGCCGGCAAGCCGATGAATGCGCATGCCGTCGAGGCGATGCTCGCGGCCGTCACCATGCCGGTGCAGCTCGGTGGCGGCATCCGGGATCTGAAGACGGTCGAGGCCTGGCTGGCAAAAGGCGTGGCACGGGTAATCATCGGCACCGCGGCGGTGCGCGATCCCGAGCTGGTGAAGGGTGTGGCGAAGAAATTTCCGGGCCGCGTCGCGGTCGGGCTCGACGCGCGCGACGGCAAGGTCGCGGTCGAAGGCTGGGCCGAGACATCAGAGGTGACCGCGCTCGAAATCGCGCGGCGTTTCGAGGATGCCGGCGTTGCCACGATCATCTTCACCGACATTGCCCGCGACGGCTTGCTGAAGGGCCTCAATCTCGACGCCACCATCGCGCTGGCAGAGCGCATCTCGATCCCCGTGATCGCCTCCGGCGGTTTTGCCTCCATCGCAGACGTGAAGGCGCTACTGGCCCCGCGGGCCAAGAAACTGGCCGGCGCGATCGCGGGCCGCGCGCTCTATGACGGCCGCCTCGATGCGGCAGCCGCGCTGGCGCTGATCCGCGACGCGCGCGCCGCGGCTTAGGGGTCCGATATGTTCAAGGTGCGTGTGATCCCCTGTCTCGACGTCAAGGACGGGCGCGTCGTCAAGGGCGTCAATTTTGTCAATTTGCGCGACGCCGGCGATCCCGTCGAAGCCGCGATCGCCTATGACGCCGCCGGCGCCGACGAGCTGTGCTTTCTCGACATCACCGCCACCCATGAAAATCGCGGCATCATGCTGGATGTGGTGCGGCGTACCGCGGAGGCCTGCTTCATGCCGCTGACGGTCGGCGGCGGGGTGCGCACCATCGAGGATATCAAGACGCTGCTGCGCTCCGGCGCCGACAAGGCGTCGATCAACTCTGCCGCGGTCAGCCGCCGCGAGTTCGTCAAGCAGGCGGCGGAAAAATTCGGCGAGCAATGCATCGTTGTCGCAATCGACGCCAAGCGGGTCAAGCGCGGCGGCGGCTCGGACCGCTGGGAGATATTCACCCATGGTGGGCGCAATTCCACCGGCATCGATGCCATCGAATACGCCCAGGAAGTGGTCTCGCTCGGCGCCGGCGAAATTCTTTTGACCTCGATGGACCGCGACGGCACCAGGCAGGGCTTTGACCTGCCGCTCACCCGCGCGATCGCCGACAGCGTGCCTGTCCCGGTGATCGCTTCCGGCGGCGTCGGCAATCTGGATCATCTGGTCGACGGCATCCGCGAGGGCCACGCCACCGCGGTGCTGGCGGCTTCGATCTTCCATTTCGGGGAATTTACCATCCGGCAAGCCAAGGACCATATGGTCCGCGCCGGGCTGCCGATGCGGCTCGATCCATGACGACTCCTTGTCATAAGAGTGCTAAATCCCACATAGGGACGGCGCCCGGCCGGGCGCGCACGAGTTCGAGTTGATGTCGCGTTTCACAATCCACGATCTTGCCGCCACCATCGATGCCCGCGCGGCGTCGGGCGGCGAGGCATCCTATACGCGCAAGCTCCTGGACAAGGGGGCCGAGCATTGCGCCAAGAAACTGGGCGAGGAGGCGGTGGAAACCGTGATCGCCGCGGTCGAGAACGATCGCGACCACCTGATCGCCGAAAGCGCGGATTTGCTGTTCCACCTGCTGGTGCTCTTGAAGTCGCGCGGCGTGAGGCTTGAGGACGTCGAGGCCGCGCTGGCGCAGCGCACGACCATGTCCGGACTGGAAGAGAAGGCCGCGCGCAAGCGCGACCCATAACAATCATAGGCGGCGTCATGGATATTCGGGCACCGGAGCAGCAGTATAATCCCTACCGTATCTTCTCCCGGGAGCAGTGGGCGCGGCTGCGCGACGATACCCCGATGACGCTGGAACCGGGCGAGTTCGAGCGGCTGCGTTCGATGCATGACCGCCTCGACATGAGAGAGGTCGAGGAGATCTTCCTGCCGCTGTCGCGGCTGCTGTCGATCTATGTCGATGCGACCCACCGGCTCTACCAGGCACAGCGCCAGTTCCTCGGCATCCGCGACCGCAAGGTGCCCTACATCATCGGCGTCGCCGGTTCGGTGGCGGTCGGCAAGTCGACCACCGCGCGCGTGCTGCAGGCGCTGTTGGCACGCTGGTCGCCGCGGCCGCGGGTCGACCTGGTGACGACCGACGGCTTTCTGTTTCCCAACGCCGTGCTCGAGCGGCAGGGCCTGATGCAGAAGAAGGGCTTTCCCGAGAGCTACGACCTGCCGATGCTGCTGTCGTTTCTGAGCGACATCAAGGCCGGGCGGCGGCCGGTCCGCGCGCCGGTCTATTCGCATTTGACCTACGACATCATCCCGAACCAATGGATCGAGGTCGATCGCCCCGACATCCTGATCGTCGAAGGCGTCAACGTGCTGCAGACCGGCCGGCTGCCGCGCGACGGACAAGCTATCCCGGTAGTCTCCGACTTCTTCGATTTCTCGGTCTATCTCGATGCCGACGAGCCGGTGCTGCGCGAATGGTATGTACGGCGGTTCCTCGCGCTGCGAGATACGGCGTTCACCGATCCAAGGTCCTACTTCCATCGCTATGCGGTGCTGTCGGATGAAGAGGCGACCGCGACCGCGCTGGCGATCTGGGAACGCACCAACCTCGCCAATCTCGAGGACAACATCCTGCCGACCCGGCCGCGCGCGACCCTGATCCTGAAAAAGGGCGCCGATCACGTGGTCGAGACGGTGGCGCTGCGGCGGCTCTAAAACCCTCACGCCGCGATATGCCGTGAAGCCGCGAGCCCCGCCAGCGCCTCAGTGAGCTTCTCGCGGTCAAGCGGTTTGATGAGAAAGCCGTCCATCCCGGCCTCGAAGCAGGCGTAGCGGTCTTCCACCAGCGTGTTCGCGGTCAGCGCCAGGATCGGCGTCTGGCGGCCGGCTTGGCCTGCCTCACGCTCGCGGATCCGTTTTGTCGTTTCGATGCCGTCGAGCTGCGGCATCTGGATATCCATCAGCACGAGGTCGTAGGGCGCGCCGGCGGATTTCGCTGCGAGCCAGGATTCCAGCGCCTCTTCGCCGTTGGTGGTGATGACGGCATGATGGCCCAATCGCGTCAGAAGCGAGCGCATCAACAGCGCGTTGATCTCGTTGTCCTCGGCGACCAGGATCGACAGGCCATGCGCGGGCGCTGTGGCCGGTGTTTCGGCCTCGTCGGACGGCTCGATCAGCGCCTCGGCGGCAAGGCTCGGCGCCGGCACTTCCGGGGCGGTCGAGAGGCGTGCGGCGAGCGAGGCCGCGCGCAGCGGCTTTATCAGATAGCCGGTTAAGGCGGAGGATGCGGCCGAGGCCAGTTGCAGTTCATGCCGCGCCGCCGGCGTGAACATCACGATCCGCTGCGCGGCGTGGCCGCGCGCCGCCTCGGCGAGCATGGCGATTTCCTCAGTGCCGAGCGCGCGATCGATCAGCACCGCGTGCCAGCTCCGCTCCGGCAGCAGCGCCTGCGCCACCACGATGTCCGAGACCAGGCAGGTCTGGCCGCCCCAGCGCTGCAATCGGCGCGCTACCAGCGTGGCCTCGATGCTCTGCGGCGCCACCAGCATGATCGCCTGCCCGGTCAAATCCGGCGGCGCGAACGCCTTTTGCTCGCTATTCGCATCGGCGGCGGCAAGCGGAATCGCCACCTCGAAGGTCGAGCCGACCCCGGGCTCGCTCTGCAGCGCGATGCGCCCACCCATCCGCTTTACGATGCGCTCGGAGATGCTCAAGCCCAGTCCGGTGCCGCCGTAACTGCGCGCGATGCGCTCGTCGGCCTGCTCGAATTCGCGAAAGATCCGCAGCTGCGCCTCGGGCGCGATGCCGATGCCGGTGTCGCGCACCTGAAAACTGATCTCGTTCGGCCAGATGCCGGGCTCGACGATCAGCGCCACACCGCCGGTGGACGTGAATTTGATGGCGTTGCCGGCGAGGTTGAGCAGCACCTGCCGCAGCCGCGCGGCGTCGCCGATCACTTCCATCGGCAGCCGCTCGTCGACATAGGCCGCGATCTCCAGCTTGCGCGCCTGCGCCCGCGGCGCCAGCAATTCGGTGATGTCCTCGATCAGCGCGGCCAGCGCGAACGGGCGATGTTCGAGATCGATCTTGCCAGCCTCGATCTTGGAATAATCCAGCAGTTCCTCGATCAGCGACAGCAGCGCGTCGCCCGAGGTTTTCACCGCTTTCGCGTAGGTCATCTGTTCCGGCGTCAGCGGCGTGTCCAGCAGCAAGCCGCTCATGCCGATAATGCCGTTCAGGGGCGTGCGAATTTCGTGAGAGGCCATCGCGAGGAAGCGCGACTTGGCGCGGCTGGCGGCATCGGCCTGGTCGCGGGCCTCGGCGAGCGCGCGTTCGGTTTCGGTGCGGTCGGTGACGTCGCGGCCGACGCTTTGCATCTCGGCCGGTTGACCGGCATCCGATCGCACCAGCCCTTCGCGCCAGGCGATCCAGCGCGGCCCGATCGGGTCGGCGATCTTCTGGTCGTGGATCCGGGTGCCGTCGGGCTCGAGCGCGGCGTCGCCTTGCTCGAGCACTTCGAGCGTGAATAAGCTGCCGATCAGCCCGTCGCGCGGCTGTTGCGCCAGTTCGCAATAGGCGTCATTGCAGAAGGTGATGCGGCCCTCGGCGTCGCGCAGCACGATCAAATCGCCTTGGGATTCGAACAGGCGCCGGCTGCGCTGTTCGGCCTCCTGCAGTTCCCAGTTGCGGTCGGCGAGCGCCTCGTTATGCAGCGCGATCTTGTTCAGCCGCTTGCGCAGGAAGCGCAGCCGGATGCTCAAGGTGGCGAGCGCGACGCAGGCGAGCGCGAACAGGAAGCTGGCGCCGATCGCAAAGGCGTTGGGATCGTAGCCGGAATTTTCCGACCGGCTGCCGGCGATGAACCCATAGGCGCCGCCGAAAGCGGCGGAGAAGATCGTGAAGGAGCGGACGGTGATGAGAAGCCACGGGTGGCGTCGGGAGAAGCGGCGTATCCCCAACTTGATCCGGAAAACCCGTCCCATGCCGATGACCCTGAGATTGCCTTGAGGAACGCGATCGTGCGCGGCGACGACGATGCCGCTTGCGACCTTGCAAAACGTTTGAGGAGCCGCGGGTTCGCGCGGCGCGATGCGAACAGGGTTAACGAAGGGTTAAAACGTTCAGAGCGAGGCGATCTCGACGGCGCGGTGGCCGGCGCGGGCGCCGACAATGAGTGCCGCTGCTTCGCGCGCCGAGAATGTCTTCGAGCGCACATAAATACGGTAATCGGCGGGGCCGTCCGGCGACAGATAAATCACCGGCGCGTGGCTGCCGGCCTCCGTGGAAATCGCCACCCATTGGGTCGCAGGACTGGCTTCGCAGGCATCGGCCTCCGCGCTGTCGACGTCGTCGATCACCACGAAATCGGCCGCCTCGGCGCTGTCGGTGAGCTGCACCCGGACGGTGGCAGCCGCCGGATCGTCGGTGAAGCTGACGTGAAGGTCGGCATGCCAGGGCTCGGAGGCGATCTGCAGCGATGTCTCGCCGACCGCGATGCAGGGCCGCGGCCCCGGCAACAGTCCGCCGCGCGCCAGCACGGCGACGAGCAGCAAGGGTACGGCTGATGCCAGGAACTTGAAACGCAACATGGGACACTCGCTCGCCGACCAGCCCCGATGACGCCGGGCTTATGGTTGGCAGAGCGTAAACAAAACTCGTTACCGCCGGGTTGACGGGGGTGTGGGGATAGCAACTCTTTCCAATGTCGTCCCCGCGAACGCGCGGACCCATAACCACAGGCCCTGATTGTTGCGCGAAAGCCAACGAACAGCGTCTCTCAAAACGACGGCCGCGGCGTATGGGTCCCTGCTTTCGCAGGGACGACAACGCGCGTGCTAACAAAACGACACGACGGGCAAATCAGTTCGTCAGGCCGCGCGCCTGAGATCGTCGGCGAGCGCGCGGTACGACAGCGCTTCGGCCAGATGCAGCCGGCCGATTTTCTCCGCGCCGTCGAGATCGGCGAGCGTGCGCGCCACCCGCAGCACGCGATGATAGCCGCGCGCCGACAGCCGCATGGTTTCCGAGGCATCGCGCAGCAATTTTGTCCCTTGCGCGTCCGGTTGCGCGATGGTTTCCAGCACCGAGGCCGGCGCTTCGGCGTTGGTACGGATCTGCGGCAATCCGGCCGCGGCATAGCGGGCGAGCTGGATATCGCGCGCCGCGGCCACGCGCGCGGCGACTTCCGCCGAGCCCTCCGCCGGCGGCGGCAGGATCAGGTCGGCGGCGGTCACCGCCGGCACCTCGATGCGCAGGTCGATGCGATCCATCAGCGGGCCTGAGATGCGGGTCTGGTAATCGGAGGTGCAGCGGTCGATCCGCCCGCGCTTGCAGCTAAAGCCTGCCTCATAGGCATGGCCGCAGCGGCAGGGATTCATCGCCGCGACCAGCATGAAGCGCGCCGGATACGTGACGCGGTGGTTGGCGCGGGAGACCGCGACCTCGCCGTTCTCCAGCGGCTGGCGCAGCGAATCCAGCACGCGCGGGTCGAACTCCGGCAACTCGTCGAGGAACAGCACGCCCTGATGCGCCAGCGAGATCTCGCCCGGCTTCGCCCGCATGCCGCCGCCGGTCAGCGCGGCCATGCTGGCGGAATGGTGGGGTGCGCGGAACGGCCGCTTTGCGGTCAGCGCGCCGTCGCGGATTTCGCCGGCGACGGAGGCGATCATGGAAACTTCCAGAAGTTCGGACGGCGACAGCGGCGGCAGGATCGAGGGCAGCCGTGCCGCCAGCATTGATTTTCCGGCGCCGGGCGAGCCGATCATCAGCAGATGATGCCCGCCGGCCGCCGCGATCTCGAGCGCGCGTTTGGCACTCTCCTGGCCCTTGATGTCGCGCAGGTCGAGCCGCTCGGCGCCCGGCTCGTGCACCTTCGGCTGCGGGCGCGACAGCACCTGCGTGCCCTTGAAATGGTTGGCGATCTGGATCAGCGAATTCGCCGCCACGATCTGGATATCCGGGCTGGCCCAGGCCGCCTCGGCGCCGCAAGCTGCCGGACAGATCAACCCCTCGTCGCGCGCATTGGCCCCGATCGCCGCCGGCAACACGCCCGCGACCGGGGCGATCGAGCCGTCGAGGCCGAGTTCGCCGAGCACGGTGAAACCTGAAAGCGCGTCGGGCGGTATAGCGCCGATCGCCGCCATCAGCCCGAGCGCGATCGGCAGGTCGTAATGGCTGCCTTCCTTCGGCAGATCCGCAGGCGCGAGATTGACGGTGATACGGCGCGCCGGCAGCGCCAGCCCCGAGGCGATCAGCGCCGAGCGCACCCGCTCGCGGGCTTCCGACACCGCCTTGTCCGGCAGGCCGACAATGGCAAACGCCGGCAGCCCCGGTGCGACCTGCACCTGCACGTCGACCGCGCGGGCCTCGATCCCCTCAAAGGCTACCGTCGAAACCCGCTGGACCATGCTGCCCCCTGATGCACGCGAGGGTAGGGGAAGGCGGGAAGAGGCGCAAGAACATTAGAAGAACAACGCTCCCCTGAAGCGTCTCCCGTTCGCAACCCCT
>Ga0209422_1000076_pt1 | contig 22118 bp, 19 predicted proteins | sample BlaSpr_A8_OM2_M3_FD_187983 | JGI IMG/M metagenome (GOLD analysis project Ga0209422, IMG submission 187983) | Forest soil microbial communities from Thunder Bay, Ontario, Canada - Black Spruce, Ontario site 2_A8_OM2_M3 (SPAdes) (version 2) | ecosystem: Environmental > Terrestrial > Soil > Boreal... | reverse complement strand
TAATCAGCATGACGTTGGCTCCTCTCACGAGCCTTGGTCTTGTTTCATCGCATACCAATCTACTCGCGACGGGCCAACGTCGTTATGCAATCAAGCGAGCGAAACCTCATTCCAGCTTTGTCATCCTGAGCGAAGCGAAGGACCCCTTTTATCCCGGCAGCCCGACAGGCCCCGCAAGGAGTTCCCGCCTCAGGCCTGGTTCAAATTCCACCCTCAAAAATTTTCTTCGACAAATACCGCTCCGCCGAATCCGGAATAATCGTCGCCACTCTCTTTCCCGCGCTCAGCCGCCGCGCCACTTCCAGCGCCGCAAACACGACCGCCCCACCGCTCGATCCCGCCAGCACGCCTTCCCGCGCCGCCAGCCGCTTCACCATTTCAAACGCATCATCGTCCGTTACCGCAATCACTTCATCGCATACTGCAGGATCAAACGTCTCTGGGATGAAGTTGTTCCCGATCCCTTCCACTTTGTGCGGCCCGGGCGCTCCGCCGCCAAGGACCGAACCTTGCGTCGTCACCGCAACCGCCAGAAGTCCCGGCACATGCTCCTTCATATACCGCGCCACGCCGGAAAACGTTCCGCAGGTGCCGCAGCCCAAAACCACCGCATCGACCTTCCCATTCATCTGCTCAAACATTTCCACCGCAGTCGTTTCGTAGTGGTAGTCTGGATTCGCCTGATTCTCAAACTGCCCCGCCATGAGCGCGCCGCGAACGCTGGCCACCAACTCTTTGGCTCGCCGGATCGCTCCCTGCATCCCCTCATCATCGGGCGTTCGCTCAACCTCTGCGCCCAGAGCTCGCATGATGATCACTTTTTCCTGCGAGAAATTTTCCGGCACAAAAAGCTTCACCTTGTATCCGCGATTCACCCCGATGAGCGCCAGCCCAATTCCAGTATTCCCCGCTGTAGCCTCCACAATCGTTCCGCCGGCCGTAAGTTTTCCTTCCAGCTCGGCCCTACGAATAATCCCAATGGCCGCGCGGTCCTTCACGCTGCCGCCCGGATTCAAATATTCAAGCTTTGCGAAAATGTCGGCCGATCCCGCCGGAACGAGCCGCCTCAAGCGCAGCATGGGAGTCCCGCCAACCAGGTCGGTAATATCGTCGGCGACTCCCAGATGGGAGATTTCAGGATTCTTCAAGTGCACGTTACAGGGTAAGGGGAGAGAGTGGAATCGTCAATCGAGTGACTTCCCGGCGGTAGCGTGAATACGAATCCAAGATTATTTACTCGACCAAGGGTCAGTATCGCCTTACCCTTTCAGCCACGAATCGATTTGTGCCGATTTTAGGCACACTTGCGAAAAGGCGGATGAGCAAGTGACGATTGGAATAGGTGTAGTTGCTGAAGGTGGGCGGTGGGTGATTCTAGGCAGCGATATGCGCGCTTCATGGCCGAAGAATCCAAAACTCAGCCCACATGACGAATGCGGTAAGCAGTGGGATTTGCCAAGCCCTTTTGATTGCGCCGTATCCGTTGCGGGAATACTGTCCGTGGCTCAGCCATTTGTGGGCGATCTTTCGTCTGAGTTGGAAAAAATCGGCTCGATGGAAGAGATTCAGATTGGCCACGTCGAGAATGCCATTGAACAAGCGCGATTCTTGACTCATCGCAGGCGAGTAGATTGGGAATTACGAGCAAGCTACTGCTTTACTCTAGATGAATGGATAACTGGGAAAATTCCAGGTGGCAAGATGAATCGATTAATTCATGATGCCGGGAGGGCGCTCATCGCGTCTACCCCACTCCCCGTTGAAATCATCTTGGGCGGTTTTGTCCGCGGGAAACTGTTGTTTTATAAGGCTAGTGGCAAGAGACAGTTGGAGATCGGTTCAAGTCCGGCGGTGTTTGTCATTGGGACAGGGGGAGAACTTGCTATGGACGTCTTGAATAAACGCGGGCAGCATGTCGATTGCTCATTGCCCCGCTCCCTTTTGCATGTAGCGGAGGCTCTTGAAGCTGCCGAAAAAGAACCTAGGGGAACTGTCGGAAAAGCTAAACGGCTGTTCGTCGTCCATGAAGCAGATGGGATGGGCCAATTTGATCTAGAAAGCGATCTAATGGTTGGCTGGAAAAAAGCCTATGCTGCTAAGCCAAGCACCCAGTCACTGCAAGAGCACCCAATAGCCAGAACTCAAACAACTCAACAATTGCTGAGATATTCGCGACGTGGCGAAAGGCCACGTCCGGCATCCAAGCAGTCTTAGGCGGATTTAGTTAAACGCTCGAGAGTAAGCGGATCAGCGGTTGCCATATGTCGGATCGTGTTAAAGAACAGCGTGCTCGATTTTCGACGGTCGAATCGGAAAGTCATTTTGTCCAAGCAGGCTTGGAGATGTTTAGCGCTGATCTTATGCCACGTTCCCGTGATGCCCCGCTTAAGCAAACTGAAAGCCGATTCCGCCGTGTTTGTATGAATATCTCCGTCTACGTAAACTCCGCAGTTGGGGACGGTTTTGCTTTTGCAGCGCGGACACTCGACGCCATTCGGCCAACGTAGGCGCTTGAGCAATTCGCTGCAGTGGTCGTCAGTCGAATAGAGTTGAAATACGTCAGTAATGGTCATAAAGAGTCTCGGAGGTTGGAAAGTGGCGAAGCGAGAAAAGACACCGCTGGAAAAGATGAGCACCCGCGATCTAGTGCGGAAAATCCAGAAAGATTTGCGCCGTAAGATGGAAGAAATTGGCTTTGAACCAGCCGAAGCAAGCGCAGCGCCGTCTGTAAGTCAGCAAAAACGCACGCAGAAGGCGAGCAGCAGTAACCTTAGAGGAACGATAAATAAACGATTACCCTTCGTGAAGTAAATAATCTTGTACGAATCCGCAGAGCTGCGGTCCTCTACTTCGACCCCGCTGCCGCCTGCGTGCCCGCATAGTACCCGCTCTTCGTCCTCACCATCAGTTTCTTGTGCCCTTTGTCCTTGGCGTCCACCCGAATCTGCCGGAACCCGCCATTCGATCTCGGATTCGTAGGCTTATAGCCAATGGTGTATTGATTGCGAATGTCGTGAGCCACTTGCCGGCTGATCGCGTCCACTTCATCCAGTGTCTTCGGGAAAAACGCCAGCCCGCCGGTGCGCTGCGCAATCGTCTCCAGCGCCCGCCTCGCCCGCTTGGGATGCTCTTCATCCCCCAGTAGACCGATCGCGTACACCGACGGCCCATTCTCTTCCTGCAGGTGCTTCACAGCCTGTTCCAGACTCTCCTGGCTGGCATTGTCTTCGCCGTCGGTCACTACGAACAAAACTTTTCTTTCCAGCTTCGCATTCCTCTTCAGGTGTTCGGCTGACGCAACCACCGCCTCATACAGCGCTGTCCCGCCCTTGGCGTCGATTTTCTCAAGCGCTTCTTTAAGTTTCAGCAGGTCGTTGGTAAAGTCCTGGTCGAGGTAATATTCGTCGTTAAAGTTCACCACGAACACTTCGTCCTGCGGATTGCTCGATCGCACCAGGTTCAGCGCTGCCTGGTTCACCTTGGCGCGCTTCTCCCGCATCGATCCGGAATTGTCGATCACGATCCCCATCGCCACCGGAATATCTTCATGGCGAAACGAAATAATTGTTTGCGGCTTGCCGTCCTCGTACACCGTAAACGCACTCTTATCGAGATCGGTAACGATGTGCTGCTTGTCGTCGACGACGGTCGCATGCAGCAGAACCTCGTCCACATTTCGTTTCAGAACGTAGGTTCCGTTCTCCTCCGATGGCTGCTGTCCCTGGGTAGCAGGAGGCTTAGAAGGATTACTTGAAGGAGTCTCCGCAGGTTGCTGCGCCGGCTGTGCCTGGGCTGGAGCGGATTGCTGACTTCCGGCTGGCGGATTCGTTGACTGTTGGGTTACAGGCTGCGCCAGCAGAGACCCTGCAGTCCCGGCCCATAGCGCGCATTTCAAAACAAAAAACCTGGCTGTTTGCTTATTCCTGGGGCGCGTAATATCCGGTCCTGGCATACACACGGAGAGGCGGCAGTCCTTTCGGCGGAAGTAATTTCACTTTAATCTTACGCCATTTGCCGTCCCGCACCACTTTGGTTGGACGATACCCCAGCACATATTGATTGCGCAGTTCGACTCCGATCTTGGTGGCCACGTCGGCCAGATCGTTCGGATTCTCCACCGTGAAGGCCCGTCCGCCGGTAAGCTCCGAAACTTCTCCCAGCAGCGCCGGCCCTAGCCGCTCTTCTTCCGTAGGAAAATAACGGTCGTAAATGCCGATGGCATAGACCATTACGTCGGCTTCCTTCACCAACGCTTTGATTTCGCCTTCCGTATAACGGCTGTGATTATCGCCGCCATCGGAAATAATGAGCAGAGCTTTCTTCGCGTACTTCGCCTGCCTCATTTTGCTCACGCCCATGTAGATCGCATCCAGCAGCGCCGTCCGTTTTTGCGGCATCGCGAAAACCAGCTTACCCTGAATCTCGTCCACCGAACTGGTGAAATCGCTTACCACTTCGGGCGCATCCGAAAACGTGATCATGAAAAATTCATCTTGCGGGTTGGCAGTCTTGAAAAACTCCACCACCGCATCTTTCGCACGCTCCATCTTGCTGCTCATGCTGCCGCTGGAGTCAAAAATCACTCCCAGCGAAACCGGAGCGTCCTCGCTCGAAAACGATTTGATCTCCTCTTTCGAGCTGCCTTCAAAGAGCTGGAAATTATCTTTGTCCAGGCCGGTCACCAGCCGGTTCATCGGGTCGGTGATGGTCACCGGCACCAGCACCAGGTCCACATCCACCTTCAAGGGCCGCACTCGCGGCTCCAGCTTCGAGGAGACCACGGTCTTGGCCACTTCTTCTGTTTTTGGATTCTCTGCTTCCCGCGGCATGATGTGGACATCGTTCACCGTCGTCTGCGCCACGGCCGAAGTCTGTAAAACACACATTGAGCAGAGCGCGAACAGCGCCATCCCGAGGGCAGGCAAACGTTTGCGCAACCGTGCGCTCACTGCTTTCCAGGGTTGAACCGGGCGGGACTTCCCAACGAATTTCCGACCTAGGGCCTTAGGGCGATTGGACCGGCGCCCATCCATGAGGGCCATAAACACCTCGATTGGCCGCGATAGTACCACAGCTACGACGAAGTGGATGCTGTTTCTTTGTTAAATGTTGGAGATAATCCGGATTTGGTCTTATGCCTGGTCGGGCGCTCCCCGGCCATTAGTTGTCAACTGATGAACTCCCATCCGAGCACCCCACTCCATATTGTTACAATCAAAGGTCCTCATGGCTCACATCCAACCTTTTCGCGCGTTCCGTTACGATACGGAGAAAGTGTCGCCTGCCCAGGTGGTCACTCAACCTTACGACAAAATCACTCCCGAATTGCAAGACCGCTACTACGCGGCCAGCCCGCACAACCTGGTCCGCATCATCCTGGGCCGCCGCGAGAAAGCCGACAACTCCGAACATAACGTCTATTCCCGGGCCGCCAGCCATTTTCGCGACTGGCGCCAGCAAGGCATTTTGCGCCAGGATTCCCAACCTTCGCTCTACGCTTACTCACAGCGCTTCACGCCACCGGGCTCAACCACAGCTCTCGAGCGGCGCGGATTCATCGCCCTCGGGCTGATCGAAGACTATTCCAACGGCGTGGTCTACCGCCACGAACAAACTCTGGCCAAGCCCAAAGCCGATCGCCTCGATCTGCTTCGCGCCACCCGCGCCCACTTCGGCCAGATTTTCATGCTCTACGAAGACTCCGGCCAGATCGAATCTCTGCTCGCCACTTCCGCCGAGCCCGCAATTGCCGTCACAGACGAATACAGCGTTCTACATCGCGTGTGGCCAGTCGCCGATCGGCAAGTGATCGATTCCGTGAAAAGCGCGATGAATGACAAAAAACTCATCATTGCTGACGGCCATCATCGTTACGAAACCGCTCTCACCTACCGCAACGAACGCCGCGCCTCCGCCTCATCACAGCCCGGCACTGCCCCCTACGACTTCGTCATGATGACGTTCGTCAACATGAACAGCCCGGCTTTGCTGATTCTGCCGACACATCGCGTCGTTCACGACCTTTCGTCTTTTTCTGAAGAAACTTTTCGCAACTCAGCCCGGGCTTTTTTCGACGTAGAAGACGTCGATCCCTCCCTCGACGCTGCCCGCGCCACCGCCATGCTGCGCGAGTCCGGCCGCGCCGGCACTTCCATCCTCGCCGTCACTGCCAACCGCGCTTTTCTTCTGCACCATCCCAATCCCAGCTCCGCCGCGCAAGTCTTCACCGGCTTATCCATTCGCCAGCAAGGCCTCGACGTCGTGCAACTCCACAAATGTCTCTTGGAAAAAGTCCTGAACCTCTCCGAAGAATCCATCCGCAACCAGCAGAACCTTTCTTATGTCCGCGATGCCGCTGAAGCTTTGTCGCAGGTGCGTGGCCCCAATGCCCGCGCCAATATCGCTTTCCTGATGAATCCCTGCCGCATGTCGCAAGTCCGCGACGTCGCCTTCGCTGGCGAGGTCATGCCCCAGAAATCCACGGACTTCTATCCCAAACTTCTCAGCGGACTCACCATCTATGCCCTCGACTAAGACTACGACTGATCGGGAAGAAACAGGGTCCGCCTTCAGGCATATTGCAAGCGCCGCATCCTTGATTGCGCCCTCACGCGCCGCGCTCTCCTTCGCCGTACTTCTATCTTTCGCCGTCTTACTGGTTTCCGCCGCAGCTCCCGAGAAACATCTCGCCGTTTATTCCACCGCCGCGAATTACTCTCTGCCGGTCATTCAACGCCAGGGTCAGGATTACGTCGGCCTGCTCGAATTGCTCGATCCCCTGGGCACGGTTAACGCAAAGTCCGACCCTCCGCACTGGCGCCTGCACTACAACAACGTTCTCGGCGAATTTACTGACGGCAAAAAACGTGCGCGCGTGCAAGGCCGCGACGCCGATCTCGCGGGAAAATTCCTCATCGAAAACGGACGCGGCCTCATTCCCGTCGCCTCGCTCAATTCCCTGCTGCCGCGCTTTCTCGGTGGTCCCGCGACTCTGCGCGAAGAGTCGAACCGCCTCTTCATCGGCAATATCGCCACTCACTTCACCGCCACAATCGCCCCTGACGATCCCTCGCGCCTCACCTTCCACTTCACCGCTCCCGTGAATCCTTCGGTTGCCACCGAACCCGGCAAACTGCGCCTCACCTTTCGCCGCGAACCTCTCACCGGCCCCGCCTCGCCGATGCTTACCTTCTCCAGCAAACTGATTCCAGCCGCGGATTATTCTGAGAGCAACGGCGAGGCCGAAATCGACGTAACCACTTCCATCCCGCTCATGGCCGGCTTCAGCCCTGACGGGCGCACCATCACTCTCGCTCCTGCAAAATCCGCCAGCGCGAACCTGCAAACCGCAACCAATGCTTTCGGGACAAACCGCCCGGCCACGCCGCCACCGGGTGCACCCACAGCCGCTGCGCCAGCAACAGCCGCCACCGGTCAGGCTCAAACCAGCGCTCAGCCACGGCAAGCCGGCGTGCAGCCGCCTTCGCCAGTTCCGCCCCCGTCCGCGCCGCGCCGTTACTTCGCCATCGTCGACGCCAGCCACGGCGGCAACGATCGCGGCGAGGCCCTCAGCCCAACCCTCGCGGAAAAAGACATCACCGTCGCCTTCGCTCGCCGCCTGCGTCAGGAACTCGAAAGCCGCGGCATCACCACTCTCGTCCTCCGCGATTCCGACGCCAACCTCTCACTCGACGATCGCGCCTACTTCGCCAATACCACCCACGCCGCCGTCTACATCGCGCTGCACGCCGCATCCAACGGCCGCGGCGTTCGCATCTACACGTCTCTGTTGCCCTACAGCAGTGACGACGATCGCGGTCCCTTTCGTTCCTGGACCGAGGCCCAAACCTCTTCCATCCCCCTCAGCCAGGCGACCTCCGCTAGCGTCGCCACCGAACTCAGAAAGTTACAAGTGACAGTGCGTACCCTCACCGCGCCGTTGCGCCCTTTGAACAATGTGACCACGGCAGCCATCGCGGTTGAAGTCGCTCCGCCCTCCGCCACGGTCTCTGCATTGACCGCGCCCGATTACCAGCAGCTGATCGCCGGCGCCGTGGCTGATGGCATCGTCGCGATCCGCGCTCAGCTCGGAGCCGCACCATGATTCACGAACCCATCCCACGCCAGTTCTGCATTGCGATTTCGTTTTTCGCGGTAGCCGCGCTCGTCATGAGCCTCTACGCCTTGCACATGCGCGGACGCGCCGCCGCTACTCCTGTCGCTGCTGCCGACACCCGTCCCGTCGTCGCGCCCGTGGCCGGACCCACCGAACCAGTAACTTTATTTGTCGCTTACGACGATGTCGGCATACTGCACCCGCAGGCCGCTCACATTCCCCTGCCCAGCGTTCGCCAGCAGCGCGCTGAAGAATTGCTCCGCGCGCTCATCGCCCTCTACACCGACAAGAACTCGCCCCACCCGCTGCCGCCCGGCTCTGACATTCGCAGTGTCTACCTGGTCGATCCCGGCCTCGCCGTCATCGACGTCAATGCTGCCTTCGCCGACGGCCACCGCTCCGGAGTCCTGTCAGAAGAACTCACCGTTGCCTCACTGATTCAAACGCTCTCCGCCAATCTCCCCGGTATTCTTCGCGTGAAAATTCTGGTGGAAGGCAAGCAACGGGACACCCTTGCCGGCCATGCCGACCTGTCAAATTTCTTCGATGTCTCCGCCGTCAGTCAGCTCACCGCGCAACTGCAATCGACCCAGTAGCGCCACGGTCCACAAAGCTTTCCTATTCCTCCAAAAATAAAACGGCACAGAGATCTTCTTCCTTCGATCTCTGCGCCGTTGAAAACGCTGACTGTAAACGTGACCGGCGATCCTACGGCTTCTTCGGAATCGCGCCCGCATCGAACAAGTCAGTAAGATCCGTGGCGTTGACCGCATCTCCCAGAAATGCGCCCGCGCCATAGATTTCCTGCATGGTGCGCAAATCCGAAGAATGCGTGAACGTGACCGGGCTCGCATACGGAAGCCCATTCACATTCTTGTGCGCGCGACTGGAGATAACGATCTCGCCAACCGCGTGATTGAAGTCATCGGCATTGTCTCCCGCAACGCCGTCGCCCTCGCTCTCGTCCCACCACAGGATGATCACACCATGATCTTTGTAAGCCTGTGACGCCATGATGACGGGAACGATCTGGCTCAGAAAATCGTCGCCCTGCCGGATATTCGCCGCATCCCCGGTCAGTCCCTTGTAACCGCCGGTGAGACTGGTGTGCATGTCGTTGTATTGATCAGGCGTGATCCAGTTGTAGTTGGCCACGCTGTTATTGGCCAAATCGGTTGCCAGTTGTTGCAGCGGCGCATAGTGTGTCGACAACGGATTCGCCGTGCTCGGATCGTCGCCGCCGTTGGTGTCGGTGAAGAACACCATCGGATTATGTTTCGCGGCGTAGTTGAACTGGTTTGAGCCGTTGTACTGGTTAAAGCTTCCCGCGGCATACGTTCCCGAGAAACTGCTCAGCGGAACCGTCCATTGATCCTGCGCCAGCGGAACATCGGTGAGTTGCCCACCCGCAGAAGTGAGGTCGATATCTTCCTGATAGGATTTCCACGTCTTGCCCGCCTGGGCCAGAAAAGCGGCGAGGTGTTGCGTCGTGCTCTGGTTTGTCCCGCCAACGGCAGCGAATGGGTCGTTATCATTCAGCACTCCAAAATTGGTGCCGGCTTCCGACCACAAATAATTAGGCTCGGAAGGATGTATATGCGGATTGTTTCCGCTGGTCGTTGCCAGCACATTGCGGTAAGCCGTGGCGTAGGCAACCTGCTCGCTGATATCGACCACCGATCCGCCCACCAACGCAAACCCGGTTCCATTCACCAGGCTGTTGGTAAACGGCGCGTTCGGGTTTTGATAAATCTGCTGGATGCCGCCACTAAACTGGTTGGCGGGTTGAGTCCAGTTGTGATTTTCCAACGCGATCACAAAAACTGTCTTGATTTGCTGCGCGCTGGCGCTCAAGTTGCCCAGCGTAGCTATGAACGCGAACACACACAGAGTGCGGAAGAATTTTGCCTGTGACATTGACTTCTCCAGATATAGGAATTGGCAGCGCACGCTGAGATTCGTTTCTGGAATAGCTTGCCCAGCGGGCCACCAGTCATTGATAGCAGCTCTGTTTTGCGGGGGGATTACGGCAACGTTAAGGTTTGATGAATGATCCGTAAACTTTTGTCGGCGCTCGAAAATTCAAGCCGCAGAGAAAGTTCAGTTTGCAGAGGCAGAAACAGCGGTTCGCGACGTCCAGCCTGCGCCGGCCGCCTATTCCAGACAAAAAAAAAGCGCGGGCGACAACCCCGCGCCAAAACACCAAACTGCCGAGGCCTAAGCCCCCGCCAGCACCGGCTCGACCCCATAAATCGAATGCCACGAAGTCGCCGTCTTCAGTTTGCCGTTGACGTTTTGAATGTTCTTCACGCCCTCTGTCTCCAGCCACTTGCGGAACGCCGCCGCGCCCTGCTTGGCATAAATCGGAATCCCGTCTTTCCATGTCGCGCGCCCGCACAGCACGCCATTAAACTTCACTCCCGATTCCCCCGCCAATTCGAGCGTCTCGCTGAACTCCGCATTGCTCACGCCCGCCGAAAGATAAATAAACGGCTTGGTCGCCACGCTCGCAGCCTTGTGGAATTGATCAATCGCTTCCTTCTTTGTGTAAGCCTTCTGTCCGCCGAAACACTTTACGCCCTCAACAAACTTCATATTCACCGGAACTTCCACCTTCAGCACGTCTACGCCATACCGATCCTTGCTGAACTCGCGCATGCTCTCGGTCACAATCTGCGGCTTTTTCTTCGCGTATTCCAAACCCTTTTCATCCGCGCCTTCTTCGTAACCAACAAATTCCAGAAAGTAAGGAATGTCATTGGCCCGGCACTCATCGCCAATGCGCTCCACCCACGCATGCTTCTTATCGTTCACTTCCTTGGGATCGAACGGAGTGTAATAAAGCAGAATCTTCACGCAGTCCGCGCCCGCCTCTTTCAGCCGCCGCGCCGACCAGTGATCCAGCAAATCTCCCAGCCGCCCCGGCCCGGTCTTGTCGTAACCCGTCTTTTCATAAGCCAGCAGCAGCCCCGCATTCTTCGCCCGCCGCTTCGAAGCCGGCAATCCCCACTCCGGGTCGAGCAGTATCGCGCTGGCATGCGGAGTCAATACTTCGGTCACCAGTATTTTGAACTCTTCCATCATGGCGTCGCTGACTTCCCCGCCCTTTTCTTTGGCGAGCGATTTCTGCAGCGATCCGCGCTGATCCATCGCCGCCGCCGCAATCACTCCGCGTTCATTCGATACTTTTCTAAGACCCGCAAGTTTGCCAGGGGTAAGCTTCATAGATTCCTCCAGGACCGCCCAAGAAGATGAGTGCCCAAAACAGCTAATTGTAAACCAAGAGATGGATGGACGAAGTGAACCTAACGCGGCGGGATTGTCCAAAAACCGCGGACAACGCCTACATGGCCCAATTCTGCAATTTTAGTCCCCGCACCCGGCGGAACTCTTTTTCATTGTTCGTAACCAGCACCAAGCCGGCAGCAAGAGCATGTGCAGCAATCCACAGATCGTTGTTGCCGATCATCTCGCCCCTCGACTCCAATTCAGCACGAATCGAACCATAGGTTTCTCCAGCGTTCTCTGGTAAAGCCAGCGCGGGCAGCAAACGTACCAACTCTCTCAGCCTCTCCAGCGCGGCGGTCCGCTGCGCGCTCTTAGCCGCACCATAGAGCAGTTCGCCGTATGTGATGACCGAAAGCGCCGCTTCTCCCGGACGCAGCTTGCGGAATCGCCGCAAGACTCCCTCTGGCCTGCTCTGCCGGATGTAAATGCAGATGTTCGTGTCCAATAGATAACGCACTTCCATCACAGTCCCTTGCGTTTCTGCGGCAGGTCTTTCTCCCGCCCGGCAAGGTCAAAATCGTCGGGAAGGCCCGCCAACAGCTCAAAGGCTCGAACCAGGTTCCCGTCTTTTTCGCGCAAGACAATCTCATCCCCTCGCCGAAAGATCTCCACTTCCTCGCTCTTCAATCGAAACTGCTTCGGCAACCGTACCGCCTGGCTGTTCCCCGAACGGAATACCCGTGCAGTATTCATAAGTTCCCTCGCTTCAGTGTATATACATTAAGTATACACATTGCCACAGTGGGCAGCAAGCGCCGGAGAGACCTTGTGCGGCCCTGATTAGCCCTAGCAAAACGTTTACACTTAAATCATGACCACCACCACCCTCAACTCCCTAGCCCGCGCCTCCTCCGCCTACCTGCGCTCCGCCATGCACCAGCCCATCCAGTGGCACGAGTGGAGTGAAGAAGCCTTCGCGACAGCGCAGCGCGAGAACAAGCCCATGCTGCTCGACATCGGTGCCGTATGGTGCCACTGGTGCCATGTGATGGACCGCGAATCCTACGATAATCCCGACGTCGCCGCCATCGTCAACGAACATTTCATCGCCGTCAAAGTCGACCGCGACGAGCGCCCCGACATCGACAGCCGCTACCAGGTCGCCGTCAGCGCCGTCAGCGGTCAAGGCGGATGGCCGCTCACCGCCTTTCTCACTCCCGATGGCAAGCCCTTCTACGGCGGCACCTATTTTCCGCCGAACGATGGCTACGGCCGCCCCAGTTTCAAACGCGTCCTCCTCAGCATCGCCAACGCCTACAAAGAAAAACATGGCGATGTGGTCGAGCAGGCGAAGATGGTTGAGCAGGCGATCGCACAGTCGGAATCGCCCGCTGGACGCGACGGCCGCATCTCTCCCAGCATCATCCAAGCCATTCAGCAGTCCGCTTTCAAAATGTTTGACCCGCAAAACGGCGGCTTCGGCCAAGCCCCCAAATTTCCCCATCCCTCGGCGCTTGATTTGCTAATCGAACAATATGCCCGTACCGGCGATGACGCCGCACGCAACGTTATCGTCACCACGCTCGAGCACATGGCCAACGGCGGTGTCTATGACCAACTCGCCGGTGGATTTCATCGCTACTCCGTCGACGAGCGCTGGGTCGTTCCGCACTTCGAGAAGATGTGCTACGACAACTCCGAACTGCTGAAGAACTACGTGCACGCCTATCAAGCCACGGGCTCGGAATTTTTTGCGAACGTGGCCCGCGACATTATCCGCTGGATGGACGAGTGGCTCAGCGACCGCGACCACGGCGGCTTCTACGCCTCGCAAGACGCCGACATCTCCATGGACGACGACGGCGATTACTTCACCTGGACTCTCCAAGAAGCCCGCGCCGTTCTCACTCCAGAAGAAACCCAGGTCGCCGCTCTGCACTACGACATCAACGAAGTGGGCGAGATGCATCACAATCCTGCCAAGAACGTGCTCTACATACGCGCCTCAATCGAGGAAATTTCGCGCCGCTTGAACCTCAGCGCAGACCGCGTAGAAACTCTTCTCGACTCTGCGAAAAAGAAAATGTACGCCGCGCGCCTGCAGCGCCCCACCCCATACGTCGACAAAACCGTCTATGTCGGATGGAACAGCATGTGTGTCTCCGCTTACCTCGAAGTGGCCAAGGTGCTTCATGTCGATGATGCGCGCCGCTTCGCTCTGCGCTCGCTCGACCGCATTCTCGCCGAAGCTTGGAAAGCGCATCCGGCTGACATGAATACAGGCGCTACACAGCGCAGCCATCGCCTGTTACACGTAGTCGCCTATTCCGATCCGAAGGCCGATCATCGCGAAGTTGCCGGCCTGCTTGAAGATTACGCCGCCACGACGCTCGCCTGTCTCGACGCCTATGAAGCCAGCGCCGACCTCAGCTATTTCAAGTTTGCCCAAGCCATTGGCGACACCATGATCACCAGATTTTTCGACGCCACCTCTGGTGGTTTTTTCGACGCCGAGCCATCTGCCGATGGCCGGAGCCTGGGCGTGCTCTCGACCCGCCGTAAGCCACTGCAGGATTCACCCACGCCCGCGGGAAATCCCATGGCCGCAATCGCGCTTCTGCGCTTGCACCACTACACGGGCGAGTCCGCATATCGGGAAAAAGCCGAGCAGACGCTCGAAGCCTTTGCCGGCGTCGCCGCGCAATTCGGAATTTTCGCCGCGACCTACGGCATCGCCACTGTCCATGCGCTGGAGAGTCCGGCGCAAGTCGTGGTCATCGCCGATTCCAAATCCGCAGACCAGGCCGCCAGTCTCTCCGACAAGGCGACTGCACCGTTCGCTTTTAACAAAAGCGTGCTGCGCCTGGCTCCGAATCAGGCAGTCGCCGGCAACCTTCCGCCGGCTCTGGCCGCGACCCTCCCGAACCTTCCGCAATTGAACTCTGGCGAGTCCTTTGCCGTTCTGTGTTCCGGCTCCGCTTGCCAGCCACCGATCACCAGCGCCGCGGAGTTAGAACGCGCGTTGGATTCCGCTTTGAACAAGAAACTCTAAATTCTTCTCACAAAAAAACGGGGCTGACGGTTTATAAGTTCCGTCAGCCCAAAGATTGCGAGCCCTAGGTTCGGCCCAGTTACTGTTGGTTACTTTGGTGACCTTGCGGCCACCGCCGGTCTCAGATTAACTGATCCTCACTTGTACAGCGTTATCTGCCAGGATGCGTACTGATCGGAATTCCATCCGGAGCCGGAAGCTGCGGAACGGCCGATGAGTACATACCGGGGTGCGTACTGATCGGAATTCCGTCCGGAGCCGGAAGCTGCGGAACGGCGGCCGATGCGTACATACCCACAAGTCCAAACATCAGGATGGCAATCCTGATTACGTGCTTCATGGTTTATTCTCCTTCCGCGGCTTGGATTCCCAAAAAGGGATCCATGTCGCGGTGGAGCATTATAAGCTACGAGTCAATACCCTTCTCAACCTAGTCCCTCACGAGGCAGCTAACCCTCCTTCATGTGCCTCCGCTCCCGCTCAACAACTCTCTTTTTGGTTGCAATTTAAACCACGCAGAATGTGCAGTTTAGCGAACCAGGCACTTGACGCTCGAGGCGAGCCTCAAAGATGCGAAGACGTCCCTGGAAGTAATTTACGAAATCCGGAATTTTTCAGGCGGGAAAAACAAGAATGGACTCAGCGAAAATTTAAGCGACGTCTCACGCCAACTTATCGCAGCACAGAAGCGCGGGCAGTTGCCGCTGCATTTTCTGGCGTGACTGGCGGTGCGGGATGAGATCTCGACAGCGCCCGATCCACCATCCCTTCGAACATCGGGATCAACGAATCCGCCTGCAGCGGATGCTGAATGTCCGACAAACTTTGCTCCCATCGCTGCGGCCGCAGCAATGTAGCGGTAGCTTCGCGTGCGGGACTCTTCACCAGCGTATAGCCCAACCATATAACTAACGTGCAGTTATAAGCAGCCATATTCACCAGGCTCATCGAGATATCACTCAAGTGATACCCAGACCACGACGCGATTAACCCCAACTCCACCATGGCGAAGGTACCGAATCCCAAAGCGATGCCAAAACTGTGCTGGCGCTTGCTAACTCCCAGATAGCGGGCGAAGAATAGCAGGAATAAAACCATTCCAACCTGAATAATGCGCACGCAGCGTTGGGCCGTCATAATGGCCTGAACCCACGGCGCCGTTTCCGAGGATCTCGTCGAGACCGATACCACCCCCGCCACCAAAAGCATCACTAGGCCTGCCCACTTGAATAAAACCGTTCCCAAATCGCGCAAGGTGTGGAATGGCCGGAAGACATCGAGAAAGGCTTCGTGTATGACCTGGAAACCCAAAGCCACGCTGATCGCGGTGGCAATCCAGGAAACATAAAAATATGCCCCCTGACTGTACCAGTAAGTCGGAAAGATAACTGTGAAGGTCAGAATCAGAGCAACGATGTAGGCAAAGAAATACTTGAATTCGCGGTGCTGTCCGCGACGGAACATCACGATGGCGATCGCCGCCTGTATCACCGGCTGCGCGATCCACAGGGCGTAAAACAGAATCCTGATTTTTTCGCTCATCGTTAGAATCTCCGTCCTTCGCCACGCCACGACGACAGCAAAGTCACAGCGCCGCACAAAAGGACGATCCTGGTTATTAAAGGAAGTTAAACCTTTTGGCTCGTGGGTTCAATGTACTCAGGTAACCCAAAGTAACGTTACTTTCGTGCCATAGCCAGGAAGGGTCTATGTACGATAAGCGACATTGCGAAAAATCAGGACTTTCACACTCCCGCCTGCTCCTTTTCCCCAAGAAGAACGAAATAAGAACAATTCCACAGAGCACTGGGCAAACTACCTCGCGACCGCGCCGAAATCACGATGTTGTATTCCCCCCCGCCCTCCGCCTTGATTTCTTCCGTCAGGTCGCTGCGCGATGAGCTCCCATCCCGAAAATTCCTCTGCGGTTCAATCACCGCCAGCCTCGCCAAAAATTCATGCAGATCGGTTCCGCGCCCCTGTCCCGCGATCACAAACGAAACCTCCGCCCCCTGCGAAGAGAAATGCCACGCCAGCGATGCCGTCAGATTCACCGCCCGTTCGTACACCGCACCCGCAATCAGCCCCTCCTCCGGATTGTCGAAAACAATGCACAGCTTGCGCTCGTCCTCGCGGCTGAATTCCCGCACCTTCAACGATCCCGATTTCGCCGTCGCCTTCCAATCCACATGCCGCGCCGAATCCTCCGGCATGTATTCACGAATACGATACAAATCCGATCCGCGCCCGCGCACAAAACTTTCCCACTCTCCCCGCACCAGCGGCAGAATCTCAAACAACTCGTCGGCCGGTTCGATCGGGGGATACACCAGAACCTCGCGCACCAGCGCCACCTCCCGCATCTTGGTCAGAAAGGCAAACGGAAACCGCGTGCCCAGCGCGAAGCTCGATTCGCTGTACCGTCCACGCCGATCAAAAAGCAACTGCAAATCGGCCGGCAGCTCCGTTTTCGCCGGCAAATACGGGAAGTACACCATTCCCTCAAAAATTCCTGGCGCCACGGGCGCCGCATCGATCCGCTTCACTTTCCAGTCGCGCATGCGCACCCACTGGTTTTCTGGCGCACGGTTTAACGGAAACGCGAAGGTCGTCCGTTCCCACTTCCACTGCTTGCGAATCTTTTTTCCCCTGCGCGTCGGCACCACCCGAATGGAAAATGCCGGCAGATACCGCCGCGGATTGCGCACTACAAATCGTCCCGCCACCGGCCGTCCCGCAAACACATGCTCCGGCAATCGCAGATCTAATTCCAGTTCGCGCAGCACGAGCGCGGAAACAATTCCTGATACTAGAATCGCCGCCAGCATCGCCGCCACTACGATATACAGCAGATTATTTCCCGTATTCAGCGCCGCAATACCAATCACCAGCGTGACCAGCACATACACCACGCCCGCCTTCGTCACTTCGTAATGAAACGTTTGCCGCAAGCGCTCCAGCGCCACTCGGCGCGCCAGATACGGAACTGTCACCAGTCCCACAAACGCCGCCATCAACAGCGCTCCCGAAGCCAATAGCACCGAGGCCCAAAAATTTCCCGCCTCGCCCGACGCCGTCGATAGCAGCGCCGCGCCGAACGCCAGCCCCAATCCCACCAGCGCCAGCAAAAACTTTACCCACACCTCCGCCCCCGCCGATTGCAACCACGCGACGGCGCTGACCCTCCCAGATCGAGCTGGATTTACGGAATCGCTGTAACTGGAGTTCACTACTCGCAGCCTAGCACTGCGGAAAGGAAACGATCAACGAGAAGCGTACGGCCCAGAACGCCTTCGTAACCTGATGGAGTTCGCTACAGAACAGGAAGCGGCGCTAAGCAGAGTGGGAAAAAGAGTGGCAAGCCCGAGTGGTTCACTGGCAACTAGACACTGGACACTGCCTCTCAGTATTCCGCCAGCTCTTTCATAGCACGGAACAAATCGTTCGTCTGCGGCAGAATGGCATCTTCAAGAATCGGCTGATAAGCCACAAACGTATCGGCAGCCGCTACACGGCGCACCGGCGCATCCAGCTGATCAAACAGTTGATCCGCAATGCGCGCCGCAATCTCCGCCCCATAACCCCAGCTCAAACTATCTTCATAGGCCACGAGCGCGCGATTCGTTTTCCCGACTGATGCGGCGATCGTCTCCCAATCAAACGGATTCAGACTGCGCAGATCGATCAATTCCACTTTCACGCCGTGCTCGCGATCCAGCTTTTGCGCCGCTTGCAGCGCGCGCGGAACCACCGCTCCATAAGTGATCACCGTCAAATCCGTCCCCGGATGAACAATCTTCGCCTTACCGAACGGAATCATGTAATCCGGCCCCGGATACGGCGCCCGTCCATAGGTTTCACGATACAAACGCTTGTGCTCGAGAAACAGCACCGGGTCGTCGCAGCGAATCGCCGTGCGCAGCAGTCCCGCCGCATCCAGCGCATTCGATGGAAACACCACCCTCAGCCCCGGAATATGGGTAAAAATACTCTCGCCGCACTGCGAGTGATAAATCGCGCCGCCAGTAAGATACCCGCCAATCGCCGCTCGAATCACTACCGGACAAGAGAACACATTATTCGAGCGCCATCGAATCACTGACAGCTCGTCGCGAATCTGCATCATCGCCGGCCAGATGTAGTCGAAGAATTGAATTTCCACCACCGGCTTCAGCCCGCGCGTAGCCATTCCCGTTGCCCGGCCCACGATCGCCGCCTCGGCCAGCGGAGAATTAAATACCCGGTCACTGCCAAACTCACACTGCAAGCCAAAAGTGAGTTTGAAAACTCCGCCCTTGCCTTTCACCAGCTTGCGTTTCAAATATTCTTCGCGGCTGCAATCAGCCACATCCTCGCCGAAAATCACGATGCGCTCGTCGCGCTTCATTTCATCGCGCAGCGTCACATTGATCAGATCCGCCATGGTCTTCGCTACCGGCTTTTTGCCGTCGGCGGTATCAGGCCCAATCACAGCCTCCGTATTAAACGCGGCGGACGTCGGATCAATATCGGGCGAGTACACATACTTCAACACGCTCTCGGGCGCCGGCGGCAAGGCTTCCAGCGCCTTATCCACCGCGACCTGCAACTCTTCCTCGACCTTCTTTTCCAGTTCGTTGATGCCCTTCTCGTCGAGGATTCCCTCGCGCAGCAAAAACATCTGCGTGCGCGAAACCGGATCGCGAGCCGCGTCCCGCTCCCGCTCAGAATCCGGGCGATATAACCTCTCATCGTCAGAAAGCGAATGCGAGTAAGGACGGATCACATGGGCGTGCACAAACGCCGGCCCGTGGCCCTCGCGGCAATACTGCGCCGCGCGCTGGAACGCCGTGCAACTCGCCACCGGATCGGTGCCGTCAACTTCTTCAAAATGAAAATTAGGAAATCCAGAAACCAGCCGTGAAATACTGCCCCCGGCCGTCTGCACCTCTACCGGCACCGAGATCGCGTAGCCGTTATCCTGCACGCAGAAAATCACCGGCAGCTTGCCGAGCGCCGCGGCGTTCATCGCCTCCCAGAACTCGCCCTCGCTGCTAGTTCCGTCGCCCAGAGAAACATAAGAAATTTCGTCGCCCTTGAAAGTCACATCCTTGAACTGACGGTAATCAACCGAACCAGTTCTTCCCTCGGATGTGGCCGCTCCATTTTTTGCTTCTTTCGAGAGACGTGGGATCTCAGCCGCCTTCGGATGCCGCGCAAAATACCGTCCCGCCTCTGCGCACCCCACCGCCTGCAGAATCTGCGATCCCGTCGGCGACGACTGGGTCACAATATTCAGCCGCTTGTATCCCCAGTGTGAAGGCATCTGCCTTCCCCCCGAACTGGGGTCGTCCGCCGCTCCCACTGCCTGCAGAAACATCTCAAGCGGCTTCGCGCCCAAAGTCAGGCACAACGCCCGATCGCGATAATAAGGATAGAACCAGTCATATCCCGGCTTCAGGGCCATTCCGGCCGCTACTCCAATGGCCTCATGCCCCGCTCCAGACATCTGAAAGAAGATTTTTTGCTGGCGCTTCAGCAGGATTTCCCGGTCATCAATCCGCCGGGACATATACATCAGCCGGTACGCCTCAATCAATTGCTCGCGGGTCAGCCCGTCGTAGGTACGGCCCTTCTTGCCACTATGGCTTGCAACGGACAGCTTAGGGTCGGTTTTTGTAGTCGCCATCCAGTTTCCTGATGAGTGCTTTTATGAACATTCCGGCCTGCGAATGAAATAAGGTGCCGGGAATAACGTGCTGTTGCATTGTACCAATTGGATGAACCGGGACCACACAAAGTTGCTGCAGGAGCCGCAGCGCCAGCGACGGCGCAGTGGAGGGACCCGCTGTCCCTTCTCCGCCAAAAACGCATTGTCATCCTGAGGCGCGTTTTTTGCGCCGAAGGATCCCTGCACTCTGATCCGCATCCCAGCTGCCTCAGGGAATTCTCTGCGCACCGCCGGTCAGTCGAGGAAGTGACATCGGGAAGGGCACGAGTTCCGCTCGTGCCGCATCACCCATGCTTCGTGTGGAGCGGACACTCCTGTCCGCTGCCTTTGACCTTGATTTTGATCCTGATTTTGATCTTGATCTTGATTTTTCGCGGCCCGCACTTGTCCGGGCCCCACCGTGGAAGAGCGGCGCTTCAGCGCCGCGTAAAGCGTCAAAAAAGAAAGCAGCTTCATCCGCTGAAGTACCCGATCCAGAATGCCCTGTCATCCCGACCGAAGCCGGAGGGACCGGCCAGCTTAGTGTTCGCCTGTATCACCGTAGAACCAGGGTTGCCCAAGCTTTGCGGTCTTGCGAAGCTGGGCACCACGAACCTCGACTCTTTACCCCTTCACCCCCCGCATGAACTCCGCATCAATCTTCAGCGCATCCATCGGGGCCATATCAAACTGCTCCTGCTCCACAAAAGCGTGCTTAATACCGGCCTTCTTCGCCGCTGCGAATATCGGACGGTAATCAATCGTCCCGCGCCCCAACTCGGTGGAAGGCGGAGGCGCCGCCGGCGTCACCGCAGCCGTCATCTTGAAATCCTTTACGTGCAGCATCGAAAACCGCGTCGGATACCGCGTCAAATACTCCGCCGGATTCTTCCCCGCCACCACCGCCCAGCCGCAATCCAGCTCCATCGTCACCTTCGCCGGATCGGTCGACTTCAACAGTTCGTCATAAAACACCACGCCATTTTCTGAACGAAACTCGGGAGTGTGGTTGTGATACGCGAACCGCATCCCCGCCGCACTCACGCGCTCTCCAATGCGGTTGAACTGCTCCGCATTCCAGTGCCAGTCATCCAGCGTCATTCGTTCCCTCGCTGCGCGCGAACCCGCATCCTTCACCTTCGACGGATCCTTCCACCACGGCGACGCGCACACTATGTACTGCAATCCCAAATCCTTTCCGTACTGAATCGTCTCCTCCGTCCTCGGCAGCAAATCTTTCAGCGAATAATGCGCGCTCACACAACGCAGCCCCGCCTCGTCCATTGCCTTCTTCACATCGCTCGGACTGCGCCCAAAAAATCCCGCCGCCTCCACTTCCTGATATCCCAGAGCCGCCAACTGCCGCAGCGTCCCTTCATAATCTTTCGGCAGAATGTCTCGCACCGAGTACAACTGAACCCCAATCGGCAGCCCCAGAGCATTGGCCATCAAAAACGGAGCGCCATTCCACACCGCAACCCACGCAGCCGAAGCAGCGCCAGTCTTCAAAAACTCTCTCCTCGAAACCCATCCCATGTCACACTCCTCCGGAACCGAACGCTTTCCTTAGTGAACCTTAGTGTCCTTCGTGGTAATAAGTTTTTCAATCAATAAGATTTTCAATCTAGCCCGAACCGTAAACCCTCCCTGTCATTCCGACCGAAGTCCGGAGCGGACAGCGACGGCGAGTGGAGGAACCTGCTGTTCGCGTGCAGCGCCACAACTCATGTGAAGACAGCAGTACGGCCCGCCGCGTAAGCCAGTGCACGCACACTGGTAGGCCACTGGGAGCAGCCGAGTTCGTTGCTCAACTCGAACGAACGACTTTACGTCCGCTCGCGCCGCGAAAGGGAGGCAGGCCCAGGAAACCCGCATCAGATCCCCGGCAAAATGGCTTTGCTTTGAGTGCCTAGCCGCAGAAAAACTGGGAAACGCCCGTCTGGAAGCTGTGAAGAAATAGGTTTTTGCTTCGCAGTTTTGTTGGAGATTTGCCAACGCGTTGTTTGCACGGCGTTATGAGTTGCTCGTGAGTT
>Ga0209422_1000075_pt1 | contig 22195 bp, 25 predicted proteins | sample BlaSpr_A8_OM2_M3_FD_187983 | JGI IMG/M metagenome (GOLD analysis project Ga0209422, IMG submission 187983) | Forest soil microbial communities from Thunder Bay, Ontario, Canada - Black Spruce, Ontario site 2_A8_OM2_M3 (SPAdes) (version 2) | ecosystem: Environmental > Terrestrial > Soil > Boreal... | reverse complement strand
CCTTTGCAGCCGACTTCCTGAAATCTATGGATATCGTCAAGGACTTCTGGGCGGAGCCTTCCTATGCCGAACTGCTGCTCGACATGCAGAAGCGCGTGCATGATTACGTCGTGGCCGACAAGGGCACCGCGAAGGAGGCGCTCGATCTGTTGGTCAAGGATTGGCAGAAAGTGTTCAAGGGCGAGGGCAAGATCTAGGCCGTCAAGCCACAGGTCTCCCGATGCTCGCATCGGGAGACCGCCTTCTCCGGCGTGCCTTGAGCCGTGAACGACAGGACCGACATGAGCACTCTCGCCGAGCGCGCCGTCGCCCGCACGCCACGCCGACTGGCCTTGCGGTTCGGAGGGATGTCCGACAAAGCCATCGCCTGGCTGTTCATTACCCCCTCGGTGCTGCTCTTGCTGGCGATCAACATCTTTCCGCTGCTGTGGACGATCCAGCTTTCCTTTACCAACTACCGGGCCAATCGCCCCAACGCGCCACTCCGCTATGTCGGCCTCGACAATTACCGCGACATACTGACCGATCCCGATGTATGGGCGGCGATGCAGGCGACCGCCCATTTCGTGCTGTGGTCGATCGCGCTGGAGATGGTGATCGGGTTTGGCCTGGCGCTGCTGATCAATCGCCGGTTCCGCGGTCACAGCTTCTGGACCACGATCATCCTGCTGCCGATGATGCTGTCGCCGGCGGTGGTCGGCAATTTCTGGACCTTCCTGCTGCAGCCGCAGATCGGCCTGTTCAACAGCGCGATCGCGCTATTGACCGGCGTCGACCCGAGTTCGTTCCAGATGATCGGCGATGTCCACCTCGCGCCCTGGTCGATCATCATGGTCGATACCTGGATGTGGACGCCCTATGTCATGCTGATTTGTCTCGCCGGTTTGCGCTCGATCCCCGACTACATCTACGAGGCCGCCGAGGTCGATCGCGCCTCGCCGTGGCGGCAGTTCTGGTCGATCACGCTGCCGATGGTGATGCCGTTTTTGATGCTCGCTATTCTTTTCAGGGCGATCGAGAATTTCAAGATGTTCGACATGGTCAACCTGCTCACCTCGGGCGGGCCGGGTTCGACCACGGAGGTCGCCTCGATCACCCTGAAGCGCGAGGCGTTCGAAAAATGGCGCACCGGCTATTCGTCGGCGCTGGCGATCATCCTGTTCGTCACCGTGTTTGGCGCCGCCAACATCTACGTCAAGGCCCTCAACCGGGTGAAACAGCGATGAGCACCATCGTCACAGCGCATTCCGTGGCCGAGCCGTCGCGATGGTCGAAGACCATCGCCGGCGTCATCGTCGTAGCCTACGCGATCATCACCATCCTGCCGCTGCTGTGGATCTTTCTCACCGGTTTCAAGACGCCGCCGGATTCGATCGCGTATCCGCCAAAAATTCTGTTCGAGCCCTCGGTCGAAGGCTACGTCAATTTGTTCACCACGCGCTCGCGGCAGACCCCGGAATTTTTGGCCAGCCTGCCGCCGCCGCAGACCTGGTACGAGCGCCTGGTGCGCTCGCGCAACATGGTGATCGCGGGCCCATCGAAGGTGGTGCCGCGTTTCGTCAATTCGATGGTGATCGGCTTCGGCTCGACGTTTCTGGCGGTGTGCTTCGGCACCATCGCGGCTTACGCATTTTCGCGGTTCCGGGTGCCGCTCGCCGACGATCTGTTGTTCTTCATCCTGTCGACGCGGATGATGCCGCCGATCGCAGTCGCGATCCCGATCTATCTGATGTTCCGCTACCTCGGCCTCACCGACACCAAGCTCGGCATGATCATGCTGTACACCGCCGTCAACGTCTCGCTGGCGGTGTGGCTGCTGAAGGGGTTCATGGACGAAATCCCGCGCGAATATGAAGAGGCGGCGATGGTCGACGGCTATACGCGACTGCAGGCCTTCTTCAAGGTGGTGCTGCCGCAGGCGACCACCGGGATCGCGGCAACCGCGATCTTCTGTCTGATCTTTGCCTGGAACGAATATGCCTTCGCGGTTCTGCTCACCAGCGGCGAAGCGCAGACCATGCCGCCCTTCATTCCCTTCATCATCGGCGAGGGTGGCCAGGACTGGCCCGCGGTCGCCGCCGCCACGACGCTGTTCTTCATCCCGATCCTGTGTTTCACCATCCTGCTGCGCCGCCATCTGCTGCGCGGCATCACCTTCGGAGCGGTGCGCAAATGACGGACAGGACGGCACCTCGCGCGTCACATTGGCCGCTCTGGCTGCGTCGCGGCCCCTGCGAGACGGTCGCGATCGCGTTGATCGGCCTTGGCGTCGTGATGCTGATGCAGCCGCTCTCGCTGGATTTGTACAGCTATTCCTTTGTCACGATCCTGGCCGGCACGCTGGGTTTCGTGATCGTCAGTCATTTCCCGGACTAGCCGCCATGGCAGAGATCAAGGTCGAAACCGTCGCCAAGACATTCGGAACGTTCGCCGCCGTCGAGGGCGTCGACTTCACGGTCGAGCATGGCTCGTTCCTCGTCATCCTCGGCCCATCCGGTTGTGGCAAGACGACGACCTTGCGCATGATCGCAGGCCTGGAATTGCCGTCCGCCGGCCGCATCCTGCTCGATGGCGAAGACGTCACCGCGCTGCCGGCGTCGGCGCGCGACATCGCATTCGTGTTTCAGCTGTTCGCGCTCTATCCGCACATGAACGTGCGCCAGAACATCGGCTTTCCGCTGCGCTGCCAGAATTACCCGCGGGCCGAGATCAGGCGCAGCGTCGAGGAAACCGCAAGGCTGCTGCGGATCGATCACCTGCTGGAACGCCGGGTCGGCGGGCTCTCCGGCGGCGACCGGCAGCGCGTCGCGCTCGGCCGCGCCATCGTGCGCCGGCCCAAGGCGTTTCTGATGGATGAGCCCTTGGGCGCGCTCGATTCCGAGTTTCGCCGGCTGATGTGCGCAGAGCTGCGCGAACTGCATGACCGCATCGACGCCACCACCGTCTACATCACCCACGACCAGCTCGAGGCGATGGCGATGGCCGACCGCATCGTCATCATGAATCAGGGCCGCGTCGAGCAGATCGGCGCACCGCAGGAGATCTACGACCGTCCCAATTCGATGTTCGTGGCCGATTTCATCGGCGCGCCGCCGATGAGCTTCCTCGATGTCCAGACCTCGCTGCGGCGCGGCGATCGCCGCATCCGGATCGACGGCGTGGTTGTCGAAATGCCGGAGGTATTCGAGGATCGCGCGGAGGGGCAATTCGCCCTTGGCGTGCGGCCCGAGAACGTGTCGTTCGCCGATGCCTCGCCGTTACGAGGCCGGGTGATCGGCGCCGAATATCTCGGCACCACCCAAATCGTCACCGTGACCACCGCCAACGGACAGATCAAGGCGCGCCTGCCGTCGGCCAAACCGGTCCAGGTCGGCGAAACCGTCGGCCTCGAGTTGCGGCCGGACCGGCTGTCGCTGTTCGACGCGGTCAACGGCCAGGCGTTGCCGTCGGCGCTGCATACGGGAGGTTATCGTGGCTGAGGTCTCGCTGGTCGATGTCAGCAAGAGTTTTGGGGCCGTCGACGCGGTCCGCGGCCTTTCGCTCTCCATCGCGGACGGCGAATTTGTCGTGCTGCTCGGACCGACCGGCGCGGGCAAGACCACGACACTGCGCCTGATCGCGGGCCTGGAGCGGCCCGACCGGGGCAACGTCATCATCCAGGGGCGCGTGGTTACCGACGAAGTGCCGGCGCAGCGCGACGTCGCCTTCGTGTTCCAGCAATACTCGCTGTATCCGCACCTGACGGTCTACGACAATCTGGCGTTTCCGCTGCGCTCGCCGGCGCGGCGCGTGGGCGAGGACGCGGTTCGCCGCAAGGTTCAGCAGGTGGCGGAACTGCTTCATATCGAGCACAAGCTCGACAACCGGGCCACCGCGCTTTCCGGCGGCGAGATGCAGCGGGTTGCGATCGGCCGCGCACTGGTGCGCGATCCCGCCGTCTATCTGATGGACGAGCCGCTGTCCTCGCTCGACGCCAAGCTGCGCGCCGAACTGCGGCTCGAGCTCAAGCGCATCCAGCGCGAATTGGGCACCACGATCCTTTATGTCACGCACGACCAGATTGAGGCCATGACCATGGCCGACCGGATCGGCGTGATGAACGAGGGCGTGCTCATTCAACTCGGCACGCCGCGGGAGATCTATGAGCGGCCCAACAGTGCCTATGTGGCAAGTCGGCTCGGCACCCCCGCCATCAACCTCATTCCGTCCGAACTGCTCGGCAACGAGCGCGTGCCGCCGCAGGCGCGGACCGTGGGCTTGCGGACCGAGCATATCCGGATCTCCTCGCTCGGCCGTTCGGGACCGGTTGCGCGGGTCCACTGGGTCGAGCACCTCGGCGACCAGAACCACGTTCACCTCAGGCTCGCCGAGCATTCGCTGGTGACCTTGGCGGACCCGGCGCAGCCGCTCAAGGCCGGCGACGAGGTTTCGCTGGAATTCACCGAGCCGCTTTATTTCGATCAGGCCGGCAACCGGCTCGGCGCCGAACAATCGCGGGGGCATGCATGATGATCGATCGTCAGGCCCGAAAACTCCTGTTCGAAACCGTGGCGCAGCGTGTCATCGCCAGCGCCGACGAACTGACCGATCTCGACCGCGCCATCGGCGACGGCGATCACGGCGCCAATATGCGGCGCGGGTTTGAGGCCGTGCTGGCCGCGGTCGATGAGCTTGCCGCCAGGAATCTCGGCGAGTCCCTGAAGGGCGTCGGCACGACCCTGGTCATGAAAGTCGGCGGCGCGTCCGGCCCGCTGTACGGGACTCTGTTCATGTCGCTCGGCAAGTCGCTGCAGGATGAGGTCAGTCGCGAGCAGGCTGCCGATGCCTTCGCCGCCGCGATCGAAGCGGTCAAGGCGCGCGGCAAGTCCGACGTCGGCCAAAAGACCATGCTCGACGTGCTGTTTCCCGTGCTCGGCGTCCTGCGCGAAGGCGGGGACGGTTTGCCGGTGCGCCTGAAGGCGACCGCGAGGGCGGCGGCGGAAGATACGATTCCGATGCGAGCGATCCGCGGACGGGCGTCCTTTCTCGGCGAGCGCAGCATAGGTCACATGGATCCCGGCGCACGATCCTCCGCGTTGATGGTCGAGGCGGTCGCAGACGTCATGGAAGGACTGGCATGAGCGAAAATGTTGGAATCGTCATCGTGTCTCACTCGGCCGATGTGGCCCGGGGCACGGCGCTGATGGTCGAGCAAATGGTCGGCCGCGAAGTGCCGCTCGGCTGGTGCGGCGGCGATCCGGACGGCGGGCTCGGCACCAGCGTCGAAGCCATCATGAAAGCGATCGACCAGGCCTGGTCGGAACGCGGCGTCGCCATTCTGGTCGACCTAGGCGGTGCGGAAACCAACAGCGAGATGGCGATCGAAATGCTGCCCGCGGAGCGGCGCGGCCGGGTCGTGGTTTGCAACGCGCCCGTGGTCGAGGGCGCGGTGATGGCGGCGACCGAAGCGGCTTCCGGCGCGACGCTGGAGGCGGTGCGCCGCACCGCCGAAGAACTGACGCCGGTCTGATGCAGGGCAAGGGACATGAATAAGCAGCAGGCGTCAGTGTTGATGCGACACGAGGTGGGCTTGCACGCCCGTCCCTCGGTCAAGCTGACAAAACTGGCAAAAGCCTTCGAATCGCGTATCGATCTTGGCCTGTCGCCGGACGGTCCCTGGGTCGACGCCAAGAGCATCGTCAAGGTCATGGCGACCAAGGCGCCGAAGGATTCGACGATCTATTTTCGCGCCGAGGGGTCGGATGCCAAGGCCGCGCTGGAGGCGCTGGTGACGCTGGTCGATGGAGATTTTCAGGATGGACGATAGGGCGCATCGCGCGGCTCGTCGCGTCGAGGGGCGGTTGGCCGCCTCGGGGATCGCGCTCGGCCGGCTCGTGCGCCTGAAGCCCGCGAAGCATGATGCGCGTCAGCATCGATCCATCGCGGAGGAGCATCGGGCCCTGGCCGATGCGCTCGCGGCGTCGCAAGAGGCGCTCGGCCTGCTCGCGCGCGACGCCGGCGACGCCGACGCCGAAGCCATCCTGGCGTTTCAGATTGCGTTGCTCGAGGACGATAATCTCGCCGCGCCGGCATTCGCGCTGATCAAGGCCGGCGAGGCCGCCAATCGTGCGTGGAGCAAGGCGATCGATCCGGAGATCGCTTCCTACGAGGAGGCCAGCGATCCCTATTTCCGTGCCCGCGCATCCGATTTGCGCGATCTGCGGGATCGCGTGCTGCGGCATCTGGCGGGCGAAACCGATCAGGCCGTGCCCTCGGGGGTGATCGTCGCGGCCGACGACATGCCGCCTTCGCTGTTTCTGGCGACCGATTGGCGCGATGGCGGGCTGGTCTTGCGCCGCGGCAGTCCTTCAAGCCATGTCGCCATTCTCGCCAGATCGCGCGGTGTGCCGATGATTGTCGGCGTCGACGTCGATCGTCTCGCAGACGACGCGGACGCAGTGCTCGACGCGGACGCCGGGCTTCTGATTGTCGATCCCGATGCCGATCTGCGGGCCGCCTATTGCCGGCGCCTCGCCGAGCAGTCCGAGGCCCGGCAACTGGCGGCTTCGTTCAAGGGCCCGGCCTTTACCGCCAGCGGTGAACCGGTTCGGGTGATGATCAATGTCACCGGGCTTGCCGAACTCAGGGGGGTCGACCCCGCCGAGGTCGACGGCATCGGGCTGATGCGGACCGAGTTTTTGTTTCAGGGCCGCGAACAACTCCCGACCGAGGAGGAACAATATCAGATCTACCGGCGCATGCTGGAATGGGCCGCCGGCAAGCCCGTCACCATCCGCACCCTCGACGCCGGGGGCGACAAGCCGATCGCCGGATTGACGCAAGAAGGCGATGCCAATCCATTTCTCGGCGTCCGCGGCGTGCGGCTGTCGTTGCGCCATCTGGAGGTTTTCCGCGCGCAGTTGCGGGCGCTGGCGCGTGCCGCGGTGGCGGGAAATCTCAAGGTGATGATTCCGATGGTCACGGTGCCCGAAGAACTCGACCGCTGCCGCGCGCTGCTCGCGCATGTGATCGAGGATTTGCGCGCCGAGGGCCGGCAGGCCGAAATGCCGCCGCTCGGCATGATGGTCGAGGTGCCGGCGGCGGCGCTGACCATCGAGGATTTTAGCGCCGACTTCTTTTCCATCGGCAGCAACGATCTGATCCAGTACGTTGCGGCCGCGAGCCGGGACGAACCGCAGCTTGCCGATCTGGCGCGTCCCTCGCGCGCGGTGTTCGGCCTGATCGGGCACGTCGTGAAATACGCCGATGGCGCCGGACGCGAGACCAGCCTGTGCGGCGATCTGGCCGGCGATCCCGAACAGGTCGCCGCCCTGCTCGACCAGGGCCTGCGCACCTTTTCGGTGTCGCCCGGCGCGCTCGGGCCGATCAAGGCCGCGATCGCCCGCTATTCGGGCCCGGCCTCATGAGCACGCAAGCAACGCCTGCCAGTTCCCAGGACTTGATTGCGGCCTACAAGGCCATCCTTCGCGATGTGCTCGACAAACGCCCGTCCGGCATGCGCCAGCGCCTGGCCGAAGCGCTCGGCAAGAACCGCAGTTTCATTACCCAGATCGCCAACCCCGCCTATCAGACGCCGATTCCGGCCCAGCATGTTCACCCGATCATCCAAGTCTGCCATTTCTCGGTGCAGGAACGCGACAGGTTTCTCGACGCCTATCACCGGGCGCATCCGCGGCGGCTATTGCTGCTCAAGGAGCGCGAGCGCAACCGGCGCCTGACGCTGATGCTTCCCGACCTCGGCAGCGAACAAAAAAACCACAAGCTCGACTCACTGTTGAGTGAGTTCGCGGAAAAAGTCGCAAGGTTGATCGAAGACGGCTGACGCGGAAGCAAAAAAGCAACGGGGAGGGCGCAAATGAAAAAGCTGATCAACGCCGTTGAGGGTGTGGTGAGCGAAAGCCTTGCCGGATTCTGCGCCGCGCATTCCGACATCGTGCGCATGGGCGAGGCGGCGCCGTTCGTGCAGCGTCGGCATCTTGTGCCTGGCAAGGTTGCGCTGGTCTCGGGCGGCGGCTCCGGCCATGAGCCGCTGCACGCCGGATTCATCGGGCACGGCATGCTCGATGCCGCCTGTCCCGGCCAGGTCTTCACCTCGCCGACGCCAGATCTCATTCATGCCGCCGCTGAGGCCGCCGACACCGGCGGCGGCGTGCTGTTCATCGTCAAGAATTACGAGGGTGACGTCATGAACTTCGACATGGCGCGCGAGATGTCGGACAGATCGATTGCGACCGTAATCACCGATGACGACGTGGCGGTGGAGAAATCGACCTTTTCGACCGGCCGGCGTGGCGTCGCCGGTACGCTGATCGTGGAGAAGTTGCTGGGCGCCGCCGCCGAACAGGGACGGAGCCTTCCTGCCCTGAAGATTCTGGGCGATCGCGTCAACGCCGCCACCCGCTCGATCGGGATTGCGCTCACGAGCTGCACGGTGCCGGCGGCCGGCAAGCCGACCTTCGACCTCGCCGAGGACGAGATGGAGGTCGGCGTCGGCATTCACGGCGAGCCGGGCCGCCGCCGCGTCAAGCTCAAGCCGGCGGCCGAGATCGCCGCCGAAATGGTCAGCGCCATCACGTCCGATCTTGGCGCGCGCGGCAGGGGCGAGGCGATCCTCCTGATCAACGGTTTTGGCGGTACGCCGCTTTCGGAACTCTATTTGATGTATGACGCCGTCCGTAAATTGCTTGAGCCGGCCGGCATCTCCATCGCCCGATCGCTGGTCGGCAATTACGTCACCTCGCTCGATATGGCCGGTTGCTCGGTCACGGTCTCGATACTGGACGAGGAGACAAAACGCCTATGGGACGCGCCGGTTCATACCGCGGCCTTGCGCTGGGGAATGTAGGCGTCGAATGGGGTCTACTGATCCGGCGGCGCGCATTTTGTTGGGTTATTGCCCAATGCTTGAGTATATGATCTTATCGGGACCGCGGAACGCGCCCGATGACCCAGCCCGACCTCATCATCTTCGACTGCGACGGCGTCTTGGTCGATAGCGAAGTGCTGAGCTGCTGCTGCCTGTCGCAGGTTCTGGCCGGATACGGCATCGATCTTGGTCAGGATCAGGCGCTGGATTTGTTCCTTGGGCGAAGCGTGACCGCGGTTGTCGAGCATTGCAGCGCCTTGGGACATGCTCTACCGGAGCGATTCCCTTCAGAGCTTCGGGCGCGCGTTCGCGCGGCATTTCGCTCCGCGCTTTGCCCGATCCAGGGCGTGAATTCCGTGCTCGAGAGCTTGCAGATCCCGCACTGCGTCGCCTCGTCCAGCGACGTCGATCGCGTATCCTTCTCGCTCTCGCTGACCGGTCTTGCCCCGTATTTCGACGACCGGCTCTACACGTCGCAAATGGTGGAACGCGGCAAGCCCGCGCCCGACCTGTTTCTTTATGCGGCCGAAAAAATGCGGGCAGAGCCGCGCCGCACGCTGGTGATCGAGGACAGCGTCAGCGGCGTGACGGCCGGCAAGGCAGCCGGCATGACCGTCTGGGGGTTTGTCGGTGGCAGTCACTACCAATCGCGCGACGGCGAAGCCATCCTGTCGCGGGCGGGGGCCGATCGCGTTTTCGGGCGAATGGCGGATTTTTGGACCAACGGACCGGTGTAGCTGGATGGGAGCAGCTGATAACGAGAAATCGCGCCTGGACGAAGCCGCACGCGCCGGCTGGCTTTATTTCATCGCCGGTCACACCCAGGACGAAATTGCCAGGATGCTTCAGGTCTCGCGCGCCTCGGCCCAGCGTCTGGTCTCGCTCTGTCTCGCCGAGCGCCTGATCACTTTTCGGCTGGAACATCCGATCGCGGCGTGCATGGAGTTAGCCGCGCGCCTGAGGGACTTGTTTCACCTCGCCTATTGCGAAGTGGTGCCGACCGATCCGGCGGCGCCGCTGGCGGCGGCCGGGATCGCGGAGCGCGCCGCCAACATCCTGGAATCGATGTTGCGCACCGAGAAGCCCACCGTCGTGGCGTTGGGCACCGGGCGAGCCGTGCGCGCCGCGGTCGAGCGGGTTTCGCCGATCGACTGCCCCAACCACCAGATCGTGTCGCTGGTCGGAAACATTTCGGCCGACGGCTCGGCGAGCTTCTTCGATACTGTAGGGCGGCTCGCCGATCGGACCAAGGCGCGCCACTATCCGATGCCGCTGCCGTTTCTGATGTCGTCGGCGGGCGAACGCGACCAGATGCTGAAGATCGATCCGATCGCCAAGGTGCGGGCGGTCGCCGCCAAGGCAGACTTGCGGCTGGTCGGGATCGGACAGATGGATCAGCGCGCGCAGGTGTTTGTCGACGGCTTCGTCTCGCGCGAGGAACTGCTCGAAATCATGCGGCTTGGCGCCGTCGGCGAGTTGACCGGCTGGGCGTTCGACGCCGAAGGCCGTATCATCGACGGCGGTACCAACCGCCGTCTCACCAGCATCCCCCCGCAAGTCCCCGCAGCGGCCCTCACCATCGGAGCCGCCGTCGGTCCCGCCAAGGTTTCGGCGATCAGGGCGGCGCTGAAGGGTCGTCTGATCAACGGCTTGATCACCGACGAGGCTACGGCGAACGCGATCCTCAAGCAGTAGCGGAACCGATTCGCCCGACAAGCCTCGGCCGGCCGCAGGAAACTCCAGGGCGCCCTGCGGCGTTGCCGCCGATTGCCATCTCCAAAACCGGCGGCTCCCGCCGCATCTTGGTCTTGACAGGTCCCGTGAGCGGTGTGAACATAATTGCAATGCGTGAGCATATGCTCAACGCAAAAATAGGGAGGTTACCGTGAGAAACGTCCTCAGCGCCCTGCTGGGCGCGGCTACCCTGTTGGCTTCGGCCCCCTCGATTGCCCAGACCACGCTGACGATCGCCACTGTGAACAACAGCGACATGATCCGCATGCAGGGGCTGACGAACGAGTTCACCGCCAAAAACCCCGACGTGACCGTGAAATGGGTGACGCTCGAGGAGAACGTGCTGCGCCAGCGCGTCACCACCGATATCGCGACCAAGGGCGGCCAGTTCGACGTGCTCACCATCGGCACCTACGAGGTCCCGATCTGGGCCAAGAAGAGCTGGCTCGTTCCGCTCGACAATCTTCCATCCGACTATGACACCGCCGATCTGCTGCCCAAGATCCGCGATGCGGTGTCCGTCTCCGGCAAACTCTACGCCGCGCCGTTCTACGGCGAGAGTTCGATGGTGATGTATCGCACCGACCTGTTCCAGAAGGCCGGATTGAAGATGCCGGAAAATCCGACCTGGGATTTCGTCATCGATGCGGCGAAGAAACTCACCGATAAGGCCGACGGCGTCTATGGCATTTGCCTGCGCGGCAAGGCGGGCTGGGGCGAGAACATGGCGTTCCTGACCGCGATGTCGAACTCGTTCGGCGCGCGCTGGTTCGACGAGAAATGGCAGCCGCAGTTCGACAAGCCGGAATGGAAAAAGACGCTGTCGACCTATGTCGACCTGATGAAGGCGGCGGGTCCTCCCGGCGCCAGCTCGAACGGCTTCAACGAGAATCTGGCGCTGTTCAACGCCGGCAAATGCGCGATGTGGATCGATGCCACCGTGGCGGCCTCGATGGTGACCAATCCAAGGGATTCCAAGGTTGCCGACAAGGTTGGCTTTGCGCTGGCGCCGAATGCGGGGCTCGGCAAGAACGCCAACTGGCTGTGGGCATGGAATCTGGCGATTCCGGCTGGTTCGAAGAAAGTCGAGGCCGCGGCGAAATTCATCGCCTGGGCAACCAGCAAGGATTACACGAAGCTGGTGGCTTCGAAGGAGGGCTGGGCCAATGTGCCCCCCGGCACCAGGACCTCGCTCTATCAAAATCCCGAATATTTGAAGGTCGCGCCATTCGCGAAGCTGACGCTTGCCTCGATCGATGCCGCCGATCCGAACAAGCCGACCGTTCAGCCGGTGCCTTACGTCGGCGTGCAATATGCAGCGATCCCGGAATTCCAGGGTATCGGCACCACTGTCGGCCAGCAATTCTCGGCGGCGCTGTCCGGCGCCTCGACCGTCGACGCCGCGCTCGCAGCCGCGCAATCGGCCACCGAACGCGAAATGAAGCGCGCCGGCTATATCAAATAGCGCGTCGCGCCGCTCCCTCGCGGCATTTCTTGCCGACGAACTGCAAACTGGCTGCCGTCCAAATCCGATCATGGCCGGACGGCAGCTCGCATCGAGATTCTCCGGAGAGCAGGAGGCGGCGATGGCAACGCAACAAACCCAGATCCTCGGGCGGGTCCTGCTGACTCCGGCCGTCGTCCTGTTGTTCATCTGGATGATCGTCCCGCTGGCGATGACGATCTACTTTTCGACGCTCCACTACAGCCTGCTCGATCCGGGCACCGAGAGTTTTGTCGGGCTTGAGAATTTTCGATACTTTCTGACCGATCCCGCGTTTCTGACTTCACTGCAAAACACCCTGGTGCTGGTCGGCTCGGTCCTGGCGATCACCATCCTGCTCGGCACGCCGCTGGCGCTATTGCTCGACCAGCCGGTGATCGGGCGCAACATCGTCCGCTTGATGGTGATCGCGCCGTTTTTCGTGATGCCGACCGTCAGCGCACTGGTCTGGAAGAACCTGTTGATGCATCCGGTCTCGGGACTGTTTGCCTTTATCGCGAAATCTTTTGGCGCAACGCCGATCGATTGGTTCACCGATGCGCCCTTGGTCGCCGTCGTCCTGATCGTTTCCTGGGAATGGCTGCCGTTTGCGACCCTGATCCTGCTCACGGCGCTGCAATCCCAGGACGAGGAGCAGAAGGAGGCGGCGGAGATGGACGGGGCGGGGGCGCTTTCGAAATTCATCTACCTCACGCTGCCGCATTTGGCGCGGCCGATCACGGTGGTGATCCTGATCGAAACCATCTTCCTTTTGACCGTGTTTGCCGAGATCTTCGTCACGACCGGCGGCGGCCCGGGACTGCAGACCACCAACATCGCCTTCCTGATCTACGCGCAGGCGCTGATCCAGTTCGACGTCGGTAACGCCTCGGCCGGCGGACTGGTGGCAGTGGTGATCGCCAATATCGTGGCCTTCTTCCTGGTGCGGATCATCGGGCGGAATCTGGAGGCGTAGGCGATGGCTCGCAAGGTGACTTCACGGCGCTTGATCGTATCCACGGCCGCCGCGTGGCTGTTCGGATTTCTGATCTTCCTGCCGATCCTGTGGATGGTGCTGACGAGCTTCAAGACCGAGCTCGAGGCGTTCGCGATGCCGCCGACCTTCCTGTTTTTCCACTGGACCACGGAGAATTACGCCACCGTGCAGAGCCGCAGCGACTACGTTCATCACGCGCTCAATTCGATCATGGTGGCGGGCGGTTCGACCCTGATCGCCCTGCTGATCGCGGTGCCGGCGGCCTGGTCGATGGCGTTCGCGCCGACCAAGCGGACCAAGGACGTCCTGCTCTGGATGCTCTCGACCAAGATGATGCCGCCGGTCGGCGTGCTGGTTCCGATTTATCTGATCTACCGCGATTTCGGGCTGCTCGATACAAGAGCCGGGCTCATCCTGATTCTTTGCCTCGGCAACCTGCCGATCGTGATCTGGATGCTGTTCACCTATTTCAAGGAAATCCCGAAGGATATCCTCGAAGCGGCGCGGATGGATGGCGCGACCATCGGACGCGAGCTCGTCTACGTGCTGGCGCCGATGGCGGTTCCGGGCCTGGCCTCGACATTGCTGCTCAACTTCATCCTGGCGTGGAACGAGGCGTTTTGGACCCTCAACCTTTCGACGCTGGACGCCGCACCGCTCACGGTTTTCATCGCGTCCTATTCAAGCCCGGAGGGCCTGTTCTGGGCAAAACTGTCGGCAGCCTCGACGCTCGCCATCGCCCCGATCATCATCCTCGGATGGTTCACCCAGCGGCAGCTCGTCCGCGGCCTGACATTCGGCGCCGTCAAGTAGATCAGCGAAAGGACCAGACATCATGGGCCAGATCACGCTCCAGGGAGTCCGCAAGTCGTTCGGACCGGTCAACATCATCAAGGACGCCAACCTGGACATCGAGAACGGCGCCTTCGTTGTTTTCGTGGGGCCCTCGGGTTGCGGCAAGACCACGCTGTTGCGCCTGATCGCCGGGCTCGAGGACGTCACCGGCGGACAAATCCTCATCGACGGCCATAATGTGGTCGACGTTCCTCCCGCCAAGCGCGGGCTGTCGATGGTGTTTCAGTCCTACGCGCTCTATCCGCATATGAGCGTCCGCGGCAACATCGCGTTCGGCCTGAAAATGGCAGGACTGCCGCGTGCCGAGATCGACCGCAAGGTGGAAGCAGCCGCCGCGACGCTGAACCTGACGCCGTATCTCGACCGAAAGCCGCGCGACCTTTCCGGTGGGCAACGCCAGCGCGTTGCGATCGGCCGCGCCATCGTGCGCGAGCCGAAGGCATTTCTGTTCGACGAACCCTTGTCCAATCTCGACGCCGCGCTCCGCGTCCAGATGCGCCTGGAAGTGACAAAACTGCAGAAGCAGTTAGGGACCACCGCCGTCTACGTCACCCACGACCAGGTCGAGGCCATGACCATGGCCGACAAGATCGTGGTGCTCAACGCTGGCCGCATCGAACAATACGGCTCGCCGCTGGAGCTGTACGAGCGGCCGGCAAACCTGTTCGTCGCCGGCTTCATCGGTTCGCCCAAGATGAATTTTGTGTCCGGAGAGGCCGCCGGCGAACCGGGCGTCGCTACCCTGGGCGTCAGGCCCGAACATCTGAAGATCGGCAAGGAGGGAGAAGGCTGGCCCGGCACCGTATCGGTCGCCGAGCATCTCGGCAGCGACACCTTCCTCTATGTCGACGCCGGCAAACTCGGAACGCTCACGGTGCGCGCCATCGGCGAGTTCAGCCTCAAGGCCGGCGATCGCGTATGGCTGTCGCCGGATCCGGCCCGCCTGCACCGCTTCGACAAGGACGGCGGCGTCATCAGGACCTAAGCGATGGCGAACGATACCGCCTGTGAACAGGAACCAAGCGAAAATGTATCTGGAGAAATTTAGGCTTGGCGGCCGCGTCGCCGTCATCACCGGGGCAGGCCAGGGCATCGGGCTGGCCTGTGCGGAGGCGCTCGGCGAAGCGGGCGCGAAAGTGATCCTTGCCGATCGGGACCCTGCGGCGGCCGAAACCGGTTGCGCCGGCTTGCGGGCGAAGGGCTACGACGCCGAGGTCGTTATCATGGACGTGACGGACTCGCCGCGCGTGGCGGAAGTCGCCGATCAACTCGCCGCACGGCACGGAAAGATCGATATCCTGGTCAACAACGCCGGCATTGCGCGAAGCGAAACCCCGGCGGAGAAAGTCGCCGACGAGCACTGGCTGAACGTCGTCGATGTCAATCTCAACGGCACCTTCTGGTGTTGCCGCGCCTTCGGCAGACACATGCTGGACGCCAAATCGGGCGCCATCGTGAACATCGGTTCGATGTCCGGCTTCATCGTCAACAAGCCGCAGGAGCAGTCCTACTACAACGCTTCGAAGGCCGCGGTGCACCATCTGACGAAATCGCTCGCCGCCGAATGGGGCGCGCGCGGCGTGCGCGTCAATGCGGTGGCGCCAACCTATATCGCCACGCCGCTCAATGCATTCGTCAAGAACAACCCGCAGATGTACGATGCGTGGATCGGAGGTACCCCGATGGCCCGGATGGGCGAGGTCGACGAAGTTGCCTCCGTTGTCCTGTTCCTCGCCTCCGATGCCGCCAGCCTGATGACGGGAAGCGTGGTGCTGGTCGACGGAGGTTATACGTGCTGGTAGGCTGGCGCGGTTCTTGGACAGGGTTGGGATGAGGCAGGCCTTCATCGGTGTCGACGTCGGAACATCGAGCGCGCGCGCCGGCGTGTTCGACGAGAAGGGAACCCTGTTGGCGACCGCCCGGCACCCGATCACGGTCTGGCATGAAGCAGGCAATATCGTCGAACAGTCGTCCGCCGAGATCTGGGCGGCCTGCGCGGCCTCGGTCCGCGCCGCCGTGGCGGACGCGGCGCTGCCGCCTTCCGCCATCAGGGGCCTGGGTTTCGACGCGACCTGCTCGCTGGTGGTGCTCGACGCTGCCGCCAACCCGCTGACGGTCAGCACGTCGGGTGACGCGCGACGCAATGTCATCGTCTGGATGGACCATCGCGCTATCGCGGAGGCCCGTCTCGTCAACGACACGCATGACGACGTGCTTCGCTATGTCGGCGGCTCGATCTCGCCAGAAATGGAAATTCCAAAACTGCTTTGGCTGAAGCGGTACCTGCCGTCGACCTACCATGCGGCCGGGCATTTCTTCGATCTCGCGGACTATCTTTCGTTTCGCGCCACCGGATCGACGTTACGCTCGATTTGCACGCTCGCCTGCAAATGGAATTACCTCGCCCACGAGCGCCGCTGGAGCAACAGCTATTTCGAACGCATCGGTCTTGGCGATCTCGCCTCCGACAGCCGCGCGAAAATCGGCAATGAGATCGTGGCCCCCGGGACCCCGCTGGGCGTTGGCCTGACCGGGTCGGCCGCGCGCGATTTGGGCCTGCTCGAGGGGACGCCGGTCGGCGCGTCGCTGATCGACGCGCACGCCGGAGGTGTCGGCACGATCGGAGGGCGCGAAGCGTCGGGCGCGGCGGTCGACGTGTGTCGCCGTCTGGCCTACATCATGGGCACTTCGGCCTGCATCATGGCGACCACATCGGTGCCCCGCTTTGTCCCGGGCGTTTGGGGTCCTTATTATTCCGGGATGGTGCCCGGGTTCTGGCTCAACGAAGGCGGTCAGTCCGCGGCGGGCGCGGCCATCGATCATCTCGTCAGGTCCCACCCCGCCTATGACGAGGCGGTCGCGACCGCGCGTGCCGGTGGCATGGAAGTGCTGGAGTTTCTCGAGCGGCGCATTGCCTCGCGCGCGCAAAAGGTGGGCGAGGCGGCATTGGTTGCCCGCGACGTTCACGTCCTGCCCGAGTTTCTCGGCAACCGTTCGCCGTTCGCCGACCCGGATTCTCGCGCGGTCGTCGCCGGACTGGATCTCGACGTCGACATTGGCTCGATGGAGCGGCTGTTCGTGGCGGGACTGTGCGGGCTCGCCTACGGCCTTGCGGATGTCGTTGACGCCTTTTCGGCGCACGGGGTCGACAGCGACCTGATGGTAATTGGCGGCGGCGCGGGACGCAGTCCGCTGGTCCGCCAGATCATGGCCGACACCACGGGCCTGACGGTCGCGGTTCCCGAGACGCACGAACCGGTCCTGCTCGGCGCCGCCATGCTCGGGGCCGTCGCCGGCAGCGCTTACGGTTCGATTGGCGAGGCAATGACTTCGATGTCGGCGATCGGGTGCCTGAGCGAACCGACGTCCCCCGGGATGGCCGATTTCCACCGGACCAAGCGGCGGGTTCACGGCTTGATGCGAAAACTGGACCGGGAAAGCCGCGATGCCATGGACGCGATCGGACGGATCGCCGGTCCGCGATGAAGAATTAGAGCCATGCTGCTGAGTTGCGGTGACGCCTTGATCGATTTCCTGCCTGTCACATCGGTGGATGGGCGCGACGCCATCGTACCCGCGGTTGGCGGCTCCTGCCTCAACGTCGCCGTCGGCATGGCGCGTCTCGGCGCGCCGGCGGGATTCGTCGGCGGTATTTCGACCGACCTGTTCGGCCGCATGATTGCCGATCATGCCGCCGCCTCGCAGGTCGACCTTCGATACGCGACACGGAGCGAGCACCAGACGACGCTCGCCTTCGTCCGCACCGTCGCCGGCGAGCCGCAATATGCGTTCTATGACGAGGGGACCGCGACCCGAAACTGGATCTATCGGCCCGGCTCGATTCCCTTCGACCAAATCGAGGCCGTTCATGTCGGATCGACCACGCTCACCAACGACAAGGGAGCGGCGGAGGTGCTTGCCATGCTCGATGATGCACGTCGATCGGCCACCATCTCCTTCGACCCGAATTGCCGGCCCAAGCTGGTCAAGGACAAGGCCCGCTACGTCGAGCAGATGGATGCGTTTGCCGCTTTTGCCGACATCGTGCGGATGTCGGACGTCGATTTTGAATTCCTGTACGGCCGGAGCGACTACGCGGAAAGGGCGAGATCGTTGATCGAGACGGGCGCCGGACTGGTCGTGATCACGCGCGGAAACAGGGGAGCTGTGGCCTGGCATAAGCAGGCAGGCATGGTCGAGGTCGCGGCGCCCGCCGTCGATGTGGTGGATACCGTCGGAGCCGGCGATAGTTTTCAGGCCGCCTTGTTGTTCGCGCTCCGTGCCACCGGACGGATCGGAACCAAATCGCTGGCGTGCATGGATGACGACGGGCTTCGTCGCGTGCTGTCATTTGCAGCGGGCTGCGCGGCCTTCACATGCGGTCGCCCCGGCGCCGATCCACCACGACAGGACGAAATCGGCGATATCATGCGGCACGCTTTCGAATGAGGACCCGGCCGGCGCGGGTGCTCACAGCTTCGGCCCGGGAAACCCCCGCAAAACGCCTCCTGATCGCCCGTACCCCTCCTAACCAACGAAGTTTGTTGCGTTTCTCGGCCATTCCGCCTAAAAGCCCCCTGCAACGGAAAGACCACCGATGGCCCATAATTTCGCAATCAACGACGACGTTCACCACCAGCAGCAGGGGCCGCAAGGCCGCGCCGTCGCCAAGGAGCGCAGCGTCTATACCATCGTCAGCCGCCTGCCGATCGAGGCGGACGGACGTCCGCGCTACCGCATCAAGAGCAAGACCGAGAATGTCGAGCGCGTGGTGACCGAGGAACAGATCAGCCGATTGGGCTGATCGCCGCCGCTGCTTTTATTAGCGCTTTGTCATCTTGCCCGGTTTAGCTTGCTAATTGCGCGCGAGTAGCGTAAACGCCTCGCATTCGAACAATCGATTTGCTTGTTGATCGCGCCGAACCGGCTCTACTCCCCAAGACATCGCTGAAATCGGATCAAACCCGCGCGAAGATCGTTGCGGGCGGTACCCGCGCATTTCGCGCATCTTGGAGAAGTAAAATGACTACCGGAACAGTTAAGTGGTTCAACGCGACCAAGGGCTTCGGCTTCATTCAGCCTGACGACGGCGGCAACGACGTGTTCGTGCATATCAGCGCCGTCGAGCGCGCCGGAATGGGCTCGCTCAACGAAGGCCAGAAGCTTTCGTTCGAATCGAAGGTCGATAGCCAGCGTGGCAAGACCAGCGCGGAAAACCTCCGCGCCATGTGAGGCCGGCCGATCGAGGGATTGCCCGCGGATGTACCGGGATCCCTGGCATCGGCCGCGTTTCAAAGCGACATGAGATGAAAGCCCGCCGGTCATATCGGCGGGCCTTTATTTTGCCTGGTCGTGCTTGGCCATCCCGGTCGCTTTGTAATCGTAGGTGAGATAGAATTCGGTGCGATAGCTGCCCCAGGCGCTCGTCTCGAAAATGCGGTTGACCTCGCGCAGCCGCGACGCCGGCAGCCGCAGCGTGACCACCTGGCCGATGCCCATCATCACATACCAGCTGACGACTTCGACGCCGGGGGGCGGAAAGGCCTTGTAAAAGCCCTGCTTCTCGAGCTGCGCGTTGAGTTCGCTCAACGGGCGTGACTCATCGTGCTTGAGGAAGATCGTGAGCATCACCGCATTATCGGCGGTCGGTGCGGCGCTTTCGCCCGGCGCCGGCGCCGGTGTCGTCTGGGCGCTGGCGCCCGAATCGAACGCCAACAACCCGGCCAACGCCCCGATCGCGATCCATAACCCAATTCCCCGACCCATCGCCTTCACCCTTTCCGGTTGTCCGATTGCGTTTGCAGGATTTGCCGGCGCCATCATCGCAAACTTGCAACCTCCCATCCAGGTTCCCATCGGCTGCGACGTTCAGCCGGCCAAATGTGAAGCAGGTTACATTTGGGCCGAGGTTTCCGCGCTATTCATCGGACTGGCCCCCGGGGCATTCCCGGTACCGAGGACGGGACCGATGAAAACACGGCGGATGGCATATTGGTGGTTCAGGTTCGTCATCTCAGGACGATTTCTGGAAAAATTCCTGAACGTGCGGCGGGCCCGGCAAACCCAGAACCCGGGGCAGCCATCATAGCGCCGGATGGCGATCGCGGTCAGTTTGCCGGGTGCGATCTTCTAGGACTGGCCGATGAGTTTTTTGATCTGGGCCGCGCCGCCGGTCACGGCATCGCGTCCCTTCCACGCCATATAGGTCAGGCGTCCGGCCAGCGATTGGTGGCTGCGCAGGCGGCGCGATCCCAGCACGTGCCCGACCTTCTCGGGAAACCGGGCCACTTCGGTGTCCACCAGCGTGGCGATCGCGTTCATCAGGCTCTCGAGCCTTGCTCCCCAGTCGGATTGCTCGAGTTGATCGATGCGGACCCGCAAGGCGTATTCGGTGTCGTAGATCTCGGTCAGGATTTCCTTGGAGACAAGGACCCGCTCGTTTCGAAGCGCAACGCGCAACGCCAGCCGCTTGTCGTCGAGCCGGTCGAGCACCATCGAGACCGCGATCGCATAGGGTGCGGCGGCGATATCGGCGGCGTTCTTGCTCGGCGCTGCCTTGGTGGCGAGGCGGATCAACTGCCAATGCACCTTGAGCCGTTTGGCCACCAGCGCCAGCGCAAAGGGAATCGCCTCGGCGTGGTTTTTGCCTAACCCGTCCAGCAACGCGGTTATCTTGGCAACCCGCGCGTCGTCCAGCTTCTGGATGGCCGTCGGCAGCGCGTCGCTGAACTTCGCCAGCGCATCGCGCGCCCGCAGCGCGCACAGTATCTTGGCGAGGTCGTCGTACACCGCACGCGACGCGGTATAGACCGCGAGCTTGGCGCGGGTCTGGTCGGCGCGCTCCGGTGAGCTCAGCGTGCTCTCGAGATATTTGACGACCTTGGTCTGGAATGTGGCCGCCTCCTTGCGGGCTTCCTTTTGATTGTCGGCGACGATCAACTCGTCCAGCTTCTTGATATAGTCGCGCGCCATGGTCGGCAGCAGGTCGCGACTGATCCACTCCCAGATGACAGCCAGCGAACCGCGCTGGATCCGGCCGGAATTGGCATCATCGCGGGTGCCGTCGATCAAGAGCGGTTCCAGCGGCGCAAAGAAATACCGCGAGGGATTGGCGGCGCGATTTTGGGTGGAACCGTCCTTGCGGAGCTCGGCGCGCAGTTTGGCCAGGATCTCTGCGGCGCCCGGAATCTCTTCGTGGCTCAGCTCCAGCCGTTCGAGTTCGGTCAGCAGATTGCTTCGCGTCATCGGCGTCAGCCGCTGCAGAAATTCCCCGATCCGGTCGGCCAGCGTCATCGCACCCAATTTCCGCAATCTGATCAGTCGTCGACGGTCGGTCCATCCTGCGCGGGCATGGTCGCCCGCAAATGGAAACACGCAGCCAAGAAAAGCAGATTGCCGTAAATTAAGACGTAAACGCCAACCCCGTGGAACTACGGTATCCGCGCGCACGCCACGGCGTCTGCGCGGTACGTAGTACTACGGAGATTTCGTCAGCGGCCGGATTATTTCGGCGGTTTTCGAATAACTTGCTGCGAATCCGAGACCGCGGCGCTATTGCCTTTGTCCGTGAATAGGCCGAAGTCTCAGTAGTCCTACTGAGTAAAAAATTAACCCTCATAGAGGACAGGGCCGTTAAACAAATTATATGTCACATCCCGAAGCCAGCGATTCGCATCTTTCGAAATGGGTCGAGGACTGCGCGTCTCTGGAGGGCGATGGCGAAGTCGTCCGATTGTCCGCGGCGCGCGCCAGGGCGATGGAAGAGGCCGGCGCCGAGATCGCGCGTCAGCTCAATGGACCGTTGACCGCGCTCCTGCTCTACATGGGCGAGATCAAGCAGAACAGCCAACAGCTTTCGCAGGCGGCGGGCAACCGGATTTACCTGCAGCAAGTGGTCGAGAACGCGCTTCAGCAAACCGAGCGCGTCTGCGCCATGATCAAGCAGATGGCGGATGCTCACGAGGGGCCGGCCGCGGCACCCGGCCGCAAGCCGGGATCGGAGAGCCGCACCGGCCACGTCAAGGACAACCGCGCCTCGGGCGTGATGTTTTCCTCCGAATCCGGCCAGAAGCCTTTGACGCGACGCGAGCGCGAGGTTCTCAGTCTCATCAGCGAGGGCTACTCCAACAAGCAAGGCGCTTTGCGGATGCAAATCAGCCCAAGGACCTTCGAGAGCCATCGCGCCGAGGCGATGCGAAAGCTCGGCGCGCGAAACACCGCGGATCTCGTCCGCCTGGCGCTGCTGCATCCCACGGGCTAG
>Ga0209422_1000074_pt1 | contig 22306 bp, 20 predicted proteins | sample BlaSpr_A8_OM2_M3_FD_187983 | JGI IMG/M metagenome (GOLD analysis project Ga0209422, IMG submission 187983) | Forest soil microbial communities from Thunder Bay, Ontario, Canada - Black Spruce, Ontario site 2_A8_OM2_M3 (SPAdes) (version 2) | ecosystem: Environmental > Terrestrial > Soil > Boreal... | reverse complement strand
AAGGCAGCCAATACCCAATATGCGATAAACGATGTCGCACAGCCGACAAGACCGCCGCCCAGACAAAAATACAACGGTAGTCGATTTGAATCCCTCACAGCAATGTGTCGGCCATGGGTTACTCGCTTGTTCTCGCGTGCTTCGTCATTGCGAGGAGCACTCTTGTCCGCCGAAGCCCGCCTTCGGGCGAAGGCGGATGCGACGAAGCAATCCATCTCGCCTGCGTTGCGTTGGATTGCTTCGCCGGAGTTTATCATCGGGCGCGCATTCGCGCGACCCGTTGGCTCGCAATGACGGTAACACTCAAACCACCATCAGGACCGGATTTTCGATCAGCCGCTTGAACGCGCCGATCAGTTCGGCGCCGAGCGCGCCGTCGACCGCGCGGTGATCGCAGGTCATGGTCACGCTCATGATTTCCGCGATCTCGATCTTGCCGTTCTTGACGACCGGGCGCTGCTCGCCGGCGCCGACCGCCAGAATAGTGGCATGCGGCGGGTTGATCACCGCCGTAAAGTCCTTGATGCCATACATGCCGAGATTGGAAACCGCCGTGGTGCCGCCCTGGTACTCCTCGGGCTTCAGCTTGCGGCCGCGGGCGCGGGCGGCGAAATCCTTCATCTCGGCCGAGATGACCGAGACCGGTTTGGTTTCGGCCTTGCGGATGATCGGGGTGATCAGGCCGCCCGGCATCGCCACCGCGACGCCGACGTCGGAATGCCTGTGCTTGAGCATGCCGCCTTCGGTCCAACTGACATTGGCGTTGGGAATGCGCTGCAGCGCCAGCGCCAGCGCCTTGATGACAAAGTCGTTGACTGAGAGCTTGTAGGCGGGCTTGCCGTCCTTGTCCTTCGGCGCCGCGGCATTGATCTGCTCGCGGGCCTCGACCAAAAGGCCGATGTCGCAGTCCATGGTCAGGTAGAATTGCGGGATGGTCTGGGTCGAGGCGGTCAGCCGCTGCGCGATGGTGCGGCGCATGCCGTCATGCGGGATCACCTCGTAGCTGCCGTCCTCGTACAGCGCGCGGATCTGCTTGTCCGACATCGACGGCGCGATGCTCGGCGCCGACGGCGCTGCAGCCGGGGCCTTCAGCCCCTTGCCGGATTTGGCCTGCTCGACATCGCGCGCGACGACGCGGCCGTGCGGACCGGAGCCGGCGATGCGCGCAAGCTCGATGCCCGCTTCCCTGGCGAGCCGCCGGGCGAGCGGTGACGAGAAGATCCGGCCATGGCCGTTGGTCTGGGGCGCAGGCGCGGAAACTTGCGGCGCGGGAGCCGCAGCGGCAGGTGCCGGAGCCTTCGCCGGGGCTGGAGCGGACGCCGGCGCCGGCTTGGCGGCCGCAGGCGGTTCGGCCGAAGCGGTGGGCTTTGCCGGTGCGCTTGCAGCCCCGGCCCCCGCCGCCTTGACGTCCTCTCCGTCGCCGGCGAGCACCGCGATCACGTCGTTGACGGCGACATCCTGCGTGCCTTCCGGCACCAGGATCTTTGCGATCGTGCCCTCGTCGACCGCCTCGACCTCCATGGTCGCCTTGTCGGTCTCGATTTCCGCGATCACGTCGCCGGATTTGACCTTGTCGCCCTCTTTCTTGAGCCACTTGGCAAGGTTGCCCTTTTCCATCGTCGGCGACAGCGCGGGCATCAGGATGTTGATTGGCATTGTCAGTGACCTTGTTGCGACCGCGGCATGGTGTTGCCGGTGTCGGTCGGCCGCGCGATTTCGGCTTCGAACATGTCGATGATGCGCGTCAGCGCCTCTTCCTCGGTGCAGGCGCTCTCGCGCGCATAGGCGCGCGAAGCATGGCGCGCGATATCGACCAGCAGCAGGCCCCACATATCCGGCTCCTCGAAGGCGCGCGTGAACGCGATCGACAATCCGCCATCGACCACGAACGCGCGCAGCACCTCGACGGCATCATCGCGGCCAATGACGTCCGGCGGCAATGGTTGCTCCCTGGGACCGGCCATGGTCTACCTGTAGCAAACGGCTTTGGCGGCTTCGACCACCTCGGCCACCGAAGGCAATGCGAGCTTTTCGAGGTTCGCTGCGTAAGGCATCGGCACATCCTTGCCAGACACCCGCGCAACCGGTGCATCCAGATAGTCGAAGGCGTGTTCCATGAGACGCGCGACGATTTCGGCGCCGACGCCGTTCTGCTGCCAGCCTTCCTCGACGGTGACGGCGCGGCCGGTCTTTTTCACGGAAGCGACGATGGTATCGGTATCCATCGGACGCAGCGTGCGCAGGTCGATCACCTCGGCTTCGATGCCCTCCTTGGCGAGTTCGTCCGCCGCCTTCAGGGAGTAGGACATGCCGTTCGACCAGGACACGATAGTGACGTGGGCGCCGGAGCGGACGATCCGCGCCTTGCCGATCGGAATCACATAGTCGTCGAGTTTCGGCACCTCGCCGGAATGTCCGTACAGCATCTCGTTTTCGAGGAAGATCACCGGGTTGGGATCGCGGATCGCGGCCTTCAGGAGGCCCTTGTAGTCGGCGGCCGAAAACGGCGCGATCACCTTCAGCCCGGGGATTTGGGAGTACCAAGCCGAGTAATCCTGGCTGTGCTGGGCGGCGACGCGGGCTGCCGCTCCGTTGGGTCCGCGGAACACGATCGAGCAACCCATCTGGCCGCCGGACATGTAGAGCGTTTTCGCCGCGGAATTGATGATCTGGTCCATCGCCTGCATGGCGAAGTTGAAGGTCATGAATTCGACGATCGGCTTCAGGCCCGCCATCGCAGCACCAACGCCGATGCCGGCGAAACCATGCTCGGTGATCGGGGTATCGATCACGCGCCGGGCGCCGAATTCCTGCAGCAAGCCCTGCGTGACCTTGTAGGCGCCCTGATATTCGGCGACCTCTTCGCCCATCACGAACACGTCTGCGTCGCGCCGCATCTCTTCGGCCATGGCGTCGCGCAGCGCTTCGCGGATGGTCATCGTCACCATTTCGGTGCCGGCAGGCACCTCGGGATCGGGTTCGGCAGCAGCTTTCGGCGCGGCCGGCGCGGGCGCGTCCTTCGGGGCGGGTGCGGATTTCGCCTCCGCCGCGGGCGGGGCCGACTCAGCGGCTTTCTCCGGTTTCGCCGGAGCGGCCACCTTACCGAGATCCGAGGCACTCTCGCCATCCGACAAGATGGTCGCAATCGGCGTGTTGACGGCGACGTCGGCGGTACCTTCGGGGATCAGGATCTTGCCGAGGGTGCCCTCATCGGTGGCCTCGACTTCCATCGTCGCCTTGTCCGTCTCGATCTCGGCGATGACGTCGCCCGACTTGATCGGCTCGCCTTCCTTCTTCAACCATTTCGAAAGGTTGCCCTTTTCCATGGTCGGCGACAGCGCGGGCATCAGCACTTGAATTGGCATGGTAGCTCCAGAAAAATCACTCTTCAGGCTGCAAGCGCGCCGCGCGCCTTAGCGATAGACATCGGTATAAAGTTCGGACGGATTCGGCTCCGGGTCGTGCTGCGCGAAGTCGGCGGCGGCATTGACGATCTCCCGCACCTCGGCGTCGATGGCCTTCAATTCCGCTTCGCTCATCTTGGCTGCCAGCAGGCGGTTTTGGACCTGCTCGATCGGGTCATGGTCGTGCCGCACCTTGTCGACTTCCTCGCGGGTGCGATATTTCGCCGGGTCCGACATCGAATGGCCGCGGTAGCGGTAGGTCTGCATCTCCAGAATGTAGGGGCCCTTGCCGGCGCGGCACCAGGCGACCGCCTTGTCGCCCGCGGCTTTCACCGCGCGGACGTCCATGCCGTCGACCTGCTCGCCTGGAATATTGAAGGAAACGCCGCGCTTGGAAAAATCGGTTTGCGCCGAGGAACGCGTCACCGAGGTGCCCATCGCATAACGGTTGTTTTCGATGACGTAGATCACCGGGAGCTTCCACAGCTCCGCCATGTTGAAACTTTCGTAGACCTGGCCCTGGTTCGATGCGCCGTCGCCGAAATAGGCCAGGCTGACAAAATCGTTACCGCGATAGCGGTTGGCGAAGGCGAGACCGGTGCCCAGCGACACCTGCGCGCCGACAATGCCGTGGCCACCGAAGAAGTTCTTCTCCTTGCTGAACATGTGCATGGAGCCGCCCTTGCCGTGGGAATAGCCGCCAAAGCGTCCGGTCAGTTCGGCCATCACGCCCTTGGCTTCCATTCCGGTCGCCAGCATGTGCCCGTGATCGCGGTATCCGGTTATGACCTGATCGCCCTTCTTCAGGGCCATTTGCATGCCGACGACGATCGCTTCCTGGCCAATATAGAGATGGCAGAAGCCGCCGATCGCGCCCATGCCGTAAAGCTGGCCGGCCTTTTCCTCGAAGCGCCGGATCAGGAGCATGTCGCGCAACGCGCTCAATTCCTGATCCCTGGTGAATTCGGGGGGGTGGTCGGAGCCGTTGCCCTTTTCCTGGCCTGATTCTTTAGTGACGCCTTTTTTCGGTGCGGCCATGGGCTGATCCGGATGAGAGAACCGATAGCCCTCTCTAACCCAACTCAAACCGCCGTGGAAGGATTGCGTGATGTCGCAAAAAATTCGCTATGCCGCAGTGCAATGCGGCGCGACATTTTCGAAATCGATTTCGCGGTTTTTTGGAACTTCCGCGAATCCGATTGATCAGTTCGAAGTGTTGATCCGAACCAGATCGTGCGGATTGGCGTAATCGAGCTGGAAGCGCGCGCGCTCGTCGAGCATGTCAGGGTCGACCCGGTCGGACCGCAATAGCGAGACGCGCTGCTCGCCCTCGGTGCGCTCCCGCTTCAGCCGCGCCAATTCCGAAGTCAGCGCGACGATCTCCTGGTCGAGTTCCTGCCGCGCGTTCAGGCCGTATTTGCCGGTATAGGCGTTGACGCCGAAATAGCCGACCATCGCCGCCGCGATCGTGTAGAGGGCAAGCCCGGTCAGCACGGATTTTAATCTGGAGCGAGAGACCATGGACCGGAGGATGCGGCGGCCGGGTTAATGCAAGCCTAACACCGGCCGAAAGGCCCGCCCTTCACCTATTTGTTGTGCTTCTCGACGTGAGCCGCGTAGGCGTCGATATACGCCTTGAGCACTCCCTTCAGCGCCTCCTTGGTGAGTTCGCCCTTGTCGTCGAAGGCATCGCCGACGCCGTTCAGGTAGATTTCCGGCTGCTGCAGGATCGGACCGGAAATGCCCGGCAGGATATTCTGCAAATGCTTGGCCGCGTTGACGCCGCCGAGCGGGCCGGGCGAGTTGGAGACAATGCCGGTCGGCCTGCCGTTGAAAGAACTCTTGCCGTAGGGGCGCGATCCGACGTCGATGGCGTTCTTCAGCACGCCCGGAATCGAGCGGTTATATTCGGGGGTGACGAACAAGGTACCGTTGGACTTCTGCAACTTTTCGCGGAACGCCAGCCAATCGGCCGGCGGGGCTGCTTCCAGGTCCTGATTGAAGAACGAAATGTCATGCAAGGTGGTGACGTGGAGCTTGAGTGAACCCGGCGCCAGTTTTGCCAAGGCGTTGGCGATCTTGAGCGTGAAGCTTTCCTTGCGAAGGCTGCCGACGATGACGACGATATTGTGCGGAGTGGCCATGGGATTTCCTTGTGAGGCAGGCGCCGGACTGGCTTGCCGCGCACCCTAGCTATCTCGGCAAAAGATGCAAGTGCATGCAACGAGGTGCCGTTCCGGGATACGCCGCTTGGCGCAGGCCTCAGGTGCGCTGCGCGGTTGCGCATGCAAATTCGACGCAAATCTTCCCCCGTTGCGGGGGGAACGCAAGCCTCCTTGACGCAACTACAACTACTTGATGAGTTGCCAGAAAATCCCGACGACAGCGACATAGCCGAGCGTAAACAGCAGCGTCCTCACATAGGGAATGCCGAGCAGGTAAACCACGGCATGCGCCAGACGCAGCCAGAAGTAGGCCATCGCCCAGAATGCCGTGGTCTCATTGGCCTTGCCGGCCAGATGAACGACGATCACCAGCGCGGCAAACGGCGCGAACGTTTCGATCGCGTTGACATAAGCCCGGTCGGCGCGCCTGCCCCAGAGCGGTATCGGACGCTGTGTGGGATCGAGATAGTTGGGGGGTTTAAGCCCACCGTTCGTCATCACCTGGCAGACCACGTACGGGATCCACAGCGAGGCCGTGAGGATGGCGGTAAAGCCGAGATACTTCAGATCGGTCGACATTGAGCTCCCCCTCCTCAAAAGCGATTTCAAAAGCTCCCGTAACCGGATGCGCCCGCCATCGATTTGCGCCGTGCATCCAGATGCATAACACCGGACTTGGCGTTTTCAGCCCTTGTTCGGATTGATCAGATATTTTTCCCCAGTCGCGCGCTTGCCGTAGACCGCAATGTGGTTCAGCTGCAACGCCTCCTGCAGCGACACGACCTGGGTATAATGACTGGCGAATGTCGTCTTCAGCTCATCGACCACGCGTTGGCGCAGCCTCGCCCCCTCGGCCTGCCCGATTTTCATCAGGAACGGGAACAACAGCCAGCCGCCGATGCCCCAGGCCATGCCGAACGCCCGGTTCAATTCGGTCGGACGCGTGTCGAGGCCGCCATAGATGTAGACCTGCTTGTGCACGCTCGATCCGTAGCGGCTGTAGACCTTTGCCGTCTTGTTGATCGCAATTTCCATGCAGGTGAGAATCTGCCCGACGAGCTTGCCGCCGCCGATCGCGTCGAATGCGATCGTGGCGCCGGTCTCGATCAGCGCGTTGGTCAGGTCGTCCATGAAGGTCGGCGCGGTGGAATCGGCGACATGTTTGGCGCCGATCTTGCGCAGGATGCCGGCCTGCTCCTGGCTGCGCACGATATTGACCAGGCCGATGCCGTCCTTCAGGCAGATCTTGTTGAGCATCTGCCCCAGGTTGGAGGCGGCAGCCGTATGCACCAGCGCCTTGTGGCCTTCCCGCCGCATGGTCTCGGTCATGCCAAGCGCGGTCAGCGGATTGACGAAGCAGGAGGCGCCCTCGGCAGGCGTGGTACCGGCCGGCAGCGGCAGGCATTCGGCCACCTTCAGGCAGCGATATTGCGCGTACATCGCGCCGCCGACCATGGCCACCGTCTTGCCCATCAGCGCCTTCGCGGCATCCGACGATCCGGTCTTGATGACGACGCCGGCGCCCTCGTTGCCGACCGGCATCGATTCATCGAGCCGTCCTGCCATCGCCCGCATCGCGGCTTCCGGGACCTTCGCGGTGACGACGGGCGAATCTTTGGTGCCCGACGCTTTCGCGGTCGACATATCGGCGGCGCCGACCAGGAGCCCGAGGTCCGACGGATTGATCGGCGAAGCCTCGACGCGGACCACGACTTCATCGGGGCCGGGTTCCGGTATCGGCACGTTGACGAGGGAAATTTCGAGTTCGCCGCTCTTCTTGATCAGCGAGCGTAGCTGCAGCCCGGATTTGGTGTCGGCGCTCATCGAAAGACCTCCCGTTTGTGTTTCTTATGAAATCGTTGCCGTGACGCCGACTACCGCAGCGCTTTCAGCGCCGCCCTGCCCGCATATTTTGCCTGCGTGCCCAGTTGCTGCTCGATCCGCAGCAGCTGGTTGTATTTGGCAGTGCGGTCGGAGCGCGCCAATGAGCCGGTTTTGATCTGGCCGCAATTGGTGGCCACGGCAAGGTCGGCGATGGTGGAATCCTCGGTCTCGCCGGAACGGTGCGACATCACGGCGGTGTAAGCGGCCTTGTAGGCCATCTCGACCGCGGAGAGCGTCTCCGTCAGCGTGCCGATCTGGTTGACTTTTACCAATATGGAATTGGCGCGGCCGTGTTTGATGCCATCGGCAAGGCGGGTGACGTTGGTGACGAACAGATCGTCGCCGACCAGCTGAACCTTATTGCCGATCAGGTCGGTCAATTGCTTCCAGCCGTCCATGTCGTCCTCCGCCATGCCGTCCTCGATCGAGACGATCGGATAGCGCGCGGCGAGGTCGGCGAGATATTTTGCCTGTTCGGAAGCCGAGCGGGTTTTGTTTTCGCCGCTATAGACGTAATTGCCGTCCTTGAAGAATTCGGTCGCCGCACAATCCAGCGCCAGCATGACGTCGGAACCGGCCTTGTATCCGGCCTTGCCGATCGCCGCCATGACGAATTCCAGCGCCGCATCCGCCGACGGCAGGTTCGGCGCAAAACCGCCCTCGTCGCCGACATTGGTATTGTGGCCGGCCTTTTTCAGTTCCGCCCGCAGCGTGTGGAAAATTTCCGAGCCGCAGCGCAGCGCCTCGGCAAACGTCTTGGCGCCAACCGGCATGATCATGAATTCCTGGAAGTCGATCGGGTTGTCGGCGTGCACGCCGCCATTGATGATGTTCATCATCGGAACCGGCAAGGTCCGGGCCGAGGTGCCGCCGACATAGCGATAGAGCGGCAGGTCCGAGGACTCGGCGGCGGCCTTGGCTACCGCGAGCGACACGCCGAGGATGGCGTTGGCACCGAGCCGGCTCTTGTTCGGCGTACCGTCGAGCCCGATCATGGTCTCGTCGATCTGGACCTGCTGCTCCGCGTCCATGCCGCCGACCGCATCGAAAATCTCGCCGTTGACGGCAGCGACCGCCTTCTGGACGCCCTTGCCGAGATAGCGCGACTTGTCGCCGTCGCGCAGTTCGACCGCCTCATGCGCGCCGGTGGAGGCGCCCGACGGCACCGCGGCGCGGCCCATCGAGCCGTCCTCCAGCACCACATCGACCTCGACGGTGGGGTTGCCGCGGCTATCGAGAATTTCGCGGCCGATGATGTCGACGATGGCGGTCATGGGAGCCTCTTTGCAGATTTCAGGATTGAGCGTTTGGCGCTGCTTCTACAGCAAGGCTTGGGGGCGGAAAAGGCCGCGTGACCTTGGTGAGGCGATTGGCTAAGAAATCGGCAACGGAGACCGCCATGTCCAAAAAACCTCGCCAATCATCCCCCGGCCTGCAGCTTGGCCGCGCCGTGGAATGGCCCCACACACCCGATGAGGCACAAATTGACCGCGTACCCAATCCGCAACGGGACACCGACTACGTGGTGCGTTTCACCGCGCCCGAATTCACCTCGCTCTGCCCGGTCACCGGCCAGCCCGACTTCGCGCATCTGGTCATCGACTATGTGCCGGGGTCATGGCTGCTGGAGTCGAAATCCCTGAAGCTCTACGTCGCGAGCTTCCGCAATCACGGCGCCTTCCACGAGGACTGCACGATCATGATCGGCAAGCGGATCGCCATGGAAATCAAGCCAAAATGGCTGCGCATCGGCGGCTACTGGTATCCGCGCGGCGGCATTCCGATCGACGTGTTCTGGCAGACCGGCAAACTGCCTGCCGGCATGTGGCTTCCGGATCAGGGCGTCGCGCCCTATCGCGGGCGCGGTTAGGGCTGCACGTCGGGCCGGGCGCCGGCGCTGCTTGCATTCAAAGCCAATATGTTGAAAAACGGTCCGAACGGTTTGAAAGCAGATGCGACGCAAGATTCTCGTCATGGGGCTTCCCGGCGCCGGCAAAACGGCGTTTGCGACCGCGCTTGCGCCATTAATTAATGCGGTCGTGTTCAACGCTGACGCGGTGCGCGCCAACCTCTCGCGCGACCTCGGCTTTAGCCATCAGGATCGCGTCGAGCACGCCCGCCGCATGGGCTGGATGTGCGATCGGGTCGTCGAAGCCGGCGGCACTGTTATCGCCGATTTCATTTGCCCGACGCCGGAGACCCGCGCGGCCTTCGGCGACGACGCCTTCATCATCTGGCTCGATCGTATCGAAGCCGGACGATTTGAGGACACCAATCGGATGTTTGTGGCGCCCGACCGGTTCGATCTGCGTGTCGGCGCAGATGGCGCGCCGCAGTTCTGGGCCGAACAGGCGCTCGCGCTGCTTCGGCCGGCGTTCGACCCGCAGCAGCCGACCGCCTTGTTCGTCGGACGCTATCAGCCGTTTCATCCGGGCCATCAGCGATTGATCGAAGAGGGATTGCGGCGGGTCGGACAGGCCTGCATCGCCGTGCGCGACACCCACGGCATCGACGAAAAGAATCCGTTGCCGTTCTTTGCCGTCAAGCAGCGGATTGAGGCCGCGCTGTCGGCCTATGCCGGCCGCTTCGTGGTGGTCGCGCTGCCTAACATAACCCATGTATTCTATGGTCGCGACGTCGGCTACACCGTGGAGCGGATCGTTCTCGACGAAGCCACCGAGGAAATATCCGCAACCAACATACGCCGGCTTGCCACGCATCCCGGCGCACCCAAGGGCTAGCGATGGCAGACGGCTAATGACGGGCAAGCCCGACATCAACGCACCGCCGGAAATCCCGGTGTCGCTGTCGCTGCCGCTCGAGCAGGTGCTGGCACTCGCCGAACAGCATCTTGAGGCCGGCCGGCTGCCGGCCGCCGAGGCGTTGTGCCGCGACATCCTGCGCACCCGGCCCGATTGCGCCCCCGCCCTGCATCTGCTCGGGATCATCGCCTATCAGGCCGGCAGTCTACCCACCGCGATCGATCTGGTGCGCCGCGCCACGATGGCCGACGGCGGCGTCGCGCTCTATCATTGCAATCTCGGCGAGATGTGCCGGCTCGCTGGGCAAACCGACGCCGCGCTCGCGGCCGGCCGCCGCGCCCTCGCTATCGATCCGGGCCTGCCGCAGGCCAACAACAATGTCGGGATCCTGCATTACGAGCGCGACGAGTTCGACGAGGCGGTCGCGCATTACCGGCGTGCGCTGGCGCTTGCGCCGAACTACGCCGAAGCCTGGAGCAATCTCGGCAACGCGCTGCGCGCGCAGAAGAAGTACGACGAGGCGCTGATCGCCTATCGCCAGGCGCGGCAGTTGCGCCCGGACTATGCGGACGCGATCAACAACATGGGCACCGCCTTGCGTGAAATGGGCCGGCTCACCGAGGCCGAGTCGACCTATCGCCATGCGCTCGCGCTCAAGCCCAACGATCCCGGCGTGCTCAACAATCTGGCGCTCGCGCTCAAGGACGCCGAGCAATTCGACGAAGCGATCGAGCTTCTGACCCGCTCGCTGGCAGCCGATGCCAACAACGTCAAGACGCTGACCCATCTGGCGTTGGTCAGGCTCGAACAGAAGCGGGTGCCGGACGCCGAAATCGCCGCGCAGCGCGCGCTGTCGCTGGCTCCCGGCGAACCCGAGGCGATCAATGCGATGGGGCTGGTGCGCTTCGAGCAGCAGAAGCCGGACGAAGCGCTCGCGTTTTTTCGCCGCGCCCTGGCGCTCAAGCCCGGTCTCGCCGACACCCACAACAATATCGGCAACATTCTGAAGGAAGACGGTCAGCTTGCCGCGGCGCGCGAGGAGTACGAGCGGGCGATCGAACTCGACCCGCGCGAGGCCGCCTATTACTTCAATCTTGCCGACGCGAAGAAATTCACCGTAGGCGACGCCCATCTGGCGGCGATGGAGGGACTCGTAACCAGGCCCGACGCCTTGCCGGACACCGCGCGGAGCCGGCTCAGTTTTGCGTTGTCCAAGGCCTATGACGATCTTGGCCGCCACGACGATGCATTTCGCTGGATGCACGCGGGCAACGCGCTGAAGCGCCGGCGGGTTGGTTATGACGAGGCGCGCACGTTCGCGCATTTCGACCGGATACGCGCGACCTTCGACCGGCGTCTGATCGAGGCCAAGGCGGGCGGCTGCGAGTCGACGCTGCCGGTGTTCGTGGTCGGCATGCCGCGCTCGGGCACCACGCTGGTCGAGCAGATCCTGGCGAGCCATCCCGACGTTCACGGCGCCGGCGAACTGGACGATTTCAGCCAGCTCGCCGACCGGATGCGCGACGCCGGCGGCGATGCCTTGCGTTACCCCGATGACATGGCGGCGGCGACGGCCGGCCAGTTGCGCGAACTCGGCAACGCCTATGCGGAGGGACTGCGGGTCCGGGCGCCGGAGGCCAAACGGGTAACCGACAAGATGCCCGCCAATTTCGTTTTCCTGGGGCTGATCCATCTGGCGCTGCCCCATGCGCGCATCATTCACGTCATGCGCGATCCGCGCGATACCTGCCTGTCATGTTATTCAAAGCTGTTTTCGGCGCCGCAGGATTTCACCTACGACCTCGGCGAACTCGGCCGCTATTACTGCAAATATGCCGAGCTGATGGAGCATTGGCGCGCCGTGCAGCCGAAGGGCCGCGTGCTCGACATCCGCTACGAGGACGTCATCGCCGATCTCGAAACGTCGGCGCGGCGGATCGTCGGTCATTGCGGCCTCGACTGGGATCCGGCCTGCATCGCCTTTCACAAGGCGCGACGCCCGGTGCGCACCGCGAGCGCAAGCCAGGTGCGCCGCCCGATCTATCGCACGTCCGAAGGCCGCTGGCGCGAGTATCGCGACCATCTCGGCCCGCTGCTCGCATCGCTCGATGGCCTTCGTGGCGGGTCCACTGCGCGCCAATAGTGTGAACTTTTTCAGGCACAACCGAAATGATGGCGCGCGCGTGGCAAACCAGCCACAGCCCGCAGGATTCGCTCGGGTTCCATTGCTCGCGCCGGGGTAACCGATTGCTCCGCGAAAGGCCGCGATCTAGCTTTTTGAGCCACAAGTATCGGCAGTATCGGCGGGCTGGAGTATCGACCATGGCTCAGGTCGAATTTCGCGGGGCGTTGCTCACCACGAGTTCTGCGTTGGCGCTGATCCTCGGGATCGGCAGCTCGGCCCAGGCGGGCCCTGTGCCTGTGGCGCCCTGCGCCGTCAACAATACGTTCGCCGGCCTGCCCAACTCCAGCGCGATCAATTGCGTTAGCTTCAATGACGGCGCCAACCACACCGGCGACATCGTCAACAACACCACCGGAACAATCACCCCCACCACCCCCTATCCCCCGATCAACCCGGGCACCAGCTCTGGCATCAGTGTCCTTGGGACCGGGACCAAGCTCACCGGAAACATCACCAACAACGGGACGATCAGCGGGCTGTTTGCCGGCATCAATATCGGCGGCGGTGCGCATGGCGTTGTCCCGACGATCCAGAATGCCGGCGCGACGGTGACGGGCACCATCACCAACAACGGAACGATCACCAGCACCGGCACCGGCATCAATGTCTTCAAGTCGGACGTCGGAGGCTCGATTATCAATAACCTCAACATCACCAGCCGGGATGTTGCCATCGACCTGTTTGGCACGTCCGGGAGTCCGAATACGGTCGGAGGCTCGATCACCAACAACGGCACGATCACCCTCACGTCCGGCAATGACGGCATGGCGGTGCAATTCTTCAACGTAGGGGGCTCGGTCAGCAATACCGGCACGATCAATGCCAATGGCGGGTCCGGCGCCATGAGCGTGGCGAGGGGCAGCGTTACAGGTTCGATTACCAACAGCGGCACCATCAATGCCACTGGGAACGGATTCCTGGTCGATGGCGTCGCGGTCGGAGGCTCGGTCATCAACACCTCGACCGGAACGATCAACGGCAATTTCGGATTCGAAATTCAACGCACGACTGGCTTCGCTGAAACGATTGCCGGGGATGTCTCCAACGCCGGCGTCATCCATGCCTCAGGCAGCACCGGCATCGGCATCGGCATCTACAATGCCAGCATCACCGGCTCGGTCCTCAACAGCGGGACGATCACGTCGGTGCAATATGGCATCGTGCTGGACAACATTTTCGGTCTCGCCGGTACGCCGTCCGCCCTGGCCATCAACAACAGCAACTCGATCACCAGCAGCGGCACCGGCTTTGCCGGCATCGCGCTCTCCGGCGCCACGATCACGAACAACGTAACCAACGCCGTCGGCGGCAACATTACCGCTAACCAGGGTGCCGGCATTCTGCTCACCAACACGACACCGAGCACGGTCAACGCCGGACCAGCGTCGGTAGGCGGCAGCATCATCAACCAGGGCACGATCAGTGCCAAGACCGGAATCATGGTGACTGGCGGCAGCACGGTTGCCGGCGGCATCACCAATAGCGGCAACATCAGCGGCAGCCGGGCGGCGATCGACCTCACCGGCGAGGGCGCGGCGATGACCATCAACCAGCAGGGCGGTACCATCACCGGCGCCATCCTGCTGTCTGCGCTGGCCGACACCGTCAACATCACCGGTGGCGCGATATCGGGCAACATCGTCGGCCAGGGCTCGAGCAACACGGTGAACTTCGCGCTCGGCGCCGGCACGTTCACCTATTCAAATACCATCTCGGGCGTGCACGCGGTCAACGTGAATTCCGGGACCGTCAGCCTGACCGGCACCAACACCTACACCGGCGTCACCAACGTCAATGGCGGCATCCTGGACGTGGAAGGTTCGATCGCGCAGTCCGGCATGACCACGGTAAATGCCAATGCCGCCTTGACCGGCATCGGCACCGTCGGCAACACCACGATCACCAGCGGCGGCATTTTCGCGCCGGGCAGCGGCACGCCGGGATCTTCCATGACCGTGGCCGGCGGCCTCTTGCTGCAGTCCGGCGCGATCTATCAGGTGATGCTCAATCCCACGACAGCGTCGTTCGCCAATGTCATGGCGACCGCGACCCTCAGCGGCGCCTCGGTCAACGCGATTTACGCCAATGGCAGCTATATTTCGAAGCAATATACGATCCTGACCGCGGGCGGCGTCAGCGGCACATTCGGGTCGCTGGTCAACACCAACCTGCCGGCCAACTTCTCGGCAAGTCTCAGTTACGACGCCCACGACGCCTTTCTCAACCTGACGCTGGGCTTCGCTCCGCCGCCGAACGGCGGCCTCAACCAAAACCAGCAGAATGTCGCCAACGCGATCGTCGGCTTCTTCAATTCCAACGGCAGTATTCCGCTGGTTTTCGGCGGGCTGACGCCGGCGGGCCTCAGCCAGATCTCCGGCGAGACCGCGACGGGATCGCAGCAGACAACCTTCAACGCCATGGACCAGTTCATGGGCGTCATGACCGATCCGTTCATCACAGGACGCAATGGCGGGACGGGCGGAACGGGCACGAACTCGTTTGCGGAAGAGGACAATGCCAGCGCCTATGCCGCCGACGGCAAGCCGCGCAGCAAGAGCGAGCGCGATGCTTATGCCGCGATTTATCGGAAGGCCCCGCTGGCGGCCCCGTTCGTTCCGAGCTGGAGCCTATGGGCGGCAGGGTACGGCGGATCGCAGACCACCGACGGCAATGCTGCGCTCGGCTCCAACACCGCGACCAGCAATATTTTCGGCACCGCCGTCGGCGCCGATTACCGATTTTCGCCGTTCACCATCGCCGGCTTCGCGCTGGCTGGCGGCGGCACCAATTTCAGCGTCGCTAACGCCGGCACCGGACGCTCCGACTTGTTCCAGGCCGGCGCGTTTGTACGCCACGATGTCGGCCCCGCCTATATCACCGCGGCGGCCGCCTACGGCTGGCAGAACATCACGACCGACCGTTTCGTCACCGTCGCCGGCGTCGATCATCTGCGCGCCCAGTTCAACGCCAACGCCTTTTCGGGACGCGTCGAAGGCGGCTATCGCTTTGCGACGCCGTGGATGGGCATTACGCCCTATGCCGCCGCGCAATCCACCACCTTCGATCTGCCGGCCTACGCCGAGCAGGCCGTCTCGGGCGCCAACACGTTCGCGCTGGCCTATGGCGCCAGGGACGTCACCGATATCCGCAGCGAGCTCGGCATTCGCACCGACAAATCCTTCGCGATGCAGAACGGCATCCTGACGCTGCGCGGCCGCTTTGCCTGGGCGCATGATTTCAACCCCGACCGCAACATCGGCGCCACCTTCCAGGCGCTGCCGGGCGCAAGTTTCGTGGTCAACGGCGCGATGCAAGCGCGCGACGCCACGCTCACCACGGCTTCGGCCGAAGTCAAATGGATGAACGGCTGGTCCGCCGCCGCCACTTTCGAGGGTGAATTCTCCGAGGTCACGCGCTCCTACGCGGGCAAGGGCGTCATACGGTATACCTGGTAGCCCGCATCTCCGGATTTGCGCAGCTTATGTTGCGCCCGCGTCCGCCGGCTTCCTTGCCCGCAGCCACCGCGCGCAGGCCAATCCGAGCGCGACCATCACGGCGGCGGCCATCAGCAAGGTCGGTACCTTGCCGGCATGTTGAATGCCGAACCCGTAGCCGATGGGGCCCACGGTCTGGCCCATGAAAAAGAAGAACGAGTGCAGCGACAGCGCGGTGGCACGCGCCTCCACCGAAAGCTCGCTGGCGAACACCTGCATGCATCCGTGGATCATGTAAAAGCCCCAGCCCATGCACAACAGGCTGATGGCCTGGATCTTCCAGCCGGGACCGAATGCAATGACGGCGAGTTGCAGGCCGACCAGCGCGGCGCCCGCGATCATCATGCCGCCCATGCCGAGCCGCGGCAGCAGCCGCGAAACCGTCAAGGTGTAAAACAGGCCGCCGACGGCGAAACCGGCGATGACGACGCCCGCGATCGACAGGCTGGTTTCGCCGAGATCAAACAGGAACGCGGCTAGATATGGAAACAATCCCAGCACGCAGCAGCCCTCGACGAAGACCGCGCCGTAGCAAATCGCGTTCGGATTGCTGAAGATGGTGCGATAGCCGTGCCGGAGCGTTGCCAGATCTGTTCGGGGAGCCCGTTTCAGCGCGGCGCCGCGAAAGCCGAGGGCAACGGCCACCGACGCCAACACTGCCAGCAAACCAAGCACGGCGAGCACGCCGCGCCAGCCGAGGAAATCGCCGATCATGCCCGACAGCGATGCCCCGAGCAGATTGCCGGTCATCGACCCCGCCAGTGTGCGGCCGATGGCTATCTGACGCTTCTCGGAGCCGACCAGATCGCTGGTCAACCCAAGCGAGATCGGGAATACGCCGCCGGCGCCGATGCCCGCCAAAATCCGCGACGCGAACAACAGCGAAAACGACGAGGCCATCGCACCGAGAATATTGGCAACGCCGAGCAGCACCAGGCACAGGATCACCAGGCGCGTCTTGCCGAACAGATCCGCGGCGGCGCCCAGCACCGGCTGGATGATCGCGAAGGTAAAGGCGAACACCGACGCAAAGCCCGCCGCCGCGGCAATGCTGACATTGAAATCGGAAGCGACGTGCGGCAGCACCGGATCGAGCGCGCGCCCCGACAGGCTTGCCGCGAAGGTCGCCAGCGCAACAATATTGAGGGCCGGCGGCAGGCGCTGCTCATCCGGCCGCAATCGCGTTGGCGGCATCAGCGCGCTACATTCTTTTCGAGCTTCTTGGCGAGCGCGTCGAACGCCATCAGCGTCCGCACCAGCCCTTCGAATTCGCGCAGCGGCACCATGTTGGGACCATCCGAGGGCGCGTGGTCGGGATCGGGGTGGGTTTCGATGAACACCCCAGCAACGCCAACGGCGACGGCCGCGCGTGCCAGGACGGGGACGAATTCGCGCTCGCCGCCCGACGAGGTGCCCTTGCCGCCCGGCTCCTGCACCGAATGGGTGGCGTCGAAGATCACGGGCGCGCCGATGGTGCGCGCGAGAATCGGCAGCGCGCGCATGTCGGAAACCAGCGTGTTGTAGCCGAACGACGCGCCGCGTTCGGTGACCAGCACGTTCGGATTGCCGGCGCCGGTGATCTTGGCGACGACATTGGCCATGTCCCATGGCGCCAGGAACTGACCCTTCTTGACGTTGACGACCTTACCGGTCGCAGCCGCCGCCAGCAGCAGATCGGTCTGCCGGCACAGGTATGCCGGGATCTGCAGCACATCCACGGCCTGCGCTACCTCGGCGCATTGGGAAGACTCATGAACGTCGGTGAGCACGGGCATGCCGAGCGAGCCGCGGATTTCGGCAAAAATCGGCAGTGCCTGCATCAGTCCGATGCCACGCGGGGCCGTTCCGCTGCTGCGGTTGGCTTTGTCGAACGAGGTCTTGTAGACCAAGCCGATCTTGAGCCGCGCCGCGATCTCCTTCAGCGCGGACGCGACTTCAAGCGCGTGGGCACGGCTCTCGAGCGCGCACGGGCCGGCGATGATCGAAATCGGCAAGCCATTGCCGAATTTGACCGATCCGGCCGTGACGACCGCCGCAGCTGACACGCTCGCGTTCAAGGCATTTTCCTTTCCGGCGCGACCATGCCGGGCGGTGCCCGAGGGATCAACCCTCTTTGGCGGCTGAATATCAGGGTTGCGCCATTGAACCGACGGTCACTTCACCGACGAGAAGGCCGCCGGCACCAGCAATTGACTGACGATGTTGCCAACGATCTGACCGTCCGCCTCGGTCTTGGCACGAGCTTCGATCCACGCGGGATCGCTCTGAAACGCGGTCCATTTCTTTTCGCGATCAGCGAGCGATTCCCATGCCAGGAAATAGGTCAGCTCTTGGTTGGATTCCCCTATCAGCGTGGTGAAAAATCCGGCCTGCCGGATCCCATGCTTTTCCCAAATCTTCGTCGTGATGGTCTCGAACCGTTTCAGCAGCGCCGGCAGCCGGCCCGGGATACAGCGATAGACGCGCATTTCGTAGATCATGGACTTTTACTCCCTAGTTCCTGTTCTTGCGGTAACGGGAGCGATTTGTCGCAACAATCCGCGCCTTCGTCAAAGGCTGTTGACGTCGGATCACACCAGCCGTGACTGCACCATCGCGGCCTGAATAAACGACGCAAACAGCGGATGCGGCTCGAACGGACGCGATTTCAGTTCGGGATGGAATTGCACCCCGATGAACCAGGGGTGATCCTCGTATTCGACGATCTCCGGCAGCACGCCGTCGGGCGAGAGGCCCGAGAATCTCAGGCCGTGCTGCTCGAGGCGGTCCTTGTAGGCGGTATTGACCTCGTAGCGATGGCGATGGCGCTCCGAAATCTCGGTGGCGCCGCCATAGATGTTGGACACCCGGCTACCGCGCTTGAGCACCGCCGGGTAGGCGCCAAGACGCATGGTGCCGCCGAGATCACCGGACTTCGATCGCTTCTCCAGTTCATTGCCGCGCAGCCATTCCGTCATCAGGCCGACCAGGGGTTCCGGCGTCGGGCCGAACTCGGTGGAATTGGCCTGCTCGATGCCGACCAGATTGCGCGCGGCCTCGATCACCGCCATCTGCATGCCGAAGCAGATGCCAAAATAGGGTACGTCGCGCTCGCGCGCGAACTGCGCCGCGCGGATCTTGCCCTCGGCGCCGCGCTGCCCGAAACCGCCCGGCACCAGAATGCCGTTGACGTGTTCGAGGAACGGCGCGGGATCCTCGTTCTCGAACACCTCGCTCTCGATCCAGTCGAGATTGACCTTGACCTTGTTGGCGATGCCGCCATGGGAGAGCGCCTCGATCAGCGATTTATAGGCGTCCTTCATGCCGGTATACTTGCCGACAATGGCGATGGTGACGTCGCCCTCGGGATTACGGACGCGCTCGTTGATGACGTTCCAGCTCTGCAGCGCCGGCGGAATTCTCGACTCGATCCCGAACGCCGCCAACACCTCGTCGTCGAGGCCGGCGGCGTGATAGGCCTCTGGCACGGCATAGATGTTGTCGACGTCGCGCGCCTCGATCACGGCGCTTTCGCGCACGTTGCAGAATAGCCCAAGCTTGCGCCGCTCCTCCTTCGGGATCGGCCGATCGGTGCGGCACAGCAGGATGTCCGGCTGGATGCCGATCGAGCGCAATTCCTTCACCGAATGCTGGGTCGGCTTTGTCTTCAACTCGCCGGCGCTCGGGATGAACGGCAGCAGCGTCAGATGAATGTAGATGGCGTGGTCGCGCGGCAGGTCGTTCTTGATCTGGCGGATCGCCTCGAAGAACGGCAGGCCCTCGATGTCGCCGACGGTGCCGCCGATCTCGCACAGCACGAAGTCGAATTCGTCATTGCTGTCGAGGATGAAATCCTTGATGGCGTTGGTGACGTGCGGGATCACCTGGATGGTGGCGCCGAGATAATCGCCGCGCCGCTCCTTGGTCAGGATGTCCTGATAGATGCGCCCGGTGGTGATGTTGTCGGCCTTGGTGGCGGGCCGTCCGGTGAAGCGCTCGTAGTGTCCGAGATCGAGATCGGTCTCGGCGCCATCATCGGTCACGAACACCTCGCCATGCTGATACGGCGACATCGTTCCGGGGTCGAGATTGAGATAGGGATCGAGTTTGCGAAGCCGGACCTTGTAGCCCCGCGACTGCAACAGAGCGCCCAGCGCCGCTGAAGCCAGACCCTTTCCGAGCGAAGAAACCACGCCGCCGGTGATGAAAATATACCGCGCCATGGGACTTAACCTTTAAGGCCACCGGGCCGATTCGCCAAAACGAATCGCACGCCGCAGCGAACATTTTGAGGGGCTGTGGGTGACGTAAAATCTGAAGCGTTATCAGGCTCTTGATGGGGATTTCTGATACGGGACGCCAGACGCCGTCCTGCATGGCCCCCCTGCTTTATTGCGAGCGCGGCGCCTGCGGCCCCGAGGGTGCCGGCGGATTCTGCTGCTCGTCGGCTTTCTTCAGCGAATCCAGAATGCCGCCACTGGTTGGGGGGGCGACCGGCGTCGCGCCACCTGCCGGCTGCGACTGCGAGGCCGGCGAGGCGCCGATGATCGAATTCGGCTTGCGGTCGTAGCTTGCGTACCACGACAGGAACAGGCTGGTGAGGAAGAAGCCAAACGCAAGTATCGCCGTGGTGCGGGTCAGCAAATTCGCGGTGCCGCGGCTCGACATGAAGCCGGCGCCACCGCCGACGCCGAGGCCGCCGCCTTCGGATTTCTGCAGCAGCACGGTCGCGATCAGCGTCGCAACGATCATCAGGTGAATTACGATAGCGACAGTCTGCATCTTCTGCCTTCCGTCACAAACCAGGAGCGCCGGTGTCCGGCTGCTTGAGGGGTTTGCGGTGTTTGAAGTGGCGCGGTGTTACACGATCGGACGGGGCATTGTCACCCCCGCCAGCCGCGCCGGAGAGATAATCACCGCAGCGCGTGTTTGCAGCGGGTCCGCGCGCTCTCGGTCTGCCCTGCCCTCTTGCTCGACTGACGATGGTCTAATATAATAGATATATGTCTATTTTGTTAGACGGAACCGGCCCCCGGATCGCGGCCCGTTTGCGCCTTGAACGCGACGGCCGCGGCTGGTCGCTCGCGGATCTCGCGGAACGCTCGGGCGTGTCCAAGGCGACGATCAGCAAGATCGAACGCGATGAGGTAAGCCCAACCGCCGTGGTTCTGGTTCGGCTGGCTGGCGCCTTCGACCTCACGCTGGCGGGTCTCTTGCTGCGGGCGGAGGGCCAGGGACGGTTGACGCGGGCAAGCGAACAGCCGCTCTGGCGTGACCCCAAGACCGGCTATCTGCGCAAGCAAGTGTTCAGCCGGCCCGATCATCCCCTGGAGATCATCGAAGTCGAACTGCCGGCCAGGCAGCAAGTGGTGCTCCCCGCTTCGTCTTACGCCCATATCCGTCAAGCGGTCTGGGTGCGCAGCGGCAACCTCGTCATCTCGGAGGCGGGCGAGCGACATCTGCTTGGACCCGGCGACTGCCTCGGATTCGGGCCGCCATCCGAGGTGACGTTTGCCAACGAAACCAGCGCGCCTTGCGCCTATGTCGTCGTTCTCGCCCGGAGCTGACGCGATGTCCGATATCAAAATAATGCCCTTGAAGGCCTCAGCTCAGGTCTGCGCTGAACTCTGCGAAATCCTGGTCGAGGCGGTGGCGAGCGGCGGTTCGGTTAGCTTCATGCACCCGCTGGCTTTGGAAACGGCGGAAAATTTCTGGCGGGATTCGCTAGCATCCGCGGATCGCGGCGAGCGCATCGTGCTCGGCGCGTTTGACGGGGCGCGCCTGGTCGGAACCGTCACGCTACTGCTCCAGCTTCCGCCCAATCAGCCGCATCGGGCGGAGATCGCGAAAATGATGACGCGGATCAGCCACCGCGGCCGAGGCGTGGCAAAGGCCTTGATGCACGCGGCCGAAAGCATGGCCATCGCGCGCGGGCGCACGCTGCTGGTGCTCGACACCGCCGTCGAGGAAGGCGCTTCCGGACTTTATGAAGGGATTGGATTCACGTTGAGCGGCGTGATCCCGGATTACGCCCTCAAGCCGCATGGCGGACTGACGGGCACGATGATCTATTGGAAGCGCCTGCCTCAGCCAGCGCCCGGTTAGGGACAGCCGGCGGCAATCGCCAGGAAATCGGCCGCTTTCAGGCTGGCTCCGCCAACCAGCGCGCCATCGACATTGGCGACCGCCATCAACTCGCGGGCGTTCGAGGGTTTGACCGATCCGCCGTAAAGGATGCGGATGCGAGCCCCCTCGCCCTTGAACCGCGCGACCAGAAGATCCCGAATAAAATAATGAACCTGCTCGACATCTGCTGTCGTCGGGGTGAGGCCGGTGCCGATCGCCCAGACCGGCTCATAGGCCACCACCAGATTGTCCGATCGCGCGCCATCCGGCAGCGAGAGGTTGAGCTGGCCCTGGCAAATGTCGAGAG
>Ga0209422_1000073_pt1 | contig 22345 bp, 21 predicted proteins | sample BlaSpr_A8_OM2_M3_FD_187983 | JGI IMG/M metagenome (GOLD analysis project Ga0209422, IMG submission 187983) | Forest soil microbial communities from Thunder Bay, Ontario, Canada - Black Spruce, Ontario site 2_A8_OM2_M3 (SPAdes) (version 2) | ecosystem: Environmental > Terrestrial > Soil > Boreal... | reverse complement strand
CTGGCGACCACCGCGCTGGTCGGTGTCGGCTTGAATGTGCTGCTCGGACTGTCCGGTGAAGTATCGCTCGGCCAGGGCGGGTTCCTGGCGCTCGGCGCCTACGCGGTCGGAATTCTCACGACCAAGGCCGGCGTTGGTTTCTGGGAAGCCTTGCCGCTCGCCGTGCTGCTGGTCGCCGCGATTTCGGCGTTGCTCTCGATCCCGGCGCTTCGCGTCACCGGTCCCTATCTCGCAATGGTCACCATCGCGTTCGGCTTCATCGTCGAGTCCGTCTCGACGGAGTGGCGGGATCTGACTGGCGGCGCCAGCGGTCTTGTCGGCATTCCCGCACCCTTTGGCACCGGTGGCACGGCACTGCTGGCTTGCGCTCTCTGCGCGCTTGCTCTCGCGGCGTTTCATTTCTTCGCGCGCAGCCCGCTTGGTCTGGCGATGCAGGCTACGGCTTCGGCGCCAGCAGCGGCGCGGAGCGTCGGCATCGCCGCGCTGCCGGTGCGCACGGCGGCCTTTGTGTTGGCCGCAGCTGCGGCGGGTCTTGCCGGCGGATTACAGGCGGCGCTGACCGGCTTCATCGCCCCAAGCTCGTTTCCGTTCTCGCAGTCGATCCTGTTTCTCCTCGTCGTGGTGGTCGGCGGTGCCGGCCGCACGCTTGGCCCCCTGGTCGGGGCGGCGGTTGTCGTGCTGCTGCCGGAGGTGCTCGCCGGCCTCGCGGAATACCGCCTGCTGGTGTTCGGAGCGGGGTTGCTGATCGTGCTTTGGGTCGCCCCGGGCGGAATTGCGGGTGCCATTGCCGGCCTGTTGACGCCGCGAAAATCCGTTGCCGATGGGCAAGCGAATATCGAGATAGCGCTTGCCCATATCGCGCGCAGCAGTGGCGGTCTGTTCGCTGAGGGCGTTCGTGTCGCGTTCGGTGGGGTCGTTGCCGTGGCGGGTGTCGATCTGACCGCGCCGCCCGGCCGGGTGACCAGCGTCATCGGTCCCAACGGCGCCGGCAAGACGACGTTGCTCAACCTCGTCAGCGGATTCCAGGAACCGGATTCCGGAACGGTGCGTGTCGGAAATCGCGAGATTACCGGCCAACCTGCACACGACGTCGCACGCGCGGGCCTTGTGCGCACCTTTCAGACCGCGCAGCCGTTCGGGAATCTGAGCGTGCTCGACAATGTTCGGCTCGGCCTGTTGCACGGCGCCTGGCATGGCGGCGCAGCGACGGCGCTGGCGCGGGCGCTGCTTGCGCTGGTCGGCTATGCAGGGCCGGAAACAAGATTGGCCGGCACGCTGTCGCATGTGGATCGGCGGTTGATCGAGATTGCCCGCGCGCTCGGCACCGCGCCTTCCGTGCTGTTGCTGGATGAGCCGGCCGCAGGCCTCGATGACGCCGATACCGCCAGGTTAGGGAGCCTGCTGCGGCGCCTGGCACGTGCCGGCCTTGCCGTCGTGCTGGTCGAGCATGACATGGCGCTGGTGATGTCGATCTCCGACGAGATCGTCGTGCTCGATGCCGGACGCCGCATTGCCGCGGGCACGCCGGCGGTCGTGCGCGCCGATCCGCTCGTCAAGGCGGCCTATCTCGGTGCCGCGACCCAAGCTGAGCCGGTCACTCAGCGCCAGCCCGGCCCGACCTTGCTCGATGTCGGCGGACTTGCTGCGGGATACGGGCCGCTTGCGGTGCTCGATCACGTCGGTTTGCGGGTAGGGCGCGGCGAGACGATCGCCGTGCTCGGCCCGAACGGCGCCGGCAAGTCGACGCTGATGAAGGCCTTGAGCGGCCTGATCCGCCCGGTACAGGGAACCATTGATTTTGCCGGCACGGAGCTTGCGCGGTTGCCGGCCCATCTGGTCGCGCGCGCCGGACTGATCCTCGTTCCCGAGGGCCGCCAGGTGTTTCCGCAATTGACCGTTGCGGAGAATTTGCGCCTTGGCGCTACCCGCCGCGGCGATTTTGCTCCCTCCGAGATCGAGACAATCTTGAATCGTTTTCCAAAATTGCGCCCGCGCCTTCACACCGCGGCCGGTCTGTTGTCGGGCGGCGAACAACAGATGCTCGCCGTTGCCCGCGGCCTGCTGGCGCGGCCCGACATCATGTTGCTGGACGAACCTTCGCTGGGTCTCGCGCCCCCGGTCGCCGCGGAACTGTTCGCGCAGCTGACCCGGCTGCGCGAAGAGGGCATGACTTTACTGATCGTCGACCAGATGGCAGATCATGTGCTGGCGATTGCCGATCGCGGCTATGTGATCGGCGGCGGTTCAGTGGTGGCGCAGGGCCCGGCCAGCGAGTTGCGCGGCGCGATGCTGGACGATGCTTACCTTGGTGCCCTTCCGGCGGCGGTGAATTGATGGACCTGGTCATCCGTGACGCCTGCATTCTGCAGCAGGGTGAGCTCCGTACCGTGGATATCGGCATTCAGGGCGCGGCGATCGCCGTTGTCTCACCGGCGCTCACGGCGGATGCGCCGGAATTGAAAGCCGCGGGCTGCCTGGTCGTCCCCGGCTTGATCGAGACCCACATCCATCTCGACAAGACCTGTATCCTCGACCGCTGCCGCATCGAGGAAGGCACCGTCGCCGAAGCCGTCAGGCAAACCGCGGCCGCCAAGCGCGACTTCACAATCGAAGACGTTTACGCGCGCGGCAAGCGAACGCTCGAGCGCTGCATCGCGCAAGGCACCATGCGGATGCGCACCCATGTCGAACTGGATCCGGGCATCGGCATGATCGGCTTCGAGGCGGTCGAAGCGCTCGCGCGTGATTATGCCTGGGCACTGGATCTGGAATTGTGCGTCTTCCCGCAGGAAGGCCTCACCAACAATCCCGGCACGGAAGAACTCCTGATCGAGGGCTTGCGCCGGGGAGCGCGGACCATCGGCGCCGTGCCCTATTTCGACACCGACCCGCGCGCCCAGATCGACCGGATCTTTGCCATCGCGCGCGATTTCGACGCCGAAATCGACATGCATCTCGACCTCGCGGAGACCACGCAGGGCATGCAGATCGAATATGTCTGCCGCAAGACGGAGGAATTCGGGTGGGGCGGCCGGGTGGCGGTCGGGCACGCGACGCAGATGTCGCTGCTGCCGCCGGACCGCTTCGGCGTCATCGCCGCACAGTTGGCCTCCGCCGGCGTCGCCGTGACGATATTGCCGTCAACCGACCTGCATTTGATGGGCCGCAGTCATGACCATGCGGTGCCGCGCGGCGTCGTGCCGGCGGAGCCGTTGCGCAAGGCGGGGGTGACCTGCTCGATCTCGACGAACAATGTCTTGAATCCGTTCACGCCCTATGGCGACGGTTCGCTGATCCGGATGGCGAACCTCTATGCCAATGTCTGTCACGTGTCGCGGCCTTCGGACCTCGCCGGATGCCTCGACATGATCACGGGGTCCGCGGCACGGCTGATGCGGCTGGACGATTACGGCATCGCGGCCGGCGGCCCCGCCGATCTCGTCTGCCTCGATGCGGGCAATCCGGCCGACGCGATCGCGACCCTGGCGCAACCGCTGTGGGGCATCAAGCGCGGCCGGCCGTCTTTCACCCGCTCCCGTCCGCAGCTTCACCCGCCGGGAAATTAGGCCTCCACGCGGCTCGGTTACTCCGCCGCCTTGGCGGCCTTGGCCCCAAAGATGCGGGTGGGGACCGGGAAGCCGCAAGACGTGCCGTCGGTCACCTTGACCTGATTCTCCCAAGGCAGACGGAAGGTGCCGGCCACCATGTCCTGCATGAAGGTGTAGGGACAGTCCATCGCGCCTCCCTTCACCGCGACATAGCCGCGGTGCCAGAGCTGGTAGATGTTGTTCTCGACGCCCCAGTGAATGCGCGCTTCGCGCACCAGGTCGGGCCGCACCTCGGCGGTGATGATCTCATCGGGGCGTCCGGTCGTGCCGTGGGCGATGATGCTGCCGTCGAAATTGACGATCATGCCTTCGCCCATCGAATCGAACGAGCCGTCGGAGCCGCACATGCAGACATTGGCGGTCACCATTAGATTCTGGAACGCATTGGCCTGGTTGGTGAAACGCCAGCTTTCGCGGATCGGCGCGGTGTAGCCGGCGGTGCGGATCATGATTTCGGCGCCCTTGTAGGCGCATTCGCGCGCCATCTCCGGGAACATGCCGTCGTGGCATATGATCAGCGCAATCTTTGCCCCTTTCGGTCCCTCGACCACGGGAATGCCGATATCGCCCGGCTCCCAGGGCTCGACCGGAATCCACGGATGGAATTTCCGGTAATAGAGCTTGATCTCGCCATGATCGTCGATGATCAGGCCCGAATTATAGGGATTGCCGTTGGGGTTGAGCTCCATGATGGAGAAACAGCCCCAGATCTTGTTGTCGACGCAGGCCTTCTTGAAGGCCGCAACTTCCGGTCCGTCGAGCCGGCACATGATCTCCGGATTGGTGTCCATCGACAAGCCGTGCAGCGCGTATTCCGGAAATACCACCAGATCCATGGTGCCGAGATTGCGGCGCGCTTTGCCGACCATGGTGACGATGCGCTCGGTCTGGCGCGCCAGGTCCTGCCTGGTGACCACGACGGGAAGCTGCAACTGGATGAGCCCGATGACGACGCCTTCGGGCGATTTGTTGAGGCCGCCAAGTCCGTTCATGTCCGCTCCTCGATCGTCGTTGATGAAAGAGCAACAAATCTGATTTTTCCGGACTGCAAAAGATTATTTTTCAGGCGGCAACCGCGCAGCTAACCTTCGCAAGCCAGACCAAGCTTTCGCGGCAGCGCGTGGCCGGTGCAACCCTGGGCCGCGCAGAACGCCCCGACCAGCCGCGCGACTGTCGCCGAGGTGGCAAAGGCGCCCGCGTTGGCCTGATCCAGCCGGTGCGCGGCTTCCTCCGCCTGCCGCCGGAGCAGGGCCTCGTCCAGGGTCAGCAGCTTGCCGTCGTGAAACACGACGCGGCCCCCGATCATGACGGTGTGCACGGAGGCGCCATTTTCGGCGAACACGGTTTGCATGAGCGGCGAGCGCAGCGGAACGAAATGCGGGCTGTCCAGCCGCAGGAACACGATATCGGCCTCGTAGCCCGGCGCCAGCCGGCCGATCTTTTCGAACCCCAGGACCTTTGCCGAGCCTTCGGTGGCGAGGCGAAAGGCCTCATGCGCCGAAAGCCACTCGTCGGTGGCGAAACCGTCGATGCGCGACAGATACGAGGCGAGCCGCGTCGCTTCGAACATATTCTGTCCGTCGGAGGTGTTGCTGGCGTCGGTGCCCACGCCGACCTCGATCTTGTTTCTCAGCATCCTGCAGACCGGCGCGACGCCCGATCCGAGCCGAAGGTTGCTGGCGGGATTGTGCGCGACTCGCACGCCGGATTGGCCCAATCGGGCGAGGTCATCGTCATCGACCCAGATGGCGTGCGCCGCGCTCAGGCGCTCCGACAGAAAGCCGAGTTGCTCGAGGTGCCTGACCAGGCTCTCGCCATATCGGGTCAGGCCCAATACCGCCTGGGCGCGGGTTTCCGCCAGATGGGTCTGCAGTGGCGCGTCGTGCTCGCGCGCAAGCCGCGCGCAATGGGTGAGGAATTCATCGGAGCAATGCAGCGGGATTGTCGGGCCAAGCGCCGGTCGAATCCAGCGCCGGTCGAATTCCCAATTCGCCAGGATGTCAGCGCACGCCGCGAACGTGCCTTCGATCGGGGCCGCCGCGATGCCGGCGCAGAGCGACCTAAGTTCGTCGGGCAGCACATCCGGCAAGCCGGGCAGCGCCTGATAGATCGTGCGATCGGCAATCATCGGGGCGACCACGGCGCGCATACCGGCATCGCGGTAGGCCCGGGCCACCGCGAAAATTCCGTCGCGCGACGGCTCCGGAAGTTCCACCGTGAGATCGAAACAGGCCGTGCATCCCTTGCGGATCATCTCGGCGGCGGAAAGCGCGGCACTGAGATATTTGTCGTCGACGCCGCGCGACCGTGTGCTGGAGCCCGCACCGGTCAGAAACATCTCGAGCGAGACCTTGTCGTCGACCGCCCCGCGGTTGAGCGCGCCGTGCGAATGGGTGTGAGCGCTGATCAGGCCCGGAATCAGCAGCCGGTCGGCGGCCGAGAGCGTTTCCGTCTCGCTGGATACATCGAAACCAGGATTGTCGATGGTGAGGATGCGGCCGCCTTCGATCAGCATGTCCTGCGGCGCCGCGCGGCCTTCGGCATCGAGCACCAGGCCTCCGCGAATGACGGTCCGCCGCCCGGTCATGATCCTTCGCCGGGCAGGGCGGATTCCGCTGCGTCGGATGTCAGGCTGGCCTCGAATTCGGCAAGCGTCGGCGTCGGCATCTCGAAGCGGTCCCGGATGGTGGAGCAGGTATTTCCGCCAAGACGCGCGATGGTGTCGAGCCTGGCCGGGTCGATCCGCATCCGCTCCACATCGATGACGTCGCGGTGATAATGCGCGAACACGATTTCACCCAAAATAATCTGGCGTGACTTGCCAAGTTCCAGCGTGACATGGCGGCGGCATTCGAACGAGGCGGGCGCTTCCTTGATCCAGGGCGACGCCACCACCGTGCCCGGCATCGCCGTCAGGCCGGCGGCTCGCAGCTCGTCGCGTCCGGAAGCGAAGGGCACCGCGCAAATGTGCATCGCTTCGGCAATCGCATGCGACACCATGTTGACCGTGAAAACCTCGGTCAGGCGGACGTTGAGCGCGGTGTCCTTGAACGACATGTCGGGGTGGTTCTCCACCCCGAGCGCGAGGATCGGCGGATCCGCCGACAGGCAGTTGAAAAAGCTGAACGGCGCGGCGTTGATCTTTCCTTCGGGATTGACCGTGGTCACCAGCGCGATCGGCCGCGGCGTCACGGTGCCGATCATCAATTTGTATCGTTCGCGCGCCGACAGCGTCCGGAAGTCGAACGTCACATCGTCGGCGCGGGCGAAGGCATCCATCACTTGGTTCCGATCGAAGGCGCGCCCGCATGGGCCTGCAGGAAACGCTCCTCCCACCACGAGAACACCAGATCGCGCAGCGCCGCGGCGTCATCGTCGCCATAGATATCCGAGCGTTTCACGGCGTTGAACATTGCGATCTCGTCGGGCGCAAGCGGGACCGGAAGCTCGGTGACGACGATCGGGGTGTTGGGGAATTCCGCCCTGTAGGCGGGATCGCGCCGCAACGGCCGGTCGCTCTTGATGGCCCGGTTCCGGAAATCCTTCGGCGTGCGCTGGCTGGCAAGCTTTGGCGTAGCGGGCACTTTGGCGAGGTCGGCCTCGGTGGCGGCGAACACCGTCAGCTTCAGCGGCTTTAACGAAAAATTGCTGGTCTTCATCACGTCGGCGCCGCAGACATTGGGGACCGCCAGCACGTCCATCAGCGCCAGCAGGTCGACATGGTCGCCGGGCTTGGTGGTCTGCCGCGTCATGAAGGCGTGGCCGTCCTCGTCGACGCCGGTGCACATGAACAGATTGAAGGAATCATGCACGTCGTCCGGCGTCAGTCCGTATTCGCGCTGTGCCTCGGCCTGGATGTCGTGACAATTGGTGTGCACGGCGAAGCCGTAAGAGGCTTCGTAGACGTAGGCGCTGCAGCGTGGGAACAGCACGTCGTTGCGGCCGACCGTGTCCTCGAGAATGTAAAGCATCGCCCGCTCGCGCGGCGGCGCCGACCACATGAAGGTGCCGGTGGTCGGATGAAAGCCGTGCACCGTGCGTGTACGGCCGCAATGCATGAATTCCTTGTAGTCGTGCAGGTTGAAGCAGTTGAAATCGGCGCACTGGCCGCCCTCGACCTGCTCGATGCGCAGGATCTGTCCTTTGAGGAGTTCGACCGCCTTGCCGGTGCCGGGCTCCAAAATCCATTCGGCGATGATCGTTCTTGGCGTCATTGCGCGGCTTCCGCCTTGCGCTGGGCGGCGTATTCGCGCAGCGCCAGCCGCACCAGCGAAACGCGATCGGGCGCTACGCCTTGCGCAATGGTGCGATCCAACAGTTCCAGTTGCTGCTGGTTCAATCGCAGTTTGACCACCGTCTCCGACATACGGACTTCCATGTGTGCGTTTGGCGCGCGCCTGATCCTGTATACAAGAATTCACGCCAGATCGTGATTTTCCATGCCCAAAACGTCGGTGGGCCCGCACCGGGTCACGGCGGGCGCTACCACAGCTTGCGCACTTGTCGCTGATTATCCGCGTTTTCCGAGGCTAATCGAAGCGCAAAGTTTGGGCGGTGTGCTGCCCCTTATTCAAGCGCATCGACCAAAATTGCCGCATCCTGTGTACGAGATTTGCGATTACCGTATGCGAAACTCCGGACTGAGTGCTGAAAGCCTGCGGCGAGAATTTGAAACGAGATTTCGATGAGCAAGAAGTCCTCCCGTGTCGATATGGCCTGCAAGGCCTTGCGCCAGGCGATTATCGAGCAGGCGCTTCCGCCGGGCACGAAGCTGCCGGAGGACGAGGTCGGGGCGCAGTTCGGCATGAGCCGTACCCTGGTGCGTGCCGCGCTCGCTCATCTGCAATCCGAGGGCCTGGTCGATGCGCCGCCGCGGCGCACGGCGACGACCGCGAAGCCGACGCTGGACGAGGCTAAAGAGGTGTTCGAGGTCCGTCGGACGCTCGAGCGCGAAGTGGTGCGGCTGGTGATCGCGCGCTGGCGGCCGGAGTTCGGCGCCGAGCTCGAGGGCCATGTCCGCGAGGAAGAGGCTGCGCGAAAAGCAGGCGAGGCGCGGGTATCGATCCGGCTGGCCGGTGAATTCCACATCAGGCTCGGCGAGATGTCGGGCAACCGTCTGTTGCGGCGGTATCTCGGCGAAGTGGTGTCGCGCTGTTCGTTGATCCTGGCGCTTTACGGCCGGCCGCATTCCGCCGATTGCGCCGTCAGCGAGCATCGCGAAATCGTTGCTGCGCTGCGCGGCCGCAATGCCGAAGCCGCCATCGCGGTGATGGACCATCATCTCGGCTCAGTCGAGCATCGCGCGCTGCTCGATCAGGGCCGCGACGCCCAGTTCGATCTCGGCGCGGTGCTGTCGCGCTATGCCGAGGCCGCCGATGCCGGCAGCCCGTCAAAGGTTGCCCGGCTGCCCAAGCGAAAAGCGCGGGCGACGAAATGAATTCCGCAACGGTCGCCATGCCCAGTTCACCATCCACACCGTGCCGGACAGGTTCCGGCCGTCAGGGAGATTGTCCATGACCAAGCCTTCGCTTTCACGCCGAACCTTCCTCGGCGGCGTCGCCGCAAGCCCGTTCGTCGTTTCCGGCCTCGGCGGGCCGGCCCGCGCCGCCGACATCACCGTCGGCATCATTTATGTCGGCTCGCGCCAAGACTACGGCTGGAACCAGGCTCACGCGGTCGGCGCCAGGGCGCTGCGAGAGATTCCCGGTGTCAAGCTGGTTGAAGAAGAGAACGTGCCGGAAACGGCGGCGGTGGCGAAGACGATGGAGTCGATGATCAATATCGACGGCGCGACGCTGCTGTTCCCGACGTCGTTCGGCTATTTCAACCCGTTCATGATCGATGCGGCCAAGAAATATCCCAAGATCGAGTTCCGTCATCCGACCTCGCTGTGGCAGGCCGACAAGCATCCGGCAAACGCCGGCGGCTATTTCTGCTACCTGGATCAGGGACATTATGTAAACGGCATTGCGGCGGCCCTGTCGACGAAGTCCAACAAGATCGGCTACGTCGCGGCGAAGCCGATCCCGCTGGTGCTGCGCAACGTCAACTCCTTCATGCTCGGCGCGCGCAAGGTCAATCCCAATGCGACCGTACAGTTGATCGTCACCGGCGACTGGGCACTGCCGGTGCGCGAGGCGGAGGCCGCCAATGCGCTGGTCGACGCCGGCTGCGATATCGTGGCCTGCCATATCGACAGTCCGAAGGTGGTGATCGAGACCGCGGAGAAGCGCGGCGTCAAGAGCTGCGGTCATAATGCCAATCAGGCCGATCTGGCGCCGAAGGGTTTCATCACCGGCGCCGAGCTGAAGTGGGGAACGATCTACAAGAGCTTCGCCGGCATGATCGCCAAGGGAGAGAAGCTGCCCAACATGGTGATCGGCGGTTACGACAAGGACATGGTGGTGAGTTCGGCCTTTGGCGCCGGCGCAAGCGAAGCCGGCAAGAATGCCGCGATGGCCGCGATCGCCGATCTCAAGGCCGGCAAGCCGATCTTCACCGGCACCGTCAAAAGCAATACCGGCAAGATCATCTCCAGCAGGGACACCGGCCTCTACGACCCCTCGCTGGAGGCCACCGACTATCTCGTCGAGGGAATTGTCGGAACCGTTTGATTCGAAGCGGCTTTTCGACCAAGCCCTGTGTTGGCTTCGTCCGCGGCGGCGCGCTGCGGACGAGCCGACCGGTCGCGATTTGGGCGATGCCTTATACGACGGCAGCATGAACTTCACGCTTAATGAATGAGCAACTGCACGTCGCAAAAGCTACGCACAGGGAATGAGCAAACGTCAGTTGAAAATACAACTGGCTGAAAACACAAAAGATTCCCAAACGCAGCAGCGCCGGACGGCATTGTACACAATGGCATAGGCCTTGCTTCGTTGACCCCAGAGAGTTCTCTCGCCTGGGGTGCGTACGGTATGGCGAACTCAAAGCAGCTATCGAGCGGCACCGTCGCCGCAGAGCCTGAACCCATCGATCTCGACTGGCCGTCCACCGCGCTTGTCATCATCGACATGCAGCGCGATTTCATGGAGCCCGGCGGCTTCGGCGAAACGCTCGGCAACGATGTCTCGCAGTTGGCCCGCGCGGTGCAGCCGATCGCCTCGGTGCTGAATGCGGCGCGCGATCTCGGCATGCTGGTGGTGCATACCCGCGAGGGCCATCTGCCCGATCTGTCGGATGCGCCGCCGGCCAAGATCGAGCGCGGCGCGCCATCCTTGCGTATCGGCGATCCCGGCCCGATGGGGCGGATCCTGATCCGCGGCGAGGCCGGTCACGACATCATTCCCGCCCTCTATCCGCTCGACAGCGAGATCGTGATCGACAAGCCCGGCAAGGGCGCGTTCTACGCCACCGAACTTTCCGACGTGCTGGAGAAGTACGGCATCGAGAATCTCCTGGTGTGCGGCGTGACCACGGAGGTCTGCGTCAACACCACCGTGCGCGAGGCCAACGACCGCGGCTATCGCTGCGTGGTGCTGTCCGACGGCTGCGCCTCCTATTTTCCCGAATTCCACGAAATGGGCCTGAAAATGATCAAGGCCCAGGGTGGCATCTTTGGCTGGGTCGCCGACTCGGCTGCGGTTCTCAAGGCAATGACACCGGAGACTTCAAGCAAATCAGCAGTAGGGGCATGACAATGAGCACGACAGCGACTGCGAGCAAAGGCGATTTCAATCCCGTATTATGGACGCCGGGCGACTGGAACGCGTTCTTCGGATTCGGTACCAACATCCTCGTCAACATGCTGGTGCTCACCGGCCTGTTGCGCTTCGTGCTGAAGATGCCGGACTCGCTGGTGTTCGGCCGCATCCTGCCGGCGCTCGGCCTGATGATGTGTCTTTCCACCTTCTATTATGCGTATCTCGCCTATCGGCTGGCGCAAAAAACCGGCCGTACCGACGTCTGCGCGCTGCCGTCCGGCGTCAGCGTGCCGCACATGTTCATCGTCACCTTCGTGATCATGCTGCCGGTCACGATCAAGACCGGCGATCCGATGAAGGGCTGGTCGGCCGGCCTGGTCTGGGTGTTCTTCCAGAGCTTTATCCTGATGATCGGCGGCTTCATCGCGCCGGTGATCCGAAGGATTACCCCGCGCGCCGCCTTGCTCGGCACGCTCGCCGGGGTTTCCGTGACCTTCATCTCGATGCGGCCTGCGCTTGAGATGTACATGACGCCGCAGATCGGTCTGATCTGCTTCGCCATCATCATGGTGAGCTGGTTCGGCGGCGTTAAATATTTCAAGGGAATCCCGGCCGGTCTCGTCGCGATTGCGGCCGGCATGATCATCGCCTGGGGCTCCAACCTTTTCGGGCTCGGGCTCGGCGGCCTGAGCGTCAAGGGCGTCGGCGATGCGTTCGCCAGTTTCGGCTTTTCGGTGCCGATCCCGGCGGTTAATCAGGTCTTCTCCGGCTTCGAATTCCTCGGCGTCATCCTGGTCACCGCGATCCCGTTCGGCATCTACGATCTGGTCGAGGCCATGGACAACGTCGAAAGCGCCGAGGCTGCGGGCGACGAATATCCGACCACCCGCGTGCTGACCGCCGACGGCGTCGTCAGCCTGATCGGCTGCCTGATGGGCAACCCCTTCATCAACGCGGTCTATATCGGCCATCCCGGCTGGAAGGCGATGGGCGGCCGGATCGGCTACTCGGCGGCGACCGGGGTCATGGTGATCCTGCTGTCATGGCTCGGCATCATCTCGGTGCTGCTGGCGCTGGTGCCAGTGGTCGCGATCTCGCCGATCCTGCTCTACATCGGCATGCTGATCGGCGCGCAGGCGTTCCAGACCACCCCGGTCAAGCATGCACCTGCGATCGTGCTGGCACTGACGCCGCATCTGGCCGCTTGGGCCAAGCTGCAGATCGACACCATGTTGGGGTCGACGCTGAACGCGGCCCAGGCAGCCGGCCTTGCCGCCGACAAGGTCGGTGACGTCAAGGCCGCGGCGATCGCGGCACTGCCGCAGCAGGGCGTGCTTTATCACGGGCTGGAAGTGATGGGCGGCGGCTCGATCCTGGCCGGCCTCGTGCTCGGCGCCGTCGGCGTGTTCGTGATCGAGCGCGACTTCGCCAAGGCGTCGGCCTTCGCCTTTGCCGGCGCGGTGCTGACCTATTTCGGCTTCATGCACGGCGAGGCCGTGGGCATCGGCAGCGGTTTCGGCGTGACGCCTGCGGTGGCATTTGCCTATGCGGTGGTAGCCGCAGGGCTGCTCACGCTCAGCCGGCTCGGTGCCGGCGAGTCTTACGTCGCCCATCACGACGACATGCCGCTCGCAGCACCGGCCGAATGAACCGGGGGGCCAGCCCTCGCGGCTGAACACTGAACTGAAAAACCCGGAGCGGCTGCTCCGGGTTTTTTCTTTGAACGGGGGTGGCCATCGGCGCCCGGCCGATCGAACCTGCGACACTAGACGTCCGGCACGCCCGGATTGACGATCGGCGCGTGGTTTGGATTGTGAATGTGGATGTCCGAAAGCGGCTTGGCCGGCGCCTGTCCGAACAGCGACTTGATGTGATTGACGAGGCCCTGGCAGACCGTCTTGTTGGTTGTCTCGTTGTTCACGCCGGCCTCGAAGGTGCCGCCGATGACGACATGGTCGGCGCGCGGAAACATGTAGCCGTTCTGGCCGTAGAGATATTGCAGGCCGGGCTGCGCCGGCAACATCGCCAATTGCCCCTTGATCGGGGACATTTTCGGATCGCTCCACAGCGTCATCGCCCCCAGGCCGGTGCAATTGACGATGATATTTTGCGTCACCGTATTGAAAACGTCGGACCTGCTGGCAAATTTCTTCTGCACGAAAGTGGCGCCACGCGTGTTCAGGTCTGCTTCAAGCTTGGCCAGAAAGATCGGCGGTTCGATCAGCAGCGTCTGATACTCGAACCCGGGGTTGGTGTGCCCTTCGAACGGCATTCGCGGCAGCGCGATCGGCTCCGGAATGAGGCCCGGTGCCAGTGTCAGCACGATATCGAGATTGTGCGATCGCGTGGCGGTGTAGTTCGGTTGCTGGGAAACGCCGAAGCCGTTGCCGATGCTGTCCTTGAAGGTCGTATAGGCAGTCCTGATGATGTCGCCGAGTTCCTGCTCCTTGCCCTGAAATTCGACGACGGACACGGCCCATTGTCCGCCGGCCTTGGAAGAGGTGGTATCGGCCGGCTTGCGGTCCGAATAGATCGTCACCTTCAGGCCGAGATCGAGCAGCCGCGTCGCCGCGGTCATGCCCATCACGCCGGCGCCCAGCACGGCGGCTTCCGTATCATGGGAGGTCGCCAGACGGCTCTGGACGATATCGCGCACCTTGGCGGCACATCCCCAGCTCAGCGTGATGCCGGCGCCGCCATGTCCATAATTGTGAACGATGAATTTGTTCCCGATGGTCTCGGCGTCGAGCCGATAGGAGCCGTTGCGATAGGGTCGCACGCCGGCGATGCATGCTCCCGACGCGCTGGGATCAAAGGTGAAGTCGGGCGTGGGAAGATTGGGTGTTGCCTGCATCAGAAATCCTCATAAGAGGCATTGAGGCCGATTGAGGTGCACACGAAAATGATTTTGAGCTAAAAGTTGATTACCCGCATACTTGAACCCTGTAATTGTATACCATCTTTCGATGGGCGTCAGGGAAAATCTCTTTAAAGCGCCTGACGCCGGGGCAGGTCCAGGCGTCAAGTCAAGCCGCTACGTCCAGTAACCTGGACGATCCTCTGATCAGGACCTTGCGTCCTTTCGGCGTGATAACCGCAAAATCCCCATTCATCGTCGCGAGCTGAAGCGCCGCGAGCTGTTCGAGAACGGACCGGTTCAAGGCTCGCGGTGCGGGCATACGGATAGCCCTCAGCGCCTCCCATTGCTCCCGGGTAAGATCGTAGTCGAATTCCGCGCTCATGTTGCCTCGAATATCGCTCCGGTTTCTCGGGCGTGTCTTACCGAGACCGCGTGAACGACATGCGACCACAATGCGTCCGGATTTCGTTCCACCGTACAAGCTTTCTTGAAACGCGCTGCCCAGCTATTGCTGTGCATGCTCGCGGACGGTAACGCGACTGTCACATCAACGTGCCAAGGGATGGTATCGGCCGCCCCGAATCGGCTGGTGCGGCATTCGATATCGTTGCCCGAACGGATATACGCCCTGGAAATCCCTGTGCTGCAAAAGGCGCCCGGCAACAGCGTCCGACTGAGAGGCCTGGGCATCGTCGTCAGCCTCGCCATCGCGGCAGGTGCGATCTTCGCGCTCACGCATGCGCTGAAGAAAGTCAAATTTCGACGAAGTCTTCGCCATCGTGGCGGCCACCGACACCCGCCTGATCGCGCTGTCCCTGGCGCTGGTGGCGATATCCTATGGCAGTCTGACCTTCTACGATCTGTTTGCGCTCCGTACCGTTGGTCGGTTGGACGTTCCCTACCGGATCGCGGCGCTCGCAAGCTTCACCAGTTATCCGATTGCGCACGGAATAGGCGCGGTCGCGCTGATCTCGCCCGTCATCCGCTATCGGGTCTATTCCTGGCACGGCCTCGGCGCGGTCGACGTGGCGAACATCTGCTTCCTGACCGGGCTTACATTCTGGCTCGGAAATCTGACGGCGCTCGGGCTCAGCCTGTCCTACGAACCGGGCGCCATCGGCCTGATGGATTATCTGCCGCCGCAGCTTAATCGCCTCGTAGCAGTGACGCTGCTGCTCGGGATCATGGCCTTTGTAGTCTGGATTTGGATTTCGCCGAGAAGCTTTGGAACCTGGCGCTGGCCGGTCCGGCTTCCTTCCGGGCCGATGGTGCTGTTGCAGATCGTGATCGGCATCTTCGACCTCGGCGCTGCCGCGCTTGCGATGTATGTGCTGATCCCCACCGGTTTGGACATCGATTTCTTCCGCCTGACCACGGTGTTCATTGCCGCGACATTGCTGGGATTTGCCAGCCAGGCGCCGGCGGGGCTGGGCGTATTCGACGCCGCGATATTGCTTGGACTTGGCGGCGACGACAAGGAACCGCTGATCGCGGCGCTCCTGATGTTCCGTTCCTTGTATCACTTGCTGCCGTTTGTGATCGCGCTTGCGCTGTTCGCCGGCGTCGAAGCGTGGCGGAACTTGCGCGCCAAGCCGCTCACACCGGTGAATTGAGCTTGAGACCGACCATTCCCGCCACGATCAGCGTCAGGCACAGGATACGAACGGGATCGGAGGGTTCGCTGTAGACCAGTATTCCGACCAGGATGCTGCCGACGGCGCCGATCCCGGTCCAGACCACATAGGCGGTGCCGAACGGCAGCGACCTCAGCGCCACCGCCATCAGGCCGAAACTGAACGCAATCGCGAGCGCGGTCGCGGCGGTCGGCCAGAACCGGGTCAGGCCGTCGGAGTATTTCAGCCCGAAGGCCCAGCCAACTTCGAGCAAACCCGCCCCAAGAAGTGCCAGCCAGGCGCTCACGGTGCGATCGGCCCCAGTGGCAGCGTCAGTACCGCATACTGCGCGTAACCGCGGAACGGCCGTTGGAACCTGAGATCGGCGCCGGCGCGGCCGGCCATCGCCGACAGCTCGTGCTCAAGATCGTCGCGCGGTGCGACGTCGAACATTGCAAGCCACCGCAACAGCAGCGTGCGGGCGATCCCGGGCAGACGCTCCTGACCGCCGAAATCGACAATGTGCAACCGGCCGCCGGGCCTGAGGCGGCTCGCTGCCGCCTGGAGAACGCAGCGCCAGTCCGGAATCATGGAAAGGCAGTAGGAGATCATTACGTGATCGAACGACGCAACGCCAAACAGGCGATGAGGGTCGAACACGGTTCCGTCGCCATGCGCAACGCGGATGCGATCCGTCATGCCGCGCCGCGAAATGGCCGAGATCGCCGACGTCAGCATTTCCGTGGAAACATCGATGCCGAAAAATCGCGCCTCGGGATAACGCCCGGCAGCGTGCACAAGGTTCCTGCCGGTTCCGCAGCCGATTTCCAGCACCGTTGCGCCCGCACCAGGCCGCAGGCGGGCGATCAACCGGTCTCGCCCAAGCAGGTAATAACGCCTGGTGCCGTCGTAGATGTGGCGCTGTCGGCGATACATCCGGTTCATGCGACGGGTCGCCTCGATCGGCCACGAGGCGTCGGGACCGATCTCCGAGGAATATGTGGACATTGCTGCGACTCTTGATCGGGTGTGTCGCTTACTCCCTTCTGATGTTCGCGCGACAGGGATGTGACAGGCGGCGCGTGATCTTCGAATGACCCCGTAATTCTGCTGCTGCGGCGCAGCCTGCCGTTGTCGCAAAACTGCAGTGAGCGGGCGATACCCTCGTCAAATTGTTGATTCGAGGCAGGGATGAATACGCAATTGATCGCGGATGCGGTGCGCAACAGCAGGAACGAGACCGAGGCGACGATTTGGGACAAGCTGTTTGCGTTCTGGTTTCGCCGTCTGGTTTACACCCAGATCTGGGAGGATCCGGAAGCCGATCTCGCCGCGCTGCAATTGCCCCTGGGATCGACGATCGTCACCATCTCGTCCGGCGGATGCAACGCGCTGTCCTATCTTACCGCGCAACCGGCCCAGGTCTACGCCGTCGACCTCAATGAAGCGCATCTTTCGCTGCTCAAGCTCAAGCTGGCCGGGCTTCGCGCCTTTTCCAGTTACGCCGAGTTCTGGCAGTTCTTCGGCGAAGCCGCCTCGCCCGCCAATGCGGAACTCTATCGCCAGCGACTGTGGCTGATGCTGGATGCCGACGCGCGCGCTTACTGGGACAAGCGCAACATCATCGGACGTCCGCGGCATGCCTATTTCACCGACGGGTTTTACCGCCATGGCATGCTCGGCCGCTTCATCGGCCTGGCGCATGTGTTGGCGAAATTCGCCCGCATCGATCTCGCTGCGCTGTTGAACGGCAAGCCCGACGCGCCCGAACGGCTGCAGGCGCTGGATCGCCTGAATTGGCTGTTTCATTCGCCGCTGGCGCGGCTGCTCACCGGCACGCCTGCGCTGTTGTTCAGCCTCGGCATTCCGCCGCAACAGCGCGCGCTGCTCGGCGCCGGCGCCCCGCTCAACGAAGTGCTGCATCAGCGCCTGCTGCGCCTCATCAACGGGCACCCCAACGAAACCAACTATTTCGCATGGCAGGCGCTGCACCGCAGCTACTCCGGTCCCGGCGATCGCTGCCTGCCGCCTTATCTGCAGCGTCGCCAGTACGAGCGCATGCGCGATGGCGCGGGATTGATCATTCCGGTACATGCCAATCTCCGGCTGTTCCTGGAAAGCCTTCCGGCGCGCGAGGTCGATGCCGTGGTGCTGCTGGACTCGCAGGACTGGATGGCGACGGAGGAGATCGCCGCGCTCTGGAATGCCATCGATCGCACCGGCAGCAACAACGTTCGCGTGATTTTCCGTACCGCCGGCGCTGACTCGCCGCTGGAAGGCGAGGGGCTCGCCGGCCTTCGGGAGATCTGGCGCCGCGACGAGGAGCGAAGCGCCATCGGATTCGAGCTGGACCGCTCGGGAATCTACGGCGGCTTCCACTGCTATGTCCGGCGCTGATCGGCGATAGCCTACTTCACCTCGACCCTGGCTTGCTCGGCTACCTCCTTCCAGATCGCGATATCCTGTTTGATGAAATCGGCAAAGGCTTGCGGCGAATTGCCGACGGTCTGCATCGCCTGCTTTTCCAGCAAGCCCTTGGTTTCCGGATCCTTCAGCGCCGCCACGATCTCCGCGTTGAGCCGGTTGATGATCGCGGGCGGCGTATTGGCCGGCGCCAGGATGCCATGCCAGGCGATGGCGTCGAAGCCGGGGTAGCCGCTTTCGGCAATCGTCGGCACCTCGGGCGCGACCGGCGAGCGTTCCTTGCTGGTCACCGCCAGCGCCAGCAGCGTGCCGGCCTTGATGTGCGGCAGCGCCGAAATCGGATCGGCGAACACCACCTGCACCTGGCCCGCGATCAGGTCGGTCACCGCGAGCGCGGTGCCGCGATAGGGAATATGCGTCATCCTGATCCCGGCCTTGCGGTCGAACAGCTCGGTGACCAGGTGATTGGCGGCGCCGACGCCGGTGGTGCCGTAGTTCAATTGGTCAGTTTTGCTTTTGGCCAGCGCCACGAATTCCTGCAGGGTCTTCACGCCGAGCGCGGGACTGACCACCATGATGTAGGGATATGCCGTGGTCATGGTGACCGGCGCGAAATCCTTCAGCGGGTCGTAGGGAAGGTCCCTGTAGACCGCGGGGTTGATCGAAATCGGCCCGGATTGGCCGAGCAGCAGCGTGTATCCGTCGGGGCTGGATTTCTTGACGAGTTCGGCGCCGATGATCGAGCCGGCGCCGCCGCGATTCTCAATCACGATCGGTTGCCCGATGGTTTCGCCGACACGCTTGGCGACGATACGGGCCACCGAGTCGGCGCCGCCGCCGGCGGCGTAGGGCACGACCAGCCGGATCGGATGGGTTGGATAATCCTCGGCGCGCGCGGCGCCGGTGGCCAAACCCACCGCCAACATCACGGCCAATGCGGGTAGCCCGGGATTTATCCGCATCGCATCGGCCTCCCAAAATTGTCTTTTCGCCCGCACTCGCGGCGGGCTTTTGCCGGAGCACCATAGGGCAAAATTTCGTGCCTCGTCCACCGAGGCCGCAATTGTGCTTTGGTGCGGGCCGGCCGATGCTCCGAACAGGTCTGGAGAGGAAAGCATGCTGCAGAAATCGGGCGTCACCGAAAGCCTCGCGCGCTTCATTGTCGCCGCGCAGTGGGACGACATTCCATCGCCGGTGCGGCATCAGGCCAAGCGGTCGCTGATGAACTTCTTTGCCGTGGCGCTGGCGGGCTGCCGCACCGGGCCGGTCGACATCGCGCTGCGCTCGCTCGCCGAATTCTCCGATCGAAAACAGGCGACGGTGGTGGGCCGGACCGAGCGCGTCGACGCCTTGAGTGCGGCGTTCCTCAACGCGGCGAGCGCCAATGTCCACGACTTCTGCGACACCCATCTGCGCACGGTGATCCACCCGACTGCTCCGGTGGCGCCGGCGGTGCTGGCGCTGGCCGAACTGCGCAGGCTGAGCGGGCCTGACCTGTTGCTCGCTTTCATCCTCGGCAACGAAGTTCAGGCCCGCATCGGGCTTGCGATCTCGCCGAGCCACTACGACAGGGGCTGGCACATCACCTCGACCTGCGGCGTGTTCGGCGCCGCGGCGGGTGCCGGCAAGCTCGCCGCGCTCGACGAGCGCCAGATGGTGTGGGCGCTCGGCAATGCCGCCACGCAAGCGGCCGGCCTGTGCGAATGCCTGGGCACGCCGGCGAAGAGTCTCAGCGTCGGCAACGCCGCGCGCAACGGCTTGTGGTCGGCGCTGCTGGCGGAGAAGGGATTTGACGGGCCGCCGGAGCCGCTCGCCGGCGTACAGGGTTTCTATCATGCGCTGGCGGAAACACCCGATCTGTCTGTCATCACCGGCGGCCTCGGCGAAAGCTGGGAGATCATGGCGACGTCCTACAAGCCTTACCCTTGCGGCTTTGTGATTCATCCGGTGCTCGATTGCGTGCTGGACTGGCGGCGGGATCACCCGACGGCGGAAGTGACCCGCGTCGTGGTGCGCGGCAACCCGCTGCTCGCCATTCGCACCGACCGCCCCGATATTTCCACCGGACGCGAGTCGCAGGTCAGCGTGCAGCACGCGGTCGCCGCCGCGCTGGTGACCGGCAAGGCCGGGCTCGACCAGTTCACCGATACCTGCGTGCACGATCCGAGCGTGCAGGCGCTGCGCGGCAAGGTCGAAGTCGAACGCGACAACACGTTCTCCACCATCGCCGCGGCGGTCGAAATCACCACCGCCGACGGCACGGTCCACAAATTGTCGCAAGCAGCGGCGCGCGGCAGCGACGTCAATCCGATGAGCGATCATGATCTCGAGCAAAAATTGCGAACCGCCGCGGCCGGCTGGGATCCGCGCTGCGATGCCAGCCCGTTGATCGCCGCGATCTGGGCGCTCGATGCGAGCAAGGATGTTGCCGCCCTCGTGAAGCTTGCGGTGCCGCAATAGTCATGGCCGCACCGCCGGGGTCTCGATCGGCATCCCGCGTGCGCGCAACATCAGATAAACCTCGAGCTCGACCAGTTCGGGCGCGCCGTAATCGTAAGCTTGCGCGCGGATGCCACTGATGCAGCCGCGCAGGCGGTGCTGCAGCGAACCGAGCGATTGCCACTCCAGCCGGTATAGCGGGTAGCCGGTCGGATGCGCTTGCGTGATCGCGGAACCCGCCAGCCGCTTGTCCCAGTTGTCGTCGTGGCAATTGGCGCAGCTGAGATTGAGCTGGCCCTGCCGCTGCATGAACAGCTCGCGTCCCTTGGCGACGAAAGGTTCCAGCCGCGGATCGGCGCCGGTCTCGATCGTGAGCCCGCGCGACTGCTGCGCGACAAACGCGGTCAGCGCCAGCAGTTCGCGGCTTTCGTAAGCCAGCGGCGTTGCCTGTTGATGCGATGCGCGGCAGAGATTGATGCGCTGTTCGAGATTGACGGGGCGGCCAAGCGTCTGGTCGAAGGCGGGATAACGGGCGGCGACGCCCTTCATGGTGGTGCGGGCGTCGTTGTGGCAATCGGCGCAGGCCTTGCCCGCAGCGCCGGTCTTCGTCTTCCACAGCGTCTCGCCGTCGAGTACCCATAGCATGCCGGGATTGGCGGTATCCTCGTTCTGCATCGCCTGGGTGTCAGGCGACATGAAGCTGAACCCGGAACGCCGTTCGCCTGGCGGGATTTCGGCCGCGGCGAGCACAGTGGCGGCGAGATCGGCTGCGATCAGCAGCGCCGCCGCGATGATCGTGCGGGCAGCGCTCATTCGACGGATATCGAGGCCGATGCGGTCTCGGCAAAACCCTTGTCGCCGATCCATTCGAATTCGAATTTGCCGCTCTCGGCCGCGACCGTGAAGAAGGTGATGAACGGATTCGCCGCGATCGCCGGAAACAGGTCGGCGCGGAAGATCTCGGCGCCGTTGAAGCGGCAGGTGAAGCTGGTGATGATGTCGCGCGAAACGATTTCGCCTTCTGCGGTACGGCGATAGCCGGTTTCCATGATGTGCGACATCAGCGTCTTGATCTCGATGATCTCGCCGCGTTTCGCCGTCTTCGGAACATTGATCAGGGCGGAGGCCATCAGATCACCTCGTCGGTGCAGGCCGCCAGCGTCACCACCACGTCGGCGCTGACCGACCAGAACGAACCGTCGGAGAGGTGGGCGATGGCGACGATCTTCTGGCTGTCGGCGAGCCGGATGCGGGTCGAGATTTGCGCGCGGCCGGCGTGGTGGCCGAGATAGAAATTGCCGATGTTGGGCTGCGGGTTCTTCTCGTTGAAGACGTGGATGCTTTTGACGTAGTCATCCGATGTCATCGGGCTCGACACGCTGACGGTCATCGGCACGGTGTTGCCGTTTTCGACCAGCGGCGGCACGTCCAGCTTGACCCTGCCGGTCCGCACCACGGCCGCGCCGACCACGTTCCGGATGGCCGTGGCAAGCATGGCCGGTGTCGCTTCCGCCGGCCGCAGCGTCACGACCGGCACGGCGCCGAGCATTGCCGCGCCGCCGGCGAGGCCGAGGAACTGGCGGCGGCTGGTTGTGTCCTCTTCGCGCATCGCTTGAAGTGCCTTGCTATTCACGTAAGCTTACCAGATAGGCCACGATATCCTCGATTTGTTCCGCCGACAGGATCGGCTTGCCGCGCCATGCCGCACCCACGCGCACCAGTCCGTCGACGCGATAGTAGGATGGCATGATCGTT
>Ga0209422_1000072_pt1 | contig 22365 bp, 20 predicted proteins | sample BlaSpr_A8_OM2_M3_FD_187983 | JGI IMG/M metagenome (GOLD analysis project Ga0209422, IMG submission 187983) | Forest soil microbial communities from Thunder Bay, Ontario, Canada - Black Spruce, Ontario site 2_A8_OM2_M3 (SPAdes) (version 2) | ecosystem: Environmental > Terrestrial > Soil > Boreal... | reverse complement strand
CAATCGCAACCGAACAGGCCCACGAAGCTTGGACGATCAGAAACGTCGCTTGGCGGAATACCTATTCTATGTCGTCGCCGCGTCGCTGCGTTTTTACACGGCCAAGACCCTAAGCGGACCTAAGGCTTCCCCGGTATGAATGTTTTCTGATAGGGCAAGAGCGGATCGGCTTGGCGAAAGCTAAAATGTGCGAGCAGCTCGATGCGGTTCATCAATCAAATTTCATTTGCCGAAGCTTTTCGACGCATTCGTCAACAAAGGCATGCATGCGGTTCGATAGAAGAGTCGAATGGGTATAGACGACATGCACGGGAATTGGCTCCGGCTCGAATTGTTCAAGGACATATTTGAGTCGGCCGCTTTTTCGGAGGGGCCCGACTTGGTAGGAAAGAAACATTCCGAGACCCAACCCATCGATGCAGGCGCTCAATGAGCTGTCGATCTCGTTGCAGCTGACCCTGCTGATAATTGGAATCGAGACATTCCGCCGCCCAACTCTGAAATGCCATTCGCTTCGCGGAGCCAAACCCGTGTGTCTAACGCAGCGGTGTTTCCGGATATCGTCCGGCACTTTTGGAATGCCATTCGAGCGCAAATATTGCTGAGTTGCGCAAATGACACGACGTACCTGGCCGACGGGGATAGCGACGAGGGAAGAGTCCTTGAGATGCGCGATCCGAACCGCGACATCCACATGCTCCTCGTCTAGATTCAAGACACGATCGCCAAATCGCAGATCGACGTTCACTTTTGGATGACGACGCAGAAAATCATTAACGACCGGGGCCACATAGCGTCGGCCAAACAAGACGGAAGCGCCTACAGTCAGATTTCCCCGCAGTTCCGCATCGCGCGAGATCAGAGTTTCTTCAGCCTCGTGCGTGGCAGACAGAATGACGCGACAACGGTCGAGATATAGCGCGCCCTCCTCGGTGAGGCGGATCCGACGCGTGGTGCGATGGAGCAACTTCACGCCGAGATGGCGCTCCAGCGACGCGAGGATCCGAACCACGGTCGGCAAGGAGGTGTCGAGGGCGTTCGCGGCCGCGGTCAGGCTGCCCTTTTCGACGATCCGCACAAACGTTTCCATCGCCCCGAACTTGTCCATGACGGCATTATTACTTCATTTTACGGAGTAGTCGATTGCATTTGGCTCTATTTATTCAGTCACAGGAAGTTGCGATAGTGGGTGCCGGCCGCCAGCCGACGGCTGTATCCAACAGAGGGTCCGCATGAGCTGTGGCCCCTGCGGCATTATGCCTAGACAGGGAACCCGATCATGATCAGGACGCGTCTGACAACAATCGCCGTCGTCGCTATGGCAGCGGCGTTTGCGCAATCAGCCTTGGCGGCGGCCCCGGAAGCTCTGGGCAAGGTCCACTTCCAAACATCGTGCAAAACCGACGCACAGCAGCTTTTCGACCAGGCGATGCTGTACCAGCACTCGTTCTGGTATAGGGCTTCGCAGAAGTCCTTCGAGGACGCGCTCAAGGCCGATCCCGAATGCGCCATCACCTCTTGGGGCATCGCGCTGAGCCTGCTGTACAATCCGCACGTCGCGCCGCCCGTCAAAAACCTTGCGGAGGGCGCCGCTGCGCTTGAAAAGGGCAAAGCCGTGGGTGCGAAGACGCAGCGCGAGCGCGACTATATCGATGCGCTCGGCACCATGTACGCCGACTACGACAAGGTCGACCATCGTACACGCGTCTTGGCCTACCTCAAGGCCATGGAACAACTGGCGCAGCGCTACCCCGATGATGACGAAGCGCAGATCTACTATGCGCTCACCCTCAATGTCGCCGCTTCACCCGCCGACAAAACCTATGCCAATCAACTCAAGGGGGCGGCAATCCTGGAAAAAATCTGGACGCGCCAGCCGGAGCATCCCGGAATAGCCCATTATCTGATACACCTTTACGATACGCCGGCGCTCGCCGAGAAGGGGCTCGCGGCGGCGCGCCGCTACGCCAAGGTGGCGCCGGCCGCGGCGCACGCGCAGCACATGCCGTCGCACATTTTCACCCGGCTCGGCTACTGGCAGGAGTCGATTGCTTCCAACATCGAATCGGGGCGCGTTGCGAAGGAAGCTGGAGATTTCCACGATCAGCTGCATTCGATGGACTATCTGGTCTATGCCTATCTGCAGCTCGGGCAGGATGGGAAAGCTAAGGCCGTCATCGACGACATGACGAAGGTCACCGGCTTCACCGAGACTTTCCTTCCCGCGCCATATGCGCTGGCTGTTTCGCCGGCCCGCTACGCAGTGGAGCGCGGCGACTGGAAGGCCGCAGCGGAGCTGCAGGTCCGCCCCAGCCCGCTCGCGAATGTGCAAGCGATCACGTATTTCGCGCGCGCGCTCGGCGCGGCCCGTTCCGGCAATCCCGAGGCCGCCAAGATCGACATCGCCAAGCTCGCCGAGCTGCGGGACAAGCTGCGTGATGCAAAAGATGGCTATTGGTCAGAACAGGTTGATATTCAACGGCAGGTCGCGACCGCCTGGGTCCTTTACGCCGAGGGCAAGCGCGACGACGCGCTGAACGCGATGAGCGCCGCTGCCGATGCCGAGGACAAGACCGAGAAGCATCCGGTGACACCGGGCGTGCCCAGGCCGGCCCGCGAACTCTACGGCGTCATGCTGCTTGACAGCGGCAATGCCAAGCAAGCGCTCATCGCCTTCGAAGCGACACTCAAGAAGGAGCCGAACCGGTTGGGCGCCTATGCGGGAGCAGCGACATCGGCCGAAAAGGCGGGAGACAAGGCCAAGGCCAGGGAGTATTACGAGAAGATTGTCGGGATTGCCGATGGCGCGGATGACAGCCGAACCGAAATTGCCGACGCACGCGCCTATCTGAATAAACTCTAAGTGGCGTGCGACGGAAGATGAGGGAGCCATCAGTGAGAGCGCTTCTTCTGTCGATCGGGTTGGTCGCAATTTTTGCGCCGGCGCACACCCAACCGCTCGAAATCGTCGGATACTCAGGTTATCTTGGCGAGTGGGAGTTGACCGCCACCGTTACGGAAACAGCTCCCGGCCGAAAAGGATATTCCGGTCCATTAGCAATGAAGCATGTCGGTCTGTGCACTCAGGATGGCCCCGAGGAGAGGGCCGGTGAAATGCATCTCGAGTTATCGGCTTCATCGTCCAGATTGGACGCTACATTGTCGGTTGCCGGGGTCGAATGCAATTACAGCGGACGATTGTCCGATTCTTATACCGGCACTTTGGTCTGCCCCGATCGAGAAGCGGTTCCGCTGAAGCTGTGGGTTAAATAGCCCGCAATCCGGAAACGGTGTTTTCTTCGCTGAATCCACAACAAGGTAGCAACATGAGAAGGCGCGAGTTCATTGCCGCGCTGACCGGCTTGACGTTGTGTCCCGTGAGGCCCCATGCGCAGCCCAACGAGATCACACTCCGCGTTCCGGAAATCTTGTAAATTTCGGCGCCACTGCGCAAGCACCGAAGCCGAAGAGACATGCCCAGCAGGCCACCAGTCATATTGAAGAAGAAAAACCGACCTGCCGGCGTGCAATTGGCGCCCCCGCAAGCAAAGCCGTCGGTCCGTATTTATCGATCCTGCGCGGCTGATCGGCATCGTCCTTTCTGTGCTGATGTCAGTTCCATCTGCTGCTCCGATTACTGCCTTCGAAATTTCCCGTTAGCCATTCGGAGCCGGGCGACCATATGAGGCTGGGGCGAGAAGTTCAAAATACACCAAGAACCTCAAACTGATTGGAGCGAGCTATGAAGACGATTCTCCAGATAACTACCGCGTCGGCAGTCGCATTTTGCGCATTTGCTTTCACCGCGACACCAAGCTTGGCAGATACTCGGTCACCAGCCATCATACAGCGTGGCCACTACTGCCTGTCATATAATGAAGGCGGGTTTGACTGCAGTTTCACAAGCTACGCACAGTGCGAGGCCTCGGCTTCTGGCCAATCTGCCGAATGCTTTGGCAATAGCCCTGCCGACGATACAGATCCTTGGAACGCTCGTGCCCGGCAATTCTCGAGACCGCACTTTTGACGGACATGCGTTGTCCAGCGGTCTCAAAAAAGGCGAACCGTAATGTTTCAAGGCGCCCAAACTGGATGCCGCATATCAGCAAAGTCGCCGGCGAGATGGCACTTTCTCGCCTATAATTTTGATCCGCGTCATGAACACCGTCGGGATCAAACCGCTTGATCTCGGCGATCGCGGCCTGAGATAAACCCTGAATCTGGCCCCCAGGCCGGCGCCCCTCTAAAGACGTTTTTTGCACGGTCAAGGTCAAAAGCTGACTTCTCGGGAACGTTACGGGTCTCGTAGACAGTGCCGCAGTCCGTCTCTCCTTCGAGGCCGCCTCAGTTGGCGGCCTCTTTCATTTCGAATGTCGCCTTTTAGCATCTTTGAGACATGCCGACGGGCGCTGAGAATGTCCGGAGTTGGGAGCAGACCGGAAGTGACTGGGCGAGGGTCGAAACGCCGCTTCTGACCATGGCTGTGTAAAAATTCGAAAAATTGAAAGACGACCAGAATAATTTTCCGAAATCAATCGCAACCGAACAGGCCCGCGAAGCTTGGACAATCGGAAACGTCGCTTGGCGGAATACCCATTCTATGTCGTCGCAGCATCGCTGCGTTTTTACACGGCCAAGACAACTCGGACATCCGGCGTTGTGGTGTCCCAAGCTAAACCAGCGACTTAAATTCGCATTGGTCCAATGATATCGTAAGCTTTGGGATTGGCATTTGCCGTCCTAAGACATGGGAGGAATGGCCATGAAATTCTCGTCACTCTTCTTCGTTGCGAGTCTAGTTGTCGCGCCACTGTGCGGCCTAAGCGACACGGCAATGGCGCAAACGGCAACACCCTCGGGCGGTGCCACCACCTCGCTTCCTAACGTCGTGGTCGAAGCGCCGAAGCAAGCAGCTAGACCACAGAAGCCGAAGCAGCGCGCGGTTGCCCGCAGCGCCGTGTTCGCTCGGACATCTCCAACCACTCCAACGCCGTCGGCGTCGCCGATGGCGCCGGCCGCGCAGCTTGAGAAGCTTGAGAAGCTTGCGAATGCCGCTGGCAGTTGCGTCGACGGTTGCGTAACAAGCTTTAGGTCAGGCAACGCCCCTTGGCGTGGATGCTCCGGGTCTGGTTGGCCAGCACTATCATCAACGTGCAGAAACGTAGGCCACTGGAAAACCTACGCCGCGTGCATGGAAGACGGACTGAAAGTCGGTTGGAGAAGCTCTGAAAACGGATGGTATTGTAGCAGCCTGGCGTTAAAGTAACAAAACATCGCGTCAAGAATTGAAGAGGCTGCCAGTTGGCGGCCTTTTTCGTTCCAAGCCGGTGTCGCCCTGTGGCACTTTTGAGACATGCCGACCGGGTCTGACGATGTCCGTTGATTGGGGTAGACCGGAAGTGGCCGGCACAGGGTCAAACCGTCGCGATTGACCCATCTGAGACATCGGCCGATCCCTCAGCGACTATGGCTTGGCTTGCCTTCCGACATGCCCTCGCACCTGATACGATAACCTATTCAAGCAGCGGGGGAGGCAATGAGGCGGCGAGAGTTCATTACACTTCTGGCCGGTGCAACTGGTTGGCCCCTCACAGCGCATGCGGAGCCTCGAGCGATGCCGGTTGTGGGCATTCTCAGCCCCGAAGGGCCGAGGACCGGAAACATTGAGGGCCTCTACGCGGGCTTACGCGAACTCGGTTACGTCGAAGGAAGTAATATCACGTTCGAGTATCGATGGGCCAACGGGTCGCACGAGAAGCTAGCCGAGTTCGCTGCGGATCTCGTCCGGCTGCGCGTGGACGTGATCGTTGCCTTCGTGACGCCCGCGTCACTCGCTGCGAAGCGCGCTACGGCGACCATACCGATCGTCATGGTGGGCACTGCAGATCCGGTGGGAATCGGGGTCATCGCCTCTCTCGCGCATCCTGGCGGCAACGTCACCGGCACGTCATCAATAGCAGCCGATACGGTTCAGAAGCAGTTCGAACTGCTCAGGGAGGTCATTCCCGATGCCTCTCGGTTCCACGTCATTTGGAATCCCGGAAACCCGGCGTTTCAGACGCTTCAAATAAAACAGGCAAAAGCGGCCGCTACGTCACTCGGTATTGAGCTTCAATTCCACGAGGCAAAGGCTTCCGACCTGTTTCCCTCAGTGTTCGAGGATGTCGCACGCGACGGCAGTCGCGCTCTGGTCATCCTGATCGATCCTCTGTACATGGTTCACTATCAGGCGCTCGTCGAATATTCAGTGAAGGGCCGGTACGTGGCCACTATGGGTTTCCGGCCCTTTGCGGAGGCGGGAGGGTTGATGTCATTCGCTCCGAACTACGCAGATCAGTACAAACGCTCCGCCGTTTATGTGGACAAAATTTTGAAAGGCGTGAGCCCCGCCGACTTGCCGGTGGAGCAGGCCATGAAGATTGAGCTTGTGGTAAACCTAAGGACCGCCAGGAAACTCGGTATCAACATGCCAACATCGATCTTGCTGCGCGCCGACCAGTTGATTGAATGACTGTTTGTGGCACGAAACGGACATGGCATGATGTGCGACTTGCTTTCAGGGGAGGAGCGGAAGTTGGATTTCGGGGCCATCAGGTCCGTTGATGACCCCAAGTGAGACATTGATACGCCACCACAATTGACGCCATGGCATCTTCGAATTTGGATATGATACGCTTTGTCGTGTGCCACGCGGGAGCGGGCAATAGGCGTACACCACGGACATCAACTGACAAATCGTGTTGCCAACATATTTCAGGTTGTTAACTGGAGGCAGTCCATGAGACGTCGCGATGTTCTTCAGGTGCTCGCTAGCGCGGCGCTGGCGGCTCCGTGCGGGGTTGCGGCGCAGGTAACCGCAAAAACTTTTCGTCTCGCGGCGCTATCGGCAGCTGGTCCGGGGTACATGGCTACAACCAGCCCCAGCGTTTCGGTCGTCATTAAGGTGCTGGCGGAGCGCGGCTACAAGCTTGGTCAGAACCTGGAATTCCAACCCTATGGTGCGGACATGCAAGTCGCGCGGTTGGCGCAACTGGCAAGCGACATCGCGGCGAGCAAGTTCGACGCGGTGATTGTTGCCGGTTATCCAGCGGCAGTGGCGATTAGCCGCGCTTTTGCTGCCGTGCATGAGTCCGCCGTTGGCACATCGCGTCATTTCGCTGCGCTGCGGAATTTGGTCGCGATCGGGGCATAGCGGACTCAGGCGAGCCATCCGCCCGGCAGATTGATGAGTTCACGGCCTGAACTCATGGCGAGAAAAAGCTGTTTCATGCCTTTTTATTTTTTGCGTGCTTTCGCTCGCGTACCCGCAGGCGTGTTCTTCTTCAATCTGGTCTGATTGTATTCGATGGCGGCGCGGACCAGATTTTTCAGGGCAGGCTCATTGATCTTGTCGCCCTCGACGAAATCGATCGCGCGTCTGGCGTTGCCCTCGAGGCCGGCGTTGAAGAGCTTGTCGGGATCGCGGAGTTGCGCCCCGTGGGCAAAGGTAAGCTTCACCTTGCCCTTGTGGGCGTTGGCGACCGCGATCATTCCGTCGCGGGACCACACCGGGCTTCCCATCCACTTCCATTCCTCGATGATCTCCGGGTCGGCCGCAAGGATGGCCTTGCGGACGCCGGCGAACGTCTTGCCGCGCCAGTCGGTTAGTTCCGCGATCATCCGGTCGATACGTTCCGATGGATTCATTGGATCTTTCTCGCGCTCCGGTGAAGCTGGCCGTGACCGCCGCTTTCTATTTTCGACGGGTACGATCATGCGTCCGCCGAACCACATGCGGCGGATAAGGCCGTCTTTCAGTACGAACTGATGGTAGAACGTGGCCGCGATGTGGACCACGATCAGAATGGCCAGTAGCGTTGCAAGAACCGCACGGGCCCGGAATGTCGGAAACACGGCGAAACTGTCGGGCAGAGGTTCGCCATTGGGCTGGAACACGCCGCTAATGAGCCACCCGGTGAACCATCCGGTGCCGATCATCGAAAACACGATCACATAGAAGCTGTAGTGCGCAATCGAGGCCAGCCGGTCGAGCAGGGGCGATCCGATTGTCGCCGTTGCCGGACGGGCGCTCCATCGACGGATGATGGAGCGCAGGATCATCAATACCAGCACGAACATGCCGCCCGCCATGTGCCAAACCAGGATATCGAGTTTCCTCGGATCGGTGTTCGGCATATTCGCAAGCACGAAGAAGCCGAGGCACAGAAGACCGATGATCATCAGCGCGACCAACCAGTGCAGCGTCACGAGCCCGGGCTGGTAACGCGAGGCGAGGGCGCGGCTCACGACAGGCCCCCCACCACACGTTCGAGGTCCGCGAAGAATTTTTGCCACCCGAACCTGGCGCCCTGGAAGGCCTGCTTCTGATCCGGCCGGAAGCCCGACTGCTCCATGCGCAGGCGGGTCCCCGTGCTCGTCGGGGTGAGGGTAAAGGTCACCACGCTCTTCAGATTGTAGGCCGCATCGTCGTGGGCGAAATTCCAGGTGTAGGACAGCGTCTTGTTTGGCTCGACGGCAAGCACCTCGCAGTCCAGCACGCCGCCCCAGTCTCCGCGAAGATTGAAACTGTGGCCCACGACCGGCTTGAAATCGTTCTTCATGAGCCACTTCTCGATCAGGTGTGGTTGAGTGAGCGCGCGCCAGAGTTTTTCCGGCGGATGGGGTATCTCACGCTCGACAATGACGGAGAGCGTTTCGCTCGCGGTAGTGGTCATTGGTCCATCCTTTTGAGCAGATCTTCGAGGTGGTCGAAGCGGCTTTGCCAGAAGCCGGCCATTTGGCTCGTCCAGTCGATCAGCGGGGCCAGGGCGCCGAGCTGGGCGCTATAGTGCGTCTGGCGGCCTTCATGGCGGTCGCGCACCAGCCCCGCCTGCTTCAGGACCCCGAGATGTTTCGAGACCGCCGGTTGCGAGACGCCGGCCCGGGCCGTCAGGTTCCCGACCGTCTGTTCTCCGTCGCGACACAGCCGCTCGAAGATGGCCCGCCGCGTCGGATCGGCGAGCGTCCTGAACAGCATATCGTGAGCGTTCGGCATTTAGGATCGATAACCCGTTGGTTATTGATCGACGTATAACCACTGAGATATGTATGAGTCAAGCGGGAACGTGGAGGGAAAGTTATCGCCTTGCTTAGGCCCAGCTTGAATCTAACATACCCCGCTGGTTATGCATTATGCACGATCTGATCGATCATACGTGGAGGGGCGGGGCGATGTGGTGACGCGTTGCTATCCGCAGTGGCCCTGCGCACGCAACTAACAGGACCTAAGCCTCGAAGAAGCGATTCTTCGGCCGGGGCAGGCCGAGATTCTCCCGCAACGTCCGGCCTGCATATTCCTTGCGGAAGATCTCGCGCTTCTGCAATTCGGGCACGACCTTGTCGACGAAATCGTCGAGGCCGGCGGGAAGGAACGGGAACATGATGTTGAAACCGTCGCAGCCGAAACTGGTCAGCCATTCCTCCATCTGATCTGCGATTGTCCGGGGCGTGCCGACGAACGACAGCCCGCCATAACCGCCGACGCGCTGCGCAAGCTGGCGCACCGTGAGCTTGTCGCGTGCGGCGGCATCGACCAGCCGCTGCCGGCCGCTCTTGGAGGCGTTGGTTTCGGGGATCGGCGGCAACTGCCCGTCGGGATCGAAACCGGAGGCGTCGGTGCCCAACTGCACCGACAGTGACGCAATCGCGCTGTCGTAGTGCACCCGGCTGTCGAGCAGCGCGCGTTTCTCTTTTGCTTCCTCGACGCTGTCGCCGACGACGACAAAGGCGCCCGGCAGGATTTTCAGGTGGTCGGGGTTGCGGCCAATCTTTTCCATGCGGCCCTTGATGTCCGCGTAGAGCTTTTGCCCGTCGGCAAGAGGGCCACCGCCGGTGAACACGGCTTCCGCCGTCTCCGCCGCCAACTGCCTGCCGTCGTCGGACGCGCCGGCCTGCACGATCACCGGCCAGCCCTGCACCGGGCGGCCGATGTTGAGCGGGCCGCGCACCGAGAGGTATTTGCCCTTGTGGTCGAGCACGTGCATCTTTGCCGGCTCGAAATAAAGCCCGGCTTCGACGTCGCGGACAAAAGCGTCGTCGGCGAAGGAATCCCACAAGCCGGTCACCACGTCGTAGAATTCGCGCGCCCGCCTGTAGCGCTCGGCGTGCTCCATGTGGTCGTCGAGCCCGAAATTCAGCGCCGCGTCCGGATTGGACGTGGTGACGATGTTCCAGCCAGCGCGGCCATTGCTGATGTGATCGAGCGAGGCAAAGCGGCGCGCGACATGATACGGCTCGTCGAAGGTGGTCGATCCCGTCGCGATCAGCCCGATATGCTCGGTGACGGCGGACAGCGCCGACAACAGCGTGAACGGCTCGAACGAGGTGACGGTGTGGCTGCGCTTTAGCGCATTGACCGGCATGTTCAGCACGGCCAGATGATCGGCCATGAAAAAGGCGTCGAATCTTCCGGCCTCCAGTTTCTGGATCAGCCGCTTGATGTGGGCAAAATTGAAATTGGCGTCCGGCCAGGCGCCGGGATAGCGCCAGGCGCCGGTGTGAATGCTGACCGGCCGCATGAAAGCGCCGAGTTTCAACTGACGTTTTGCCATTGCTGTTCCCAAGTCTTCGCTCGGATAGAAATAGGCAGCCTCTCCGGCATAGCCATCGTACGAGAGAAGAAGATTATTGCGTTTTTGAAAGTTTGATCAGCGCAAATCATCTCACGTCGAGATTCCCCGATGTGCAATTGCACATCTGAGGTTCGCGCTGGCGCGCCCCCGGAATGACGGAGAGGACCCTACGCCCCCAGCACATCCCTGTGCATCCCGCCGCCGTAGAAATGGAAAAACGGCACCGGCGCGTCGTGGCCGAGCGGGCCGGTGGCGAGACGCTTTTCCAGTTCGCCCAGCACATTTTTCGTCATCGGATGCAAATCGGCGAGCGGTTTTGAGCCGATCTCGACCCAGACCAGCTCCACCAGTTCGGCATCGGCGTGGATCACGCCCTCGACCCGGTGGGTGATGGCGGAGGCGTCCGCGGTAAAAAACCGCGTGTCAAATCGCCGGACGCGGCCAGGCGGGGTGATCGCGCGCGCGATCAGAAACAATCCGGACGGATCGGGCAGCAGGCCGGCCTCCGTAAAGGGCTTCCACGCGCCCTCGAGTTTCGGCGCAGCACCATTGCTCTTGCGGCCGAGACAGAGGCCGGTTTCCTCGCAGGCCTCGCGGATCGCCGCGATCGCGAGCGAACGCGCGCGCGATGCGGTGATCTTCGGACGGCCTTTCAGCAGGTTTGCTTCCAGCGCCGTCGGAATCGGCGCCGCGACCGGCACGCGATTGTCGGTCTTGTCGACCCGGCCGCCGGGAAAGACGAATTTGCCGGGCATGAACACCACCTTGTCGTGGCGTTTGCCGACCAGCACTTTTGGCGTCGAGGCGGTGCGATCGACCAGGATCAGCGTGGCGGCGTCGACCGGGCGGCGGTAGGGATGATGATCGGCTTCCTTTTCTGTTTTTTCGGTCATCGTGTCCGCCGTCCCCCTTTGCGTTTCTTGTTTGTTCGAGCGCCCGGCTATTCTGTCGGATTTTCCTCGTCAAATCCATGCATGCGCAGCGCCCATTGGAGGCCGACCACGGCGCCCTTTACCGGTTGCAGCAATAACAGCGATGCGAGCAGCGTCGCCGGCATGTAGATCGCCAATTGCAGCACCACTGGCGGCGAATAGTTGATTTCGATCCATAGCGCCAGCGGCACCATGATGTGGCCGACAATGATAATGACGAGATAGGCCGGGAGGTCGTCGGCGCGGTGTGGCGTGAAATCGAGCCCGCAAACCGGGCATTTGTTGTCGACCTTCAGGAAGGCGCGAAACAGCTTGCCTTCGCCGCAGCGCGGGCAGCGGCCGCGAAAGCCGCGCTTCATCGCGGTCCAGACGTCGCGCTTCTCGACACGTGCGGATTCCTGGCTCCAGACGATCGGATGCCCGCTCATGGTTTCCATGATTTGCCCTTTCTCGGTTTGCCGGCCTTGGCTTTGCCCGGCCTGCGATCCTGCTTGCGCGGGCTTCGGCCCGGATGCGGCCTGGCCTGCGCCCCGGGAGCATTCTGGCGTTTGCGTACACGGGAAGGGACATTGCCTTCCGACAGCAATTCGAAGCGCAGCGCGCCCGCGACGGGTGCTGCTTCCACCAGACGTACCTCGACCACGTCGCCGAGCCGGTGCATGGCGCCGCTGCGGCTGCCAACCAGCGCGTGGCGCGTCTCGTCATAGTTGAAATATTCGGTGCCGAGTGTGCGGATCGGAATCAGCCCGTCGGCGCCGGTATCGGTCAGCTTCACGAACAGGCCGGCGCGGGTGACGCCGGAGATGCGGCCCTGAAAGGTGGCCCCGATGCGGTCGGCGAGGAAATGCGCAATCAGCCGGTCGGCGGTCTCGCGCTCCGCCTTCATGGCGCGGCGTTCGGTGACGGAGATTTGGGCGGCGACTTCGGTCAGCGTCTCCACCGTCTCGGTCTCCGGCAGCGCGCCTTCGCCAAGGCCCAGGGCCCGGATCAGCGCGCGGTGCACGACGAGATCGGCGTAACGGCGGATCGGCGAGGTGAAATGCGCATAGCGCCGCAAGTTGAGGCCGAAATGACCGTAATTCTCGGCGGCGTATTCGGCCTGGGCCTGGCTGCGCAGCACCACTTCGTTCACCAGCGGTTCGGAATCGTGACCCTTGACCTGCGCCAGCACGCGATTGAACAAAGCGGGGCGCAACGCGCCGCTTTTCGCGAACGGCAGATCGAGCGTCTTCAGGAATTCCTGTAAATTATGAACCTTCTCGAGCGTCGGTTCATCGTGCACCCGGTAGATAAGCGGCAGCGACTTCTTTTCAAGCATTTCGGCGGCGGCGACATTGGCCAGGATCATGAATTCTTCGATCAATTTATGCGCATCGAGCCGCTCCGGCACCACCACGCGGTCCACCGTGCCGTCGGGCTTCAACAGAATCTTGCGCTCGGGGATGTCGAGATCGAGCGGATCGCGCTCGTCGCGGGCGCGCTTGACCACCGCATAGGCGTCGTAGAGCGGCTTCAGGATCGGCTCGAGCAGGGGACCGGTAGTGTCATCGGGCCGGCCGTCGATTGCGGCCTGCGCCTGCGCGTAATTCAGTTTGGCGGCCGAGCGCATCAGGACGCGGTGAAAGCTGTGCGAGCGCTTGCGGCCATCATTGCCGATCACCATCCGCACCGCGAGCGCGCCGCGCGGCTGGCCCGGCACCAGCGAACACAGATCGTTGGAGATGCGCTCGGGCAGCATCGGCACCACGCGATCCGGAAAATACACCGAATTGCCGCGCGTCAGCGCGTCGCGGTCGAGCGCCGAGCCCGGCCGGACATAAAAGGCGACGTCGGCGATCGCGACGTCGACGATGTAGCCGCCCTTGTTGTTGGGATCGGGATCGGGTTGCGCATGCACCGCGTCGTCATGATCTTTGGCATCGGGCGGGTCGATGGTGACCAGCGGCACGTCGCGCCAGTCCTCGCGTCCCTTCAGCGTCGCAGGCTTTGCCTCCTCGGCCTCGCGCAACGCGGCCGCCGAAAACGCCTGCGGGATTTCGTGGGCGTGGATCGCGATCAGGCTGACCGCTTTTTCGCTCGCCAGCGAGCCGAGCCGCTCCTTGACCTTGCCGGAGGCAAGTCCGTAGCCGCGCGAGCGCACCAGATCGACGCTGACGAGATCGCCATCCTCGGCGCCGCCGGTGTCGGCCTTGGCGATGTTCAGTTCGCGGCCGGCCTGCTTCTTGTCGACCGGGATCAGCCGCCCGCCGCCGCCGGGGGCGGCGCGAAAAATGCCGAGCACACGGGTCCTGGCGTGGTCGACCACCTTGATGACGCGCCCGGCATAGACGGCGCCGGCGCTGTCCTCCAGTTTCTCGATCCGCAGCAGCGCGCGGTCGCCGACACCGGCCGCGGTGCCCGGCTGCGGCCGTCTCGGAATATGAATGCGGATTTTCGGCGGCTCGCCGCTTTCCACCTCGTCCCATTCGGCGGGCGTTGCGATCAACTCGCCGTCATTGTCGCGCCCGGTGATGTCGGCCATCAGTGTTGCCGGCAGCGCGGCGGGTTCGCGGACCGTCTTGCCGCGCTTTTCGATAGTGCCTTCGTCGGCGAGCTCGCGCAAAATTCGCTTCAGCTCGGCGCGGTCGGCGTTCTTCAGGCCGAACTCGCGCGCGATCTCGCGGGTGCCGACGTTCCCCGGATGCGCGCGGACGAAGGCGACGATGGCGTCCCGGGCCGGAAAGCCGAGCTCGCGGTTTTTCGCCACGCTATCCCACCTTATCCCCTGGCCTTGCCGGCGCTTTTCTTCGCGGGCGTCTTGGCGGCGGCTTGAGGCTTTGCCGGAGAGGTTTTTGCGGCCGGCGTCACCGGCGCACGCGCCTTGCTGACGGCGTCCGATTTCGGCTTTGTCACCGATTTCTTCGCGGCCGGCTTCTTCGCCGGTTTTGCCATCTTGGCCTCGACCTCGACCTTGGCAGGTTTTGTCGCTTTGGCTTTCGCGCCGCGCTTGGGCTTGCCGCCGCCCTTGGCCACGCGTTCGTCGATCAGGGCGACCGCCTCAGGCAAGGTGATGGTATCGGGCGTCTTGTCGCTCGGAATCGTGGCATTGACGCCGCCCGAGGTGACATAGGCGCCGTAGCGTCCGCTCTTGACCGCGACCGCGCCAAGGGTGGGATGATCGCCGAGCGGTTTGCCGGGATCGGCGCCGAAACGGCGGCCGCTCGGGCCTTTTGCAATCTTTTCGGCAATCAGCGTCACCGCGCGATTGAGTCCGATATCGAACACCTCGTCGCCGGCCTCGAGGCTGGCATAGGTTTTCTCGTGCTTCACGAACGGACCGAAGCGGCCGAGGCCCGCGGTGATCGGCTCGCCGCTCTCCGGATGCCTGCCGATCTCGCGCGGCAGCGACAACAGTTTCAGCGCCAGATCGAGTTCGATGTCGGAAGGCGAGGTGTTTTTCGGAATGCCGGCGCGCTTCGGCTTTTCGCCTTCGGCATAATCCTTTTGCTCGCCGAGCTGGATATAGGGCCCGAAGCGGCCGGCCTTGACGATGACGTCGAGGTCGGTCGCAGGGTCCTTGCCGAGAATGCGGTCGGCGCTGGCTTCGCTGTCGGCGGCGAGCGGACGGGTATAGCGGCATTCCGGATAATTCGAGCAGCCGACGAAGGCGCCGAATTTTCCGGCCTTCAAATTCAACTTGCCGGTGCCGCAGGTCGGGCATTGCCTGACATCGCCGCCATCCTCGCGCGGCGCATAGATGTGCGGCCCCAGCATGTCGTCGAGCGCATCCAGCACCTGAGTGACGCGCAGATCCTTGATCTCGTTGACGGCGCCGATGAAATCGACCCAGAAATCCTTCAGCACCTGCTGCCAGGAAATCTCGTTGTTGGAGATGCGGTCGAGCTGCTCTTCGAGGTCGGCGGTGAAATCATATTCGACGTAGCGCGCGAAAAAGTTTTCCAGGAACGCGACCACGACGCGGCCCTTGTCCTCGCCATGCAACCGCTTCTTCTCCAGCTTGACGTAACCGCGGTCCTTCAGCACCTGCAGGATCGAGGCATAGGTCGAGGGCCGGCCGATGCCGAGCTCTTCCATGCGCTTGACCAGCGAGGCTTCCGAGAATCGCGGCGGCGGCTCGGTGAAATGCTGGGTGACGGACAGATCCTGCCGCTTGAGCGCCTCGCCCTCGCTCATGGCGGGGAGGCGGCGGCTGTCCTCGTCGTCGCCGTCGTCGTCGCGGCCTTCCTGATAGAGCGCGAGGAAACCGTCGAATTTTATCACCTGCCCGGTGGCGCGCAGTTCGAGCAGGCGGGCGCCGGCTTTCGCCGCGATATCGACCGTGGTGCGTTCCAGTTCGGCCGATTCCATCTGGCTTGCGATGGTGCGGATCCAGATCAGCTCATAAAGTCTTGCCTGGTCGGTATCGAGGCGGCGGCGCATCTCGGCCGGCCGCCGCGACAGGTCGGTCGGGCGGATCGCCTCATGCGCCTCCTGTGCGTTCTTGGCCTTGGCCTGGTACTGGCGCGGCGCATCCGGCACATAAGCGTTGCCATAGTCCTCGCCGATCACTTTGCGCGCTTGTTGAATCGCCGAATTGTCGATCTGCACGCCGTCGGTCCGCATATAGGTAATGAGACCGGTGGTCTCGCCGCCGATATCGATGCCTTCATAAAGCCGTTGCGCGATCCGCATGGTGTGCGCCGGCGCAAAACCGAGCTTGCGGCTGGCTTCCTGCTGCAGCGTCGAGGTGGTGAAGGGGGCCTGCGGATTGCGCCGCGCCGGTTTTGCCTCGACGGTCGTGACCGTGAAATTGGCGGCCTCGATCGCGCGCTTGAAATCCTCGGCCTCCGCGCCCGAACCGATATCGAGCCGTTGAATCTTCTTGCCGTCGGCACCGACCAGGCGGGCTTCGAACGCTTCGCCGCGCGGCGTGGTCAGGGTCGCGACCAGCGACCAGTATTCGCGCGGGACGAATTTCTCGATCTCGAGTTCGCGGTCGCAGACCAGCCGCAGCGCCACCGACTGCACGCGGCCGGCCGAGCGCGCGCCCGGCAATTTGCGCCACAGCACCGGCGAAAGGGTAAAACCGACCAGATAATCCAGCGCGCGGCGGGCCATATAGGCGTCGACCAGCGCACCATCGATCTGGCGCGGATGCTTCATCGCATCCGTCACCGCCTGCTTGGTGATGGCGTTGAACACCACGCGCTCGATCTTCTGATCCTTCAGCGCGCGCTTTTCCTTCAACACCTCCAGCACGTGCCAGGAGATCGCCTCACCCTCGCGATCGGGGTCGGTGGCGAGGATCAGCCGGTCGGCGCCCTTCAGCGCCCTGGCGATGTCGTTGAGCCGGCCCGCCGCCTTGGGGTCGATCTCCCAGATCATCTGGAAATTGGCGTCCGGATCGACCGATCCGTTCTTGGCCGGGAGGTCCCGGACATGGCCGAAGGAGGCCAGAACCTCGTAGGAGGCTCCCAAATATTTATTGATCGTCTTGGCCTTCGCCGGCGACTCGACAATGACGATATTCATGTCATTCCAATGGCTTACGGGAAAAATAAAGGCCGGTCCCGCGAGACTCGCGTCGGCCGTTTCGCCCCGAACATGGGTGGTGAGGGGGTCCCTGTCAAATCGACAGATGTTGAAAGCGCGTATTGCGGCCACGCGACCACGTCAAAAAAGTTGTAAATTGCGCGCCCTGGTTGCACTCTCAAACGACGAATATTTTCAGACGCCGCAGGACTGGATGCCTAGGCCGAAGCGCGCCGACGGCGCCTTGCCGCGGCACTCGGCCTCACTTCGGTATCGCCGTCGCCGAGCACGCGGCCGTCTTGCGCACGCAGTTCGAGCTTGCGCACCGGCCGGCCCTTGTCGCGATCGACCAAAAGCGTCGAGAAGCCGCCGCGCTCCCCGGAAAATTCCTCGCTCCATTGCCGCAAGCTCACCAGCACCGGGAAAACCCCGCGCCCCTTCGGCGTCAGCAGATATTCCTGGTAGGCGCTGCCATCGGAGGCGGGCACGGTTTTCAGGATGCCGTTGTCGACCAGGGCGCGCAGCCGAACGGTGAGGATGTTCTTTGCGCAGCCGAGGTTCTTCTGGAATTCGCTGAAGCGGCGAAGCCCCAGGAAAGCGTCGCGGATGATCAGCAGCGACCACCAGTCGCCGAGCGAATCCAGCGAACGCGCGACCGGACATTCCGCGTGTTCAAAACTCGTACGTTTCACCATGGCGATCCCCGCAGAGGGCACGTGCCGTGCCGATCACGGCGTTGTGTGGTTGCATTATGAAACCAGGCCCTCTAGATGGCAATGCAGTTTAATAATGCAACCAGGTTCCATCAACCAGACCGACAGGAGACGACGATGCGGCTTGCGAACAAGACGGCGTTCATTACCGGCGGCAACAGCGGTATCGGGCTCGCGACCGCGCGGCTGTTCGTGGCCGAGGGGGCGAGGGTCGCCATCACCGGGCGGAACCGGGCAACCCTGGAGGCCGCGGCGAACGAACTCGGGCCGAACGCGCTGGCGCTGGTTGCCGACGCCACCGATATCGCGGCGACCGAAAAGGCGATCCAGCAGGCGGTGGAAAAATTCGGCAAGCTCGACATCGTATTCGCCAATGCCGGCATCCCCGGCAATACGCCGATCGGCGGGACTACGCTCGCCGCGTTCGAATCGGTGATCCGAACCAACATCACCTCGGTATTCTTCACGGTGCAAGCGGCAGCGCCGCACCTGAACGATGGCGCCTCGATCATCCTGAACGGCTCCGTGATCTCGGTGCTCGGCAATCCCGGCTACGCCGCCTATGCGGCGAGCAAGGCCGGCGTACGGGCAATGGCGCGGGTGATGGCGTCCGAACTTTCGCCGCGCGGCATCCGCGTCAATGTGGTGGCGCCGGGTGCGGCGCGCACCCCGATCTGGAACGGAGCGGCGCCCACGGCCGAAGCGTACGCGGCGCTGGACAAGCGGATTTCCCGCTCGATTCCCCTGGGCAGGCTTGGCGAAGCCGAGGAAGTGGCGAAGACGGTGTTGTTCCTCGCCTCCGACGATGCCTCGAATATTCAAGGCGCGGAAATATTCGTCGATGGCGGTTCCACAGGCTCCCCGGCAGGCGCACCGATCTATCGGGCCTAGTTCGCGAAGCCGGAACTTCAGGAAATCATGATTCGAATCAGCGCGATGGACGAGCGCCCGCGCATCGCAGTTGTGCTGATCGGTTCCACCGACGTAATTGGCGGAATTCAACCGTCGCATTGAACCTTCGTCACGCCGGGCCCGACAATGTCCGTGGGTAGGGATTTTGACCACTTACTTACGGACGGAGTCTGTTATGCCGAAAGCCGCCACCTTCTCCACGTCGATGCCTGCATTCACCGCTTCGCCGGCGAAGTCAGACAATAGCTCGCTTGATCCGATCCTGCTGTTCGGCGGAATTGGTCTGATGGCGTTCCTGATCGCGATCCTCACCGGCGTTCAGGGCGTATGGTACTGATCCCGCGCAGCACATTACGTAGCGACAACAGCCCGCCACCGTTGCTTGACGACGGCGGGCTGTGTCTCAATTTCTATGCAGCGTGCAAGTTGGTGGCGGCTTGTAACGCGCCGGTCAGCGCCTTCTCGCGATATTCCGGGCCGACCTGGACGCCGTCGGCGGAAATGAATTCGAGATTCGTGACGCCGATGAAGCCGAACACCCAGCGCAAATAGGTTTCCAGGTGTTCGCCGACCGCCGCCGGCGTGCCGGGGCCATAAAACCCCCCGCGTGAGATCGCAACAATCACGCGCTTGTTGCCGGCCAGTCCCTCCGCGCCTTGCGGGCCGTATTTGAAGGTCTTGCCTGCAATCACGATGCGGTCGATCCAGGCCTTGAGCTGGCTTGGGATGGTGAAATTGTACATGGGCGCGCCGAGCACCACGATGTCGGCGGCCAGGAACTCGTCCATCACGGCCTGACCGGCGGCGAGGTCCTGCTGCAGGGCCGGCTCGGGCGCGGCCCCTTGGGCCGCGGCGAGATATGAGCCCGACAGATGCGCCAGCGGCGTCGAGCCCAGGTCGCGATAGACGATTTCGAGGCGAGGGGTGGTTTTGCGCAGACGATCCACGATCGCGGCGGAAACCTGGCGGCTGACGGAGTGGGGGCCCAGCACGCTGGAATCGATATGCAGGAGTTTCATTGTGGTCACCCTTGGTATAAGTTTGTAACTGGGGCTATATGAGTGACTGTCCGCAAACTCCGCAAGAACGCACATTTTTGAAACCCGAGCACAGCCGTGAAACCTGAGCACACCGATGTGACCGTCCTGCCGCCCTATGCGCATGAGAGCAGCGACTGTCGCGGCGTTGCCTCGATCCTGGCGCGGGTCGGCGACAAATGGAGCCTGTTCGTCATCATGCTGCTCGGCAACGGCCCGCGGCGTTTCAACGAGATCAAACGCATGGTTGGCGGCATCTCGCAGCGGATGCTCACGCTGACGCTGCGTGGACTGGAACGCGATGGCCTGGTCACCCGAACGGTGTTTCCGACCATTCCGCCGCGGGTCGATTACGAACTGACCGATCTCGGACGCGGATTGTGGCAGCCGGCGGAAGCGCTCGGCAAATGGGCGCACGATCATCAAACGGAGATCGAGGACGCACGGGCGCGGTTCGACCGGCGCAACGACGCGGCGTGACCGCCTCGCCGTTAGATCAGCGACACCAGCCCGCCGCCATGGCGCTCGAGCCGGCCGGCAAGTTCCAGTTCGAGCAGCACGGTGCGCACGATGGCTGGCGAAGCGCCGGCCATCCGGATCAGATCGTCGAGCAGGATCGGGGTTGGCCCGAGCAGATTCACGATGCGCGCGCGGTCGCCCGCGTCGGGCTCGGTTGCCAGCGGCTCGTCGTCGGGCTCGCGTACCGCCAGCGGCCGCCCCATGATCGGCTCGACGGCGTTGATGACGTCGGAGGCTTCCGTGGTCAGCGTCGCGCCCTGTTTGATCAGGTCGTTGGTGCCGGCGGCGCGCGGATCGAGCGGCGAGCCCGGCACCGCAAACACCTCGCGGCCCTGTTCGGCGGCGATGCGCGCGGTGATCAGCGAGCCCGAGCGATGCGCGGCCTCGACCACCACCACGCCGAGCGCTGCGCCCGAGATCAGCCGGTTGCGCCGCGGAAAGTCCCGCGCGCGCGGCACATGCCCGAGCGGCATTTCGGAGATCGCAGCGCCGCCGTTCCCGATGATCTCCGCGAGCAGGTCCTCGTGCTCGGGCGGATAGACCCGGTCATGGCCGCCGGCCAGCACCGCGACGGTGCCGCTTTCGATACTCGCCCGATGCGCCGCCGCATCGATGCCGCGCGCCAGCCCTGAGGCAATGACAAAACCGGCCTCGCCAAGATCGCGCGCCAGGGAGCCTGCGAATTTCAGGCCGGCGCCGGAAGCGTTGCGCGAGCCGACGATGGCGATGATCGGCCGCATCAGCACATCGCGAGCGCCGCGCACGCCGAGCAGCGGCGGCGCATCGTCGGTTTCCGCAAGCCGCTCCGGATAACCGTCCTCGCCCTGTGCGACCAGGCTCACACCCATTCGCCCGCTGGCAGCAAGCTCGGCGCGCGCGTCCTCCTCGCTGCAAATTCGCGCCGGCCGTGCGGCACCGCCGCGCCGCGCGAGGTCGGGCAACCGCTGCAGCGCGGTGCGCGCGCTGCCGAAATGACGGAGCAGGGACCGGAACGTGCGCGGCCCGACATTGTCGGAACGGATCAGCCGCAGCCAGTCGATCCGCTGCGCGTCGGTCAGGTGCGTCGTGCCGGGTGTTTTGCTGTCCATGCGGCCCCCTGGGTGCGAGTGTGGATCAACTGGAGAGTGTAGGGAAGAGGGCTTGCCCTCGTCATTTCCCTCCGCTTGCTCCCTCGCAACCTGTTCCGTAAAAGCGGTCCGGTCTTTCTCAGGGAATAATGCCGATGATCTCGCTCGCCGAACTGCAACGCCGTATCGATTCCGGCGAGCTTTCGCCTGATGGCGCAATCGCCCAGTCGCTGGAGGCGATCGGGGCGCATGAAAAAACCATCGGCGCCTTTGCCTGCCGTACCGAAAACCCCCGCGCGCAAAACGCCGGGCCGCTGCGCGGCATTGCGGTGGGCATCAAGGACATCATCGATACCGCGGACCTGCCGACCGAAATGGGCTCGAAAATCTACCGGGGCTGGCGGCCGCGCGCCGATGCGCCGGTGGTGATGCTGCTGAAGCAGGCCGGCGCGACCATTATCGGCAAGACCACGACGACGGCGTTTGCGGCCAACGATCCGACCGCGACGCTCAATCCGCGCAACCACGCGCACACCCCGGGCGGATCGTCATCAGGATCGGCGGCGGCGGTGGCGGCCGGCATGATTCCGCTGGCGCTGGGAACGCAGACCGGCGGTTCGGTGATCCGGCCGGCCTCGTTCTGCGGCGTCGCCGCGATAAAGCCGTCGTTCCGGCTGCTGCCGACCGTCGGCGTGAAGTGTTTTTCGTGGACGCTGGATACGGTCGGCCTGTTCGCAGCCGGTGTCGAGGATCTCGCGCGCGGACTGTCGGCCATGACCAACCGGCCCGAACTGATGCCGGGGGCAACCGTCAGCGCGCCACGCATCGGGGTGGTCACGCAGGAATTCGCCGGCGCGGCGGAGGCGGCAAGCGAGGAGGCGTTGCGGGTCGCCGGTCTTGCTGCGGAACGCGCGGGCGCATCGGTCCGTGCCCTGATGTTGCCCAATATTTTCCCGGAGGCCTGGCGCATACAACCGACGATCCAGCAATTCGAGGCGCATCAGGCGTTCGCCTGGGAGTATCGCGAAAATTATGACGCCATGCCGCCCAAGCTGCGCGGCAGG
>Ga0209422_1000071_pt1 | contig 22367 bp, 19 predicted proteins | sample BlaSpr_A8_OM2_M3_FD_187983 | JGI IMG/M metagenome (GOLD analysis project Ga0209422, IMG submission 187983) | Forest soil microbial communities from Thunder Bay, Ontario, Canada - Black Spruce, Ontario site 2_A8_OM2_M3 (SPAdes) (version 2) | ecosystem: Environmental > Terrestrial > Soil > Boreal... | reverse complement strand
TACCGGGTCTGGCTGTCGGAAATCATGCTGCAGCAGACCGGCGTCAAGACGGTCGGGCCGTATTTCCAAAAATTCGTCGCGCGCTGGCCGGATGTCGGGACGCTCGGCCGCGCCTCGCTCGACGACGTGCTGCGGATGTGGGCCGGGCTCGGCTATTATTCCCGCGCGCGCAACCTGCACGCCTGCGCGGTGGCCGTGCTGCGTGACCATGCCGGGGTGTTTCCGGACACTGAAGAGGGTCTGCGCTCGCTGCCGGGGATCGGGCCCTATACAGCGGCGGCGATCGCAGCGATCGCCTTCGACCGCCGCACCATGCCGGTCGACGGCAATATCGAGCGGGTGGTGTCGCGGCTATTCGCCGTCGAAGAGCCGCTGCCGCAGGCGAAGCCGCTGATCCGGCAATTGGCGGCAACCCTGTTAGGCGCTTCTCGCGCCGGCGGCGAGGAGTCTCGCGCCGGCGACGAGAAGTCTCGCGCCGGCGACAGCGCGCAGGCGCTGATGGATCTGGGCTCCTCGATCTGCACCCCGAAAAAGCCGGCCTGCGCGCTGTGCCCGCTGAACGACGACTGTGTTGCGCGGGCGCGCGGCGACCAGGAGATCTTTCCGCGCAAGGCGCCGAAGAAGACCGGCGCGCTGCGCCGGGGCGCGGCCTTCGTCATCACCCGCGGCGATCAGCTCTTGGTTCGCACCCGCCCGGAAAAAGGCCTGCTCGGCGGCATGACCGAAGTGCCGACCTCCGACTGGCTCGCCACCCAGGACGACAAGGCGGCCTTGAAGCAGGCGCCCGTCGTGAAGGGCGTCACCCGCTGGCATCGCAGGGCCGGCGTCGTCAGCCACGTGTTCACGCATTTTCCGCTGGAGCTTGTGGTTTATACCGCCAGCGTTCGCGGACGCACGCGCGCGCCGGAGGGCATGCGCTGGGTGCCGGTTGCGACGCTGCAGGACGAGGCGCTGCCCAACCTCATGCGCAAGGTGATCGCGCACGGGATCGGGCTTTGAATTGAGCGTATCCTCCGCATCCTGCTGACACCACGCTGTCAGGAGCCCGGCCGTATGGCTAAGGCCAAACGGAGGTCTCCATGATCGCAACCGCACTCGACCGCCTGCAAGCCCCGCCGTCCTCGAAATTGCTCGGCTGGCGCTTGCTCGACGCGCGCCCGCGGGACGGATGGGTGCGGATCGGCTTCGACGGCAAGCCAGAGTTCTGCAACCCGGCCGGCTTCATCCAGGGCGGCATCCTCACCGCCATGCTCGATGACACCATGGGGCCAGCCGTGTTCGTCATGACCGACGGAAAGCTCTATACCGCGACCATCACCATGACCGTCAATTTTCTCGCGCCGGTCAAACCAGGGCCGCTCGTCGGCGAAACAAATGTCACGCAGCTTGGCAGGACCATCGCCTTCGTCGAGGGAAGATTGGTCGCCCCGGACGGCGCCCTGATCGCCACGTCCTCGGCAAGCGCGCGGCTGGTTGAGACGGCGAAGGCGATCCGGTAGTTCTTCTCCCTCTCCCCGTTCTTCACGGGGAGAGGGTCGGGGTGAGGGGCTCTATCCGCGAATTCGGTGTGAATGAGTGAGCGCCGTGCCATGCCCCTCACCCGCTCACTTCGTTCGCGACCTCTCCCCGCGAAGAGCGGGGAGAGGTGAAGATCACCCCACGCTCACCGGCATGGTCACGATCGGCGGTTTTGCATTGAGGCCTTCGACCTGGAAGCCGGCGACGCGCTTGTAGTTGGCGGCGATGTCTTCGAGTTCTTTCAGCGACAGCACGTCGGTGACGTCCTTGTAGCCGTCGGGCGCGCGCTCCTCGACCAGCTGCATCACCTGCTCCGGCCCGTTGCGGCGGTTGAGCATGACGAGATCCGTCGTCGCCGGACGGCGCTCCGCCTCGTAGGCGGCAAGCGCGGCATGGGTTGGGCCGTGTGCCAGAATCTCGCGGGTCAGCACACGGGCATCGAGGATCGCCTGCGAGGCGCCGTTGGAGCCGATCGGGTACATCGGATGCGCGGCGTCGCCCATCAGCGTGACGCGGCCGAAGGTCCATTGCGGGATCGGGTCGCGGTCGACCAGTGGATATTCGTACGCCCGCGGGCAATTGCGGATCAGTCCGGGCACATCGAGCCAGTCGAATTTCCAGTCCTTGAACCACGGCAAAAACTCTTCGAGTTTTGCCGCGCGGTTGTAATCCTCGCGGCGCCACTGATAGGTCGGCGGCATGTGCTGCTCGGCGACCCAGTTGATCTGATGCTTGCCCGTCGCGTCGGGCTCCCTCGAAATCGGGTAGCAGACGAATTTCAGCATTTGATGGCCGGCCATGATCATGGTGCGGCCGGACAGAAACGCGTCGGAAGTGGTGATACCGCGCCACAGGATGCGGCCGTTCCAGATCGGCGGGCCTTCCTGCGGATAAAGCCTTTCGCGGATCGCGGAATGAATGCCGTCGGCCGCGATCAAGAGCGCACCGCCATGGTGGCCGGCCGGTTTGCCGGTCGCCTTGTCGATGAATTCGGCGCGCACGCCGTCAGTCGTTTCGGTCCAGCCAACGAGATGATGGCTGGTGAGAATGTTCTCGGCGCCTAACCGCTCGGTGGCGGCGTCGAGCAGGATCTGCTGCAACGTGCCGCGATGAATCGAAAATTGCGGCCATTTGTAACCGGCTTCCAGCCCGCGCGGCTCGCTCCAGATCGGCTTGCCGTGTTTTGAGAAATACGCGAGCCCTTTTGTGCGGACGCCCGATGCGTCGAGCTTCTCGAGCAGGCCGAGTTCGGTCAATTCGCGCACGGCGTGCGGCAGCACGTTGATGCCGACGCCGAGCGGCTTTAGTTCGGCCACGCTCTCGAACACTTTGGCGGCGACGCCGATCTGGTGCAGGCTGAGCGCCAGCGTCAGCCCGCCGATGCCGCCGCCTGCGATAAGTACGGTCATGACAGGCCCTCGGTGACAGCCAAGTGATGACATGGGAGCGCCGCGCTGGGCAACAGCGAAAGCCGGCCTGGCAGCGCCGTTGGGATGGACGGCGGACGAGAGCGCCGTTATCGTTCGGTTTCCCCATGAGGACAAGAACATGCTCAAGCTCTATTATGCTCCCGGCACCTGCGCGCTCGCCTCCCATATCGCCTTGCAGGAAACCGGCGCCGCCTACACCGCCGCGCGGCTCGATTTCAAAACCAACCAGCAGAACAGCCCGGAATATCTCGCGATCAATCCGAAAGGGCGCGTACCCTCGCTGGTGACGGATCGCGGCATCCTGACCGAGACGCCGGCGATGCTCGCCTACATCGCGCAGAGTTTTCCGAAGGCGAAACTGGCGCCGCTCGACGACGCCTTTGCGTTTGCCCAGGTGCAGGCGTTCAATAGTTATCTGTGTTCCACCGTGCATGTGGCGCACGCCCATAAGGGCCGCGGCTATCGCTGGGCCACCGACGAGGCTTCGTTCACCGACATGAAGCGCATGGTGCCGAAATCGATGGGCGCCTGCTTCGCGCTGATCGAGCGTAATATGCTGAAGGGGCCGTGGGTGATGGGCGACACCTACACGGTCTGCGATCCCTATCTGTTTACGCTTTCGGGCTGGCTGGAAGGCGACAGCGTCGATATCTCGACGCTGCCGAAGGTGGCCGAACATCGCAAGCGCATGTCGGACCGGCCCGCAGTGCGCGAGGTCCTGGGCCAGGAGCTGGCGGCTGCCTGAGATTTTCGTAGGGTGGGCAAGGCGACAGCGTACCCACCGGCACGGGCACGGCACGACATTGGCTATGATGGGCAGAGCGCCAGCCAGGAGAAGTTCATGGGCAAGCCATCGAAGGAATTTTTCAGTCCAAAGACGCTGCCGCCGCCGCGGGGCTATTCGCATATCGCGAAGGTCACGGGCGGGACGACGGTCTATCTGGCCGGTCAGGTATCGAGCGACGCTTCAGGCAAGCTGATCGGCGAGGGCGATTTCGAGGCGCAGGTCGAACAGGTTTTCCGCAATCTCAAGCTTGCGGTCGAAGCCGCCGGCGGCGTGATGGCGGATATCGTCAAACTGAATACCTACCTCGTCGCCGAGGTCGATCAGGCCAGCATACCGAAGGTGCGGGCGATACGCGATCGCCATCTCAACGTCGAGAAACCGCCGGCCTCTACGCTCGTCACGGTCACGCGACTGGCCCAGCCGGGCTGGCTGGTCGAAATCGAGGCGGTGGCGGTTGTCGGCGATTGATACGAAAACGGCGCCCGCGAGGGCGCCGTTTCGTCGTCGCAGCATTCACGCCGCCTTGGTCTTGAGGTGACGGAACATGATGTTGCGCGCCTCGTCGTCCATCTCGGCCTTGAAGGTGAACTTGTCCTTCAGGGCGACCGCCCGTGCCGCGGCCGGCCTTGCCGAAATCTCATCGACCAGCCGTTTGACGTTGGGGAATTTCGCATAGGCCTCTTCGCCGAGCACGAACGGCGCCAGCCGCGCCCAGCCCCAGAACGCCATGTCCACGATGGTATAGGTATCGCCGACCATGTAGCGGCTGTTGGCGAGATGGTCGTTGAGAATGGTGTAGTGACGCTCCGCCTCGAACTGATAGCGGTTGCGCGCATAATCCAGGTCCTTCGGCGCGAAGTTCTTGAAATGCACCGCCTGTCCCGAATAGGGGCCGAGGCCGGTGGCGATGAACATCAGCCAGGACAGCAGCTGCGCGCGGGTTTTGGGCGCGCTCTGTGGCAGGAATTTGCCGGTCTTCTCGGCGAGGTAAAGCAGGATCGCGTTACTGTCGAACACGAACACGCCGTCATCGTCGATCGCCGGCACCTTGCCGTTCGGATTCACCTTGAGGAATTCCGGCTTGAACTGGTCGCCCTTGCGGGTATCGACCGGCACCAGCTCGTAAGGCAGGCCGGACTCTTCCAGAAACAGCGCGACCTTATTGGGGTTTGGCGCTCCGTTGAAATAAAATTTGAGCATTGGGGACTCCGTGGATTTGGCGGCATAAATCACAACGCGGACAGGACGTCGCGCTGGAAGCGCATTTTCTTGCGTGGTTCCGCGCCAAGCGCAACAGAAGAGTTTGTGACCCAGCCCGGCGCCCGGGGCTGGCGGGGGGATCGCCGCTACCTCTGATCATACCATCGTCCCCGGCACCTTGCCGGCGCGCCAGACATAGGTCGTGATCGACTTCAGACTCGCGGGTACCGCGAGCGTCATCGCGTCGGAAATCCTGAATTCAAGAGCGCCCAATTTGGTTTGCCCCGGATTGCGACCGATAGGGCGGCGCGGCTGCGCGATTGTCCGCTTGGACGCCAGAATGCTGCATAAGCAGTCCGAAAAAAATGCACCGGCACGGTATTCAATCGACACGCCCCGGTCTATGCTGAGGCCAATAAAACAGTTTCCATGGGAGGAAACACGATGTCGACCAAGCAGCGCGTCATCACGCGTCGTCAGGTGTTGGCGGGGTCTGCCGCCGGCGCCGCCGCACTGGCTTCTGGCTTTCCCGCACCGGCCATCGCCGACAGCGATCCGATCAAAATCGGCTACCTGCCCGCCTTGACCGGTCCCAGTTCGTCGACCGGCATCGGGATCAACCGCGGCACCGAGCTCGCGGTCGAGGAGATCAACGCCGCCGGCGGCGTCAACGGCCGCAAGATCGAACTGATCGTCCGCGACACCCAGAGCGACCCGACCAAGGCGGTCAACGCGGTGGCCGAGCTCACGCAGCGTCAGAAAGCGGCCATCATCTTTGGCCCGCTCAATTCGGGTGAGGCGCTGGCGGCGACGCCGTTGATCGCGCGCGACAAGGTCCCGATGCTTCATCCGTGCTGGGTCGATCAGCTGATCGACGTCAAGAAGTACCCGATGGCCTTCCGCGACGCCCCGACCAACCAGCAGATCGGCGGCGCGGCCAATCAATACGTGGTCGACGTGCTGAAGCTGAAGAAGGTCGCGGTCGTCAGCGACACCACCGGCTACGGCACGGCCTCGGTCGACGCCTATGTGCCGATGCTGAAGGCAAAGGGCGCCGAGGTGGTGTTCTCGGGCAATATCGACGCCGCCAATCCCGACCTCAAACCCGACATGCTGCGGATGCGCGGCGCCGGCGCCGACGTCATCATGCCGTGGAGCGTGAACGCGGGCTTCCTGGCGCGCATCCTCAATACCCGCGGCGCGATGGGCTGGGACGTGCCGGTGGTCGGGCAGACCACGCTCGGCTCCGGCCAGACCAAGGCGCTGCTGGAGAAGCCGGACAACTGGAACAAGGTCTACTCCAACAACTTCCGCAACGTCTGCTTCAGCAAGGACGGCAAGCTGCCGGCGCGCGCGCAGGAATTCGTCGAGCGGCTGCGCAAGGCCAAGCTCGACATGGGCGACACGCTGCTGTGGTGGATCGCGCTCGGCTATGACGCGCCGCGACTGATAGCCGAGACCATCAAGGCTGCCGGCACCTCGCCCGAGCAGATCACCGGTTACTGGAACAAGCTTACGGCGTGGCCCGGCGTTTACGGCGATATCACCTTTACGCCCGAGCAGCACAACGGCTTCCAGGACAACGAGGTCATCATGTGCGAGGTCAACTCGCTGCGTGACGGTGCGTTCAACCTCGCGCCGGGCTACGGCTCCTAGCCCGATGATCGAGTCGATCGTCTCCTACGGACTGGCGGTAGGAGCGGTCTATGCCATGATCGGCATCACCTACAACGTGATGTTCTCGGCCTCGCGGGTGTTCAGCTTCACCTCGGGAATGCTGGGAATGCTGGGCGGCGTGCTGGGGGCGCTGTTCATTACCAGGCTCGGCCTGCCGGTGGTTGTCGGCCTGGGGCTGGTGCTCGCGGGCGGCGCGGCGATCGGCGTTGTCACCGAGTTCGTCGCCGTGCGGCCGGTCCTGAAAAGCCTGGAGCAGCATCTCTACGTGCTGTCCACCCTGGCTTTTGCCTTGATGGTTCAGCAAGTCGTGGCCATCAAGTTCGGCACCGACGCCCAGCCATTCCCGCGTCTGTTGCCGATCGGCCCGGGCTTGCTCGATCAGCAGTTCTGGCTGCCGATGCTTGCCTGCGCTGCGACCATCGCGGGGCTCGAATTCCTGTATCGCCGCACGCTGGTCGGCCGCGCCTTCGTCGCGATTGCCGAAGACAGCTATGCCGCCCGTGCACTCGGCCTGCCCGAGCAGGGATTGCGCGTGGCGAGTTTCGCGCTGGCCGGCATCATCGGCATGCTGGCCGGCTTTACCGGCGCGGAGATGCTGCTGGCATTCTTCGGCAATCAGCCAATCCTCAATTTCTACGGTTTCGTTCCGGTGGCGCTGGGCGGCATGGGGTCGAACCGCGGCGCCGTGGCCGGCGGCCTCGCGCTCGGCCTTTTCCAGCAGGCGGCGAATTTTTTGGTCGGCGGCATCTTTGCGGCGGTTGCGGTGTTCGTGGTCTTCATTGCCGTCCTGCTGCTCAGGCCTGAAGGCCTGGCCGGCGTTGCCACGAGCCGCCGCGTCTGATGGCCGTCGCCGATCCTCCGATAGCGACCCATGTGGCACGTGCAGGCCGACATGCCCGGTTCGAGATCGCGCTGCCGTGGCTGGTGCTTGCCGTGGCAGGATTGGGCTTGCCGCTGCTCGATGACTCCTATGTCGGCGTGATCGCCCAGCGCGCCTGCATCTACTGGATCCTGGTGGCCGGCCTCAATCTGGTCGTCGGCTTTGCCGGCCAGATCGCGATCGGCTGGGTGGCGCTGCTGACGGTAGGCGCCTACACCACGGCCGTGCTGACGGCCGGGACCGTCACGGCGGAATGGAATCCCTATCTGGCGCTCGCCGCGAGCGGCCTCGGCGGCGCAGTGTTCGGCGGCTTTGTCGGCCTGCCGGCGCTCCGGCTGCGCACCTTCTACTTCGCCATGACGACGCTGGGCTTTGCCACCATCGTCACCCAGGTCGCGCTCGCCTGGAAGAGCGTGACCGGCGGCGGCGTCGGCACGCCGGGGCCGGTATTCCCGTGGCCGTTCGAGCCGGGCTGGGGGTTCTATTATTTCTGCTTCGGCCTTGCCGCGCTGGCCACCTGGATGACGGCCAACATCGCCGCCAGCCGGTTTGGCCGCGCGCTGGTAGCCATCCGCGACGCCGATGTCGCCGCCGAGGCCGCGGGCATAGCCAAGCCGCGGTTGCTGATGACCGTGTTCCTGTTCAGCGGTGCGTTGGCGGGCATCGCAGGCGGGCTGTTCTCTTCGCTGCAATCCTACATCACGCCCGACGCCTTCACGTTCGACCTGTCGGTGCTGTTCTTCATCGCCATCCTGATCGGCGGCCGCGGGTCGATCCTTGGACCCTTGCTCGGCACCATCATCCTGACCGTGCTGCCTGAAATAGCAGCACCAATGGTCGCCTGGTCGACGTTCCTCTATGCCGCGCTCCTGCTGGTGATCGTGCTGGTCGTTCCCGGCGGGATCGCGGACCTGTTGGACTACAGGAACCGACGGCCACTCAAACAGCACCGCGAGATCGCGCCGCGCCCGGAACTGCTGCCGCAATTGCTTGGCGAGCACCGCGACGACGCGGAGCTCGCACTATCGGAGATCAAGCTGAATTTTGGCGGGGTACGGGCGATCGACGGGCTCAGCCTCGAGATCCGCTCAGGCGAGGTGCATGGGCTGATCGGCCCCAACGGCAGCGGCAAGACGACGGCCCTGAACGTGATCTCCGGCTATTATGCACCATCGTCAGGCGAGGCGACATTGAACGGCATCAGGCTGCCGTTCAAGGCGCCGCACACCCGGGCGGGATACGGAATAGCACGCACCTTCCAGACGCCACGCCTGATCGGCGGCGCCTCCGTGATCGACAACGTCATGATCGGCGCCAGCAACGATGGCGAGTGCAGCTTTGTCGAATCGCTGATCGCGTTGCCGCGTCACCGTCGCGACGAGGCCCGCATCAGGGCCGCGGCGATGCGGGCGCTCGAGACTGTGGGATTGGACCAACTCGCGGCCGTGCGCGCCGACCGCCTGCAACACAGCGAGTTGCGGTTCATGGAGATCGCCCGCGCGCTGATGTTGCGCCCGAAATTTCTGCTGCTCGACGAACCGGCGGCCGGCCTCTCCGCGGAAGAAATCAGCCGCCTCGGCGCGCTGATCAAGGCGATCAGCCGCGCCGGCACCGGCGTGCTGCTGGTCGAGCATCATGCCGACCTGATCTTCGATATCAGCGATCGCGTGACCGTGCTCAACCTCGGAAAAGTGCTGGCGGCCGGCACGCCGGCCGAGATCCGCGCGCATCGCGAAGTGATCACCGCCTATCTCGGCGCCTGAACCTCTTGTACGTCATCAGCCTTTCGGCCGGATCCAAGAGCCATAACCGAAAACCATGACCGAGAGCCATGCCGCGGGGAACTGTCAGCCATCACCGCAGAGCCGTCATGGCGCGCGCCTTGCCCCTCGACTCCGCCCGGATTGTCATGTGGAATATTGCTGCAAAAATGCACATAGCGGGGGGTGATCCATGGCGGAAGCTTCTGTTCTGGCCGCGCCGGGCGCGCATGTGGTGGACAAATCCAACAAGGCGATCCTGGCCGCAGCAATCGGCAACCTGCTCGAATGGTACGATTTCGGCGTCTATGCTTATCTCGCCGGGCTGATCGCCACAAAGTTCTTCCCGAACAGCGATCCGACCGCCTCGCTGCTCGCCGCCTTCGCCGCCTATGGCGTCGGCTTCCTGGCGCGGCCGCTTGGCGGCATCGTGATCGGCCGCCTCGGCGATACCAAAGGCCGCAAGACGGCGCTGGTGCTCACCATCTTCCTGATGGCGTTCGGCACGGTCGCCATCGGCCTGTTGCCGTCCTATGAGGCGATCGGCGTCTGGGCGCCGATCCTGCTGGTTGCGCTTCGCATCGTGCAGGGGTTCGCGGCCGGCGGCGAATGGGGCACCTCGACCGCCTTCATGGTCGAATGGGCGCCGCAAAACCGTCGCGGCTTGTTCGGCAGTTTCCAGCAGGTCTCGACCGCCGGCGGCTCGCTGCTCGGCTCGGCCGTTGCCGCCATCATGACCTCGTCGCTGAGTCAGGCGACGATGCTCGACTGGGGCTGGCGCGTGCCGTTCCTGCTCGGCGTACTCTTGCTCTTCGTCGGCGCCTATCTGCGCCGGAACGTCGACGAAACGCCGACTTACGAAGCTAGCCGCCAGGCTGCCGTCGATCAGCCTGTTGTCGCCGGGCTTCCGCTCGGGGCGCTCGCCTTCGGCTTCACCATCTTCTGGACCATCGCCTATTACACGCTGCTCGCCTGGATGCCGAGCTTCACGCAGCGCTTTGCCGGGCTCACGCCCTCCCAGGCGCTGTGGTCGAACACGATCGGCCTGATCGCCATGGTGATCGCGGTTCCGTTCTGGGGCGCGCTTTCGGACAGGGTCGGCCGCAAGCCGCTTCTGATGGCCAGCGCGATCAGCATCGGACTGTTCTCCTATCCGCTGTTCTCGCTGATGACCAACGGCACCGGTCTCGCTCTGGTGCTGCCGCTCCAGATCCTGTTGGGCATTTTGCTTGCGCTCTATTCGGGCGCGGGCCCTGCGGCGATCTCGGAGATCTTTCCGACACATCTGCGCTCCACCTGGATGACGAGCGGCTACGCGCTCGCTGTCGCCATCTTCGGCGGTTTCGCGCCGTTCATCGCGACCTGGCTCATCCAGGTCACGGGATCGCCGGTGTCGCCGACCTATCTCTATCTGTTGCCTTCGGCGGTGATTTCGCTTGCCGTGATCTGGAGCCTGAAGGAAACCGCTGGGACAAAACTGAGCTGAGTAAGCGAACGAGTAGTCCATGCTCATCCGGTTCGATGGACGCACCGCGATCGTGGCCGGAGCCGCGCGCGGCATCGGCCAGACCATCGTGCGATCGCTGGCAAATGACGGCGCGCGTGTCATCGCCTGCGACTTGCTGGTCGATGATCTTGGAGCCCTTGCCGGCCGCGTCGACGGCGGCGGCGAGATCGTCGCCGCCAAGGTCGACGTCACCAACGAGGCCTCCATTGCCGAGGTCGTGCGCACAGCCGGCGGCGCCGATATCCTCGTCTATGTCGCGGGCGGCGTGCGCGGCCAAAGGCCCCGGCCGCTGGAAGAGGTGAGCGCGGACGATTTCGACGCCATCGTCGATGCCAACCTCAAGGGTGCGTTCCTGTTCATCAAGGCTGTCGCGCCCGGGATGAAGACAAAAGGCACGGGGCGCATCGTAACCATTTCGAGCCGCGCCGGCCTTGCCACGAGCCTCACCGGCATCCAGAGCTATCCCGCCGCCAAGCACGGACAAATCGGTCTGGTCAAACAACTTGCCCAGGAGCTCGGGCCGTTCGGCATCACCGTGAATACCGTTGCGCCCGGCTTCATGGCGACCAGCCCTGATTACGAGCGGCAGTGGAACAACTGGCCGGCCGCCTTCCGCGACAATTTCGTCAACACCATCGCGATGCGGCGCAAGGGTGCGCCGCAGGACATCGCCCATGCGGTGACGTTTCTGGCCTCCGACTACGCCTCGTGGATCACGGGGCAGACGATACCCGTCACCGGCGGCCCGCTGTAACAAATCATTCGGGAGGACCAACATGGACGAGACGTCAAAGCTCGAACCCTGGCAATGGCCGGAAAAACATTGGCGCGGGCTGGTCAACCAGGTCCGCGCCGGCAGGACTTATCGGCCCAAGGCCTGGAAGGGCGGCGCGCGATGCGCGTTTGCGCTGTCGTTCGATTCCGATCATGAGACCAATGAGCTGCGCGACGGCGGCAAGTCGATCGGGCGCATGGCGTGGGGACAGTATGGCAATCGTGTCGGCGTCCCGAATATCCTGAGATTGCTTGCGAAACATTCAGTGCCGGCGACCTTCTATGTGCCGGCCGTGTGCGCGCTGCTCTATCCGGACGAGCAGCGGCGCATCATCGCCGAAGGGCATGAGATTGGTATCCACTCATGGATCCACGAGCTGAACTCGGTGCTTCCCTATGAGGCCGAGAAGGATTTGATGATGCGCGCGGCCGACGTGCTGGAGAAGACGACCAAGGTGCGGCCGGTCGGCGCGCGGACCGCGTCCTGGGATTTCTCGCCGCACACGCTGCGCATCACCAAGGAAGCCGGCCTGCTCTACGATTCCTCGCTGATGGCCGATGTCGATTGCTACGAGCTGCTACTCGACGGCGAGCCGACCGGCGTGATCGAATTTCCCGTGGAATGGATCCGCGACGACGCGGTCTATTTCATGATGCATCGCTTCCAGGGCCTGCGTCCCTACACACCGCCTTCGGATGTGTTCGATGTGTTCAGGCGCGAGTTCGAGGCTGCCTATGAGGAGGGCGGCGTCTTCCAGCTCACCTGCCATCCGCACATGATCGGCTATCGTTCGCGGCTCTGGATCATCGAGGAGCTGATCCGGCTTGCGAAGGCGAAGGGCGACGTCTGGTGCGCAACCCATGCCGACGTGGTCCGTTACGCCCGCGAGCACGGCGCTGGCTAAAGCATGATCCGGAAAAGTGGGAACCGGTTTTCCGAAAAGATCATGCTCAAACTAAGAGATGAGATCATGATGCGATTCCACTTAATCGCATCATGATCTAAGGGAAAGTCTCGCACATGGCAAAGACGGCCCTCGTCACCGGCGGCGCGCGCGGCATCGGCCGCGCCTGTGCGCTGGCGCTTGCCGATTCCGGCTTCGACATCGCCCTGGTCGATCTCCTGGAGAAAGAGATGGCAGCGACCGCGCGCGATATCGAGGCGCGCGGCAGCCGCACGCTGACCTTCCAGGCCGATGTGAGCGATTTTGCCCGCGCGCATGCGATCGTCGAACAGATCAACGCGAAATGGGAACAGCTCGACGTGCTCCTGAACAATGCGGGCGCGCCGAACCCGAAACCGATCCTCGAGATCAGCGAGGCCGAGTTTGACCGCACGATCGCGGTGAACCTCAAGAGCTGCTTCAACTTCATTCGTGCCGCCGCGCCGATCATGCTGAAGCAGGATACAGGCGGGCGGATCATCTCGATCTCATCGATCAATGCGCTGTCGGGCGGCGTGACCAGCGCTGTCAGCAAGCATGCCTATGCGGCGGCCAAGGCCGGAATTTTGGGCCTCACCCGGTCGCTGGCAAAAGAGCTCGGGCCGAAAGTGTCCGTCAATGCGATCTGCCCGGGCGTGATCGCGACCGACCTCTTGCGCGGTCTGCTCGGCGAGCGGGAGGCTCAGCTGACCGCCGGAATTGCCCTGGGCCGGGTCGGTACGCCCGAGGACGTCGCCAGCATCGTGCGCTATCTGGCCGTCGAGGCGCATATGTACATGACCGGCCAGCATTTCGTGGTCGACGGATTTCAATGGAGCTGCTGAGCAGAGCTGCACAGTCCACGCCCCAATCTCGTAGCCCTTGATTGACACAAAGACGGAGGCCATCTTGCCCGCCAGAATCGAAATCGGCAGCACCACGATCCACCGCATCGTCGAGCAGGAGGGCCCGTTCTTCGAGGCCATGCAATTCTTCCCGACCATGACGAGAGAGCTTCTCGACGAGAACCGCAGCTGGCTGCAGCCCAGGTTCATCGATGCCAGGGATCAGCTGATGCTCTGCATCCAGAGCTACATCGTGAAGACGCCGCACCACACCATCATGATCGACAGCTGCGTCGGCAACCACAAGCCGCGCCCGACGCGCAGCTTCTGGAACATGATGAATTCCGATCGCTACGAGAAGAATCTCGCGGCAAGCGGATTCGGCGTCAACGACATCGATTTCGTCATGTGCACGCATCTGCACACCGACCATGTCGGCTGGAACACGCGGCTCGAGAACGGCCGGTGGGTGCCGACGTTTCCGAAGGCGCGCTACGTGTTCGCCGACCGCGAACTTGCGTACTGGACCAAGCGCCAGCAGGACGACCCGGCGGCGTGTCCTTGGATCACCGATTCGGTGCTCCCGATTATGGCCGCCAATCGCGTCGATATTGTCAAGAGCGCGCATGCCTTCAACGACCTGGTGACGCTGATCCCGACGCCCGGCCACACCATCGACCATTATTCGGTGCAGGTCGGCAAGCGTGGGGCCGATGCCGTCATCACCGGCGACATGATCCACTCGCCGCTGCAGGCCCGCTATCCCGAGCTCGGCATGATGTCGGACTACGACTCCGCGCAGGCGGGAGTATCGAGGCGGGAATTGTTCGGCCGCTTCTGCGATACCTCGACGCTGATGTGCACGGCGCACTTTCCCTCGCCGTCGACCGCTCGCGTGGTGCGCTGGAATGATACGTTCGACTTCATTGACGCCTAGATCGGCCCGAGCTTTCGGCGATCGTTTCGCCCTGCGATCACCGCGCGCGGGGCTCTGCGTGATCCTCGGCAGCTTACGGCATTGTTTCAGCGACCTTTTTCGCCGCCATCATCGCCCGGCCATCCCCCGCACGCACCCGTCCAACGCATTTTCTTGTCGTGATTCGTTACTTTTCATGACAGAATTGCTACGGGTAAATGAAATTTCGATTACACCCGGAGCGGTGCATGAGTTTGGAATGGCGGGCGCGGTCGACTTCCCTGGCCTGGTCGAATCCTCTGGCCTGGTGGTGGGGTGTGTTGATCCTGGTCAGCGGCGTGAATATCGGGATCTGGTTCTTGCTGTACCGTCAGCTCCAACCGCCGGCCGCCAGTTCCGGCGGCACGCCCGGCATCGAGGTCATGCTGCTGCTTTGCGCGGCCTATGTCTTTGGCTGCGCCTTCCGGTCGTTCCTGCCGCGCGCGGATGTTCAGCGCATCTGCCTGTTCGACACCTGGCTGTCGAGCGTGGTCGTCGGCCGCTCGGTTGCTACCGTGGCCGAGGTCTGCTTCGCCGCGCAGTGGGCGATTATCCTGTACCAGCTCGGCACGATGACGGGAGCCGACACAACCCTGAACGCCGCCTGGGTGATCGTGCCGCTGATCCTGATCGCCGAATGCTTCTCATGGTACGCGGTTTTGACCACCCACTATCTCGGCAACGCCATCGAAAATTCGATATGGGCCATAGCCTTCTTCATCGTCGGGATCGGCCTTTGCCGGTTGCTGCCGGAGTTCGATGGCGAGGTGCGCGCGGTCCTCGTGTTCACGATCATCGGGATCGCCAGCTATCTGGCGTTTCTCATGACCGTCGACGTCCCGATGTATCTGGGCCGATGGCGGACCGAGGTCGGCGACGGCAGCCGGCTTCTCAGTCCTCTCGAGGGTTTTCGCGACGTGTGCACGCGCTGGGTCGTGAACCACGACCTTGCCGAGTGGAAGGACGAGATTGCCTGGATGTCGCTTTATTTCAGCGCGGCGGTCTGGGCCAGCCTCGCGCTTTGCGTCGTCTACTCGGTCGAGGATTATCTCCCGCGCCATCGCAGCGACGTAACGGTAATTAGCCGGTCTTCGGCCGCGTCGACCGTCGTCGGCCAGCAGCATCCGGTTATGGCGCGCCACGGCATCTAAAGCATGATGACGTTAGGTTGAATCGGCAAAGGACTCCGATCCACCTCGCCCCGCGTGCGGGGAGAGCATAGGCCGCCTTCGGCGGCCGTTCTTAAGAAGAACGCCGAAGCAGAGCTTCGGCTATCGCAAAGCGCCGGGTGAGGGGGACTCTCCGCGAGTCCCGCTGTTGAGAGAGCCCCTTACCCCAACCCTCTCCCCGCAAAGAGCGGGGAGAGGGAGAAACGATGGATCGCCGCTGTCGCACCAACCTAAACTCATCCCGCTCTAGCCGCGCATGCCGGTCTCGACGCCGCTCACTGCATGGCTTCAGCTATTTTTTCCGCCGCCATCAGGGTCGGGAAATTGGTGTTGGCGCACGGCACCACCGGGAAGATCGAGGCATCGACCACGCGCAGACCCTGCACCCCCTTGACCCGGCCCTCGGTATCGACAACCGCCATCGGATCGTCCGGCCGGCCCATCCGGCAAGAGCACGAGGCATGCCACACGCCGATCGCCGCCTTGCGCACGAAGGCTTCCATCGCTTCCTCGTCGTGCATGACCTGGTCGAAGGTGAATCCCTCGACGACGAAGGTGTCGATCATGTAATGGCGCAGCGCCGCCGGCCCGTCCATCAGCGCGGCGGCAATCGCGGTCAGGATCCTGTTCCTGGCGTTGACCACGCCGATCTTGCGCACGCGGTCGGAGTAGGAGGCCGGGAACGGCTTGTCGGTTACCGCCATCAGCGGCGCGCTCATCTGCAAGCCCGCCATCTTGCGAAAGCCGCTGATCAGGCGGTCGAGGTCGCGCCGGTCGGACAACAGGTTGAACTCGACGATCGGCTCCTTCAGCGGGTCGCGCGAGGCGAGCTTGACCTGGCCGGCCTCGGAATAGGTCTTGTTGACGAAGGTGAGCAGCGAGCCGATCTGCGCGCCGACCGCATGCCAGGCCGACTTGGAGAGTACGGCGACGAACATGTCGCCCTTTGGCACGCCTGATAGCCCTGAGGAGTAACGCAAGCCGACCTGGACGTGGCGCCTGGTGTGTCCGTTCATGCGCGCGCCGCGGCGGAGAAAGGATGACAGCGCGATCGAGGGATGATCCATCAGGCGCTGGCCGACACCCTCGAGGCCCATCAGGACCGGAATGCCCATCTCCTTGAGATGCCCGACCGGGCCGATGCCGGCGCGCAACAGATGCGCCGGCGAATGGATCGCGCCGCATGACAGCACCACCTCGCGGCCGCGGAACTCCTGTTCGCGGCCGCCGACCTGCGCCTTGACGCCGACGCAGCGCGTGCCCTCGAACAGCAGCTCCTTGACCTGGGTGTCGGTCGAGATCGTCAGACTGGCGCGGCCGCGCGTGTCGCGATCGAGATAGCCCATCGCCGCCGAGACGCGTTGCTCGTCGCGGTTGGAGTGCGTCACCGGGAAGTAGCCTTCGACGAACTCGCCGTTCTGGTCGGGCAGGAACGTGTAGCCGGCGAGCTTGCAGGCCTCGGCGACGGCTTGCGCGTGCGCCGTCCAGTGCGCCTGCGGGATGCGCCGGACCGGGATGCGGCCTTGCTTGCCGTGCAACGGTCCGTCGAAATCGAGGTCGCGCTCGACCTTCTTGAAGTAGGGCAGCACGTCTTTCCAGCCCCAGCCCGCGGCGCCGCGCGCCTCCCATTCGTCGTAGTCGGTAGGTGCCCCGCGGTTGGCCATCTGGCCGTTGATCGAGGACCCGCCGCCCAGCACGCGCGCCTGCTCGTATTTGCGTAGCGGCGGGCGATCCGCCTCCGGGTTGTTGTGACTGACGATTTGGGTCGTCACCTTGAGCTCGGTCCAGTGGAAGCGCGGATCGAAATACGCGGTGCCGGAATAGCTGTCGCGAATCTCCGGCGGCTCGTGGCCGGGTGGCGTGTCCTGACCCGCCTCGCAGAGCAGGACCTTGTTCGCGCTTCTGGCGGAGAGTCGGTGGGCCAGCACCGAGCCCGCCGAGCCGCCACCCACAATGATCGTATCGTACACTTTGGCGTTTCCCTTGTTTGTTTTGTGTCGGGTTCGTTTTATGTCGGGAAGCTAGCGCAGCTTCGTCCTTCAGTCACGGCAGCTCGTCGCCGGCGCCGTCGCGCGCCCCCCCGGGATAGGCACCACATCCATGCAATGGCTCAAAATTGAAACGGACTGACCGAAACCGAAACATTCCCATCCGCCGATTGTTCTACCTTGAAATCCACCTGTTTTTGCGCGGTCGCATCCTCAACGGTCGCATACAGTAACCCGCTGCAAGTAACGGTTCGCTTGGCCTTGTTTGTCGAATTCGTGCGAATCGTATCGTCCAGCCTGTATGCGGCACCTTGTCTGGCCTTTTCCAGAATCGCTGATCTTTCAGCTTCTGAATTTGTCTTGCTCAGCCTTGCCTCAACCGCACTCGAATTTTTGGCAGCGTAGTTGACGAGCGCATTATTACTGTCGTCTGATACGATTTTGATCACTGAATGGCGCGTATCCAGGGAATCGCACTCAGGTTCTGTCCCGCCACAACCGCTCAGCAGAAGCAAAACAGGCAGATACCCGAAAGCCAGCTGTCGTTCCCGGACGTGCCTGATCGGAATGCTCACGATTATGCCTCCTTGTCCCACAACGCCGCCCTTCACCGGAGCCGACGATCGCATTCGCGCGAAGCCGGCTCAGTTCAGCCGCAGCTCGGTGATGTGCCGCGGATCCGGGCTCAACTCGTTGCGTTCCACGCGCTTGACGATGTCGGTCAGCACGGCATTGGCGTGGCAGGAGAGGCCGACCTTCTCGCCCTCGCGAACCACAAAGCCGTTGAGGAATTCGATTTCCGTGCGCCGGCCCTTCTGCATGTCCTGGCCCATCGAGGGCCGCTGCTCGGAGGAGGTCTTCTTGCCGTCCTTGAAGCGCTGCTCGTCGCAGGCACCCATCGCCGCCTCGTCGCCTTCGCCGGCACGCGCAATCGTCTCGGGCGGCAAATGCAGGATCTCCTCCAGTTGATAGCCGTGCGCCTGGCCAACGCGGATGGCTTCGCTGCCGAGCCGGGTGGAGAAGCGGCGGATCGGTTCGCTTTGCAGCATCGCTCCGCCGGGAAGACCAGTACAGGCGGAGAGGCCGTTGCCCATGACGTTGGCGACCAGTTTCGACCAGCGCTCGCCCCATAGATTGCCGGTGACCTTGGCGCTGTCGGCATAGCCGACCAGGCGGCAGATTTCTTCCGCCCGTTGCGTGATGCGGCCGTGCACTTCGCCGGTGCGAAATACCGTGTGCGCCGCGCCGCCCTTGCCGGCGCCGCGGTGGATGTGGCCGGGCTCGGGCAGGTTGACCGTGATGCTGCTCGCGATGCAGCCGAGCGTCTTGCCCCAGCCGACGATGCCGGCGATGGTCTCCTCATTCATGCAGTTCTGCAGCGACACGACATAACCGTCCGGCGCCAGGTACTGCCGGATCATCATGGTGGCCCAAGCGGTGTCATAGGACTTCATGCAGACGAAGGCGATGTCGACCGGCGCCTCCTTGGCGAGCTGCTGCGCATCGGTGACGTGCAGCGCGCGCACGGGGACGGTGAATTCCGGCACGTCCCGGGCGTGGGTGACGCGCAGGCCACCCTTTCTCATGTGCTCGACATGCTCGGGCCATGGATCGATGAACGTCACGTCCTCGCCGGCCTGCACCATGTGCGCACCGGCATATCCGCCAACGGCGCCCGCTCCGACGATGGCTATCTTCCGACCCATGCTTTCCTCCCGGTCTTGCTTTCCGCCGAGGCTAGCCCACCGGGCGGGCTCATCGCAACGATTGAACCGCGTCGGGGCAAGCGCCAGGCGTTATTCGTTGACCGGCCCCCAAGGGAATCATTCATATCCGCGATGGGCCTGCTATCCTCATGCGAACCGAACCGGGAACGGCTGGGAGGCGCTCATGAGGTATCCAAGGATCGCGATAGCCGGCTTTGCCTTGATGGCGGCGATGCGCACCTGTGGTACCGCGGAGGCCGCCGTAGTCAGGGTTCTGTCGTCCGGCTCAATGAAGGCCGCATTCTCCCAGCTGCTTGCGGACTTTCAAAAGTCGTCCGGCAACACGGCAACCATTGAATATGGTCCGGCGGGCGCCATTGTCGGCCGGATTCAGAAGAACGATGCCGCGGATGTGGTCATCGTATCCAGATCGCAGCTGCAAAAGCTCGAAAGCAACGGCAAGGTTGTCCCAGGGAGCCTGGTCGATATCGCGGGAATCGCGCTCGGCGTGGCCGTCCGCAAAGGAGCGCCCAAACCGGATATCGGCAATGTCGAAGCGTTCAAGCGAACCCTGCTCGCGGCCCGGTCGATCGGCTACCGCGATCCGGTAACAGGTTCGACATCCGGCATTTATACCGCCGGATTGCTCGAGCGGCTTGGCCTTGCGCAAGACTTGAAGCCAAAACTCAGACTTGACAGGTCGGAGGGCGATGTTCCCGAAAACGTCTTCCTCGGCGTTGCGAAAGGCGACGTCGAGATGCAAATCGGCCAGATCACCGAGATTGTCATCTCGCCCGGCGTCGATCTTGCCGGTCCGCTGCCCGCCGAGATTCAGAACACCACGGTGATGGCAGCCGGAATCGTCACGACCAGCAAGGCGCCGGACGCCGCCACGGCCCTCATTAACTTCATATCATCCCCCGCCGCTGCCGCCGTGCTGAAGGCAAGCGGGTTCGTAGCGGTCGACAAGAATTAGGGCCCTATTGAGCGACAGGGTGAGAGCGACGAAAGGACGTGACATGTCCATCCTTCGACCGACTCGGCTGTTGAAAATCTGTGGTTTCGCGTTCTTCAGTTGCGTTCAAAGTTGCGCTTGCTCCGCCGATCAATTGCCCGCACCTGCGGCGAAGCTGATCGAATTCGAGGGCGATCTTCCGTTCACCCCGAAGCCCGTCATTCTGAAAGGCTATCTCAGGCGTCCCGATGCGGCCGGGCGTCACCCGGCTATCGTTCTGCTGCACGGTTGCGGCGGAGCTGCCGAGCGGCTTGATCAGAATTGGGGACGGCGATTGGCGTCATGGGGTTTCGTTACGCTGACGATCGACAGAAAAGACGACATTTGCAGCGTCAGGAATTTTCCCCCGCTTCAGGACTTTGACGCCTACCGGGGCCTCAATTTCCTGGCTCGACAACCCTTCGTCGACGCCGGGCGGGTGGTCGTCATAGGGCTTCAGCAGGGCGGCTCACTGGCGCTTTATTCGGTTGAGCGTGGCGCGATCGAGCAGATCTACGAGAACAGGTTCCGGGCGGCGGTCGCGTTTTATCCCGTCTGCTACGGGCTCAAGGGCATCATGGCGGCGCCCGCGCTCATTCTGATCGGCGAACGCGACCCGTCGACCCCGGGCTGCCGCGACATGGTGGACGGCCGCGGCGGCGATTTTGGCTCGTCCCGGACCCCCGGAGAGGGCGCCGCCGTCCGGCTCGTTGTCTACCCCAACGCGTATCACGCGTTCGATGAACCCGAATTCAATACCCCGATGGACTACCTCGGATATCATCTCGAATATAACCAGGCGGCCGCGGACCAATCGCTGGTCGACCTCCGCGAATTCCTCGACACAATGGTTGGGAGCCGTCGGTAAAATGGCGCAGTTGCGCGCGTTGAAGGCTAGCCCGCCGCCATCCCGGAACGGATTTCGGCGCGCAGTTCGTCGATCAAACGCAGGCCCTTGTTGGTCTCGACATGCCAGAAGGTCCAGCCGTTGCAGGCGCCGGCGCCTTGAGCCACCGCGCCGATGCGGTGGATCGAGCCGACCTTGTCGCCGAGCATGATGGCGCCGTCGGCACGAACCAGCGCGCCGTGGCGCTTTTTCGCATCGACCAGCCGGGTGCCGGGCGAAATCATGCCGCGCTCGATCAACTCGGCGAACGCGACGCGGGGCGCATCGCGCGCGGTCATGAAGGGCGCCAGCGTGGCTTCCGGCAGCGGTTCGATCGCGGCGATGCGCGCTTGCGCGGCTTCAGCATAGGTCGGGTCGCGCTCGAAACCGATGTAGCGGCGGCCGAGGCGTTTTGCCACAGCACCGGTGGTGCCGGTGCCGTTGAACGGATCGATCACGAGGTCCCCGGGCTTTGACGACGACAGCAGGACGCGCGCCAGCAGCCCTTCGGGCTTCTGCGTGGGATGGACCTTCTTGCCGTCGGTGCCTTTGAGCCGCTCCTCGCCGGTGCAGAGCGGGATCAGCCAGTCGGAACGCGCCTGCACGTCCTCGTTGGCCGCCTTCAGCGCTTCGTAGTTGAACGTGTAGCCTTTCGCCTTTTCGTCGCGCGCGGCCCAGATCATGGTCTCGTGGGCATTGGTGAAGCGGCGGCCGCGGAAATTCGGCATCGGATTGGTCTTGCGCCAGACGATGTCGTTGAGAACCCAGAAGCCCAGGTCCTGCATGATGGCGCCGACGCGGAAAATATTGTGGTAGGAGCCGATCACCCACAAGGTCGCCGACGGTTTCATGACGCGGCGGCAGGCCAAGAGCCAGGCGCGGGTGAAGTCGTCATAGGCGGCGAAGGAAGAAAACTTGTCCCAGTCGTTATTGACGGCGTCGACGTGGGATTCGTCGGGACGCTTGAGATCGCCCTTGAGCTGCAGATTATAGGGCGGGTCCGCGAACACCAGGTCGACCGAGCCGGCCGGCAATTTCGACATCTCGGCGACGCAATCGCCGACGATGATTTGGCTGTTCGACGGGGACTCAAATTTAGTGCGGGGCGCCTTTGCAGACGCCCCGCGACGCGACACAACCATGACTCAAATACTCTGACTCAGGCGACGCTGTCGGCGACGCGGGACCAAACAACCGACTGGCGATACATTGACGAGGCAAAGTAAAAATCGACTTAACTGGGCAGTTCTTTCACGCTAGGCAATTTTTGCCGGGCGGGCTATTGATTAACGGAACAGAAATTTTAGCTATCCGCGGGGTCGCTGCCGCGAGCGCGCTTCGACAGACTGGAATGAGGAAAAGCCGCCA
>Ga0209422_1000070_pt1 | contig 22383 bp, 24 predicted proteins | sample BlaSpr_A8_OM2_M3_FD_187983 | JGI IMG/M metagenome (GOLD analysis project Ga0209422, IMG submission 187983) | Forest soil microbial communities from Thunder Bay, Ontario, Canada - Black Spruce, Ontario site 2_A8_OM2_M3 (SPAdes) (version 2) | ecosystem: Environmental > Terrestrial > Soil > Boreal... | reverse complement strand
TCGTTCGGCTCCTTTCTCCCGAGCCTGTTGGTTGGCTTTAGCACCACCAACTTTACTCGGGCGTCGGAGCCGACATTGTCATGGAATCAATTACACTCACAATCACAGGACAACCGCTAAATCCTTCTCATCCGAGGAGTGCTTCACCCTATACTGGAAGGAAATTGGGATCAAGGTTGCATGCCTTTCCGATCCCGACCTGCTTTAGAGGACTTCATGGCCGCGCTGATTGATGCTATTGATGTCAAACGCAAGACGTTGTTTGAGCTTGAAAACACTCCTTTCTGCTGCCTGGAAGCAGACGTAAACACTCCGACCGCTCGTGGCGGCCAGACCCTGGTGCGCCTGAAGATGCGCAACCTCCTCACGAATGCGGTCTTTGAGAAGACATTCAAGGCAAGCGACAAATTCAAGGAGCCGGATCTGCAGTCGGTACAGGCTTCTTATCTGTATAGCGATGGGGATGGTTCTCATTTTCTGGACCAGGAAAGCTACGAGACCGTCACCCTTAACGGTGAGATGGTAGGGGACGCATTGGACTTCCTGATCGAAGGCGCGTTGATTGAGCTGCGCAAGTACAATGGCAACCCGATCGGTTTAGAGCTGCCAATATTCGTTGAGCTGGACGTTGCCTACACGGAACCCGCGGTTCGTGGCGACTCGTCGGGCGGCGGGACCAAGACTGCCCGGTTGGAGACAGGCCTGGAAATCCGCGTTCCCCTCTTCATCAAAGAGGGGGAAAAGGTGAAAGTGTCCACGGAGAACCGGGAGTTTGCGGGGAGGGCGTGAGTCCTGCAGATCGATGACGTAATATGCCCCCCCGACGCTCTTGAGTTGTATATACGAATCGACTACTTTGTATATATATAAAAGAGAGGGCGCCATGGCTGTAACCATGACATCAATCCGGCTTGATACGGATTTGGCCGACGAGGCCGTGAGAGTGCTCAAGGCGAAATCGCGCACGGATGCGGTGCACATCGCGCTGCGCGAAATCGTTGCGCTGAAGCGCTTCAAGAAGTTGATGAAGAAGAACGAGGGAAAGCTTTCGTTCAAAGGCTACGTTGATTGACCTGGTCATTTTCGACTCGTCGATCATCATCGACGACCTTCGGTCGCCGCGCCATCGCGAAAGGCTCCAATCTGTCAGCGGCGCTGTCCGGATGTCCTCTGTGGTTCTGTCCGAGTTGTGGCGGGGAGCCCGAACGCCTGCAGATCGTAAGTTTCTCTTGGCTTTGGCGAGAAACCACGCGATCCTGACTCCGACGCAAACGAATTGGCTCGAGTCGGGCGAGATACTGGCCAAAATCCGTGCCGAACAAGGCTTCGAGCCGCACAAACTGCGTGAACTGCATTTCGACGTTCTCATCGCCCTCACCGCCCGCTCGCACGGCGCCCGGCTCGTCACCACTAACCGGAGAGACTTTGAGCTGATTAGCCGATACCGCCAGATCAAGCTTGAAGTGTGGTGAACTCGCTGGGTTCTTGTCTTAACAGGCTCGAGAGCATCTCGCTGTCGGCACGGCGGGCGGGGACGCCCTCCCGACAGCCGGCGGGACGCCGGCGCTACGCGAAAACGACTACTTCTTCCGACCTCGAATCGCATCCCGCGCTTCTTTGTCCGCCGTGCGGCGGCGTTCGGTCTCCCGCTTATCCCACAACTGCTTGCCCTTGGCCAAGGCCAGTTCAACCTTCACTTTGCCATTCTTGAAGTACATCCTGACCGGAATGAGCGTCAGACCCTTCTGCTGCGTCTTGCCGATCAGCTTTCGGATCTCTTCTTTGTGCATCAGCAGCTTGCGGGTGCGTAGCGGGGCATGGTTGTGAATGTTGCCATGCTCGTACGGGCCGATGTGGGCATTGAGCAGCCAGAGCTCGCCGTCTTTGACCAAACCATAGGAGTCCTTGAGGTTAGCTAGGCCACCCCGGACCGATTTCGCCTCGGTTCCGGTAAGAACCACGCCACACTCGAATTTTTCCAGCAAGAAGTAGTTGTGGGAAGCGATCCTATTAACGGCGGCATCGCGCTGGCCGGAAGCTGTCGGCTCACGCCGAGGGGATTTCTCCGGACTGGGCTTGGTTTGGTGTGTGGCTTGGCGCGGCATGGCTTCGGTTTAATCTTAACAGGGCTGCGGCGATCGGACTTCGCGCTCATGGAGTCGGTAAGAAGCGGCCTGGCTCGCCGGAGGTCGATTGCCGGGGCCAAAGCCCGACCATTCCATTAGGACTAAGACTAAAGAGTGTAACTCCCACAGGTGCAATCAGATGGGAGTGCGAGAAAGGCGATGCTATAATCCCAGCAAAAGCGCCCCTTTTGCAATTGAGAGAATCCTAGGTTCCCTGGCCGCCGGGGTATGGACTGACTATCCGGAAAACTTTGTCCGGCGAAGATTTGAAAGACGAGGACTTGCGAATGAGACGTTTGAAGCCTGCGGCGGTAGTGCTGCTGATCGTGATTGCAATTCTGCCCGCTATAGCTGATAAGGCCAAAACGGCATACGAAAAGGGCCAGGACGCCGAGGCGCGGCAGAATTTCGAACAAGCCTATAACCTCTACAAACAGGCTTACGATCTGAAACCAAAAGATTTCCGCTATCGCGCCTCGTTTGAGCGTATGCGCTTCAAAGCGGCCGCGACCATTGTCCATCACGGTCTTGGACTCCGCGATGAGGGCAAACTACAGGAGGCCCTCGCTGAGTTTCAAAGGGCCGCGCAGATCGATCCCTCCCTGTTCAGCGCTCAGCAAGAGATAAAACGCACGCTGCAGATGATTAATGAGGCCACCAATCCACCTCCTCAGGCGGCTGGGCCCCCGAATAGTCTTGAGCGCAAGGTCAGGGAAGCTGGAGGACCGGTTGAACTTGCCGCCATCTCGAATATTCCAATCACTGTAAAGCTCACCGAAGATTCCAAGGTTATTTATCAAACCATCGGGCAGTTGGCGGGAATCAACGTACTGTTCGATCCCGATTACACCTCGCGCCGCATCAAAGTCGAACTCAACGGAGTGACGTTGGAAGAAGCGCTGCAGATTAGCGCGCTCGAATCGAAAACCTTCTGGCGGCCAGTGACGAGCAATACGATTTTCGTGGCTCAAGACAATCCTGCCAAGCGCAAGGAACTGGAGCAAAGCGTCCTAAAAACTTTCTATCTTTCGAATCTTTCGCAGCCTACCGAGTTACAGGATGTAGTGAACGCCATTCGCGCCGTGCTGGACGTTCAGCGCGTGCAGCAATTGCTCTCACAGAATGCGCTGGTAGTACGCGGCACCCCAGATCAGATTGCACTGGCAGAGAAACTGGTGGACGATCTTGATAAGGTGCGTCCGGAAGTGATCGTCGACATCGCCGTGTTGCAGGTGAGCAAAGACAAATCGCGGACTTTAGGATTAAGTCCGCCAACCAGCGCTACCGTGACGTTGCAGAGCAACATCAACACTACAACTCCAACCACCACGACTGGAACGACGACGACCACAACCAGTACCACGGGCACGGGGGGCATCAGTCTGAATACTCTGGGCAACCTGAACGCGACTGATTTTCAGGTAACCATTCCGTCCGCCAATTTGTCGGCGGTGATGAGCGACACCGACACAAAGACGCTGCAGAACCCCCAGGTGCGAGCGCTGGATAACCAGAAGGCAACGCTGAAGATCGGCGAGCGCGTACCCGTGGCAACGGGATCGTTCCAACCCGGAATCGGCGGAGTTGGAATCAACCCGCTGGTGAATACGCAATTTCAATATCTCGATGTCGGCGTCAATATCGACGTTACCCCGCACGTGCATGCCGACCGCGAAATTACGCTGAAAATCTCGATGGAAATCTCCTCCGTTGTAAGTCAAGCCAGTATCGGAGGCATCAGCCAACCCATCATTGGGCAGAAGAAAATCGAACATGAGATCCGTTTGAAAGACGGTGAGTCGAGCCTGATTGGCGGAATCTTTGACGATTCCCAGACTAAGGCGCTGAGCGGAATCCCTGGCCTGGCGCAGATTCCAATTCTCGGATACCTTTTCGGGCAGAGGACGCAGGATCACTCGCAGGATGAGACGGTTTTCGCCATTACTCCGCACGTCATTCGCGGGACTACCATCAGCGAGTGGAACCAGCGTGCCATCGACATTGGAACTGCAAACACGATCGAGCTGCGCCACGTGAGCCACCCCGCAGCGCCAGCACCCCAGTCGAGTCAGCCGTCCATCACACCGGTGACACCGACGCCGGCGGGTCAGTCGCCCGCAGTACAACCGGCGAACCAGACTCCGAACCAGACTCCGAACCAGGCTGCAACGCCCGGCGGCACAAATTTCGTATTTGATCCCGATCAGATTACCGTGGCAAAGGATAATACTTTCGTCGTCAATCTGAAGATTTCAGGCGCTCAGAATGTGCATTCCGTGCCGGTGCAGATGAATTACGATCCATCGAAGCTGCAGCTGCTTAACATCTCCAACGGAGGATTTCTGTCGCAGGACGGGCAGGCCGTGGCGCTGGTGCACCGCGAAGACGAAACTACTGGAACCCTGCAAATCACCGCCACCCGGCCGCCCGGAGCCGGCGGAGTCTCAGGTCAGGGCACCGTGGTCACGATAACATTTCAGGCGAAGGCCGCCGGCCAGACTCCCCTCACCATCACCCGAGGTGGCGCCCGCGATCCTGCTTTGCAGGCGATTACGGTGAATGGAGCTCAGGCTTCGGTGACCGTGCAGTAACAGGCCTTTTGAATTGAGTTTTGAAATGATGATAAAGAGATTCCGTCGCGTTCGGACAATGAAATCCGAACGGGGCTTCACGCTCCTTGAGCTGATCATCGCTACCGCTATTCTGGTAGTGCTTTCGAGCATGGCAGTGCCGCTGGCGCGGCTCACGATTCAGCGCGAGAAAGAGCGCATGCTTCGCACCGACTTGTGGCAGATGCGCGACGCCATCGATCGCTACAAAGACGCGGCCGATCGCGGCGGTTTTCAAATCAAGGTTGATAGCCAGGGTTATCCCCCGGATCTGGAAACGCTGGTGAAGGGCGTGGATGTCCAGGGCAAGAAGGTGCGCTTTCTGCGCAAAATTCCTGTCGATCCCCTGACTGGCAATACCGAGTGGGGTCTGCGCTCTATGCAGGATGATCCGGACTCGGGCTCATGGGGTGGGCAATCCGTCTTCGACGTTTACACCAAGTCGCAAGGCACGGGGCTGGACGGAACAAAGTACAAGGACTGGTAATGGCAAGAAAGCGCAGAACGGGGCGTAGCGCGGGTTTCACGTTGCTCGAGATGATGATCGTAATGATCATTATGGGCATCCTGATTTCCATTGCGCTTCCCATTTACAACACTTCGCTGCTGCGGTCGCGCGAGGCTGTGCTACGTCAGGACTTGTTCACGCTTCGCTCGTTGATTTCGCAATACACGCTCGACAAGCAAAAAGCACCGCAGTCGCTGGACGACCTGGTGCAGGGCGGTTATCTCAAAACCATTCCCAAAGATCCGATGACCAATGAAGCGAACTGGGAAGTGGTGCAGGAAGATATTCTCCTCACTGTGGACCAACAAGATCCCGGCATCAACGATGTACATTCAGCGTCGAGCGTGACAGCCACCGATGGCACCCTTTACAACACCTGGTAAAGCACTGACCGATCCTCAGATGCTCTCACGTCAGTTGGTATGTTCCCTCCTTGTATGTTCTTACTAGAGACACCCTTCTTGAGACCCTATCCAAAGTTCGGCACTCGCCAATGTCTGGGCATTTGGCAGCGTTCTTAAGAAGAGGCCAAGGTTCAGCGCCGGGCCTTAAAGGGGGCTTCCGTGATCTCAAGGAGGCTGGTTTTGGTTACGAGCGTACTGGTTGCGATGTGGGGCTGTGTCCAAGTCGCCGCTCAAGATAGAGTCTTCACCGCTTCGGAAGGCGGTGCGCGCGATACTTTGGCGCAACCGTCCTCTTCCGCTGTTCCTGCGACCAATGCGTCGCCCGAATTGGCGGAGCCGCCTTCCGATCAGCAAACGCCCTCGCAGGAGAAGCCCTCAGCGGTCGGGCATAAACTTGGCGCGCTTGATATTTCGATAAATTGGCGAACTCGCGCCGAGGATTGGAACTGGTTTCAAGGCAACTCTGGGAACAGCGACTATCCCTTCTGGCACTCGCTGTTGCGCGTAGGGATTGGGCAGAACCGGGAACACTTCGACCGGTTCGTTGAAGGAGAGCAGGTGTCCATTCTCGGGCTGCCGAACGATGCCGTGGTCGCGCCTCCCCAGAGAGTCCGAGTCAAAATCAACAACAACACCAAGGTCAAAGGCAGCGGACAGGAGTGTCCGCTCCACACGAGATGTGGAGCTTAAAGCAAACAGCAGGTTCCCTTCGGCACGCTTTGCTTGCTCAGGGCAGGCTCTCCACTTCGCCGCTCCTCCTTCGGAAGGAGTAGCTCCGGTCGGAATGACAAGGGATGGTGAATGGGGAGGGAGGGTCGAGCTGCGCTCGATGGACAGCCGGGGGCGGCCGTCCCTACATGAGTCAAAAGCAAAATCAAGAACAAAGTCAAAGGCAAGCGGACAGGAGTGTCCGCTCCACACGGGATGTGGCGCTTCTTTCGGCTCACTTCGCTTTGGCGCGAGCTGCGTTCACTTTGGCCAGCAGATCTTGCGACATGTTCTGCACCGGGCCTGGGATCTTGACGGCTTCGGCGAGTACGTCGCGGGCTTCGTTGACACGGTTGAGCTTGGCGTAGGCAAAACCCAGACGATACAAGACGATGGAATACTGCTGATCATCCTGTCCCTTAAGCAGCGCGGCGCCGGCTCGGAATTCGGAAATCGAGGCCGGCGTCTTATCCTGCTTGATGTAAGCGTATCCCAAGATGGAATGGGCCATGCCCGCCGAAAGCTTGCGGGGCTTATCGGCGTCGGGGTCGTCGTCCTTGGCAACGGCGATGGCTTTCTGGGAATAGGTGACAGCCTTGGCCAGGCTGCCCGGCTTGGCATCGTCTACGTAGGTACCAGCCATCAATAGCAATGCAGGCAGTGAGTTAGGGTTAGCAGTTAAAGTTTTCTCTCCGTAGGCGATCAGCCGGGGTTGATCGTTCAACTGACCTGGGCCCAAGGTATACATGGCATAACTGGAAACCTGATCCTGAAACTTCGAATCGGGAAATGCCGCCGAGTATTTCTCGATGTACGCCATGCGATTTTTCGCGTTGGTCTCGCTGGCGATGACGTTGAAGCCGGCCGAGTCTAGGAAGTCGCAGCTATTCTTGACTGCGCTCTTGTCGTCTGCGAGCTGCCGGCTGAACTCTTCGTCGGTCATACCATCGGGCTTAGGTTGCTTCGCGATGGAGCTGCAAACTTCGCCTCCCCTTGCGGCGTAGTCCATGAGTTTCTGATTGTTCTTGGCCTGTTGTGCGATGCTGGCCTGCGAGACGAGGATATCGAGGTTACGAGGCGCACCTACCAGAGCTTTGTCTCCGTAGTCGAGGGCTTTATCCAAATCGCCGGTGGTCTGGTAGGCCTGGGAAATCTGCCAATTTCCATAAGCCACCGCCGCGGAGTTGGCCGAATATTTCTGCACGAAGTCCTGGTACAGGGCGAGCTTTTTCGAGGCGTCCTGCTCGTTGGAGATGGATTGCAAATCGTGATCTTCGGGAGTGCCGGCGGGAATGGTGATTTTGTCGGTCTGCGCGCCGGCCTGCGACGCGAGCAGCATGAGGAAGAAAAGAACGCCCAGAGAACTTCGGCTGCGTTTCATAGGAGACCTCCGCTTGCGATCCAGAGCGAAATCTCGATTTTCAATAGCAGGCGAATGCTAGCGCTGAATGGGCTTGTACGCAAGAGCCACTGGTGGCGGAAGGGGCTTCAAAAGCAAAGGCAAGAGCAAAGTCAAAGGCAGCGAGCGGGGGCGCCCGCTCCACCACGAGGTGTGGCGTCCAAAGTCAACAGTAGGTTTCCGAAGCGCCGGCCGGAATGACAGAGTGTTGTCAACATCGTTTTGAATTGACATTGTCGTCATCAAGTCATTGCTGTATTCCGGTGGCTCCGGGGCGTGTCTTAGGCTGGGTTTATCGGAACAATCGATAGCGAAACAGCGAAGGAGAACTTTATGAATTGGGAACAGGTGAAGGGTCAGTGGAAACAGCTGAAGGGCAAGCTCAAGATGAAGTGGGGCAAATTGACCGACGACGATCTGGATTTCATCGCGGGACAGAAAGATGTATTGGTGGGGAAGATTCAGGAACGCTACGGATTGGAGAAGGAAGAAGCGTTGCGGCAGGTGGAGGAGTGGAATGCGTCGCTGGGGCAGGAAGGGGCTGGGGAGACGGCGGCGGAGAGGGAGAGCAGGATGCGGCGGGCGAGTTGAGACTCTACAGGTATGTTGCTATCGAGGGGTTGTGCTAGGCGGCGCGGCTGGAAGCCGCGCCCTTTCAAATCCTCGCCTGTAGACACTTATCCTGTGAGTTCTTTTTCTGCGCCGCGAAAGAGGGCGCGGACAGCGCGGATTACTGCACGCGCCAGCAGGATGACGATTGCGACCAGGCACAGCGCGATGGCACCGGCGGTGTAGGGGTGGCGGGTGGCGAGCCAGGTTAGGGAGATGGCGAGGGCGTCTTCGGCGAGACTGAGGGAGATGTTCGAGAAGGGCTCGGGGGATGGGGTGACGGCGGCGCGGACTGCGGTTTTGCCGGAGTGGGCGGCAAGGGCGATGGCGGCTCCGAGAAGAGTGGCGAGGAGTTGCTCGCCGGGAGTGAGTTGTGCGGTGGCGCGGTAGGCGAGCAGGGCGGCGACCGGAACGCGGACGAAGGTGTGCAGCGCGGACCAGACGAGATCGAAGGCGGGGATTTTGTCGGCGAAGAATTCGATGGCGAAGAGTGCGGTGCTGGCGGCGATTACGGGCCAGGCTTCGAGGAGTTGCAGAGCTGGCGGGAGCGGGAGATGTCCGAAGCGGGCGAGCAGGCCGAGGGCGGAGATGGTGGCGTAGACGTTGATGCCGGCGGCGAAGGCGACGGCGGCAAGGAGGGCGAAGAGTTCGGGAAGCGGGATTTGGAGCCAATTGGGCAGGGTAGGACCTCAGGAGCTAAAGCTTGTTCATGATAGGCCAGAAATCGCAGCGCCGGAAAGCAGGTTCCTCCACTTCGCTTCCCCTTCCTTCGGAAGGTGAAGCTTCGGTCGGAATGACAGAGCTTCTTAGCTTTTAAAAGTTTTGCCGGAACGCAAAAAGGGTCGCTTTTAGCGACCCTAGAAAATCCTGCGACTTAAATCTGCGATTACAGAGTGGATTCGATTTCGAAGCCCCAGGCTTCCAGGAGAGGCTCGGGGATGTACTTTGAGTTTTTGTTGCGGCGGGCCCACTCGCGCAGGCGGGTGGAGCGCAGATATTGGTCTGGGGTGAGCTTGTACTCGCGCACGACCTGCTCAAACTCCGTGATCGTAGGGACAATCGGGCCGATGGGCTCGGGCTTGCCCCAGTTTGGATTTCCGCGACGCTTTGCCATGAAACTTGCCTTTCCTACAAAAGGGGAATGAACGCTAATAAATGCCTATGTATTTGATTCTCCGGCTCGTACAGGGATGCATAGAAAAGCCCGGCAAGGCTAAATACAAGGCCCGCGAAAGGTTTCCCAGATCGCAAAACTGAATCGGAGAGTCGATAGCTTAGGGCAATATTTCTTGAAAGTCAACGAAATTAAGTGCTTTTAACTTAAATTGATAGCTTCTAACCTACTGGGAGGATTGCTGTTAAGCGTGTTTAGGCTTTCGTCAAAGCAGGACCAAGGGGGTTTTAGTACTCTCAGCGCATTTGGGGCTAAAACCGGCAGAGAGGGCGACGGATCTCAGTTCAGAGAGCCCGGCTTGCTGATCGGGAAGCCGAGAAAGAAAAAATTCATTCTTAGTTACGCTCGTAACCTAGTGGCACAAGGGTCGCATTGATCAAGCTTTTGGGCGGGCTTAGAGTAAACGAGGTCGTGTTTTTTTGGTAGCGCGTCCGCAGGATAAGGATTCCAGGAAAACAGCTCGTGCCAATCGAAACGCTTGGCTGAAAGATTTAGGTGGTGGCGTGGATCTAAAGGCCCTACTGCTTTGTTCGGACGAAAAAATCGTCCGCGTCCTGCGCAGGACGCTGGGCGATCTGGAAATTCACGTCGAACACTGCATCAGTTCGGAGAGCGCACTCCGGCATTTGACCCGAGAGCGGTTCGAAGCAATCATCGTGGATTGCGCGGGCCCCGGAGCGGCGGCGGTGCTGCGCAGCGCGCGCACGGCCCCGTGCAACAAACGAGCGGTTGCGGTGGCGATTCTGGATCACGGAGTGGGGCTGCGCTCGGCCTTCGAGTTGGGAGCTCATTTCATTCTGTATAAGCCGGTGTCGGTGGAGCGCGCGAAATCAAGTTTCCGCGCTGCCCGGGCGCTGATGAAGAAAGAGCGGCGGCGTAACTCGCGGATCCCAGTACAAATTCCGGTGGAAATGTGGAGCAAGGAATCGGGCGTCCGGTTCAAAGTCAATACGACCGATCTGGGCGAAGGCGGGCTGGCGCTCAGCTTGCCTCGGCGCAGCAAGCCTCATGGACGATGGCAGTTGAAATTTACACTGCCGGGGTCCGCCACAGCCCTCGATATCGAAGCGGAGTTCGCATGGGAGAGCAGTGGGACGCAGGTGGGTTTGCGGTTCGAGAATGTGTCTCCGGAGGTTGCGCGGGAGTTACATGAATGGCTGGGCCGCAACACGCCGGAGCTAGAGAAGGATGATCCGCCGGTGCGCTGCCAGCTCACCGACTTGAGTTTGGGAGGATGCTATCTCCGGATGTCATCGCCCTTCCCGGTCTCGACGCGCGTTACATTGTCGATGAGGGCTGTAGAACTTGAACTGAAGACCGAAGGCGTGGTCCGGGTGATGCACGAGGAACAGGGGATGGGAGTGGAATTCACGCAAGCGACTGCCGAACATCGCGCCATGCTGGAAAAGTTTTTGAGCCTGCTCACGGAAAATCGCGACGTGATGCCGGAGTTGATGGTCGAAGCGGAAGGGCTGGAGACTGATTCTGCACAGAAACAAACTCCGGTTGAATCGAGCGGAGCAGAAGACGCGTTGATCGGCCTTTTTCGAAATCAGTCTGAGTTGCCAGCCGATTCGTTCCTGGCTGAGTTGCGCAAGCAACGAGGAATGGCTGCAACGGCAGGCGTTTCCGCCTGATCCTAATTTTCTTTCCTCAAAGTTTTTTCCTCAGAGTTCTAGCGAGACCCCTCCAGACCAGCGAAAATTACGTCAGCTCATCGATAATTCTTGACAAAGGAAAAATGGGCATGGTAACTTTCCCGGCACTTGGGGTGTTGTATGAAGAAACCAGTGCCTTGCTGCTCGGTACGCTGCAGGTCGCGCCCTCTCTTGGACCTCTCTGCCCAGTGCCAATTTGAGTTTGCTCCGTGAAAGAGAGGGAGCATTTATGGGGCAGATGGACCGCGGGAAGACCCGACCTTTCGGGGGAGGGGCCGAGTACTCCCACGTTGCGCTGCCCCATTTTATTGAGCTCGCGCAAGTAAGGTCTTGCCAAACGCTTTAAGTAATATTCTTCCGACGGAATCTATTGCTGTGGCGGCAAAGGTGTGCCTTCCGCCGGTCCGCCCGCGACCAGGTCGGTTTTGACGGTGGATTTCTGCTTGGGAAAAAGCTGGATTTCCGTCTCAAATGTCTGGTAGCCCGGCAGGCTAATTTTGATAGCGTGTTTTCCGGGGGCCACTAGCAGGGCCCGGCCGATTCCGCCGAATTCAGCGACGTGACCCACGTAGACCCCATCCACGAATACCGCGGCTCGATTTGGATTTACGTCCAGTTTGATCTCGGCCGTTACTTTGGGCATTACGATTCTGGTGTCTTTTTCCATCTTCACGGCAATGGCTTGCTTCGCGCCCGCACGCACAGATATTTTCTGCACGAAATCCAGATATCCGCCCTGGCGCACAGTGATTTCGTGCTCGCCGGGTAGCAGGAGGAGCTTCTTCGAACCTTTCAATTCGTTCAGGTAGCCGACATATTGGCCGTCGACCCAGACGCCGGAAGTGTTTTCCACCTTGGATGCGCCTTCGAGTTCCACTTCCCCGAGCACCTTATTGTCTGCGTGCAAAGCGGGAATGAAAAAGGAAGCGCCTGCGAGAATCAGCAGACATGAAATGCCGAAATGCTTCGACAAGAAAGTCATAAAGCCTCCGCGGTACCTTTGAGATGACAGATGCAGGGAAAAGGTAGCTGACAGCGTGAGTTCGAGTTGCGCGCAATAAAAAGAGCGTGAACCACGAAGGATACAAAGTATCACGAAGGGTTCTCATGCGCAGACGGTATTATTGGCTTCTTCAAAACCTGGCGACAGTTAACTAGCGGTCAACTAGAGGAGCCTCGTGATTCTAGTAGTGATGGGCGTGACGGGGGCGGGAAAGACGACTGTGGGGCGTCTGCTGGCTCAAGAGTTGGGATGGGAGTTTGAAGAGGGGGATGATTTTCATTCCGCGGCGAATATCGAGAAGATGCGGCGGGGTATTCCGCTGAGCGAGGAGGATCGCCAGCCGTGGTTGGAGCGGTTGCGAGCGGAAATCGCGAAGCACGATGCGGAGGGGCGGAACCTGGTGCTGGCGTGTTCGGCGCTTCGAAGAAGTTACCGAACGATCCTGACCGTGGGTACGGGAGTGAAGTTCGTGTATTTGAAGGGAGATGCGAAGCGGATCGCGGAGCGGCTAAAGATGCGGCGGGGGCATTTCGCCGATGAAAAGATTCTCTCCGCCCAGTTTGCCGATCTGGAAGGGCCGAATAACGCTGTGGTGGCCGAAATTGCCGCGACGCCGCAGGAAATTGTGAATCGGATTCGAAAGCAGCTCGGCGTTTAACGCAGCAATTTCACGGACTAATTTAGCGGACCATTTTAACGGACCATGGAGATTTCTTGAAGCTGGTGTCTGATCGAAGTCTGGAGTCCGGCGTGGTTTCCCGCGTGATGTGGCGGCTGATGCCTTTTCTTTTTCTCCTCTACATTGTTGCTTACATTGACCGCATCAACGTGAGCTTTGCCATACTGCAGATGCGCGGGCCGCTGCAGTTGAGCGATCGAGTTTACGGGCGAGCGGCTGGATTGTTCTTCGCCGGTTATCTGCTCTTTCAGGTGCCGAGCAATCTGGTGCTTGAGAGAGTGGGCGTCCGGCGTTGGATTTCAGGGTTGATGGTGTGCTGGGGGCTGGTGTCGTGTTGCATGATTTTTATTCGCGGCCCCATGAGTTTTTATGCTCTGCGTTTTCTTCTGGGGGCGGCCGAGGCGGGATTCTTTCCGGGGATGATCCTTTACATGAGGCATTGGTTTCCTGCCAGCGCCCGGGCGCGGGCGGTAGTGTGGTTCATGACGGCGAATCCGCTGGCTGGAGTGGTGGGAAGTCCGCTGTCTGGGGCGCTGTTGGGAATGCATCGAGGCGGGCTGGCGGGCTGGCAATGGTTGTTCATTTTTGAGGGCATTCCGGCGATTGTGCTTGGGACAGCGGTGTACTGGGTGTTGATGGATGGGCCGAATGATGCGAAATGGTTGTCACCCGAGCAACGCGAATGGCTGGTCACAGAGTTGGAGCGGGAGCGGCAGGCAAATTCAGCCACGGAAACCAGTGCTTGGCACGCCCTGCGGAGCGCGAGAATTTGGCTGTTGGCGATGGTTTATTTTGGCGTGCCGGCTGCAATTTATGGCATAACGCTATGGCTGCCGAGCGCGATTCGGAGCCTGGCTGGGCTAGGATATTTCTCCACTGGGATGGTGGCTGCGGTTCCTTATTTGCTGACGGCGATGGCGATGGTGCTGGTTGGCAGACATTCCGATCGCACGGGCGAGCGGCGGTGGCATACGGCGGTGCCGGGGCTGGCCGGGGCCGCGGCGCTGATAGTGGCGGGCTATAGCTGGACGCCGGTGCTAGTGATTGCTGGAATGAGCTTGGGAATGTTGGGGGCGCAGTCGATGTCTGGTCCGTTCTGGGCGATGGCAACGTCGCGGTTGAGCGGGGCGGCGGCCGCGACGAGCATTGCCGTGATCAATTCCGTGGCGAACCTGGGTGGCTACTTTGGACCCTACATTATTGGGTTGGCGCGGGCTGACAGCGGGAACTTCCGCGGAGGTTTGCTGGCGGTTGGGGTGACGTTGGCGATTTGTTCAGGGATGGCGTTGCTGGTGGGGGAGAAGCAGAAACAAATATGAGTGCCCCTCGGCTCTTATGCCTGCGGGTGTTCTGGGTAGTGTGGGCAATTGAGGGTGAAGAAGGAAAACCATGAACCACAAAGGACACGAAGTATCACGAAGGCTGTTTCGTGAGAGTTTTCCAGAAAACTGGACGGGATTGTTTACAATGGTAGATTCGTCCACCGCGATCAGGGAATCCCTGTAATCTGGACGAAGAACGCTTTGGAACAGCCAAACCACTTGGAACCGTCAAACCACAAACCTGACTCGTCGAGCGCGCCATCCCCCAACGTCTATTGGCGGGTGGAGGGCAGCCTGCTGGACCTGACGGTGGTAGAGCCAGTCGCGTTTTTTACCTGGAATGCGCAGACTTTCACCCAGCGGATGGGGCGGCGCGGACTGATTTTTCTGATGGCGGCGCTGCGTCCGTTTTTGTATTCCACGAATCGCAAGTTTGCGACCCGCGTGGTGCACACTGCTTTGCGCGGGATAACGCGGGACCGGCTGGATTTGCTGGGCGAAGAGTACTTCCAATACAAACTTAAACCGCGGCTGAAGACCCACGGAGTGCAGAGAGTGCAAGAACTGGTGCGGGCCGGCGCGGAGGTGGTGCTGGTAAGCCAGGGGCTGGAGCACGTGATGAAGCCCTTGGCGCTGCATTTAGGTGTAAAACACCTAGTGGCGAACCGGCTGGAATTCCGCGACGGGGTGGCCACGGGACGATTGCTGGAGCCGGTGATCCGACCGCGGGGTGCTTTTGCGCGAATCCAGGAGCGAAGTCCGGATGGACGGCGGGCGCCGAAAACTCTGGCGCGGCAGTTGGATATTTCTCTCGAGGATTTGAAGTCAGCGGTGATTCCTTCGAAGCGCGAGTCGGTGGTGCTGGAGCATCCCATTGTGCATTTCGAGGAACACCCACAAGCGGCGGCGTTTTCGGTGCGACGGGCGCTTGCGGGCCGGCACGTGATGCTGATCGGGGTTACGGGATTTATTGGCAAAGTGTGGCTGGCGAATACGCTGATGGATTTGCCGAAGATCGGAAAGATTTATCTGCTGATCCGGCGGCAGAAATCGAACTCGGCCCAGCGCAGGCTGGAGAAGATGGTGGAAGAATCTCCGGTCTTCGATCCGCTGTTCGAGAAATACGGGTTGGAATTCGGCGCTTATCTGCGCGACAAGGTTGAGGTGGTGGAGGGCGACGTCACGCAGGCCGGGCTGGGATTGGACGCGGAGGTAGCGGGACGGCTGCAGCGAAATCTTGACCTGATCGTAAATAGCTCGGGATTGACCGACTTCAATCCGGATCTACGGGATGCTCTGAGCACCAATACGTACGCGGCGTTGAATATTCTGGAGTTTGTGCGGGGAACGGAGCACGCCGGACTGCTGCATCTTTCAACGTGTTATGTGGCTGGCGAGCGGGACGGGCGGGTTACGGAGAAGCTAATTCCGAATTACACGCCGCATCGCGTACCGACCTTTGATGCGGAACAGGAATTGGCGGCGTTGCGTGAACTGATTGCGAAGGCTGAGGCGCAGGCTGAAGGCGCGGAAGTGACTGCGGATTTAAGGTCGCAATCGCTCTCGAAGGAACACGCGGCGAAGGGACTGCAAGGCGCGGCGCTGGAAAATCAGATTCGCAAGAACCGAATCCGTTGGTTGAAAACTTTCCTGACTGAGGCGGGGACGCGTCGAGCCAAGGAGTTAGGCTGGCCGAACACTTATACACTGACCAAGAGCCTGGCGGAGTCGCTGATCGTGAGGCACGGCCAGGGGTTGCCGATTGCGGTGGTGCGTCCGGCGATTGTGGAAACATCGGTGAAGAAGCCGTTCCTCGGCTGGAATGAAGGGATCAACACTTCCGCGTCGCTTTCCTATTTGTTAGGAACTTATTTCCGGCAGTTGCCTTCGAATGAAAGCAAGCGGCTGGATATTATCCCGGTCGACGAAGTCTGCGCCGGAATGACTTTGATCGCGGCAGCGATTGTGGCGCGGCGGCACGACCAGTTGTATCAATTGGCGACTTCGGTGACGAATCCGTGCGATATGGGGCGGTCGATTGAGCTGACGTCGCTGGGACATCGCAAGCATTACCGGTCGCAGGAGGGATTGGAATCATGGCTGCGGCTGCGTTTCGATGCGATTCCGGTCTCGAAGACGCGATACCAGCGCATGTCGGCTCCAGCGCAGAGAGCGATTGTGAAGTCGATTCAGCGGATCATGTCGCCGCTGCCGTTGAAAAAGACGCCGCTGGTAAAGGCGGAAAGAAACCTCGAGCGGGTGGAAAAGTTGATCGAACTGTTCGAGCCCTTCATTCTTTTCAACGACCACGATTTCACGGCAGATAATATCGAAAAACTTTCGCACGCGCTGGTCGATGATGAGCGCGAGGAGTTTGGATACAAAGCACGGTTACTCGACTGGTGGGATTATTGGATTAATGTACATATTCCGGCGCTGCGGCGGTGGACGTATCCGCTGATCGAGGGCAGGCCGCTGGAGGCGCGTCCGGCACGGAGGTTGATGAATGGGGAGACGGTGAGGACGGGGACCAATGGTGGGGCATGGTGAGGATCGCTACCTCAGGGGCTATAAAGCCCACCATCAGGCACGCTTGAATCGCAGCGCTGAAGCGCTGCGCCACCCAAAATCGATGGAGCGCCTGGGCTGATGCTGGTACAGACGCAGGTACAGATGCAGGTACAGACGCGGGGATCTTTCGGCTTCGCATGACGAATCGCTTCGCTCTTCGGCATGCTTCGCTCAAGATGACAGGGAACGGAATTATTGAATGGCGATACTTCTGACAGGATCGACGGGATACATTGGGGCGCATGTGGCGGCGAATTTGCTGCGGGACCATGGCGCCGCGCTAAACGTTCTGGTGCGGGCTCGCGATGTGAGCGAGGCGGAGGGCCGGCTGTGGCAGGCGTTGCAGTTACATTTCGATTTTCCTGAGTTTCACGAGTACTTGCAGACACGGATTAGGGTGTTTCGCGGGGACCTGACCGATCCGGGATTCGGATTGAATCGCGATGAATACGATCGACTGGTCCATACCACGGATTCGGTAATTCACTGTGCGGCGTCGCTGAATCGCAAGTCGGAAAAGAGCTGTTTGAATGTGAACCTGCGCGGCACGCTGGAGGTGCTGACGCTGGCGCGCCATGCCGAGCATTATCACGGACTGCGGCGCTTCAGTCAGGTAAGCACGGTGGCGGTGGCGGGAAAGCGGCAGAATGAAGTGGTCAGTGAAGATCGGGCGATCGATTGGGAACGGTCGGATTACGATCCGTACGCGCGCACGAAAAAATTTTGCGAACACATGATGCGCGTGCTTCTGCCGGAAACGCCGAAGACGATTTTTCGTCCCAGTATTGTGCTGGGTGACAGCCGTTATGCCGAGACCACACAGTTCGACATGGTGAAAGCATTTGTGTTGTTAGCGGGACTGCCCGTGCTGCCGTTTCGTCCCAACGACAAGATCGACATTGTGAACGTCGACTTTGTCGCGGACGCGATTGCGACACTGCATCAGAAGGAGCGTCCCGAGCACGACACGTATCATCTTTCGTCGGGGATTGGGTCGCAAACTTTTCGCGAGATCACGCGCGCCCTGGCAGCGGCGCAAAACAAGCGCGCTCCGGTATTTATGCCTTTCGCAGGAAAGCCGTTTGCTGGCTCGGTGAACTTTCTGGCGAATCGGCAGGGAGCGGTTGGCAAAGGCGCGTCACTGATGAAAGTGTTCATGCCGTATCTGGTGTGGAACACGGTGTTCGACAACCGGCGCGTGACCAGAGAATTGGGCAAGAAGCCGGTTCCGTTTTCCGAATATTGCTACCCTCTGCTGAAATTCAGCAGCGAAAATGATTTCACCTACCGGTACCGGCCGTGGCCGGCTACGGCAGGAGGTACAGCCGCATGATGGATCTCATCCTGGAAGCCTGGGTAAGCAGCTCGATCGAGCGCGCGAAAGCGGGATGGATGCTGGGCGCCGGCAAGCGCTGGAAGCCGGGTGAGAAGCTGAAGCTTTTGTTTGCCGGCTACAATGGCACGCGAAATATGGGTTCGGATGTACGCGTAGAGGAAATGCTTCGGCAGATTCGGCACATTCTGGGCGCGGAGCGTGTGCAGTTCAGCGTGATGAGTCAGAATTTTGATTTCTCGCGCGAATACTTTGAAGGCACGCGGCAGGTTCATCTGCCGGATATTTTTCCGCCGTTTTTGACGAAGGAAGTCCCGCAGCACGATGGGGTGGTGGCGTGTGAAGGCTCGATGTTCAAGAGTAAGTTTGCCAATGCGCTGACCACCATGATGATCGGCTCGCTGGGAATTGCGGCCGCGCAAAACAAATTGTCGGTGGGATATGGAGCGGAAGCGGGACATATGGATCCGCTGGTCGCGAAGATGTGCGGACGGTATTGCAGGAATTCATTTGTAATCACGCGGAATGAAGAATCGCGAACGGTATTGCGGGAGTTGGGCGTGCCCACGGAGTTGGGGACGGATACGGCATGGACGTTTGAACCTCGGCCTCCAGAGTATGGGCAGAGCGTGTTGCGGAAATTGGGCTGGAATGGAAAGACGCCGGTGCTGGTGGTGTGTCCCATCAATCCTTTTGAGTGGCCGGTGAAGGCGTCGGTGGCGAAGTATGCGGCTCGTGCCGTCATGGGCGCATATAAGAATAGCCATTACCGCACCGTATATTTTCATAACTCGGGTCCCGCAGCGGAACAGGCGTACAAGAAATATTGGACTGCGATTGCGAATGCGGTGGATGCGTTCCGCAAGAAGAAAAACATTTTTGTAATCCTTGCGGCCACCGAGCGGCTGGATGCACGTCCGGCGAACCGGATTTCGGAAAAGCTGGGCGGCGTGCCGGTGCTCACGTCTGACGAATACAACATGTACGAATTGGTCAGTGTCTTGCGCGCATGCCACATGATGGCGTCGTCGCGTTATCACGGGATCGTTACGTCTATGCCAGGTCTGGTGCCGTCTGCGGGAATTACGATGGATGAGCGCATCCGAAATTTGATGCGGGAGCGCGGACATCAGGATCTCTTGATGACGGTCGACGATCCTGAGCTTGAAGGAAAGTTGTTGGCCGCTCTCGAAAAATTAAGTTATGAGGGCGAGGCGATTGCGAACGGGATTGCAAAGACCGTGGTGAGAAATTTGAAAGTGATGGCCCGCATGGGAGTCTATTTCGAAGAAGAAGTACAGAAACGATATCCCGAGTTTGAAGCGCGGCGGGGGGAATGGAGTTGGGAGGATTATTTGCCGCCGATGAGTAAAGGGCTGCGGGAGTTGGCGGCGGCTTACAACTAGGTTTGGCAGTCGGGACATCAGGAAAGATTTTGACCGCAAATGGACGAGACGAAGACGCAAAGTTCGCAAAACAAATCGCAGATCGTTTTATCGTCTACACAGTGAACGCGCAAATCCCATTTATCGCGGAAATATTTTCTCAACTGCAGGCAGCGGCGGACAGGCGAATTCTCGCCGAAATCCGCGACGGGCAAGTCACGGGCGTGACGGGCAACGAACTGCTGGAAACGGTCCGCAAGGCGCGAACGTTTATCGCTTCGAAGAAGTTGCAGAAGGGCGATCGCTGCGGGTTGCTGGCGACGAATAGCATTCGCTGGGTAGCGATGGATTTGGCGCTCATGGCGGAAGGGCTGATCGTTGTGCCGCTTTATTCGCGGCAGGCTCCGACGGAACTAGTGGCGATGATGAAGGATTGCACACCGTCGATGGTGTGCTGTGGCGACGCTGCGCTACGAGACGGAATCGTTCAAGCATGGGCGGAGGCTCCGCCGCAGTTTTTATTCGATGAGATTTTTGCCGGCGTGGAAGGCGTGCAGCTGGACCGGCCGCAGGTGGGAAATGACAGCCCGGTGACAATCATCTATACGTCTGGCACGTCAGGCGAGGCCAAGGGTGTGGTGCTGACGGCAGCGAATGTGGGCTTTATGCTGGAGTGCACCGCTGAGCGGCTTGAACAGTTGATGTCCGGTTCGACCGTGCAGGATCGTATTTTTCATTATTTGCCATTTACGTTTGCGGCATCGTGGATTGCGCTGCTGACATTTCTGAAGCGGAAGAGCCTGGTCACGATCAACATGGATCTGACGAAGATCGCCGCCGATATGAGAGTGGTGGCTCCGGATTATTTTCTTAACGTCCCACAATTGCTGGAGCGCATGCGGCGTGCCGTGGACGAGCAGCTTTGGCAAACGGGCGGCGTGGCGCAGGCAATCTACTCGCGGGCAAAGGGGGCATGGGCGAGGCGGCAGGAAAAGCAATCGAAGGCCGGGGACGCGATGTGGCTCAGGATGGCGAATTTACTGGTGTTCCCAGCGATTCGCAAGAAAATGCTTGGAAGAAATCTGAAGGCGTTGATTTGCGGGTCGGCGCCGCTGAGTGCTGAGACGCAACTTTATTTCCTGATGCTCGGGATTCGCGTGCTGCAGGTTTATGGACTGACGGAGACGACGGCGATCTGCACGATGGATGATCCGGAGCGGGTCGAAGTAGGACGCGTGGGGCCGGCGATTCCGGGTCTCGAAATGAGGCTTGGAGAAAATGACGAGATCGTGGTGCGTGGGCCCAATGTTTTTTCGGGATACTGGAACCGGCCGGAGCAGACCGCAGAAGCACTGCGCGGGGGATGGTTTCACACCGGCGATCAGGGCGAGGTAGATGCAGCGGGGAACTGGCGGATTGCGGGACGAATCAAGAATCTGATTATTCTGGGTTCGGGGCACAAGATTTCTCCGGAGCCGATTGAAATTGCGATTGCGAAGAACCTACCAGAGGCGCAGCAGGTGGTGGTAGTGGGGAACGGACGCGGATATTTGTCGGCAATCGTCTCGGGGAGCGTGGCTCCGGAGAAGGTGCAGTCTGCGCTGGACCTAGTCAATCCTGAGCTACCGCATTACAAACAGGTGAGGGCATTTGTTGTGCGGGAGGAAGCGTTCTCGATCGATAGCGGAATGCTTACGGTGAACGGAAAACTGAAGCGAGACGTCATCGCAGCGCGGATGAAGGACGAGATCGAGGAGATGTACAGCGTGAGGCAGGCGGTTTAGAAACCTTTTGACCACGAAGGACACGAAGGTGCACGAAGGAAAGGCCACATCGATGGGTTGCGCAGTGAGCGCCGACGCTTTGTCCTGGACTCTTAACGACGGCGTGATCGAACTGGCTTTGCATCGGGCGCCTTGCAACGAGTTGGGATCGGGTTCGCTTGAGGAACTGGAACAATTTGCGACTGCTTTGCAGCGGATGCAGTCTGACGTGCATGCGCTCATTATTTATAGCGAGCTGAAGCCGGGATTTTGCGCTGGCGCGGATTTGCGCGAGCTGTATCAGCGGTCGCAGGCGATGGAGAAAGCGGCGGCGGCAAAGGGAGTGCGCGATTTTCTGGAGCGCATACATCGAGTATTGAATTTGATTGATGCTGCACCTTTGACCACGATTGCCGCGGTGCATGGGGTGACGTTTGGTGGAGGCTTCGAACTGGCGCTGGCTTGTGACTTGATCATTGCCGATAAGATGGCGAGGTTTTGTTTTCCTGAGCTGAGGCTGGGGCTGATTCCGGGGTTCGGCGGAATCCCGCGGCTGAAGAGGGACTTGGGCAATGCCGTGGTCCGGGATCTGTTGCTGACCGGGCGCAGCATCAACGCTACCAAAGCTCAACAGATCGGATTAGTGAGCCAAGTCGTGAGCGAGGGCGAGGCGTTGCGGGCGGCGAGGGCGACGGCGGCGCAGTTGCGGAAATTCGATCGCGCGACCGCAGCGGCGGCCAAGAAGTTTATCAAGCCGATTCCGCATGAGGAGTTGCGGCAGGAGATCGATCTGTTCTGCGAGCTGTTTGCGCGTCCGGCGGTGGAGGCGGGGTTGCGGAAGTTTGTGGAGAGCAGTGATGCGCAACCTTATTTGCCGTAGCGGAAGGGCCAAGCAGCGAGGCCCGAGGAGATGGAGATCCTTCGCTTAGGATGACAAGGCTTTCGCTTTGTTCAGGATGACAAATGAAAACTGCTGAGCAGACGCTCGATGAAATACTGGCGCTCGCTGCGGCGCACTTCAACGTGCCGCGGAAAAAATTGCGTCCGGATGACGACTTTTTCAAGACGTTGGGGATTGACAGCTTGCAGACTCTCGATCTGCTCACGAAGTTGGAGAACCACTTTCATGTGG
>Ga0209422_1000069_pt1 | contig 22503 bp, 19 predicted proteins | sample BlaSpr_A8_OM2_M3_FD_187983 | JGI IMG/M metagenome (GOLD analysis project Ga0209422, IMG submission 187983) | Forest soil microbial communities from Thunder Bay, Ontario, Canada - Black Spruce, Ontario site 2_A8_OM2_M3 (SPAdes) (version 2) | ecosystem: Environmental > Terrestrial > Soil > Boreal... | reverse complement strand
ACCCGGCGATTTGAGATTGCGAAGCCCGGCCAGTCCCGCGGCGTTGTAACGATGCACCCAGTCCCGCAAGGTCTGACGGTCCATGCCGCAGGTTTCGGCTGCCGTTTTGCGGTCCACGCCATCGAGCACCAGCGCAAGCGCAAGTATCCGACGCGCCGCGGCACCATCCTTCTCTCCGCTCGCCGCCTTGCGAAGCTCCGAAGCCGTCAGATCAAGTCGGGTGATCGATACCGCCGCTCCCATCGATGCCGCTCCTCTCAAAGGCCAGCATCGAGTCAGAGTTTCACTGATTTGGGAATCCCTAATGAGTCACAGTTTCGGGCCGTTGGTATCATTGGCTGGCAGCGAACAATTCCCATCGGCCGGGAAGGCCCTTGAGTTCATACGATCCGCGATCGGAAAATTTCAAACCGGCGCCGGCGACGAGATCGGTGACGACCCGCGATACCAGAACCTCGTTCGAGCCGGATTGCGCCATCACCCGCGCGGCCGCATGGACGGCGATGCCGCCGATGTCCCGCCCCCTGAGTTCGATCTCGCCGGTATGAAGGCCGGCGCGCAGCGGCAGGCCGATCTGCTGGGCCGCCGTACTGAACGCCAATGCGCAGCGGATCGCGCGGCCGGGTCCATCGAAAGTTGCCAGAACGCCGTCGCCGGTGTTCTTCACCAGCGAGCCACGGTGCTTGTCGATGATCTGCCGCGCCAGATGATCGTGGTTGTCCAGCAGGCCGCGCCAACGCTGGTCGCCCATTTCGGCGGCCCGGCGCGTGGAGTCGACGATATCCGTGAACATCACGGTGGCGAGGATACGCTCCAGTTCAGCCGGGCCGTTATCGCGATGCCCGGTGATGAATTCCTCGACATCGCCGGGCATTGTGTCGATATCCCCGGTCCAGAACGCGTGGTCGCCGTCGGGATATTCGATATATCTGGCGCCGGGGATTTGCGCGGCCATCTTGCTGCCGAGCGCCACCGGAACGATTGCATCGGTTCGCCGGTGCACCACCAGCGTCGGGATTTGCAATGTCGGCAGGATCGCGGAGACGTCGATTTGACCGTTCAGCAACAGCACGGTCTTCAGCGAACCGGGACTGCTCGCCAGCCGCTCGAACTTGGCCAACAACGCCACCGCCGCCTTGTCCTGCGCCTGGCTCGCCGCGACCAGTTTCATCATGTCGCCGTTGCCCCAGCCCTTCACACGCTGCGCGATGCGGGCTTCGATCATCTCCTGCGTCCAGTCCGGTGGCCGCATGTCGGCGGCCCGCGCAAAGCCGCCATAGAGCACCAGATGCGAGACCCGTTCCGGATAGGTTGCCGCGAACAGGATGCTCATCGGGCATCCCTCGGAGAACCCGAACAGAACCGCACGCCGCGAGCCGATCTCGTCCATGATGGCGCGGACATCGTCCATCCGCTCCTCATAGGTCGGGTAGCCCGAGATCCGGTCCGACAATCCCTGCCCTCTTTTGTCGAAGCTCACGATCCGGGCGAATTTTGCGAAGCGGCGCAGAAAGGCCGTGAAGCCGGGGCATTCGTGCGCGAACTCGATATGCGAACACAGGCCCGGGACCGCGATGATATCGACCGGTCCCTCCCCCATCGCCTGGTAGGCGATATTGATGTCGCCGTTGCGCGCGTAACGCGTCTCGGGCAATGCAAAATCGGTCATGGGGTCATCCGCTTCCGGCTCGATTATTGTCTTTATGACCGATCCGATCAACCGCCGGATTCAGGAACTCGCGGGCTGCAGCGTTCATGGCTTGATGCCCTTAGCGAATGCCCTCCTCGGCGATCGTTTCCTCGGCCACCTGCGCCACCTGCCGGGCTTCCTCCGTCAGCACCGTTGCTTTCCAGCCGCCCTGGGCGAACCAGCCGGCTGCGACAAATGCGACGATGATGGTGGTGATCGGAAACGACCAGAACAGGCCGGAGGCCTGCAGGCTCGTATGTTTGGAGAGAATGTAGGCCAGCGGAAACTGCAGCATGAACTGGGAGACCAGCGCGATCACCATGGCTGCCAGCATGTTGCCGGAGGCACGGAAGGCGGATACGACACAAAGCTGCACGCCGATGCCGCCCCACGCCAGGCACATGATGCGGATGAACTGCGCACCCTCGGCGATGACATCGGGCGCGCGCGGCACGAAGAACGCCACCAGCGCCGGCGCAAAGAGGTAGGCCATCACGCCGACGGTCGAGAGAATCGCAAAGCTGGCGCTGGCGCCCAGAACGGTGATGCGCATCGCGCGCTGCGGATTGCGCGCGCCCATGTTCTGGCTCACCAGGGTTGAAACCGCCTGCGACATGCCCATCGCGGGGATGGTGACGAATTGCAGGATGTTCGACCCGACGCCGTAGCCGGCCAGCGTCACCGTGCCGAAACTTGCCACCAAAAACGACAGCAGCATCGGTCCAAGGCCCCGCGTCGCAAGCTCGATCGATCCGGGCAGGCCCAGGAAGAACGCACGCTTGATGTAGGCCGGGTCGGGACGAAAGTCGCGCCACGAAAGCTGGATGCCATGACGGCCGCGCAGGAAGATCGCAATCCCGAGCAGGGCCGCGAGCCCCTGGGTCGTCAGCGTCGCCAGCGCCGCGCCCATCACACCCTGCGGCGGCAACGGGCCGAAGCCAAAGATGAACAGGGGATCGAGCAGGAAATTCAGCACCACGGTTCCGAACACGATCAAGAGCGGCGTTCGGGTTTCGCCGACGCCGCGCATCAGCGCCTGAAACATGCCGTAGGCGAAGACGAAGATGATGCCGACAAAGGACACCCGCATGAAGCCGAGCGCGCCGGCATAGACATCGGGTTCGACGCCCATCAGTCCGAGCAGCAGCGGCGCCAGTGCAAAGCCCGCCGCGCCCAGAACCACCGATGTGACCGCCACCATCGTCATGGTCTGCGCGGCGACATGATTGACCAGATCCTGCCGCCCCGCGCCCATGTATTGGGCCGACAATGTCGCGCCCGCGATGCCGAGCCCGGCGCCTAGCGCGATCACCAGGAACATCACGGGAAAACTGATCGACACGGCCGCCACCGCCGCCGCGCCCAATCGTCCGACCCAGAACGCATCGGTCAGCTGGTAACCGGTCAGCAGCAGATTGCCCAGAATGATCGGGATCGCGAGGCGGATCAGCGCGGTGCCGATCGGCCCCTCGAGGAACAGCTTTTGGCGGTCGGATGCGATCGGCTTCACGCGTCGATCGCGTCCTTGATCTTCTTGCGCGTCAGTGGCAGGTCACGCAGCCGCTTGCCGGTGGCATTGGCGATCGCATTGGCAATCGACGCGGCGGCGGGGCCTTGCCCGGTTTCGCCGCTGCCGAGGAAGGGTTGCCCCGGACGGTTGATGATGTGCACCATGACGCTGTCGGGCACCGCGTTGAAGCGCAGGATCGGATAGGTCTGCCAGTCGATGCTGGTAATTCGCGTGTCGTCGAAGGTGACGGCCTCGTACAGGGTCCAGCTCGCCGACTGCACGATCGCGCCCTCGATCTGGTTGATCAGCCCGTCCGGATTGACCACCTGGCCGGCATCGACGGCGGCGACCGCGCGCACCAGCCGTGCACGGCCGGTCTCGCGGTTGACCTCGACTTCGCTCGCGATGGCGCAATAGGCCGCGAGATTCTTGTAGCGCGCAAAGGCGAAGCCATAGCCGCGATCCGCTGGCGGCTTTTGTCCCTTCTTCCAGCCGAACTCCTGCGCCGCCCTTTCGATCACGTCGCGGCCGCGCGGATCGTCGAGATGTTTTAATCTGAACTCGACCGGATCGGCGCCGGCCGCAAGCGCGAGTTCGTCGACAAAACTCTCGATCGAGAACACGTTGTGATAGGCGCCGAGCGCGCGCATCGCCGAAATCCGCACCGGCATCGCGGGAATGAAATGGTGCACCACGTGCGCGTTGGGGAATTTGTAGATCGGAATCGCGTTGCGGTCGCCGCCGCCTTCCGGCAAGGGCAGCGGTTTCGGCGCCGGCACCGCGAAGGGTTTGGCCATGTGCTGGGCCGCCAGCATCGATCCGGCGCCGCCGGGTCGCATCGAATGGGTGTTGCTCCAGACTTCGAAATTCCAGTCGGCGATCGCGCCGTTTCCGTCGAGCGACGCCTTCAGCTTCGTCACCATCGCAGGCCCGAACGGCTCCCAGGCGTGTTCCTGCTCGCGCATCCATTGCACGCGCACGGGCACCCCTGGCAGTTCGCGCGCGATCAGCGCGGCATCGGCCGCGGCATCGTCGGCGCCATTATGGCCGTAGCAGCCGGAGCCCTCGACATGGATGCAGCGGACGCTGGCGGGCGGCACGCGCAGCATTTCCGCGATGCCGGCGCGGTCGGGATAGACCCCTTGCGTGTGGGTCCACACCGTCATGGTGCTGTCGGTGAGTTGCGCGATGGCGCAGGATGGGCCGATCGAGCCGTGCGCCTGGTAGGGCCTGACATAGCTGGCCTCGATGGTTTTCTGGCCGCTCGCCGCGGGATCGCTCGCCTGGAAGATCGTCTTGTCCTGCGACGGCAGGCTTAAGAGCACGGAACGCAGGTCGTCCTGCTTCGGCAGGCCCGGCGTCTCCTTCCATTTTGCCGCTGAAGACAGCGCGGTCATCGCCTTGATCGCCGAAAATTCCTTCCTGGCGACGACGGCGAGGAAATTGCCGTCGCGCACCACCTTGACGACGCCGGGCATCTTCTCGACCGCCGCGGTGTCGCACTCCGTCAGTTGCGCACCATAGCTCGGCGGCCGCACCACGCGGGCGTGCATCATGCCGGGCAGCCGCATGTCCTGCACATAGGCCGCGCCTCCCGTGACCTTGGCCGGGATGTCGACGCGCGGGACCGGTTGGCCCATCACCTTATAGGTGGCGGGATCTTTCAACTTCGACGTTGCCTGCGCTTCCACATGCAGCATCTCGTGCGCGACCAGATCGCCATAGCCGAGGCGCTGCCCGTCCGGTGCAATCACCGCCGAATTTTCGGTGTGGAGATTTTCGGCCGGCAGGCCGAGCCGCGCCGCCGCTTCCGCCATCAGCAACGCGCGCACCTGGGCTGCGGCATGCAGGATCGCGGTGCCGCTGTCCTGCATCGAATGGCTGCCGGAGGTGTAGCCCTCATTGGCGGTGCGGCGCGTGTCCGCCGTGATCACCTTGACGGATTCGAAGGGAACATCGAGCTCCTCGGCGGCGATCTGCTGGAAGGCGGTTTTGAAACCCTGGCCGAGTTCGACCTTGCCGGTAAAGGCGGTGATAGTGCCGTCGGCGTCGATGCGAATCCAGGAATCGAGGTACGGCGCGGTGGCGAGGCTGCCCGGCGGTTTCGGCGCAGGTGCCGCCGCGGGCGCCTGATCCTGCGCAAAAGCCTTCGACAGCGAGAAACTGACGATCAGCGCGCCGCTGCCGGCGAGCACTTGGCGGCGGTCGAGAATGAGGGGGCGGTTCATTGCGCGCTCCTCCGGCCGGTCGAGGCGTCGGCGGTCTGCATCAGATGCGCGGCGCGGTGCACCGCGCGCAGGATCCGCATGTGGGTGCCGCAACGACACAAATGCGGCTCGAGCTCGGCGCGAATATCGTCATCGCTGGGTTTCGGGTTTCGCTGCAGCAGCGCCTGCGCCCGCATCATCATGCCGGCGATGCAGTAGCCGCATTGCGCCGCCTGCTCTTCCATGAAAGCGCGCTGGATCGGCCCCGGCGCCTCGATCGAGCCGAGCCCCTCCAGCGTCGTCACCTGCTTGCCCTCCAGCAGGAGCAGCGGCGTCACGCAGGACAGCACCGCCTTGCCGTCGACCATCACCGTGCACGCCCCGCACTGGCCGAGGCCGCAGCCGAATTTGGCGGCATTGAGTTCGAGTTCGTCGCGCAAGACATAAAGCAGCGGCGTATCCGGCTCGGCATCGACCTGGTGATCCCGGCCGTTGACCTTCAATGTCATCATGGCTTGTCTCGCTGGCTTGCTTCGGCGGGAGCGTTGTTTGGCCCCGGCGAGGTCTGGAGAAACACGGTCTGGGTGCGGCGCGCGTCCGCGACCGTCTGTTCAACGCCGGTCCATGCCGGCTGGTCAGAGAAACGGGTGCGCAGATAGTTCAACAGCGCGGTAATTTGCGCGTCATTCATGCTGGCGGCAAAACTCGGCATGATCGGGCTGCGTTCGCCCTCGACCGGGCGCACGCCCGACAGCACGATATTGGCGGCGTTGCGCGGATCGGGGCCGGAGATCGCGGTGGAGAGCGCGAGATTGACGCCGCCATAGGGCAGCGGCCGGCCGGTCTCATGACAGGGCGCGCAGGACGCGGCGTAGATGGCCGCGCCAACAGGTTCCAGTTTCGCGGCCGCTGCGGGCGGCGACTTGGCCTTCGCCAGCACGTCTTCAACGCCTTGCTTGCGACCGGGCGCCGGCGCGCCGAATACATCGGCCATATAGCTCGCGATCGCCCGGATGTCGCTGTCCGGCACCGAAGACAGATTGCTGACCACCTCCGCCATCGGCCCGCGCGCGACGCCATGATCGGCTTGCCAGCCGTTGCGCAAATAGGCGTAGAGCGCCTCCGCCGTCCACGGCACCGGCGCCGGCGATTGCGCGTTGATCGCGTAGGCATGCCAGTTGTCGACATCGCCGCCGGCAAAGGCCGCGCTGACGCGTTCGGCGCCGAGCGCATTGCGCGGGGTATGGCAGGCGCCGCAATGGGCGAGCCCCTCGACCAGATAAGCGCCGCGATTCCATTCCGCGCTCTTCGTCGAGTCGGGCTTATATGTCCCGCCGTGAAGGAACAGCAGCTTCCAGCCCGCAATGACAAAACGCTGGTCGAGGGGAAAGGCAAGCTGGTTGGCGCGCCCCGGCGAATGCACCGGCTGCCGCGTCATCACGAAGGCATAGATCGCGCGGTCATCCTCGTCGCTGACATTTGTAAAATGATCGTAGGGAAAGGTCGGGTAGAGATGGCGGCCGTCGCGATCGACGCCTTCGCGCATGGCGCGGCGGAAGGCGGCCTCCGGCCAGCGGCCGATCCCGGTCTCGGCGTCGGGGGTGATGTTCGAGGAATAGATCGTGCCGAACGGCGTCGGCACCGGAAGGCCGCCGGCAAAATCTTTGCCGCCGCGCACGGTGTGGCAGGTGCTGCAGTTCCCGGCCGCCGCGAGTTCGCGGCCGCGCTTGACCAGTGCCGCGTCGAAGGCTTGCGGCGATGGCGGCTCGATCGCTGCGATTGCCGGCCGCCACGCGATCGCAAACGCCACCACCGCGCCGGCAACCACCAGCGCCGCGACCACGCTTCCGACCATTCGTCCTGTTGTCATCCGTCCCGACAGTCTTTTGTGTTTTTCATAGCACGGATCGGGCCGAAGGCCCCAATCACCGGCCGTTGACTTCCGGTTTCAACGCCGGCCGCCCCAAAGCGTTGCAGTTTCAGCCCTGCAGTTTGCAACCCAATTGCTTGAGCGCGTCGTCGACCCAGGCGCGGTCCATCGAACCGCCCGCCTTCAGGGTGGACAATGTCTTGTCCTCCGCCTTCTTCTTGGCTGCGGCGGCCTGATAGACCTCCTCGACCTCATCGAAGGGGATGCAAAGCAGGCCGTCGCCATCGCCGATAATCAAATCGCCGGGCTCGATCACCATGCCGTCGAACGCGATGGTCCGGCCGATTTCGCCGGGACCGGATTTATACGGGCCGCGATGGGTGACGCCGGCCGCGTAGACCGGGAAACTCGAGCCCCGCACCGCATCGGAATCCCGGATCGACCCGTTGATCACGATCCCGGCGAGCATGCGGTTGATCGCGTAACTGATCATGATCTCGCCGATGATCGAATTGGTCAGATCGCCGCCGGCATCGACCACCACAACATCGCCGGGCGAGGCAATATCGAGCGCCTTGTGCACCATCAGATTGTCGCCGGGACGCGTCTTCACCGTGAACGCCGGGCCCGACAGCCCGCCGCCGGCATGATACGGCCGCAACCGCGGGCCGCCGCCGGTCAGGCGCGACATGCAGTCGCTGACATTGGCCACCGGCAGCGCGCGAAATTTCTCCACATAGTCAGGGCTGACCCGGCGCGCGATCGGCTGCACGGAAAATCCGATCATTGAGTTTTCTCCATCGTTTCTTGCTGTTGCTAGTTTTTCAATCTGGAGGCCAGACGGCTGAACACGCGCCTGGCATTGCCTTCGAAGATTTTGCTCTTGTCCGCCGCCGACAGCGGGAGCTGGTCGATGTAGCGCTTGGTGTCGTCGAAGTTGTGCCCGGTCTCGGGATCGACGCCGGGGACGGCGCCGATCATTTCCGAGGCGAACAGGATGTTGTCGACCGGGATCACCTTGGCCAGCAGCTCCTGGCCCGGCAGATGATACACGCAGGTATCGAAATAGATGTTGTTGAGGAGATGATCCTTCAAAAGCGGCAGCTTGAGCGCCTGCGCCAGCCCGCGGAAACGGCCCCAGTGATAGGGCACCGCGCCGCCGCCGTGCGGGATGATCAGCTTCAGCTTCGGATAGCGCGTGAACACGTCCGAGGTCAGCAGCTGCATGAAAGCGGCGGTGTCGCCGTTCAGGTAATGCGAGCCGGTGGTGTGGAACGCCGGGTTGCAGGCAAAGCTGACGTGGATCATCGCGGGCACGTCGAGCTCGACCATCTTCTCGTAGATCGGATACCAATAGGGATCGGACAGCGGCGGATCGGTCCAGTAGCCGCCGGATGGATCGGGGTTGAGGTTGCATCCGATGAAGCCGTGATCGCGCACGCAGCGCTCCAGTTCGGCAATCGAATTCTTCGGCGAGACCCCCGGACTCTGCGGCAGCATGCAGACGCCGATGAAATTTTCCGGATACAGGCTGCAGACCCGGTGAATCAGGTCGTTGCAGGCTGTGGCCCAGGCTTCGCTGGTTGAGCCGTCGCCGAGATGATGCCCCATGCCGGCCGCGCGCGGCGAAAAGATCGTCAGATCCGTGCCGCGCTCGCGCTGCAGCTTGAGCTGGCCGTTGCGGATGGAATCGCGGATCTCGTCGTCGGTGATCGCCGGCCGTGCCGGCGCCGGCGCGCCCTTGCCATGGGCCTCGATCTGCGCCTGTCGCCACGCTTCGTGCTGCTTGGGAGCGGTGGTGTAGTGACCATGGCAGTCGATAATCATTGCGGACAACCCTTGACTGACGTTTCCCTTGGCGGCCGATTGCCGTCAAAATCCGGCGCAGTTGAGCGGCCGAGGCGCCTAAGCGCAAGTGGCACAATACCTTTTGCGGGCCAAAATGTTACAGGAATGCCACAGGCGCGAACAATATCGGTTCGTTCCTTGTCCGTTCAAAAGAGTTGATGTGGGCGTCTTTTCTATCCGAGGTAGATTGGCAGGGGTTGCGAATCACGTGCTTCCGCTGTGAGGGAGAGCCGACATGCCAGCCTACATACAGCACCACGCGCACCATGAAATCGAGATGGCGCCGATCATCTGCCCCGGCTGTATCGGACTGCTTCCGATGTATGTCAGGGAGGTCGAGCCACACTGGAGCATGGCGAAGATCGACTTCATCTATGAGTGCTCGGACTGCGGCGCCGAGGTCAGGCATACCGTGAGCAAGCCGGAACGCCGGCATTAAAGCGCGGTCGCGTCGCCATTCCGATCGTCGATGTCAATGATTGTCGTCCTGCGCGGGCATCCCATGCAGCGTTGAGGTTCCAAGCCTCCGTTGATTCTTGATCTGACGTGTTCTCCTGACGCGAACCGGTATCCACTTCGCTTGAAAACGCTTTAGTGCGCGGTGGCCTGTGAATCGCTCTCGAGGTTACACTCCCTGAAGTGGAACGCGATCTCATCCAGCGCGCGCTGTTCCCACTCTTCCGCCTGTGCCAGCCAGAAAATCTTGCGCTCGGAATCCAGCATGGCGCGCTCTCGGCACATAAACTCATGGCTGCGAATTTCGACGAGCTTTTTCATGAACTCCACTCCGCTGTGAAGCCAATTTGCCCAGTAAGTTTAGCAGAGTCGGGACACCCGGGTGTCAATTTGCCGTGTGGAAAGCGGTAACATTCTGTCTCCCGGGCATCGCAGTGCAGCAAATCCGGCCGCAGTCCGGCGGCCAGGGCGTAGGCACATTAGCTAAATCCGGATTGATGCGCCGAGCACCTAAGGCCATCAACAGCAAATCAGCATTTCCGGAATCACCCCCCAACCGAACATGAGCCGGACTGCCAAATCGACGCGTTTGACCCAACTGCGACATGGTCCGTGTCTCGTGCCACGAACTGGCCGATTTATGCCGGATGACTGATGCTTTGAGATGCGACCCGTTGGCTGGATGGACGCAGCGCTAGCATGGTCACAATTGCGGCCAATACGAAACAGGCGCTCAGGAAATAGAGCCCCGCTTCAAAGCTCTGCGTCGCGTCCTTGATCCAACCCACAACATAGGGTCCGACAAAGCCTCCAAGATTTCCGACCGAGTTGATCGCGGCAATGCTGGCTGCCGCCGCCGAACCGGTCATAAGTGTCGACGGAAGCGGCCAGAAGCATGGCTTGGTGCCATTCTGACCGACGCTGGCGACGCACATGGCCAACAGACCCCAGTACGAGGCGTTAAACAGGCCGGCGCCAAACAGTCCCACCGCGCCGCATAGGCTGGCCACCGCCAGGTTCCAGCGCCGTTCGCCAATTCGATCCGAATACCAGCCCCAGACCAGCATGCCGACGGCGCCTGCGATGGAGGGTACGGAGGTCACGAAACCCGTTTGAAAATTGGAGAAACCGAGTCCTTTGATGATCTGCGGCAGGAAGTAGACCGTTCCGTAGCCCGCAGCCGTTAGGCAGAAATAGATAAACGACAGGGCAAGCACACGTAGGTCGATTAGCGCACGGAAAGGATTGTAAGTTCCGTGAACTGCGTTGATCGCTTCGCGTTCGTCCCGCAGCGCTCCTTCGAGCCAATCCCGTTCGGCTGCAGTCAGCCATTTCGCGTGTGCGGGTCGGTCGGTCATGAAGCACAGCACGGCGGCCGAAAGAACCACTGCGGGAGCGCCTTCGATAATGAACAGCCACTGCCAACCCTTGAGCCCGAGCAGACCGTCGAGGCCAAGGATGGTCGTCGATAGCGGTGCTCCAATAGCGATCGAGACCGGAATGGCCAGCATAAATCCAGCAATGACGCGGGCGCGATATGGAGCGGGGTACCAATAGGTTAGATAGAGGATCATGCCCGGGAAGAAGCCGGCCTCAGCCACGCCCAGGAGAAAACGCATAACAATGAAGCTCGTCTCACCCGTGACAAACGCCATGCCGGCCGAAATCAAGCCCCAGGTCAGCATGATTCGGGCGATCCACAGGCGCGCTCCTATACGCTCCAGGATGAGATTGCTTGGCACCTCGAAGATAAAATAACCGAAGAAAAATATGCCGGCCCCCAGCCCGTACGCGTACGCGCTGAGCCCCAAGTCCTTGTTCATGGTGAGCGCAGCAAAACCTAGGTTGATGCGATCAAGGAAGTTTACGAAATAGAGCAGGGCCATGAACGGGAGTAGTCGACGCGAGACCTTTGCGATCGCCTGGCGCCCGAATGCCTCAGTCATGAGCAGCCTCCCTTATCGCGTTTCTCTCGCAATACCATATCATGCACCACTATATCGTATTTCGCCGTCGTTGAGAATGATGGAAGCCCTTCTGGTCCCCCAGCGCACAACCAAGCCGGCCTGCCTTCACGTTCAAACGCTTGCGGCACGTCGTGCTCGCGAAAAACCGGCAGTCGCAAGTGGTCCGAATCCGTAGTTTGGGCTATCTAAGCTCGCTCTGGCAAGTTGATCTCAGCCGTTTAAGAAACGTTACAAATGTACGACCGCGTCTCAACTGTCGTCCGACTGGATCACCCCTTTCAAATGATGCCTCAGCTCAGCATCATGCCAGCGATCCAGGTGCGCGAGCCGAAACGACTGAGGCAAGCGGCTGGCCAAGTTCAGGTTGACCGAGTGCATTGAAGAATGGCCGTTAGTCAGCGTCAAGCCTGTCAAGCAGCTTTTTTGCCTCGCGAACGTCGGCAATCTGAAAGCCCTCCGTGAATGCTCCGTACGCCGGTTCAAGGATCTGCCTTGCCTCGGTCTTTCGGTCCTGCCCGACCCAGAGACGCGCAAGGCTTAGCGCGTTTCTCAACTCCCAGAAGGGCGCGCCCTGCTGCCTCGCCAACTTCAAGGCCTGGGAGAAGCATTGTTCCGCCGACGAGGCGGATTGATGTTGCGTGTCGATCAGCATCAATTCGCCCTTGATGCGCAATAGCTCCGGGACATACCACTGTTCCTGCCGGGCTTTGCAGCGCCGCAAGGTGTCGTCGACCACTGCAAGCCCCTTTTCGATCTCATTTGCTTCGCCGAGACAGACCGCGAGTTCGCCCAGCGGAAGCAGGAAGCGCGGCAAGAACCTGGTGTCGCCCGCCCGATCGATTTCACTTCGCAACAGCACCAGCCCGGCGTCGAGGTTGCCGCGCTTGGCCATGACCATGCCCTTGAAACAGCCCGCCCAAAGCCGCCAAGGACGTATCGCATGGCGCTCGGTATGCTCGAACAGCATTTCACCGTAGCGCTCAGCCGCGTCGAAATCACCGGCCAGGAAAGCGATCGGGCACGCGCCCTGCCCCAGCACGCTGCAGAAGGTCAAGGCGTGACCATTCGCGCGCCCTTCCTCGATGTTGTGCTCGACAAGACGCAGCGCCTGATCGCCGAGACCCTGCAGCCAGAGGATGCGGGCACGGAAATAGTGCGTCGAGATCCGCAGATCGAGCGGAAAAATCTTGGGCTTTTCGGCCAGGAGATGGAGGGACGCGTCCACCTGGTCGATGTGGTGACGTGCGCTGTTTTGGTCGCCGAGAAAGTGCAGTGACACGGCGAGAAGGCGATCGGCCAGCATCAAGTCGGTCGGGTCGGCAGAGTCCCCCGCTGCCTTGGTGAAACGCTGAGCGAACTCGAGTGCTTTGAGAAATTCGCCATTGTTGAACTGGTCGATGCACAGGCCCCAGAGAGCGCGCAGGCGATAGTCCTTGTCATCGAGCCGGTCCGCCAGTTCGAGGGTTATTGCGAGCGCCGGGCCCGCATCCCGCGCACGACCCTGGCTGTAGGTCAGCGACCAGCCGAGCGCCGCCGAGAGCTGCATGCGCAAGCGTGTTGGACCCATAGCGCCATCGTCCAGCCGCGCGAGCGCCAATGCGGCGCGCTCGCGACATTCGCCGAACAGCGACAGGTGGACCCATAGCGGCACTGCAGCGGCAGTCAACGCCGCGCCGATCTGCGAGTCACCGTCCGCGGAGAATGCCCAATCGAGGCCGGCGCGGACATTGCCGAGGTGTCGGCCATGGCGTCCTTGCCAATCGGCTTGCGGCAAGGAATTGCTCTCTGCCTCGGCCTGAATGAGGGCTTCCCGGAAGTATTCCGCATGGCGACGTGCGGCTTCCCGGTGCTCTCCGGCACCGTGCAGCTTTTCGAGGGCGTAGGCGCGCGTCGTGTCCAGCAGACGATAATGATCGTCCCCCGCCTGAAAGTCGGCGGCGACGAGCGACTTGACGACCAGGCCTGTCAGGCTATCGGCGATCGAGAGGGCGTCAAGATTTCCTGTCACTGCGGCAGCGGCATCGAGGGAAAAATCGCCGTTGAAAACCGCAAGGTGGCGCAGCACCCGCGCCTCCGTCTCAGACAACAGTTCATAACTCCAATCGAGGGTCGCAAGCAGGGTCTGGTGCCGCGGTAACGCCGTTCGGAGGCCGCGGGTCAGCAGGTTGAAGCGATCGTGCAACCGCGCGGCGACCTGTTGCAATCCAAGCGTTGCGACGCGAGCCGCCGCGAATTCGATGGCCAGCGGGATGCCATCGAGCTGACGCGAAATCGCAGCGACCAGCTGAAGGTCTTCCCCGCGCGGCAAGAAGTCGGCGTTCAATGCTTTTGTCCTGGCAATCAGGAGCTGCACTGCGCTGCGTCCGAGGATATCGTGATCTCCATCTCCGCCCTGTCCCGGAACATCGAGCGGGGGAACGCGGTACACATACTCGCCGTCGATGCGAAGCACCTCGCGGCTCGTCGCCAGAATCGTCGTATTCGGACAGGATCGTACGAGCGTCTCTGCCAACCTCGCAGCCGCTTCAATCAGATGCTCGCAATTGTCCAGCACGAGCAGGAGTTTTCTTGCGCCGATTTCCCGAACGATGGATTCGAAAGAAATCTCGCCGCCTTGTTTAAGACCGAGCACAGTCGCGACCGAAAATGGCACCAGCGCAGGGTCCGACAGCGAGGCCAATTCGACGAGCAAACCGTCACCTCCCAAAGCCGCGAGCAGATCGCGGGCAACTGCTTGCGCGAGTACCGTCTTCCCGATACCGCCGGGCCCGGTCATCGTGACGATCCGATAGGTCGAAAGCAGCTCCAATAATTGAGCCTCGGCAATCTTTCTGCCGATCAACGCGCCGGGTGCGGTCGCAAGATTGGTGAAACGACTTCGAGCGGGTTCCGCAGTCGGCATGCCGGCTGCGGCAAAATCCTCCCGCTGAATGACCCAGTCTCCCAGCAATCGATAGCCACGACCCGCGATGGTCTTCAATAGCGCTCGATCGGGACCCAACGCCCTGCGTATCGCGGAAATTTGAGCCTGCAGGGTGTTTTCCTCAACCGCTGCACCCGGCCATACACGGTTCATCAAATCATACTTGTCGATCAGCTCGCCGGCCGACTGGACCAGCGTCTCGACGATTTCGAACGCCCGGCTGCCAACGTCCGCCGAAATCCCGTTCAACCGCATCTCGCGGCGCGCAAGATCAATTTCCCACGCGCCGAACTTGTAGACGGGCCGTCGGTCCTGGCCTGGCATCGGTGCTCCCTTTAGGCATTTTAAGGCCATTTGGGCGGTTTCGCGCAAGAATCTGTGGTCGTTGGGCGACGCTTTTTCAGGACTTTTCAGAACTGCCTCAAGGACGGATGCGTCCGCTGACGGTAGGGTCAGTCCATCGCAAATGCTTTGGGACACCAAGCAATGGCCACAGACGGATTGATTACGATCCAAAGTCGCCATGGACCGGAGGAAACGATGAACCGGTTCGAGGCCGAGGTCAGGGCCAGGGGAATGACGGTCTTTGCCCATATTGATCACGCCGCGGGCGCGACTGCCGTCGGGCTGTCGCTGCGGCCAACAGAACTCCTGATCTTCGGCAATGCAAGGACCGGCACACCGCTGATGCAGTCGACTCAGCCGTTCGGCATCGATCTACCACTCAAGACTTTGGTCTGGCAGGACGCGTCGGGCACCACGTGGCTGTCGTACAACGATCCTGCATTTCTTGCGCACCGCCACGGCCTGGACGGTGCGGACAACACGACAGTCAACGCTATGGCAGCCGCATTGAAAGCGATTGCAAGCAAGGCAACAACGCCATCGTGAGCACAGTTTTGCTCACCGATCCAACGCCGAACTTTGGAGCACGCCGATGACTACGATCCCGCCGATGATCCGCGCGAGAGTGGACGGCATTCCCGGTCCCCGGCGTGCCCTAAGTGACGGTCAGGGAGGCGAGCGCTATGTGACGAACGTCTCCAGGCGAGGCTACTGCTTCGTTGCGCCGGTGGGTTGCGCGGCGTCTCCGTACATTCAACACCTCTACGGTCGAGGAGATTTGTCATGCCAACGGATCAACACTTTTTCCGATTGGAGGCAAGTATGAGCGACGCGAAGGGCCAAGTGCCATTGCAGACCTCGACGGAATTCGTGCGCACATATAATGCGCAAGCCCACGAAATCCTCGACGCGATCACGGCGGCGGTCACCAATGCAGAGGCCGGGTTAAACTGGCTGCGCGCTGAACCGCCAGATCTGGAAGGAGTCCGGCATGCGCTCAATGGTATCGCCAGCGACGGTATGCGAGCCGCCGAAATCATCTTTCGACTTCGAGCGCTCATGAACGATTGGCCCACAGCGGATGGAGCTCTCGATCCTTGAGCTGATAGCTCCGAGGTGCCCGGCGCGATGTCGCCTTTTGGGTACTTTTCGGTCATGGCGCGATGTCAGACTTGTGTGCGTTTGAGAGATCAGAAGCGGACGTTCGCCAACGCCCCTGATTTCATGGGTTCGCGCCCAGGGCGCGGGCGTCAGCGTGCGTCGAGCACGCGATCGACCATCTGGCCGGAAAGCCCAAGATAGTTCGCGGGATCGCAATGGCGGCGGATGGCATCGACGCCGCCAAGCGCGTCGGCGATTTCGGGCACGCGAGCGAGAATATCGGCGAGATCGCCGCCGCCCTCGATCGCCTTTCGGCAGGCGTCATAGACGACGTCGTGGGCGCGCTGGCGGCCGAGCTTCGGGGCGGCAGCCATCATGACCGCTTCGGCGACGATCAGGCCGTTCGTCAGGTCGAGATTCTCGCGCATCCGCGCTTCATGCACCACGAGGCCTTTGAGCATGAACCTGGCGTTCGCCAGCGATGACGCCGTGAGCAGAAAACTTTCCGGAAGCGACACCCATTCCAGGTGCCACGGCCCCGTCGCCCTTTCGAAATCATGGATCATGCCGTCGAGCATGGTGGCGACGTGCTGGCGGACGGCTTTTGCCGCCGCCAGCATCAATTCGCTGGAGATCGGGTTGCGCTTTTGCGGCATGGTCGAGGACGCGCCGCGCCCGGAAACGAACGGCTCCGACAGCTCGCCGAATTCCGTCGCCGACATCATCATGACGTCGGTTGCGATCTTGCCGAGCGTACCCGTGATCAGGCCGAGCAAGGCGACGGCTTCCGCGATGCCGTCGCGCGCCACATGCCAGGCGATCGACGGCTGATGTAATCCCAGTTCCTCGCAGAACAGCCTTTGCATTTCCAGCCCGTCCTCGCCGACCGACGCCAGCGTGCCGGCGGCGCCGGAAAATTCGCCGACCAGTACCCGGGGCCGTATTTGCGCGAGACGCTCGAGATGGCGATCGATCGACGATAGCCAGACCGCGACCTTGTAGCCAAAGGTGACGGGCAACGCCTGCTGCAGATGGGTGCGCCCCGCCATCGGCGTATCGCGGTATTTCCTTGCCAGGCCGGCAAGGATGTCGCCGATCTCCTTCAGATCGCGCTCGACGATGGCGAGCGCCGCGCGGATCTGCAGCACATTGGCGGTGTCCATGATGTCCTGGGTGGTGGCGCCCCAATGCACGAAGCGGCCCGCATCACCGGCGGCGGCCGACAATTGATGGACCAGCGGCAGGATCGGATAGCCGACAATCTCGGTTTCGTGGCGCAATTTGTCGTAGTCGACGTTGATCGAGCGCGAGGCGGCATCGATCGCCTGCGCGGCCTCCTGCGGCACCACGCCGGCGCGGGCCTGGGCGCGCGCCAGCGCCGCCTCGGCCTCGAGATAGCGCCCGACCAGTGCCTCGTCGCTGAAGACTTCGCGCATCTCGGCGGTGCCGAACATGTCCCGGAACAACGCCGAATCGAAAACCGTGCTGGCCAAGGCAATCTCCTGTGATGAGCGGATGCGCTCACTTCGCCGGCGCGGATGAGGCCAGCATTGCGGTCCACTTTTCGATGTCGGCGCGGATGAAGGCGGCAAATTCCTCCGGGCTGCCGCCGGCGGGATCGGTGCCCTGCCCCTTCAGCGCGGCGCGAACCGCCTCGTCGTTCAGCGCCTCGTTCGCGGCGGCCGACAATTTCGCGACGATCGCGGGCGGTGTCGCCTCCGGCGCCAGCAGCCCGATCCAGATGCCGGCGTCGTAGCCCGCCATGCCTGCTTCGGCCAGCGTCGGAACATCCGGCATGATCGAAGCGCGCTTGCCCTGCGCCACGGCAAATGCCTTCAGCTTGCCGGCCTCGACCTGCGGCGCCAGCGTTGCCGCCACATTGAACATCAGCGTGATGCGGCCCGCGAGCAGGTCGGAGACCGCCTGGTTGCTGCCGCCCTGATAGGGAACCATCGGGATGTTGGTGCCCGCCTTGGCGTTGAACAGTTCGGCTGCCATGTAACTCGCCGTCGCATAGCCGGACGAGCCGAATGTCAGGCCTTCGGGCTTGCTCTTGGCGAGTGCGATCAGCTCCCGCAGATTACCCGCGGGAACCGACGGATGCGCCACCAGCACGTTCGGCACGATGCCGAGCAGCGTGATCGGCGCCAGCGCCTTGTCGAGATTGAACCCCGATTTGGTCTCCGCCGGATTGAGCGTGTTGGCGATCGTCGCCACGAACAGCGTGTAGCCATCGGCCGGCGCGCGCGCCACCGATTCGGCGGCGATCATGCTGCTGTTGCCGGGCCGGTTCTCGACCACGATCGGCTGGCCGAGGCTCGCCTCCATCCGCTTGCCGACCAGGCGGGCCAGGATATCGGCGGCCGAGCCGGGCCCGAAGCCGATCACGACCTTGATCGGCTGTGTGGGATAGCTTTGCGCCATCGCGGCGGAAAGACCTGCGACCGACATCATCGCAACGCCAGCGCAAAGCGCGGATATCCCGAGGTAACGGCTGAACATATTTCCTCCCAGGGCGCCAGCATTCGCGCCACGAATTTCGATTTGTTGACGCTTGCCTGTGGCCGCCCTACAGCAAGGAGAATTCCCCGCGTGAGGCGGATCGGCTAGCCGAGGCTTTTATCAAGTGCACTGTAACGCGACCGGAGAGAGAAGGAAGCCACGATGCAGTCAGACCCGGAACGCCGCGCCCGCGGCGCCCAGAAACTCGGCGAAATCCTCGGACAATCGCCGAACCAGGTCGATCGTTCGCTCGGCGACGTCGCACCGCAGCTCGCCACTTACGTGCTCGAGACCATCTATGGCGAGATCTACCAGAGTGCTGCGCTGGACTCGCGCACCCGGCAGATCGTCACCGTGACGGCGCTGGCGACGCTCGGAACCGCCGCGCCGCAGCTGCGGACCCATATCGGCGGCGCGCTGCGCTGCGGGGTCACGCGCGAGGAGCTCGTCGAGATCATGATGCAGCTTGTGCCCTATGTCGGCGTCGCCGCCGCGATCAACGGGGTGGCGGCATGCCGGGAAGTGTTCGCCGCGGTCGACAAGACGTAGATCAGGCCGGGCGGACTTGCCAAGGTGCCGCCAACGGCGGGAAGGGCCCGACATCGGCGTCAGCGAGGACATGGTGCGGGCGGTCTATCCCGCGCTCTATCCGCACGCGCAAATCGAGATCGGCAATTCCGGGCACTACCCGATGCAGGAGAGGCCGATCTATTTTTGCGACGCGGGTGGAGGCCGTTCATCGCCCAATCGACGTGATTTGCCTCACGTCTCTTCGGCCCGGCCGTCCAGCATCAGTTCGATCGCCTGTTTCAGCACGCGCTTGGATTTCGCGATGCTCAGCCCCTGGTCTTCGCGCAGCCGGTTCCAGCTTTCGAAGCTGAGCATCATGTCGAGCGCCTCGACCAGAACTTCCTCGCGGGCAACATCCCCGGGGAGAATTCCCATCAGTCGATTTCTCAAATGCCGCGCGAACTGCGCATAGGCCGTCTTCAGGAACGCCGAACGATGGCGCTGAACCTGTCCGGCGAGCAGGAACGGCTTCATTTTCTCGAACGCCGCCGCGCGGCGATCGACCAGTTCAAGAAGCTGCCCGCGCCAGTCGCTGGCCTGGAACGGCTGCTGCACGATCGCTTCCATGGTCGCTGCGATCGAACAGCTCATCTCCCGATACAGCGTGTCCATGTCGCTGAAATGCCGGAACACCGACCGGCGGCCCACCTTGGCGATGTCGGCGATCTGATCGGCGCTGGGCTCGAGATTGCCCTTGGCCACCAGTTCGAGCATGGCGTTGACGATCAGCGTCTGGCTCTTCTGCGAGCGGTGCTTGCGGCCGTCGGCGGGCTGCGCGGGTTTGGCCGCGATCAACCGGTATTGCGTGGACTTGCCGAGATCGTTCATGCCGCCCTCTTCGCACAGTCTTCGCCGAACGAAGGAAGCCTGTCCGGGCGCCATCCAATAATATGGCACTCACCATGTCAATAAGGCGATCGTCTCGATGGCCAGCCCTTACCGGCTGCGGTTTTGTTTGGCCTGACAGCCCTGCAGAAACAGCCTGGCGCAGCTGCGCACCCGCGCCTCGATCTGCGAACGCGGCGGCAGCGGCACGCGGCCAAACAGTGCGGCGCGGCGCGGCGCGGAAGCGAGCATACCGAGCAACATTCCGGCTGCCTCGTCGACATCGTCGAGCACGATCAGGCCGCGTTTCTGCTGCGCCCCCAGCCAGTCCGCCAGCGCCGCCGTGGTGCGCTGAACGCCGTTGCGGTAGAACGTTCCGGCGATGTCGGAAGACTGGCCGGCCTCCTGCAGCACCATGCGCTGAAGCCCGATCACTTCCTCGTCGAGAGTCAGATCCGCGCACGCCATCAGCGCCGCATAAAGCGCTTGCTCGATGTCGGCATGATCGATCGCGTGAAGGTCGACATTTGCAAGCGTTCGCTCGAGCCGGTCCGTGACCATGCCGTCGAACAGCGACGCCTTGTTGGGGATCAGGCGATACAGCGTCTTGGTCGAGACCCCGGCGCGCCGGGCCACGGTCTCCATGCCGGTTGCGGCGTAGCCATTGGCGGCGAATTCCTGCCGCGCGGCCTCGTAAATGATCTGCCGCGTCTCGTCATCGGGACGAAGCTGCGGGCGGCCCCGGCAACGCCGGTCCTGGTCGGTGGTTTGGACGGTCTTGATCTCAGCCATGCTTTTACATGATGCCTGTCATTCCATTGACAGTTTCAAGATAGGGGCTATTTTGGAAAACGTCAAGTTTCCTTATTCCAGGTTTCCTGGGTCAAAGACAATCAGGAGCACCCGTCATGTCCCGCCATTCCACCGCTTTCGAGGTCGAGCGCCCGGTTCCGGCCGGCGAGTTCGTCAAGGATCTGCAGCCGGGCGCCGATGCCGAGGCCGCGAATGTTGCCGCGGCCCCCGCCCCCGTGGTCGCCAAAAAGTTCAATTTCCGCAAGCTGTTATTGACAGGCGCGGCGACCGCCGTGCTGGTCGGCGCGGTGTGGTACGGCCTCGACTACTGGACCGTCGGCCGCTTTCTGGTCTCCACCGACGACGCTTATGTGCAAGCCGACAACACGACGATTGCACCCAAGGTTTCCGGTTACCTCAGCGAAGTCCTGGTCGGCGACAACGAGCCGGTCAGGGCCGGCCAGGTGCTGGCGCGGATCGACCCGCGCGATTTCGTCGTCGCGCTCGACCAGGCCAAGGCCGATGTCGCCGCGGCCGGCGCCGCGATCACCAGCAAGCAGGCCCAGCTCGGCGTTCAACAAGCGGTGATCGATGCCGCCAGGGCAACCGTCGACGTCGATCAGGCTACCGCCAATTTCGCAGCCCAGGAGAACAAGCGCTACACCGACCTCGCTGCCACCGGTTACGGCAGCGTGCAGAACGCGCAGCAGGCGCAGTCGCGCATTGCGGGCGCCAAGGCCGCAATCGCGCGCGACACCGCCAACCTCGCCTCCGCGCTGAAGCAGGTCGACCTGCTCAAGGCCGAGATCGTCCAGGCCAACGCGTCGCTGGCACGCGCCGAAGCGGTGCAGCGCCAGGCCGAGCTCAATCTCGAATACACCTCCATCGTGGCACCGATCGACGGCATCGTCGGCAATCGTACGCTGCGCACCGGCCAATATGTGCAAGCCGGCACGCAGCTGATGTCGGTGGTGCCGGTCGCCGGTGCCTATGTGGTGGCGAACTTCAAGGAAACCCAATTGACCGACGTCCGCGAGGGCCAGTCGGTCGATATCGCCGTCGACATGTTCCCCGGCCAGATCGTGCACGGCCGCGTCGACAGCCTCGCTCCGGCCAGCGGCCAGGAATTCGCGCTGCTGCCGCCGGACAACGCCACCGGCAATTTCACCAAGGTGGTGCAACGCATTCCCGTGAGGATCGCGCTGAACGGCAATAACAGCTCCCTGATCGAGCTGCGTCCCGGCATGTCCGTGATCCCGACTATCGAGACCAAGGCGCAGGCGCAGAACCGGCGCACGGCGGTCGCTGCGGCGCGGACATCGCGCCGGGCTTTGGGAGGATAGTGTCATGTCAACTTCCGCCCTCGCGCTTCCCGACTCGCACGCTTCATCCGGCAACGCCGCGGTCGATCCGAACCGCGCCAGCACCAGGGTCTGGATCGCCGTTCTCGCCGCCATGATCGGCTCGTTCATGGCGATCCTGAACATCCAGATCACCAACGCCTCGCTGCTCAACATCGAGGGCGGTATCGGCACCGGCATCGATAACGGCTCCTGGATCTCGACCTCATATCTGATCGGCGAGATCGTGGTGATCCCGCTCACCGATTATCTCTCCCGGGTGTTTTCGTTCCGCCGCTACATGCTCGTAAGCGCCACCCTGTTCGCGATGTTTTCGGTGGCCTGCGCCTTCACCCACGATCTGCCGTCGATGATCGCGATGCGCGGCCTGCAGGGCTTTGCCGGCGGCGTTCTGATCCCGATGGCGTTCACGCTGGTGCTGACAAAACTGCCGAAACCGCAGCAGCCGATCGGGCTCGCGATCTTCGCGCTGTCCGTCACCTTTGCCCCCGCGATCGGCCCGACCATCGGCGGCTATCTCACCGAGAATTACGGCT
>Ga0209422_1000068_pt1 | contig 22596 bp, 25 predicted proteins | sample BlaSpr_A8_OM2_M3_FD_187983 | JGI IMG/M metagenome (GOLD analysis project Ga0209422, IMG submission 187983) | Forest soil microbial communities from Thunder Bay, Ontario, Canada - Black Spruce, Ontario site 2_A8_OM2_M3 (SPAdes) (version 2) | ecosystem: Environmental > Terrestrial > Soil > Boreal... | reverse complement strand
CAAGCCTGTGGCTGAAGTTCGAAAATCTGCAGTTCACCGCAACCTTCAAGGAGCGCGGCGCGCTCAATCGGCTGTCTGCCTTGTCGGCCGACGAGCGGCGGCGCGGCGTGGTCGCGGCTTCGGCCGGCAACCACGCCCAGGGCGTGGCCTATCATGCGGCCCGGCTTTCCATACCGGCGACGATTTTCGTGCCGGTCGGGACGCCGACCGTGAAGATCGAGAACACGCGCCGGCACGGCGCCAACGTGATCGAGGGCGGCGCAACCTTGGAGGAAGCAGCGAGCCTTGCCATCGAGCACGGCCGCGCAGAGGGTTTGATATTCATCCATCCCTACGACGATCCCCTGATCATGGCCGGTCAGGGCACCATCGCGCTCGAAATGCTGGCGGCGATGCCGGACCTCGACGTTCTGCTGGTGCCGATCGGGGGAGGCGGCCTGATATCCGGCATCGCGGTTGCCGCCAAGACGCTCAAGCCCGGCATCGAGATCATCGGCGTTCAGGCCGCGCTCTATCCCTCGATGTACAATCTGGTCAAACGCCAGGCGCTTCCGATGCGCGGCGATACGCTGGCGGAAGGCATCGCCGTGAAAGCGCCCGGCCGCCTCACGGCCGAGATCGTCCGCGCGCTGGTCGATGACATCGTGCTCGTCAGCGAGCGGCAGATCGAGCAGGCGGTATGCCTGCTGATCACGATCGAGAAGACCGTGACCGAAGGGGCCGGCGCTGCCGCGCTCGCGGCGGTCCTTGCCGATCAGGCCCGTTTCAAGGGCCGCTCGCTCGGCCTGGTGCTGAGCGGCGGCAATATCGACACCCGGCTTCTGGCTGGCGTGCTTACCCGCCAACTGGCGAGGGAGGGCCGATTGTCGCAATTGCGGTTCGACATCGCGGATCGGCCGGGTCAACTGGCCGCGGTGCTTGCGGTGCTGAGCCAGTGCGGCGCCAACATCGTCGAGGTGTCGCATCAGCGCATCTTCACGGATTTGCCGGCCAAGACGGTGCTGCTCGAGCTTGTCATCGAGACCCGCGACCGATCCCATCTTGCCTCGACCATCGCCGCGCTGAAGGCGGCCAACCTTGACGTCGAGTGCCCGCTACGGGCTTGACGGCGCAAATTTGAGCGAGAAGATCGCGCCGTTGGGGCGGCGATTTTCCACGGTGATGATGGCCGAATGCAATTCGGCAATGCGCTGCACGATCGAAAGCCCAAGGCCGGTGCTTCCGGCCTTCCGGCGGTCGCGCCGCCAGAAGCGCTGGAAGATGAGCTTGCGCTCCTCTTCGGTGATGCCCGGGCCGTGATCGAGAACGTTCACCGTGCCGTTGTTTTCGACGACAAATTCCACGGCCGTTCCCGGTGCGGTATGGTTGATGGCGTTTTCCGCCAGGTTTCGGATCGCGCGGCTCAGCATCTCGGGATTGCCCTTGACCCAAACCGGCTCGGTCGTCCCCAGCAAGGCGATGTCCTTGCCCTGCGCCAGCGCCAGCGGTGCTACGAACTCCGCGACGCCTGCGGCCACCGACCGAAGATCGGCCTTTTCCTTGGGATCGACGACGAACGCATCCAGTTCCGCGATGTCGAGCAACTGGCTGATGATATGCGCCATGCCTTCGACGTCCTGCCGCAGCGCCTGGCCGACCTGTTCGTCCTTCAGAATATCCAGCCGGGTTCGCAGGATGGTCAGCGGGGTGCGCAGTTCATGGGCGGCGTCGGCGGTGAAATCGCGCTGAATCCTGAAACCTTCCTCGAGCCGGTCCAGTGCCTGGTTGACGGCCGAGACCAGCGGCCGCACCTCGCGTGGAATTTCCTCGGTCGGCAGCCGAAGGCTGGTGCGCGCGGGGCCGATGTCGCGGGCGATCTCGGAGGCTTCCCAGAGCGGCCGCAGCGCGCGGCGGAAGATCGCAATGTCCGCGATCAGGAGCACCAGCAGGATGGGCAGGATGATCCATCCGACATTTCTGTAGAAGTCGGCGACAATGTCGTCGATCAGCACATCGCGGTTGGCGAGGTCCTCGCCGGCCTGGATCCAGACGGTCTGGCCGCCGACGGTTTTCCTGATGCTGGCGCCGGACACCGTGGCATCGCCGCGGCGGTGCTCCAGATACTCGACATCGTCGGATTCGGTATCGGCGGGAAACAGCGCCGCCTGATCCCTGAGCGAGGAAAACAGCACGCGACCCCGATCGTCGAGCACCGCGTAGGAATAGCGTCCATAGGCCTGCGAGTAGAGCCCGAGCAGGTCGAGCGGAAGATTTAGTTCGAGGCTGCCGTCGGGCCTGGCGGTGAGGTGTTCCCCGACCGAATCCGCCTGCTCCTGCATCGCCTTGTTGTGGATGTTGTTGGTCGCAAAATTCAGCAGCCACGACAGCGCCAGCGACATGAAGATGGAGGTGATGATGACGGCGACGACGTGCAGGAACACGATACGGGAGATGATCGACTTGAACCGGATCACGCTATTTTTCCTCCGCGATCAGGTAGCCCACGCCACGAATGGTATGAACCTGGACCCTGGCGCCGCGCTCCGAAAGCTGCTTGCGCAGCCGGTGAACGTAGACCTCGATGGCGTTCGAGGCGACCTCACCGGAGTGTCCGAAGATGTGATCCTCGACCTGCTTCTTGGAAACCACCCGTCCCTTGCTGCGCATCAGCAGTTCGAGCACCGCGGTTTCGCGGGCCGACAGCAACTGGGGCTGGTCGTCGATCGACGCCTGCCGGTTCTGGGTGTCGAATTCCAGGTTGGCGATGCGCAGCGAGCTGCCGAGCAGGTGGCCGGGCCGGCGCAATTGGGCTTCCAGCCGCGCGATCAGTTCCTCCAGGGCGAACGGCTTGACCAGATAGTCGTCGGCGCCGCTGCGCAAGCCCTGGACGCGATCGTGCAGACCGCCGCGCGCGGTCAGCACGATGACGGGAATCGGATTGCCGAGGTGGCGTATTTCGCGCAGCAGCGCCAGGCCGTCGCCATCGGGCAATCCGAGATCGAGGATCAGGCCGGCGTAAAATGTGGTGCGAAGAACCGCGCTGGCTTCCTCGAGAGTCGACAGCACATCGGTCTCATAACCTGCCGCCTGCAAGCCCTTGGTCACGAGCTCGGCAAGCTGCTCGTTGTCTTCGACGACCAACAATCGCATCTTCGGTTACCTACAGTCCGGCGCGCCTAGCCATGGGACGATTCAAGGCGTCGCGCAAGGTTCGGCCGGCCCGACGAACAGGTCTGTAAGGTTAATGTAAGCGGCCATCCAGTGAAAGACGGATGTCCGTTTGTGGGTGAGGCGCGCAGGAAATCTAAAGGCCGTATAGCCGGCCTTACCAGATAACGAAAGCGCAGAGGATGGCCAGCGGCAGGACGGCGACACCGAGATAGAGCCAGGTCCGATACGCCTCCGCGTCCTTGGGCAGAATGAAGATGTGGACCGCGAGCCACAGGCAGACCGAAAGGCCCAGAGCGGTTCGAATGAGATCGCCGGGGCTCTCGTACAGGGTCGAGAATCTTTCCATTTGCGGACTCGCGACGCGCGCGGTCACCGCAATCAGGATGATGAGGAACGACGCGCGAAGAATGATCGCTACGGTCCGGACGCGGGGCGATGGCACGTATTTCGGTTCGTGGGCCTTCATCGCGCGTCTGCTTTCATTCGGCCGTTCGCCGCTCGGGATCTCGCCAGTCAAATCGAGCACGATTGCTGACCCGATGCCAGCGGCGACGGCGTAGGGGAAACTGTCGCCTTGCTTGAGGACGCACCCACTGGCAAGGTGATCATAATTTCACGATTGTGAAAATAGGCTTGGACGCGAAACGCGGGCCGAATGCGCCGGCCGGGCCCAACCTTGTGAGAGGGTATGATGCTTTTCAAACGTCTCATTCAGGCCGCGATCGCGGCTGTCGTGCTGGCTGCCGCAACGCCCGGCTCGGCGCAGCAGGTGCTCAAGGTGGGCTCGACGCCCACCGGCATACCCTTCACCTTCCTCGACACCAAGACCAACAGCATCCAGGGCGTGATGGTCGATCTCATCACCGAGATCGGCAAGGATGCCGGCTTCCAGGTCCAGATCGAGCCGATGCAGTTCTCGACCCTGATCGCTTCGCTGACCTCGAACAAGATCGATATCATCTCGGCGGCGATGTTCGCCACCGCGGCGCGGAAGGAGGTGATCGATTTCTCCGATCCGGTCTACACCTATGGCGAGGGCCTGCTGGTGCCGAAGACCGACACCAAAAATTACACCACGCTGGACGAACTGAAGGGCGAGGTTGTCGGGGCCCAGGTCGGCACCGCCTTTGTCGACGCGCTGAAGAAGACGGGATTGTTCAGCGAGGTCAAGGCGTACGACACGATTCCTGACATCCTGCGCGATGTGAACACCGGCCGTCTCAAGGCCGGCTTCGGCGACTATCCGATCCTCGCCTACAACATCAAGCAGGGCGGCTTTCCGGATGTTCGGCTGGTCGATTCCTACAAGCCGACGGTGATCGGCACCGTTGCGATCGGGGTCCGCAAGGGCGATCCGGATTTGCTGACCAGGATCAACGCTTCACTGGCCAGGCTCAGGGCGAACGGCACCGTCGACAGGATCCTCGACAAATGGGGGCTGAAAGCCAAGGCCGCCTGAGGCATGATCGCAGGGTGCAACGCGTGACCTGAATCAATGGAAAAATTCCTGCGCGATGCCACCGAGTTTTTCCCGATCCTGCTGCAGGGCGTAGGCCTGACAATTCTCGTCACCCTCGGCTCGCTGGTGCTGTCGACGATTCTCGGTCTGGTTTGGGCCTTGATGCGGGTTTCCGGCCTGCGCGTTCTGTCCGGTGTGAGCGCGGGCCTGATCAACGTGATCCGCGGCATCCCGATCATCGTGCTGTTGTTCTACCTCTATTTTGTGATGCCCGATTTCGGCATCACCCTGACCGCGCTGCAGGCGGCGATCCTCGGGCTCGGCATCGCCTATTCGGCCTATCAGGCGGAGAATTTCCGCGCCGGCATCGAGGCGATCGACAAGGGACAGATCGAGGCCGCGCAGACCATCGGCATGGGCTGGTGGCTGACCATGCGCCGCGTGGTGCTGCCGCAGGCGGTCCGCATCGTGCTGCCGCCCTACGGCAACATCATGATCATGCTGCTGAAGGATTCTTCCCAGGCCTCGACCATCACGGTCGCCGAGCTCGCGTTGCAAGGCAAGCTGATCGCGTCGTCGACCTTCAAGAACACCAGCGTGTTCACGCTGGTCGCGCTGATGTATCTGACCATGAGTATTCCGCTGATCCTGCTGGTCCGGCATCTCGAGAAGCGGGCGGAGCGGCGATGATCGAGCTTCGCAACGTCCACAAGAGCTTTGGCCGCCTCGAGGTGCTGAAGGGCATCAGCGCCTCCGTGGAGAAGAGCGAGGTGGTCTGCATCATCGGCCCGTCGGGGTCGGGCAAGTCGACCATCCTGCGCTGCATCAACGGCCTGGAAAGCTATGACGCCGGCGACATCCTGGTGGAGGGTGCCCGCGTCGACAGCAAGGGATCATCGATCGTCGCGATCCGGACCCAGGTGTCGATGGTGTTCCAGCGCTTCAATTTGTTTCCGCATCGGACCGCGATCGAGAACGTCGTCGAAGGACCGATCTATGTGAAGAACGAACCGCGCAGCGAGGCGCTGGAGCGAGGTCGCGCCTTGCTGGCGCAGGTCGGGCTCGCCGAAAAGGAAAACGCCTATCCGGCGCAACTTTCGGGCGGCCAGCAGCAGCGCGTCGCCATTGCGCGCGCGCTGGCGATGCAGCCGAAGGCGATCCTGTTCGACGAGCCGACCTCGGCGCTCGACCCGGAACTCGTCGGCGACGTGCTTTCGGTGATGCGCAAGCTCGCCGATGACGGCATGACGATGGTCGTGGTCACGCACGAGATGGGATTTGCCAGGGACGTCGCCGATCGCGTGCTGTTCATCGATGGCGGCGTCGTCGTCGAGCAGGGCGTGGCGAAGTCCGTACTCGACCAGCCGCAGCACGCGCGAACCCAGGATTTCCTGCGCCGCGTGCTGCATCCTTTATGACGCGAACCGACCGGAACATATGACGGTGACCGATACTCCGCTTGCCTTGCCGCCGAGCCTTTATGCGGACACCGCGGCGCCCGCCGTCGCAACGCCGCCGCTCGACATCGATCGGAATGTGCCGGTGGCGATTATCGGCGGCGGCTTTGCCGGACTTTCGACCGCGCTGCATCTGGCCGAGCAGGGCACCGAAGCGATCGTGCTCGAGGCGCAGGAGCCGGGCTGGGGCGCGTCGGGCAACAATGGCGGCCAGCTCAATCCGGGATTAAAACTCGATCCCGACGCGATCGAGGCGACCTTTGGCGCCGACCTCGGCCGGCGCATGATCGCCTTCGCCTGGAACACCCCGGTGTTCACGCTCGATCTGATCCGCCGGCTCGGACTGGCGTGCGAGGCGCGGCAGAACGGCACGCTGCGCGCGGCCTATCACGAAAACAACGCCGCCGAAGTCGAGGCCACCGCGGAGCAATGCATCCGGCGCGGCATACCGGTCAGCGTGCTCGGCCGCGACGCCGTGCGGGAAGCGACGGGAACGGATCGATACCTCCTTGCGATGCGAGACGCGCGCGGTGGCGATGTGCAGCCGCTGAGCTATGCGCGGGGTCTGGCGCGGGCGGCGCTCGCGGCGGGTGCGGCGATCCACGGCCGGACGCCGGCGACTTCGCTGCGGCGTGAAGCCGGGCGATGGCGCATCGACACGCCGCGCGCGGTGGTGCGGGCCGAGAAGATCCTGATTGCGACCAACGGTTTCACTGACGACCTCTGGCCCGGCCTGCGCCGCACCATCGTGCCGGTGTTCAGTTCGATCGCCGCGAGCGAGCCGCTGCCCCACGACATCGCGCGGCGGATCATGCCGACGCGATCGGTACTGTATGAGAGCGGCCACATCACGGTCTATTACCGCATCGATTCAGCGAACCGCCTGCTGATGGGTGGCCGCGGTCCGATGCGATGGATCAGCGATCCATCCGCGGTCAGCTATCTCACGCGTTACGCCGCCCGGCTTTGGCCGGCGCTTGCCGGCGCCCGCTGGACCCATGGCTGGAACAGCCGGCTTGCCATGACCGCCGATCACTATCCGCATGTGCACGAGCCGGGACCGGGCGCTTTGGTCTATCTTGGTTGCAACGGCCGTGGCGTTGCGCTCGCGACCGCCATGGGGCAGCAATTGGCGAAGCGGCTGATCGGCGGCGGGGCGGCCGGGATCGACATGCCGATCACGATGCCAAAACCCATTCGCTTCCACGCGCTCTGGCCGGTCGCCGTCAGGAGCGTGGTGCTCTACGGACGCATTCGCGATCGGTTGGGGCTTTAGGTCAAGCAGCACGCCGGCAACACAGGGCCGCGGGCTCCCGCCGTCTTCGAACGCCATGCGAGTCGCCCGCTGTTCGGCGGAAAGATAGCCATGCACGCCGAACTTCCACAACAGCCTGTCGTGGCGCCTCACATCGGCGGCATGTGCTCGAATTTCGGCAGGTCCGGATCGAGCCGTTTCCAGGCGTGGCCGCGCACCGTGTACGTCACCATCTGCGGCTCGTATCGGCCTGGATCGTCGAGGCTCGCGGCGTGAATGGTGAAGAGGTCCGGCATGGCCGAGAAGGTCAGATAGACAGGTGCCCCGCAGGCGGGGCAGAAGCCGCGCGTCTTCACGTTCCCGCTGTCGCCGACCATGTCCCAATGCGTCGCTTCGCCTTCGAGCTTCACCGCCTTCCTGCTCGGGAAGGTCAGATAGGATCCGTGCCCGGTGCCGCTCGTGCTCTGGCAGTCGCGGCACTGGCAGTCGTTCATCGCAATCGGCTCGGCGGAGATTTCATAGCGGATCGCGGCGCAGGCGCATCCGCCGGTGTAAGGCTTGCTCATGTCGCTCTCCCAACAAAGCGCTGCATTGGCCACGGCGATTTCCGTCGCGTCAGCCGTTCCCGTCGACGATAGCGCCAATGTTCCGGACTACCTTCTTCCAGCCTTCGCTCATGCTCTTGAAGGCAGTATCGTTCTTCGGCAGGACGAAGCCGGAATGGACGAGGCGGAGGCGCGTGCCGTTTTCGACCTTGGAAAGGATGAACGTGACCACGGTGTCGAGCCGTGAGCCGTATCCGACGTTTCCCTCATGCCCGCCTTTCCAGGCATAGGCAAAACGTTCGTTCGGCTTTACCTCCAGCACCTGGCAGTGAATGGTGCCGTCCCACGCGCCGGCCGGCGTGGTCTGGTAGGTGAAGTGTTTGCCTTCCACGAGCTCGAAGCCGGCCGGCATCATCAGCCAGCGGCCCATCAAATTGGCCGTGGTCATCGTTTTCCAGATCGTCTCCGGCGTATGCGGGAAAACCTCGTCGATCACTATGTCTTGCGTGTCGGGCTTCAATGCGGCGTAGTTCATGGATCAATCTCCTTCAGCAGTGTTCTGAGATTTGCAAAGCGTTCGCGCCAGAACACGCCGTAGTGGTCCATCCAGTCGACCAGCGGCTCAAGGCCTTGCGGCGCGGCGCGATAATAGACATTGCGGCCTTCGGCGCGTTCGGCGACCAAGCCGGCCTGTTTCAGGGACTTCAGATGCTGCGAGATGGCGCCCTGCGTCACTCCGCTGTCGCGTGTGAGCTCGACGACGCTGATCTCGTCGCTGCGGAAGACGCGCTCGAAGACCGCGCGGCGCGTCGGATCGGCCAGGGCGCGCATGACGGTGGTAATGGGGCTGAGGGCGGCTTCGGTCATGGCCAATTAATTAGCCGTGACTTATGCATTAGTCAACACTATTTTATCTGGAGCGCACCCAAAGAACGGGCTGCGGTTCTTGGGCACTGCCAACAGGCAGGTGCCGCCGAATTTTGAACCAGCCAGCGATCTATTCGGCTGCTCTGTTCGGAAGAACGGAGAAGTCCTTGGACTTCTGGCCGTCCTGGACTTCCCCGAATCCTTCGGCCGCAAGCCCGCGCTTGAGCAACTCCCGTATGGCAGAAGCTCTGCTCGGCATCCGTTTTGTGAAGCGCCATGTATCAATCGCCCGAAGTTCCTCGGGCGTGAGCATGATTTGAAGGCGTTCACCTCGATTGACTTCACCCATCCCACCGTCCTCGCGTAAATGCGCCTAAATCGTAAAAAGCCCAAAATGGGTTCTTTACTATTTATACTCATTAAGCTATTTAGGCGGACAAGGCAACTACATCCACAAAGTAGTTCAATGAGCTAGCAACACATTGAACTTCCTATTGTTTTGTTGATTCCGGTTGGTTTGGAGCGCACGCTTTCCCTTGTAAGGAAGCGTAAGATGTCAATCTCCGTCGAACATGGTGCTGTCGGTCTGGCTGAGGCCGACCATCCGATCGCAAACAACCTGGCCAGCCTGAACGGCGTTATTCGCCTTCAGCGCGGTGCCATCGGCAAGAGCGGCAAAACCTTCACCTCGGATCAGGTTTGCGTGTTGCTCGACGATATCAGTGCGCGCCTTGAGGTTGCGGCGAGACTTCACAAGTCGCTGGCGCTGTCCGAGAACGGCAACGGAGTAAACCTCGGCGATTTCTTGCGAGAAATTTCCGAGATGATCGGTGCGCTCGCCCCGCAAGGAAAGATGGCCCTGACATTCGACAATGCCGGCGCCGGCACCATCGAGGCGCGTCATGCCCTGCACGCGGCGCTCATTGCCGCTGAGCTTGTTACGAACGCCCGCAAGTACGCGCATCCGTCGGGCCTGACGGTGAAGGTCCATATCCACTCCGAGACAAAAGGCGATGGCTCATTCGTGGTGGAAGTGACTGACGACGGCGTCGGCTTCCCGGAGAATTTCGATCCGTCCACAGATGGAGGGCTGGGCTTCCAGCTCATGCGGGCATTGGCAAATGGGCTCAAAGCCAAGCTTCAGTTTGAACATGACAGCCTTGGCGTTTGCGCCCGCCTTGTTAAGCCAAGACATTTGGCGCCGGTCACGACAAGGCTCGGCGGTAATTTGAGATGAAGAAGCGCGCTCGCGATTTTTTCAAGCGCATCGGCTCGCTGGCGGCGATGACTTTGCCCTGGCCGGTGACATCGAATGGTCCGGAATATCGGAGGTTCCCGCGATGACCCTGATCGATCGAACAGAGACCTCGGCGCCTTTCCAGGCGTTACTGGACGGACGTCTGCTGGATTTCCCCGACCACCTTTTGGATATCCTGCCGGTCGGTGTCTATGTCTGTGATGGGGCCGGCCTGCTGGTTCGCTACAATCGCGCCGCGGCTGAGCTATGGGGTTGCTCCCCAAAGGTGGGCGACCCGACGGTTCGTTACTGTGGCTCCTATCGCCTTCACCATCTGGACGGGCGACAAGTGCCCCATGCGAAATGTCCCATGGCCGACGTCCTCGCGACCGGCGAGGGGCTACGCGACCAGGAGATCGTGATCGAGCGCCCGGATGGCACGCGCGTTGTGGCGCTCGTGAATATCGACGCTATCAAAGCCGATTCCGGCCGCGTCGTCGGGGCGGTAAACGTCTTCCGCGAAAAACCTGAGCCACGTTCCGCTCCGCTTCCCCTGAGCGGAGGCGGACGCAACTCGGACGAACTTCTGCAGGCCTTGCCGGCGGCGCTGTACACGACCGACGCGGCCGGGCGGATTACATTCTACAATGAGGCTGCCGCGGAGCTGTGGGGATTCCGCCCGCAACTCGGCACAAGTGAATTCTGCGGCTCCTGGAAGCTCTATTGGCCCGATGGGACCCCATTGCCACACCACGAGTGCCCGATGGCCTTGACGCTGAAAGAGCGGCGCCCAATCCGGGGAATGGAAGCCGTCGCCGAACGGCCGGATGGCACGCGCGTACCCTTCATTCCCTATCCAACGCCGCTGTTCGATGCGTCGGGAACTCTGATCGGCGCGGTGAACATGCTGGTGGACATCACCGATCGCCACCAAGCCGAGCAGCGAATTCGCGAAAGCGAAGCCCGCTATCGGAATCTCGCCGCCATCGTCGAATCCTCCGACGACGCGATCCTGTCGAAGGACCTCAACAGTATCATCAAAAGCTGGAATCAGGGCGCGGAGCGGCTGTTCGGCTATACGGCTGACGAAGCAATCGGCAAGCCGGTCACCATGCTCATTCCAGCGGATCGCCACGACGAGGAGCCTTTCATTTTGGCCCGCATTCGTCGCGGCGAGAGCGTCGAACACTACGAGACCATTCGGCAACGCAAGGATGGCAGCACGATCGACATCTCGCTGACGATCTCACCGGTCAGGGACCAAAATGGCAAGATCATCGGTGCGTCGAAGATCGCTCGAGACATCACCGAGCGCAGACGGGCAGAGCAGCAGCAGCACCTGCTCATCAGGGAGATGGATCACCGCATCAAGAACCTGTTTGCGGTCGCCAGCGGCATGATCGCCATGAGTGCACGCTCCGCCAGGACGCCGCAAGAGTTGGCGTCGGCATTGCGAGACCGGTTGATGGCGTTAGCCCAGGCACACGCCCTCACGCTGGCAGTGCCGTCCAATGGTGGCCGTCGAAGCGAACAGTCGACGACGCTCCACACTTTGATCGAGACAATTCTCTCGCCCTACGATGGTCGAACAGACGCCGGCAAGGCGCGCGTGACGATCAGTGGACCCAATATTCCGATCGCCGGCAGCGCCGTCACAAGCTTCGCCCTGCTTCTGCATGAGTTTGCGACCAACGCCGCCAAGTATGGCGCGCTCTCGAATTCCACCGGCCATATCGATATTGCCTGCTCCGACAACGACGGCCAGGTCGCCTTGACATGGACCGAGCGCGGCGGGCCGCGTATCGATCATCCGTCCGATGGCGACGGCTTCGGCGCGCTGCTGGCGCATGCCACGGTGAAGAATCAATTTGCGGGCGAGATTTCGCGCAACTGGAACCCGGAAGGCCTGACGATACGACTTACCTTTCCCAGAGACCGTGTCGTTGCCTAATGAACGAGTCTGCCCGCGCAGTTGCGCTGCCGTGGCTCAACCAGCCGATGACGAGATGCGCTCGCAACTACCCCCTTGATTCGGGAATCAGCACGCAAAAAAACGACCGCGGCATCGCTGCCGACGGCCGTTTCGGTGAAGTGCAGGGATTTACTTCGGATACTTGAATTCCGGCGCGGCCTTCAGCGCTTCCTTGGTGGTGTTCATCGACGCCAGCCATTTGTTGTTCTTGCTGTCGTAGCGAATGTTGACCGATGACGGCGATACCGCGACATAATGTTCGCCCATTCCGAGGAAGCCGCCGACTGACAGAATCAGCGCGTCAACCTGATGGTTCTTGATCGCGAGGTCGGTGATCTCGCCGATCGATTCATCCTTCTGATTCGAGACAGTCAGGCCCTTGACTTTGGAACTGAACATCTCGTCCTTCGAGACCGTCGAGAACTTGGCGTCGGCTGGCGCGGTACCGGTGGTCTTGGCCTCCTCGGCCAACACCGGCGTTGCCAGCACGGCGAAAGCAGCAGTGATCAGGGCAATTTTCTTCATAGCGTTCTCCTCCATTGCAGAATTGCAGATCTACAATGCGAGGAGAGAACAATCGTTCCGCAATTGCGTGCCGCGAACCCGGCGCCACCGTCGCGAAACGCCGGCCGGTGTCTCCACTTGCTAATCGAAGGCTAGATTCCGAGGCTGCGCTGCACTGCGCGCATCATCACATCGGAATCACGACGGGTCTTATTAACCGTAATAGCGCCAGCGCTGCGGCGGCCTGCGCGGCGGACGGGTCATCAACAGCGCCAGCGCAAATCCGATGCCCCCCGCGATCAGCAACGCGCTGAGCGGATTGTCCTGCATCGTTTTGGCTACAGCCTGCGATCCGTCGCGCAAAGTCTCGCCGCTGTTCTGATAAGCATCCTTGGCGTAGCTGACGGCTGCATCGCCGGCGTCGCGCGCGATGTCCTTGGCCTGGCCGTACAGATTCTGCACCGTGCCTGCGGCCTCGCGGGCGTGACCCGCGGCCTGAGTCTGAGCATTGCCCGACATATCGCCAACGGCGCCCTCGACTTTACCGGCGACGTCCTTGGCCGAGCCAACAATTCGATCCTTGTCCATTGCGGTTCACTCCTTGTTGCACGCAGCTTGATCGCAAGACCGGTTTGGTCCCCGGATCATGTCCGAGGGCGAGCTTTGCTTTGCGATGCGTGCCTTGAGATGGTTCTCGATTAGCTAACGCATGTGGCTCATTCCGGTTCCTGAATCACATTGCCAATTGCAGGAGGCGCGCGTTTGCCCCAGGGAGGCTTCGCATTTGGACGCCAGCATCTTCGCAGCGCTCCGTTCCTTGAAACCCTTCGCTGGGACAGAGCCACGCTGAGGCGCCGCCTCCTGACGATGGGAGAATGGTCCCGCTGACAATACCAAGGCGAATCCATTTGCCTTCCCGCACAAGCTCGCGAAGCGATGAGCTTCTGTTCGAAGGCCGGAACCATTCTTTTCGCTGCACATTATTGCAGCATCTGAATTGCAGCATCTGAAACAGAGTTTTGCCAGGCTGGGAGAGCGCCATGATCGATACCGTCGTCGTACAACCACGTGCCGAAACCGGTGAGCCCGCGGTCGCAGGCGTATCCTGGGCGGCCGTTGCCGCCGGCGCGGTTGCCTCATGCGCGCTGACGCTTGTTGTTTTGGCCTTTGGCGTCGGTCTGGGGCTGTCCGTCGTATCGCCCTGGGGCGGCGCCGGTGTTTCGGCGACGACCTTCAAAATTGGGACCGGCCTTTATCTGGTTGTCGTCGCGATGCTCTCCTCGTCGATCGGCGGCTACCTGGCCGGCCGGCTGCGCACGCGCTGGATTGGCGTCCACGGTGAGGAAGTGTATTTCCGGGATACGGCGCATGGCTTTATCGCTTGGGCCTTCGCTACGGTGATCGGAGCCGCTCTGCTGGCAACGCCTGCCAGCAGCCTGATTGGCGGCACGGCAAGCGGCGTCGCGCGGGGAGCTACGACTACCGCAAGTCAGGCCGGACCAATGGACGGCTACGTCGATACGCTTCTGCGATCGAATGCACCGGCGGCTCCAAACGCCGGTAACGCGCCCGACTCGCGCGGTGAACTCGTGCGGCTGTTCACGAGCAGCTTCCGTAACGGAGGCGATCTCAAACCTGCAGACCGCGAGTACGTTTCCAAGGTCGTCGCCGCGCGAACTGGTCTCAGCCAGCCCGATGCCGACAAACGCGTGGACGAGGTCGTTACCCAGGCAAAATCCGACACAGATGCTGCCCGCAAGGCGGCAGCGCAACTCGCCTTCTGGCTTACGGCCTCGCTCCTGATCGGTGCGTTCTGCGCAAGTCTCGCCGCGACCGAAGGCGGCGGACTCCGCGATGGGACATGGGGCTCGAAAGTTCGTCGCTAACCGGTTGCTGCTTCTAACCTGAAAGGAACGTCTTATGCCCATTCTTCTTTGGCTGGTCGGAATCCCGATTCCCCTTATCATCCTGATCATGCTGTTGCGCTGAGCATTGGTCCAACAAAATTCCTTGCTCACAGCGGGGATGGTTTGACCGAAACCCGGCGCATCATTTCTCGCTCCCGAGGAACGCATCGCGCGTTCGAGGCTTGGTATCTATCCGTCTCAATCATTCAGAATTCATGGAGTTGCGTATGGCCAAGAAAACAAAGCTGCTGAGCGACATGTTTCACGACACGCTCAAGGACGTCTACTTCGCTGAAAACAAGATCCTCAAGACACTGCCCAAAATGGCCAAGGCCGCTCAGTCGAAAGAGTTGAAAGCCGCCTTCGTCAAGCATGAGCGGGAGACCCGCGGTCACGTCAAGCGGCTCGAGGGCGTTTTCAAGATCTTCGGTAAACCAGCCCGCGCGAAAACCTGCGATGCCATCATGGGAATCACCAGGGAGGGCGCGGAGATCATGACCGAATACAAGGGAATGCCCGCGCTCGATGCCGGTCTCCTCGCTGCGGCGCAGGCGGTCGAGCACTACGAGATTTCGCGCTACGGTACGCTGCGCACATGGGCCGAAGAACTCGGATTGTCGGACGCCGTCGCACTGCTGGAGGCGACGCTGAAGGAGGAGAAGGCGACCGACGCCGCGCTGACCACGCTGGCCAAGTCCGTGGTCAACGTCGGGGCGGAAGGCGAGATGTTCAGTGCGGCAGCCTGAGTTGCCGTCTGGCTTGAATCGTCCCGGCGTCAGCTTGGAACAGCTCGGCAATAAGGCACGATTGTCAGATGGCACTGGTTACGGTTGAACCGACAAATGTTGACGTCGCAATCGCCAATGCCATCTCGGCGCATACCAGGCCTGGGGCAGAACGGGCGGCGAAAGCCCTCACATGGGGCGCGGATGAGCATATCCTTTGCGCCCTGGCGGCTGGTTGGTGGCTTTACTGCCGTGGCAAGGATGCGGATTGTCGTCGCGCCAGCGATCATGTGCTGCTGACCACGCTTGTGTCCTCCGCCTTGCCGCATTTGCTCAAGGCTGTTTTCGACCAGGAGCGGCCGGACCGCCGGACGATCCGCGGACATTGGCGAGGGATCCCGCTTTCCGGGAAGCGGCTCGATGCATTTCCTTCGGGACATGCCGTGCATATCGGCGCGCTGGCTTCTGTCGCGAGCAGACTTCCTGCCAAACAACGAAATGTCATCTGGAGCCTCGGGGCCGGGCTGGTTCTGACAAGAATTGTTCTTCTGGCGCATTGGGCGAGCGACGTCGCCGTCGGCCTCGCAGTTGGCGTGCTGACGGAGCGGCTGCTAAGAAAGTTGACGGGCTATGGGCGTGAGCCCGCTCGCGCAACATCGGGATGTCTATCGACTCCACCCGTTCGATTGCCGGCATCTATTTTGGGCATGCTTCGCCAACTTCGTCGGCCGCGATAAGCGCCAAAAGATAAAGCGCGGCTGGATAATAAAACTCTCCGTGAAATGCTTTCCATTGCACCGGCGCGTGCGAGCCGACGCATTGGACCAGGGTCGCCATAGCCCCATAGTCAGGGTCGGATAGTTTTTCACTGGGGTTTCCGGTCTTTACATCCACGACCGATAGATCGAGTGGCACGAAGAACTTGAGGAGATCGCGATCAGTCGGCTCTCCCCAGGCGAGATAGAACGGAATTCGAACCGCGTCGTATCCGAACACGGGCGGAAACGAATGGGCAGGCTCAGGTTGCGCGGCACCGACCGAAATCCAATTGCTGGGAAGCTGCTTCGGGCCGAAACGAGATAATCCGATCAAGGTCTTGCCCGTCGCGCCGACCGCGTCCCAATCGATCACGTCGGACAGAGTCCGCAGCCGCTTGAACGCGGGAAAAATCCAATAGGACAGATTGACGACCGGTCCGTCAGGCCGATCCTTGCCGGCGAATCCGGTCGCGGCCGGGAGCAGAATCGGACCGAAGCGGCTGGATATGACGATCTTCGCCGCCAAGGCTTCCACGATCTGCGTGGCGAATTTTCTGTACTCCGGAACATGCCACTTGTCGCTGGCCTCCGTGAGCGCCCAGGCAATAAATAGATCGCCATCGGTTGCATTGTTGTGATCCGTAACATGGGGAATTTGAGGACTCCACCGCCACGCGGCAAGGCCGTCGCCCCGCACGAATAAGTTGCTCTGCGTCCACTGCCATATTGCCTCGAACGTCGGTCTATCGTCGAGGCGTTCCGCAATCAGCATCGCATAACCTTGCCCCTCGCTGTGGCTGATGCCGCCATTGGCATTATCGACGACGCGCCCGTCCGACGTCACAAACCGTTCCTTGTATTGGCGCCAGCCGTCCGCCAGAAGGGTAGCCGATCCCGGCGCGGCCGAAGCTGTCGCAGTGCAGAACGCTGCGAGCAGCGCCAAAATCAGGACTGTCACTCGCATATCACCTTCCCTCCAGACTCGAGTTACGAGGCGAATCTTCCGGCGATCGCAAAAATCACGTCGGCAAAGCGAAACCGCGCGGGCCTGAGTTGGTATCGGCCCGAAAACAGCTTGCGGACGATGGCCTCGTGAAGTGAGGGCGTCGTTTCGAACGTCACCTCAAAACTGTTTTTGCCGATTTTCGACGCACGCGCGGTCACCGGCTCAGTAACACCCTGCAAATGCAGCACGATGCTGGCGCCGAGGGGGACCGGAGCGCATCCGTTCAGGATCGCCCAGGAGGTGGAAAGCAGCAGCACCTGATGCGGCTGCGTCAGCGGCCCGATTGTCAAGCGCGCCGTCTCGTCGACACGAAAGCCTTCTGTCTTCGGCCGGGGCAGTTCGATGCAGGTGAAAATCGTCACTGCGATGACGATCGCATTGTAATACGACCAGAACAGCCAGACCGGCGCGCTCTGATTTCCATAGACCGGGCTGAAAACATCGAATGTGCCGTATGTGACGGCGCCGAGGGTCGCGAGCAACAGGGGTAGCAGGAATCGGACGATCAGACGCCACTGGACGTTTACGCGATCCCGTTCGCTACCCTTCGCCGTCACCTTGAATTTGTGCCCTTTGGGCTTGAACAAGCCGACCGCCGCAGCCTTAATGGCGTCTACAGTCACCAGCAGTTGCGCCGCGTCCGTGACGATCGGCAGCACGCGCCCGCGCGTGATCCACGCCAGCACGATCACCGACGAGCAAATTGAAGGCGCGTAGTAATTGAGAACGCCTTGCGCGTCCGCTTTGACGACCGCAAGTCCCGTGAGCCCGTAGATGATCGGCGCGATCAGGCATAAAATGCGGAACGGAAAGCTGGCGCCCCAATAGAGGAACGCATCGAACAGTGAAATCCGATCGATTGCCGGCAGCGTTGCCGAACCGAACACGCCCCATTTGCTGCGGGCGATCTGCATAAAGCCGAGACACCAGCGGCCGCGCTGCGTGATGTATTCCGAGACGCCTTCCGGCGCCAACCCCATACTGAGCCGCTCGTTCAGGTACACCGTCTTCCAACCCGCTTCCTTCAGCTTGAGCGAAAGCAGCATATCTTCCGTTACACTCTCGGTCGGAAAGCCGCCGACCTGATCCAGAGCCTTGCGCCGTGTGACCGAGGAGGTCCCGCAACAGAATGCGACACCCCAGGCGTCCTTGGCGGCGAGCAGCACATCGAAAAAGAAGCGCTGTTCGTCGGGCCACCGGCTCCCCGCACCAAAGCCGTGCTGCAGCGGGTCCGGGTTAAAGAAGTGCTGCGGCGTCTGGACGCAACCGACATCCTCATCCCGAAACAGCGCGAGCGCGCGGCTGAGGAACTCTGGCTGAGCCACAAAATCGGCGTCGAATATGGCTACGAATTCACCGGCTTCCTGATCCGAAAGCTGCTGCAACGCATGGTTGATGTTGCCCGCCTTCGCATGCTCATTGTCCGGCCGAGTGATGTATCCGACGTTGCGCCGTTCACAAAGCTCGCGCAACCAATCGCGCCGCCGGTCATCGAGAACGAAAATCCGGTAGTTATCGTAATCCTGTGATTGCGCACCGATAATTGTACGCTCCAGGATGGCTTGATCCTCGTTGTAAGTGGGTATCAGCAGATCGACGCGCCTGCCGCGAGACCTCGCCCAGGCAACATTGCGCGTGGCCATCATTGTGCGATCGATCGTTCGCGACAGGAAGATGAATAGCAACATGCTGCTCAGCGAACTGAGGATTTCCAACGACACGAAAACGTAGCACCAGATGGCGTCAAGACTGAACGTAAAGGCTGGCAGCGTTTCGCTTACGCGCCACACCAGCGCGCGAGCGATCAGCAGAATGCAGACCAGGCACGGCAAGAGCCGGCCGGCGGTGGTGTCTGCGTTCAGCAGCGGCAACCCGACGATTAGGCAGCCGATGATGAACAGCAGCGGACCCATTGCAGCCATAGCTGTATCGGACATGCGCGCTCCCGCTCGGACCGGCGTTTATCGCAGATGCAGGGTGTCGACCATCATGGCGGTCAACCGATCGAGAGTCGGGCTAGCCCGCGTGTTCTCGAAAACGACGCGCCCGAATTTGCCGGCGGGACAATTCGTTGCATTCGACATGTCGTCGAGAGAGACGATAACGCTGTACTGCAAATTGTTCAGGCCCGGCGCGATCGTTGCCGGAATGGAGGCCGCCGATTCGTTTGATGCAGGCACGCCCGCCCAGGCGACGGTGCCCTTCCAGGGTCGCTTTTGATCCTGCTGCCTGAAGACGGCGCGATCTCCATCCTTGATAGCAGCATATTCGCGCGCCGAAACCGTCGCATTTGCCGAGAGCTCGGAGCAATCGATTACCCGGGCGATCTCGTCGCCGGCGCGGACGTACTGGCCGCCGTTGATGACGCTCCAGACGATCCCCGAAGCGGGGGAAAGTATGGGAACGCTGAACTCCGAAGCGGCGTCTCGACCCGAGGCATTGAGTTGCCGAACGTCGCCTTCCAGGAGCTTCAGGAGGTGGTTCTGCTGCTGTGCTTCGGCTTGCAGGTCGGCGACACGTAGCTTGAGCTGATCGGCGCGCTGCTGCGAATAGGCCGCGTCGTTGTATGCATCTTGAAGAAAAGTGCCGTCGCGCGCCGCGGAAAGTTCAACTTGAAGCGTGGCGATCTGCTTCTCCGCCGCGTTGCGGTCCAGCTTTGCAGCGTCCGCGGTGCTCTTGGCGGCTTCTACGGTTGATTTGACCGTCCATCCGATGGAGAAGACTTTCTGCTGGCGCTCGAGAATTGCATTGGCTGCTGCTTCCTTGGCCCGGGCAGCTTCGAGATTGGTATTTGCCTGCTCCAGTTTGCTGTTGAGGTCGTCGATCCGGGCCACGCGGTTTTTTTTGGTTCTTTCCTGCAGGTCGCGAATTTGATCCTGCAACGTCGCGACTTCCGCCTCGATGGCGTCGACGCGTCCCCTGGTCTGCACCAGCGTCATGGATTTGTTGGAATTGTTCTCGCCCGTTGGACTTAATAGCAGTGTTCCGATCGCGTCGCCCTTATGGACGGCTGAGCCACGACGCAAGCCATCCAGCGACGTGTAACCGTCTTGAACGGCGCGGATGATCGCGGTTTGTCCGCTGACAACGGCAGGGGCCCCATCCGAGGAGGCGAAAGAACCGGCCATTGCCCACATTCCAAAGCCGACCGCTCCGATGCCCGCAAACAGTTTCAGTCCCCTGGTGATCATGGTCGGCGCTCCAAAAATCTGCGGCGGAGGCTGCATGATCGATGGTCAAACATCGGAGTAGGCGCGCCCGTGCGACACGCCGCATGCTTTCACCTCCTCCCGGTTGCATTTGCGAAACCAAATGGCGTCGCGGCGTATCGGTTTTCAAATACGATAGGCACGGTTTTGAAATTCGACGTGCAGATTTCCGTGATCGGAATGTGCGCGGAATTCCGTGATCAGCGCCTGAGCAGATTTTCGTGATCAGGATTTGAAAAAAGCGAGCCGCCGATCGGAGGATTGCGGGCATAGGCACCGGCAAAGCGAAGCGTTACTTTGCTTCTGACTTTGATCGGCTTTCCAACCGCTTGTTCGACGCTAACGGATCGCAGTGGTCGAAGTTGTAGGCCTCAGCCTCTAGCTCCGCGGTACTGCACGCGCCCAGCCAGTACAGCAATGCAGTACTGGCACGAGGAAAAATCGACGAAGGCGAATTACATGAAGAAGCTAAAAGGGTTTTCAACTAGTTGAAAAGAAAGGAAAATGCTTTAGCTCTGTGTGGCTCTGTGTTGACCCAAAAGCTGGTCAACGGACTCAAGTTACAGACGTCAATGAAAACAACATGTTAGACCGACGTTTTGCCATTGCCCCGATGATGGACTGGACCGACCGGCATTGCCGCGTGTTCCACCGGCTGATGACGCGGCGCGCCCGGCTTTACACGGAGATGCTGACGACGGGCGCCATCCTCCACGGCGACCGCGCGCGCTTGCTTGGCTTCGATGCAAGCGAACATCCCATCGCGCTTCAGCTCGGCGGCTCGGAGCCGCGCGATCTCGCGGCGTCAGCGAAAATCGGCGAGGATTTCGGCTACGACGAGATCAATCTCAATGTCGGCTGTCCGTCGGACCGCGTGAAGGATGGCCGCTTCGGCGCGTGCCTGATGGCCGAGCCGGCGCTGGTCGCCGAGGGCGTTGCGGCCATGAAGCGCGCGGTCGGCATTCCCGTCACGGTGAAGTGCCGGATCGGCATCGACGATCAGGATCCCGAAATGGCGCTCGATGAACTCGCGCGGGCCGTCGTCGCGGCCGGCGCCGATGCGCTGATCGTGCATGCCCGCAAGGCGTGGCTCAACGGCCTGTCGCCGAAGGAAAATCGCGACATCCCGCCGCTCGATTACGACAGGGTCTATCGGCTGAAGGCCGCGATGCCGGATGTGCCCGTCATCATCAATGGCGGCATCGCCAGCCTCGCCGAGGCGAGGGCGCACGTTGCGCACGTCGATGGCGTCATGCTGGGGCGGGCGGCCTATCAGGAACCGTGGCGGTTGCTGTCGGTTGACCCCGACCTGTTCGGCGAGCCGGCGCCGCACACGGCCATGCGGGGCGTGTTCGCGGCGATGACGCCCTATATAGAGAAAGAACTGGCGCGAGGCACCCGGCTGCATTCGATGGCGCGGCATTTTGTCGGTGCGTTCCACGGTGTGCCGGGCGCACGCGCGTTCCGCCGCCATCTCGCCGAGCACGGCGTCAGGCCGGGCGCCGGGATCAACGTGCTGCGCGAGGCCATCGCGCTGGTCGAGGATCGTTCTGTGACATCAATCGCAGCGTAGACTCGCGCTACGGATACCCGTGCAGCATCAGCCGGTCGGCATGCACTTCCCAGCTTTCCAGCCGGTCCAGAAAACTCATGCCGAGCAGGTTGGTCTTCATCTGGCCGTGCGGCACCACCAGCGCCGGCACCGAGCGCTCGACCAGCTTGCCGATCGCGAGACGATCGAGCGTCAGCCGCGCCGCCTTGGTGTGACCGCCGGCGGTCTCGACGGCGACATCATATTCGAGCAGTTCCAGCGGCAGGCCCGCGGCCTTGGCGGTCTCCCAGGTCAGCACCACCGAGGTCGCGCCGGTGTCGATCACCATGGGGGCGCTGACGCCGTTGATTTTGGCCTGCAGCACGAAGTCGCCGTTGCCGGCGCGGGCGATCTGCACCGCCTGTCCCGCCCCGGTGTGCTTGCGCAGCAAATCCGAGACGGTGGCTCCGGCGCGCGCCACCTTTTCCGGATCCTTATAGGCGACGACGGCGCCGGCGGCGGCCGCGAGCACCAACAGCACGAGCAGAACCCGGCTCATGCCCGGCCTCCCGCCGAGATGCGCGTCAGCCGGCCTTCGGACGCGAAACCGGCGGGCTGAGCCCGGCCTCGGCCATGCGCGCGGGAAGCTCCGCCATCACCGTCAGCCGCTCGGCGCTTTCCATCCGGTGCCAGCGCGCGATTTCCGGAAGCGTGCGGCCGCAGCCGAAACAGAGGCTTGTTCTGGGGTCGATCATACAGACTGCGATGCACGGCGTTTCGATGCTCATTCTGGAAGTGTGAAGCGTATTCGGCTCTGTTGCGCAAGCGCTCCCGTTACAATCCGGTGCCGGCGCTCATGATCGGTTTGTTGCGGGCCCGGCGTTTTTCGTCGCCGGTGGCTTGACTTGCGGTTTCCGGCTGCAGCGGCGGCGCTTCCTCCGACATCGGCGCCAGGGCCGACATCACGCGCTCCGGCGGGAAGGTCACGATCACCTCGGTGCCGATGCGCAGCTT
>Ga0209422_1000067_pt1 | contig 22802 bp, 22 predicted proteins | sample BlaSpr_A8_OM2_M3_FD_187983 | JGI IMG/M metagenome (GOLD analysis project Ga0209422, IMG submission 187983) | Forest soil microbial communities from Thunder Bay, Ontario, Canada - Black Spruce, Ontario site 2_A8_OM2_M3 (SPAdes) (version 2) | ecosystem: Environmental > Terrestrial > Soil > Boreal... | reverse complement strand
CTCCCCGCCGCTTCGCGGGGGGAGGGGAGCAACGTGTCGCCTGTTATGAAAGGCGCTGCTCGCTGCAGACCAAATCACGCCACCGGAAACTCCACCATCGCCTCTCCCGTCGCGACCTTTTCGCCCGCCTGGTTCTTCACCATGACGTCGATCAGCACCCAGCGCGAATTGGCGGTGGTCTGTTTCGATTTGACGATGCCGGTCGGCTGGATGGTGTCGCCGGGGCGCACCGGCTTGATCCAGCGGGTTTCGAGGCGGCGGTGGATGGCGCCTCGGGAAAAGGCCCAGTCGGTGATCATGCGCGAGATCAGGCCGAAATTGTTCATGCCGTGCATGATGATGCCGCCGAAACTGGTCTTGCCGAAGCTGCCCTTCATGTAGTCGTCGTCGAGATGCAGCGGGTTGTAATCGAGCGAGGCGTCGCAAAACAGGCGGATGGATTCGCGGGACACCGCGAATGTCGGACCGTCGATGGTGTCGCCGGCGGCGAGGCTTTCGAATGTCGTTGTCATGATTTCGCTCCCCCTCAATGCGGCCGGATGGTCCAGCCGCGGCCGGAACAGATCACTTCGCCGTGCTGATTGAAGAAGACATTGTCGTGCACCACGAACAGCCGTTCGCGCTTGATGAACTTGTCGAGCGCGCGCGCCTCGAGCCGGATGACGTCATTGGGCCGCGCCGGGATGTTGTAGCTCCAGGATTGCCCGGCATTGACGGTGCCGGGGCTGCGCATCCAGTCGTCGGCCGGCGTGCAGGCGAACATCAGCAGGATGTGGATCGAGGGCGGCGCGATCAGTCCGCCGTAGCGGCTGGTCTTCGCAAAAGCCTCGTCGAAATAGATCGGGTGGGTTTCGCCGACCGATTTGCAGTAGAGCTCGATCGCCTCCCGCGTCAGCGTGTAGGGGATGGTCTTGCGCGGCTCGCCGGGAACGATGTCGTCCCAGACCTTGCGCAAATTCGCGTGTTTCCAGAAATCGGTCTCGAAGGCCTCCGCCTGTGCCATGCTATCCTCCCTGTTTCCGCGGACCATTTCCGCCGCCTTGCGGAATTTGTTATGTAGTATAATCAATTTGCCTGACCACAAAATCAAGCCGTCGGGAAACCAAATGCCGAAGTTGAAACTGCCCAAACTCGAGGACGTCGTGGCGATCGACATCCACACCCATGCCGAGGAGCCCTGCGGCATGCATGGCGACGACGGCTACGACGATTTCCAGGCCCAGATGGCCGAGTATTTCAAGTCGCCCAACAAGCATCCGCCGACGGTGCCGGAAACCGCGGCCTATTACCGTTCCAAGAAGATCGCCGCTGTGATCTTCCCGGTCGACGCCGAGCGCGAGACCGGATTTCGCCGTTACAACAATTACGAGATGCTGGAGGCAGCCAGCGAAAATTCCGACGTGCTGATCCCGTTCGTCAGCATCGATCCGCACAAGGGCAAGCTCGGGGTGCGCGAGGCGCGGAAGCTGATCGAGGAATACGGCGTCAGGGGTTTCAAATTTCATCCGACCATGCAGGGCTTTTACGCCAACGACCGCATGGCCTATCCGCTGTATGAGGCGATCAGCGACGGCGGCGCGATCGCGCTGTTCCACACTGGGCAGACCGGCGTCGGGTCCGGCATGCCCGGCGGCATGGGGATGCGGCTGAAATATTCCAACCCGATGTACATGGACGATGTGGCCGCCGATTTCCCCGACCTCAAGATCATCCTCGCGCACCCGTCGTTCCCATGGCAGGAGGAGGCGCTGTCGGTCGCCACCCACAAACCCAACGTCTATATCGACCTGTCGGGCTGGTCGCCGAAATATTTTCCGCCGATCCTGGTGCGCTACATCAATTCGATCCTGCAGGACAAGATGCTGTTCGGCTCGGACTGGCCGGTGATCACGCCCGACCGCTGGCTGTCGGATTTTGCAAAACTCGACATCCGCGACGACATCCGGCCGAAGGTGCTGAAGGCCAACGCGCGCAGGCTGTTGGGTATCTAGCGCCAGCGCCCAACCAAACTTGCGGCCGGGGAGATTCATCTTGGATCAGAAAGAAAGCGTTCGCGCGATTCTCGAGACCGCGGCATCCGGCGAAACCGCCGAAATTTTTGCCGACATTCGCGCCACTCTCAACACCAGCGTGGTCAATTTGATCTGGCGTCATCTTGCGACCATGCCGGGCACCCTTCCATGGGCATGGTCGACGCTGCGGCCGCTTTATTTGGGACCGGCGATCGCGCATGCCGAGGCGGTGCGGCGAACGCTGAGGCTGCCGGCCGTCCCCGCGCTTTCGCGCGACACCTTGGCCGCCGCGGCCATCGATCCGGCGGCGCTGGCGAATATCCGCACGATCTTGCGCAGCTATCATCACACCAACGCGCTGGCGCTTGCGATCCTTTCGGCCTTGCTCGAGCGCTACGATCCGACCGCGACCGACCCGGTCCAGCCCGCGGAAGCGGTTTCGGTTTCCGCCGAGACCAAATTGCCGTCGCTGCCGGCAATGGCGGATTTGCCGGGCGAGGTGCAGCGGCTGATCGAGGAATTGAACGGATATGGCGAGGACGGCGCGCCCGATCTGATCGCCAGCATGTACCGGCATGTGGCCTATTGGCCGCCTTTCCTCGCGCTGGTGCGGACGATGCTGGCGCCGCTGCAGGCAAACGGCAGCCTGAACGCATTGACACGATCCGCACGCGCGCTAGGACGGGCTCACGGCCGGATGCTGGCCGGCGGGCTTGCTCCCGGCCGTCCGCCGGACTGCCTGCCGCAGGCGCTTGCCGCATGCCGGTTGTTCGTCGAACATCCGATCGCGCGGATGACCGGGATCTGCGCGATCATTCGCCACGCCACACCTGAATGAGTATCCACGGATAGATCCCATGACCATCAAAGCCGTTGTGTTCGACGCCTATGGCACGCTCTATGACATTCAGTCAGTGGCGGCGGTGACCGAGGAGGCGTTTCCCGGTTACGGCGAAATCATCACGCAAATCTGGCGTATCAAGCAGCTCGAATATACCTGGTTGCGGTCGCTGATGCGGCGCTACCAGGATTTTTCCGTGATCACCCGGGAGTCGCTGGCCTACACGCTGCGGGTGCTCGGGCTGAAAAACGATCCGGCGGCCTTCGAGCGGATCATGGACAAATATCTGCATCTCGATCTCTATCCCGACGCCATCGCGGCGCTGGCGGCGATGCGCGGCCGCAAGCTTGCGATCCTTTCCAACGGCAGCCCGGCGATGCTCAATGCACTGGTCGCCAACAGCGGCCTCGACCGCGTGCTCGATGCCACCATCAGCGTCGACTCCCAAAGGATATTCAAGCCCGCGCCGGAGGCCTACACGCTGATCGAATCCGCGCTCGGCGCGGCGCCCGCGGAAGTGCTGTTTATTTCGTCGAACCCATGGGACGCCTGCGGCGCCAAGGCGTTCGGGCTGAACGTCGCCTGGATCGAGCGGGTGACGCCGGAGGCGATGGCGCTGCTCTGTGTCAAGAATGACGTCGTTGCTCCGCTCACCATGTTCAAGGCGATCCGCACCCAGATGGATGAACTCGGACTGGCGCCCGACCATCGCATCCGCGCCCTGTCGGAGCTGCCGTCGTTGATCGCTGCCCACGAGTCAAAAAAATGAGCCTCGAATCGGTCCGCGCCTTCTTCGCGGAAAACGCCCCCGACATCGCCGTGATCGAATCGCCGTTGAGTTCGGCGACGGTGATGCTTGCCGCCGAGGCCTATGGCGTCGAACCGGGGATGATCGCGAAAACGCTGTCGCTTCGGATCGGCGAGCGCGTGGTGCTGATCGTGGCGAGCGGCACCTCGCGGATGGACAACAAGAAGCTCAAGGCGCACTTCGGGGGCAAGCCGAAGATGCTTGGGCTCGACGAGGTCGCCGAGATCACCGGCCATGAAGTCGGCGGCGTTTGCCCGTTCGGACTGAAGGCGCCGCTGCCGGTGTATTGCGACGTTTCGCTGCAAGCTTTCGACGTCGTGGTGCCGGCGGCGGGCTCGACCCACAGCGCGGTGCGCATCGCCCCGTCGCGGATGGCCGAACTGACCTCCGCCGAATGGGTCGATGTGTGCCAGGATCAGCCGTAGCGAAGGGGCGCCCTATTGATCGTCACCGAATTTCGGCTGGCCGCCGCGCCGCCGCGGCGCGGCCTGATCGGGCACGCTGGCATTCGATTCGAACACCGAACGGCAAGCGCCGGAGAGCTGCGAGGTGTTTTGCCGCAGGCATGCCACGATCCGGTTCACGTCGGGGATCTGGTCGCCGCAAAACCGCCAGACGTCGGGCGTGCAGGCCAGCTGCTGCTCGAAGGTGCCTTGATATTCCTCGGAGAGAGCGGAAGTTTGAGTGGCAACGCCGCCCGCGAGCGAAATCGCAAGGCCCAGGAAAATTTGGTGTGCTCGCATATCCGATCCTCTTTTCGATTCAGTGAGCATGGATGTTCCGCGGTTCGCGGGCCGAAGCTCTCGAATAAATGCGGCTTGGCAAGGTTCGGGAAGCTCAACTATTTGTGAAGGTCGGATGTTCGTTTTGGCTGAGCTACGCGGTCTTTTTCTTCCCCCCGGCCAATTGCTTCGTCAGAAAATCCGCCAGCACCTCGACGCGCGCGGGCCGTGGGCCGCCGGGCGGCGTCACCAGATGCACCGCGCCCTCGCGCTGCTTCCAGTCTTTCAGGATCACCTCGACCTCGCCCGAAGCGATGGCGTCGCCGACGATGAAGTCAGGCAGATCGGCGATGCCGAGCCCCGCGACCAGCGCCGGCAGCAGGGCTTCGCCGTTGTTGACGCGCAACGGCCCCGCCGGGCGCACGCTCGCCTCCTCGCCCTTGGAATTGATGAAGTGCCAGGCGCCGGGCGTGGAGAGATAGGCGTAGCCGAGGCATTTGTGCTGGGCGAGATGCATCGGATGCGTCGGCCGGCCGTGGCGCTTGAGATAGGCCGGCGAGGCCACCGTGTGGCGCGGCATCGCGCACAGCCGCCGCGCGATCAGGGAGGAATCCGGCAGGCTTGCGATCCGCAAGCCGGCATCGAAACCTTCGCCGATCAGATCGACCATCGCATCGCTCAGATGCAGGTCGATCGCGACATCGGGGTAGGCCTCAAGAAATTGCGGCAGGATCGGCGCCACCATCTTCACCCCGAAGGTCATCGGCACCGCCAGCCGCACCAGCCCGCGCGGCGCCACCGATTGCGCCAGCGCCTCGTTCTCCGCCGCCTCGCCGTCGGCCAAAAGGCGCGCGGCGCGCGCCGACAATTTCTGCCCGGCATCGGTCACGGCAAGCCGCCGCGAGGTGCGGTTGAACAGCCGCGCGCCGAGCCGCTCCTCCAGCCGGGTGACGGCCTTGGACACGGTTGCCTTGGACAGCGAAAGCTCGCCGGCGGCCGCTGCAAAGGACCGTAATTCCACGACTTTTGCGAAAATCGCCAAGCCTTCGAAGTCAGGAAGTTTTGCCATTTTGGGGTTCTCCCATTAGATCGATAACAGAAACAATGAGTTTATATAGTTTCTATTTATAAGCCACGGGCAAAGGCATATCCAGAGCGCAACGGAAATTCACATCAAGGAAAAAACGATGATCGAACTCAGACCATTCGCAAAACTCGGCGGCGCCGACCACGGCTGGCTCAAGGCAAAGCATCACTTCTCGTTCGGCGGCCACTACGACCCGAAAAATATGGGCCACGGCGCGCTGCGGGTGTGGAACGACGACGAGATCGCGCCCAACACCGGCTTTCCCGCCCATCCCCACGCCAACATGGAAATCATCACCTATGTCCGCGAGGGCGCGATCACCCATCAGGACAGTCTCGGCAACAAGGGCCGCACGGAAGCGGGCGACGTCCAGGTGATGAGCGCCGGCAGCGGCATCCGCCACTCCGAATACAATCTGGAGCCGACCAAAACCAGGATCTTCCAGATCTGGATCGAGCCCGACACGCAGGGCGGTCAGCCGACCTGGGGCGCAAAACCGTTCCCGAAGGCGGATCGCTCCGGCAACTTCGTCACCATCGCCAGCGGCTTCGCCGACGACAAGGACGCGCTGCCGATCCGCGCCGAGGCACGCGTGCTTGCCACCACGCTGAAGGCCGGCGAGAGCGCGGAATACAAGCCCGGCGCGGCGCGTAACCTCTATCTGGTGCCGGCGGCGGGCGCGGTCGAAATCAACGGCGTGCGCGTCAACGCCCGCGACGGCGCCGCGATCCGCGATGAAGCCCGGCTCAAGATCACCGCGCTGGAAGATTCCGAACTGGTGCTGGTCGACGCAGCGTAACCCCCACGCGTCATGCCCGGCCTTGTGCCGGGCATCCACGTCTTCCACTTCAACATTCAAACCCTCATCCTGGAGAAAACCCATGACAAAAGTTCTCGTTCTCTATTATTCCGCCTACGGTCACATCGAAAAAATGGCCAACGCCGTCGCCGAAGGCGCGCGCGAGGCCGGCGCTACCGTCGATATCAAGCGGGTGCCCGAACTGGTGCCCGAAGCGGTCGCGAAAGCGTCGCACTACAAGCTCGATCAGACGGCGCCGGTGGCGAAGATCGAAGAACTGGCCAATTACGACGCCATCGTCGTCGGCACCGGCACCCGCTTCGGGCGCATGTCATCGCAAATGGCGAACTTCCTCGATCAGGCCGGCGGCCTCTGGATGAAGGGCGCATTGCACGGCAAGGTCGGCGGCGCCTTCACCTCGACCGCGACCCAGCACGGTGGCCAAGAAACCACGCTGTTCTCGATCATCACCAATCTGTTGCATTTCGGCATGACCATTGTCGGCCTGAACTACGGCTTTGCCGGCCAGATGAAGCTCGACGAGGTCACCGGCGGGGCACCCTATGGCGCGACCACGATCACCGGCGGTGACGGCAGCCGTCAGCCCAGCGAAAACGAACTCGCCGGCGCGCGCTATCAAGGACGCGTGATCGCGGAGACGGCGAAGAAACTGCATGGCTGATGCGATGCGGGCGGCATTCTCTTCGATGAGTGCCGCCCCATATCCCGTCGAGGGGACGACGGACTTCGCCATGATCGAAATTCTCTTTATCTATCAACTGGCACGCAATCCGATCGAATGGATGACGCGGCGCTTTTGGTGCCGCAGCCTGTACCGCGCCACGCGCGGCAAGCGTGGATGCCCGGAATCCACTAATTCGTGAAACGGCGTTACGATTTGTGATAGCTATCTTGCCTTCACGCCGTCCCGATTCAGAGTTTGAGCATGAGCAACTCGGTCCCATGGCCGGAACTGCCGACCGAGGCGTGGCGCGAGACCTATGCGACGCTGCAGCTCTGGACCCAGATCGTCGGCAAGATCAGGCTTAAGCGCTCACCCTGGCTCAATCATTCCTGGCACGTCGCGCTGTACGTCACCGCGCGGGGACTGACGACCTCGCCGATCCCGGACGGCGCGCGCAGCTTTCAGATCGATTTCGACTTCATCGATCACGCCTTGCGGATTTCGACCAGCGACGGCGCCGGCCGGCAGCTTGCCCTGGCGGGACAATCTGTTGCGAGCTTTTATGCCGCCGTCATGGCCAATCTCGCCGAACTCGGCATTGCGGTTGCGATCGACGAGATGCCGAACGAATTGCCCGACCCGATCCGGTTTTCGCAGGACCATCTGCATGCCTCCTACGATCCGGCCGCGGTGCGGCGTTTCTTCCAGATCCTTCTCAACGCCGATGCCGTGTTCAAGCAGTTCCGTACCGGCTTCCTCGGCAAGGCGAGCCCGGTGCATTTCTTCTGGGGCAGTTTCGACCTTGCGGTGACGCGCTTTTCCGGCCGCCGCGCGCCGCGCCACCCCGGCGGCGTGCCGCATTTGCCGGATGAAGTGGCATGCGAAGCCTATTCGCACGAAGTCTCAAGCGCCGGCTTCTGGCCGGGCAGCGGCGCGATCGATTACCCGGCGTTCTATTCCTATGCCTATCCAGAGCCTGCGGGCTTTCGCGCTACGTCGGTGCAGCCCGAGGCGGCGTTTTTCAGTGAAGCCTTGGGGGAATTCATCCTGCCCTACGACGCGGTGCGCACCGCGTCCGATCCGGACAATACGCTGCTGGCATTCCTGCAAAGCACCTATGAGGCCGCGGCCAATGCCGCCAAGTGGGATCGCGACGCGCTGGAATGCGCGCCGGGCCGGCCGGGCGTGGTGCGGAAGGTCTAATCCTCTTCGCGCGACGCTCGCTGCTTGCCGAGCGCGCGTCTTGCGAGGCCGGCGAGGCGCGGATAGCGGCGCAGTTCATGCACGGCGCGGTCGCGCAAGGCTGAGGGAATCCCGCGCCAGCCCAGCGCCGCGGTGAAGTCGACGAGCGCCAGCGGCGCCACGCCGAAGCGGCGCTTGTAGGCATAATTGCCGATGCTGAAATCGAAACTCCGGACACCGTCCTTATGCAATGCCGCCATGGTGCGTTCGATAATCAGCCGGCCCGGCGAGCAATTCGACCACTTCTCGCCGGCATGGCTGTTGCGCAGCATCACGTAACGCGAACCGACGCGGATCCCGAGCAGGGTTGCGACGACCTCTTCGCCGACGGTCAGCGCCGACAGCACGGCGTAGCCGCCGCGAAGACCCTCGCCGACCAGCCTGCGATAGAACACGGCCGAACTCTCGTCGTTGAGAACGAAATTCAACCCCAGATGCCGCATCCGCGCACCCTGCTGAATCTCCATGACTGAGAGCACGCGCAGCGCCTGGTCCCGGTCGGTGACGATTTGCAGCCTTGCCGCGGAGTCGCGGGTAAACACCCGCCAGCTCCGCTCCAGGTTCTTGCGGACGCTTCGTTCCAGGGAATGGCGGTAAGCGTCGAAATCATCCCCGGTCGTGACGACGTTGCCGTTCAACGGGCACGGCCTTGCGCCGTCGAGCAGCGTCAGCGGATTGGGCCGGCCGGCGAGATTGATCGGCATCTTGCGCAGGCGAACCAGATCGGCGCCACCCGGCGAGCGCTGCAGCGCGGCCTTCAGATCGCACCACAGCACGCGCGCCGCTTCGGCGTCGCGCGGCGCCGACGCGGTCATCAATGGCGCGTTATAATCGGTGAGATCGAGATCGGCGAACTCGACGATCCGCACGCCCCTTTGCAGCCGTCGGACCAGCGGCAACAGCGCGATCTGTTCCAAGCTCGCGGCGTCCGAAATGATGGCGATCAGCGGCTCGACGTGGGGCAAGTTTGCAAAAGCGGCGTACCACGCATCGAGCCAGCACCGATCCTGGAACGGCATCGACGGGCCAAAGTCGTTCCAGCACGCCGCGGCATGCTTCCAGTCGTTGAGGATTTCGACGCGAAAGCCCGCCACGCGGGAGAGCTCCCGAGCGCCCAGATGCCTCGCCTCGGCTTCCAAAACTGCCATTGTCCCTGCCGGGTCGCCCTCTGTCCCGATATGAGACGACAGGCCGATCCTCCCCATTTATCTGGCAAGAAGGGTGCCCAGGCAACGGTTGCTGCTTACGGTAAGATAATGTCTGCAATGTATGGCTAACGCGGAAGTAAAGAGAGAGACCGCGACCGCACGATGGCTTCAGAACCCGCATATCAGGCGCTGTTTCTCGGCGCGGGGCCGCAGATGCAGTGCGGCGTCGGGCAATTTACCCGGCGGCTTTGCGAGGCGATCGGAAAACTCGCCCCCGACAGCTGCGCGACGTTAACCCTGACGCGAAGCGAAGGATCGGTCCTCGAGATCTGGCGCGCGGTGGGATCGGCGCGGAGCGTGGTGTGCAACTTTCCCATCGTGGCCTGGAAGCGCGTGATCTGGCGGCCGTTGCTGGCGCTGCTGATGGCACAGCTGCGCGGGCGGCGTATCGTTCTGATCCAGCACGAATGGGCTGGCCTGCACTGGCTGCGCCGCATCACCTACCTTCCGGCGCTATGGCTCGCCGACACCATCGTCATGTTCTCACCGCTGGTGCGGCGCGAACTGTCGGACGATCCGCTGGTCGGGTGGGCGGCGCGAAAATGCGTGCTGGCACCACTGCCGCCGAACATCGAAGCGCCCGCGGGCGTCGCCGATTCCGGATTGCGGCAGCAACTCGCCGCGGCGCGCGAGGCGGGACGGTTGGTGATCGGTCATTTCGGCTCGATCTACCCGGGCAAGCAGCCGAACGCGCTGCTCAACATTGGGGCGATCCTGAAGCGGCGCGGCTTGAAGCCGCTGATCGTCTACCTCGGGTCTTTCATCCGCGGCGTCGACAACGTCGAGCAGGAGTTCCATGCCCGCGCCGCCGAACTCGGCCTGTCGGATGATGTGATCGTCAGCGGCTATGTCGCGGGCGACGATGAGGTGTTCGGCCTGTTCAGCGCCATCGATGCGTTCTGCTATCCGCTCGATGAAGGTCTTACCGCAAGGCGCTCCAGCATTCTCGCCTGCGTGCAGTCTGGCCGTCCGGTGATCGTCACCGGACCGGCCGAGGCCGACGAATTCGACCATCATCCGCGCTTCAAGCAATTGATCGACCGCGGCGCGATTGTAATGGTTGCGCGCGGATCGGAGGACGCGGTCTACGCCGACCGGATCGTCTCGACGCTAAAACAGCCGTCGGTGCCAAAGCGGTTCGATTTCAACGGCTGGTGGCAGGATGTCGCGCGTGCGGTACGCGCGCAGCTTTGAACGCCTCACTCCCTGGCGCGGAAGCGCGCCAGATAATGCAGGCCGAACACCGCCAGCAGGAACGTGAACCAGGTGGGATCGGCGCGATCGAGAAAGAAGCTCTCCAACGACGAAAGATAAAGACCGAACAGCCAGATCCGCAACAACGCCATCGTCAGCGGACCGTTGTTGCCGCCGTGGTCCGCGGCGTGGAAATTCCGCAGCGGCGCGATCACCAGCACCACGATCAGCAACGCCAATCCCGGCAATCCCATCGACAGCGCGGTGTCGAGATATCCGTTATGGCTGTGCGAGGCATATTCCGCCCATTCCATCCCCTCGGGGATATTGCGGAGCGCGTCGGTGCCCCAGAACGCCTCGAAGCCGTAGCCGGTCGGCAGCCGCAATTGCAGCGCCTGCAGCGCGAAGGTCCAGATCTCGCTGCGGCCCGTAAAACTCGAATCCAGCGGCAGCGCCTTTGCGATCTCGGCAAGGCCGTCACTCATCACCGTGCCGATGCCGAGCAGGATGAGCAGCACCAAAGGGGTCAGCATCATCACGCCGCGGAGCCAGAGCGAACGGACCACCGTCGTGAGCGACGTCAGAACCAGCACCACCAAGGTCAGCGCCAGCGAGCTCTTGCCGGCCGAATAGAGCAGAAACAGCGACGCCAGCGCGATGACGGCGGCGCCGGAAACCAGGGCGCCGGAGCGGACGATATAGATGCCGAGAAACACCAGCATCGCCATCACCGACGCCGCCACATTCTTGTGTCCGAACGCGCCACGCCAGTTTCCCGCCAGCTGCGGTTCCTGGATGTCGGTCGCGAGATGAATCGACAGGGTTGGCGCCAGCAGAATTCCGAGATAGCAGACCGCCAGCAGCAACAGTGCGGCGATGCTGAACCAGCGCATCAATTCGTGTTGGGTTTTCGGCAACAGCATCAGCGTCGCGGCCACGGCCATGACGCAGGCGGTCAGCGCGAAGCGCTTGATCGAGGTGGCGGGGTCGAGCGACAGCACCACCGTCGTAACGATCCAGCCGCCGAACAGGACATAGGCCGGCGTGAGCAGGGTCTTGAGGCCCTGCATATTGTCAGATGCGGCAAGCGCGATCGTCAAAACCGCGAGGCCGGCGAACACCAGATAGGTCAGCGTCTCGTTGCCGGTCGAGGTATCCTTGAGCTGCTGATTGCCGAGATCGACGAACGGCCGCAGCGAAATCCAGGCCAGCAGCAGTACGCCGATGAAGGCAGCGCCGCGCACCACATCCATCACCTGCTGGCGCCGCAATCCGAAGATGACGGCACGCAACTCCGGCGTGGTGACGAGTTGGCTCAAGACGTGATCTTCGAGGCTTTGTAGGGTTGCGGCTCGATGCCGACGGCCGCCAGCGCGCTGCCGAGGGCGACGATGACGGGATGCAGGGCGATCAGCGCCCTGTGCTCGGCGAAAAACAGCCGGCCGGCGAGAAACAGCGATTGCGGCAACAGCGCCAGCATCTTGGCGAAGAGTTTCATCCGCGACCATGGCGACCGCGCCAGCTTGCGCTGGACATGGTAGTTGATCGCGCCGATGCGCAACGCCCGCAGCGCCAGCCAGCCGGGGCTGGTGCGGCTCGACGGCACGGTCTCGGTGATGACGGCTTCCTCGGCCCAGTAAAATCTCATCCCTGCCTTGCGGCAGCGGACGAAAAAATCGACATCGCCGCCGCCAAGGAAATTGAAACGCAGATCGAAAGTTGGGTTTGCGAGCCGCGCAAACACCGGTCGCGTGATCAGGCAATTGCCGCAGCCATAGATGACCGGCACCAGACCGCTCTTGTCATAGGCCGGACGGAACGCCGGATGACGCTCGAGCCCGCGCTTCAGGCCGTTGTCGAAATTCTGCAGCACCGGGCCGCCGACCACGTCCGCGCCGCTCGCCTCGGCGGCGCGCAGCATCCGCTCCAGCCAGCCCTCCGAGGCAATTTCGTCGTCGTCGATCATCAGGAAGCTGGTGGCGGCGGGAAACGTCGCCAGCGCCGTCTCGAATGCGGCGTTGATGGCGTGGCAATTGCCCTGCCGCGGCTCGACGATGCAGAGCCCGCGAAGTTTGTCGGACGCCAGAAATTCGGCGGCGACCGGTACGCTGCCGCACGCAGCGGCGTCGTTTTCGACGATCACGACCGCGAAGTCCCGGTTGATGCGTTGACCGGCGAGCGACTCGAGCGTCAAGCGCAAATGCCGGGGCCGACGGAAGCAGGGAATGCAGACCACGATCTGGATCGAACAATCCAGCGAAGGCGAGGCGACCGCCAACGCGCGGGAGGCCGGCGACAACGGTGCCGCAACTGCGGATGTTGCGGCCGTGCCGTAAACGTCATGTCCGGAATCTGCCACTATCGACATCGGTAGACCTGGCTCCGCCGCGGAATCGCAAACGATATGCAAGCAAGGATATGCAAGAGTCATTGCAAATTTCCGGTCCAGCGGCGCATGGCCGGGCTGATTTCTCGCGACGGTTAACGGCGCAGAATTAACCAAGGTTAAAGCCCGGCGCGCGCAGCGATGGGCCGGCGACGCCTCAATGGCCACGCGCAAACAGCCTTCTGAAGAGCTTCCGGGACTCCGGGAACTGGTTGTTGTCGATTTGCGTCGGCCATAATCCATCGACGTCGAAATACGCCGCATAGGCGATTTCGCTGGCATTCCTCATCAACCAGTCGTGCATCTGCCCAATGAAAAACGGGTTATCGCCGAAATTGCCGACCCCCCACTCCGGGTAACTCATGGCCTTGCGATGCCGGGCGGCGAATTCCTTGTGCCACTGCAGGCCGAATGGCGCGTTCAGGTAGAATTTGTCCCATCGTTCCCGAGCCGAACCGTCATATTTGAAATCGTACACATCAAGACCGACGTAATCGACGACATCGTCGCCGGGATAGGCGAGATCGGCGGGATTATCCTGGGGTCCCCATCCCGGGCACCAATCGTATTTGAATCGGCTCGAATGCCGCCTGAATATGCCGACGACGCGCCTGAACGCCTTGACGTAGTCGGCCTCCTGCCCCCCAGCGAACCAGGCCATCGAAGCAAGATTCATTTCCCAGCCGAGGCGAATGACGGCATTTGGCTGCGCCTCGGAGATCGCCGTTGCCGCGGCTTCGAACTCGGCGTCATGCATGCCATCGGCGACATCGGCGAGTGGTGTTCCCTTCACCGTCAGCGGCACCGACCAGACGACGTTTCGCGCCGGGTTGAGCTTTTTCCAGATGCCCGGTACCCAGCTCAACCGGGAGAAATCCTCCCAGGTCGTTTCAGCGTAGAAGTCCACGCCCACCACCGATGACGGCTTATGGCCGAGCCATTTCTCCCAAGCCTGCAAGGTGAGTTCGCGGCCGCGCGGTCCCCAATTGACGAATGCACCGGCAAGCTTTGAGGGGATGCCCGAGGCGGCATTCGTCTCGCCCGAAACGAATCCGGCGAGCGCCAGGGCGACCAGGACGACCGTCAGGCACTCCCTGACCCCTTGGCCGCGGCGGCTTTCTCCGGCGGCGCGATCAGTTTGACGCATCGTTCGCCCTCGCCAGCTTCTTGCCGACAAAGAAGGCCGACAGCCTTCGCCCCACCTCGAGCGATCCCGCGGCCGTCAGGTGGCCCGCATCGAACTGCAGCGGAATTTCGCCGCCGGCAAATTCGTCGCAACGGCCGTCGCGGCAAACTGAAGCGTAGACCGAAAGATAGCTCGCGCCCTTGCCGGTGACGAGCCGGCCCAAGGCCCGGTCACGCTCGAAAATCCCCGGCGTGCGCATGGCGCTGGCGATGGATGGGTCGCCGCGCAGGACTTCCTCGGCGAGGAGCCACGGCAGGGCCCGGTCGTATTCGACGATCGGCCCGAGCACGGTGACCTCGAATCCCCGCGACTTCAGGGTCTCGAGCGTGCCGGCGAGCGCGGGAATATCCTCGTCCTTCCATGAGGCGGCCAGAAGGATCCTGTCGACCCTGTTGTTGAGGAGAAACTCGTTGAAGACGAACTGCATCAGCCTCGGACAGGCCCTTGTATCGAGCAACGCGATCGGTTCGGCGGACGGGCGGCAGCCGCTCGCGGTCGCCTGCATGATATTCACCTGCGGCATGGCGGCCGCCAGGCCGAACCAGAGATGCGCGGCGTGGCTGTCGCCCACCAGCAAATAGTTTGGCCGCTTTGGGTCCAGTCGCATGCATGTCTGGACGTCGAGATGCTGACGGTTGGTCGCCAGATAACATTGGCCGGACCGGAATGGCTCGGAAGGATCGTAGGCGAGGTAGGCGGCGATCGCCACCACGCGCTCCGGAAAGCGGAACGACGCCCCGCTGCCGATCAATACCAGGCCGCAAAGCGCAACGACCGAAGCCATCGCGGTCGAAGCGACGCCGAAAACGACGGCTCTTGAAGTATCCCTGGCCTTCGATCGGAAGGGCAGTTCGATGAATTTCCACGACAGGCAGGCGACGCCGATCGAGGTCGCGACCAGCGCCAGTTTCGCGACCACGCCGGAGGAGCCCGGAACAAGCAGTCCATCCGTACGCTGAAAAACAATCAGCGGCCAATGCCATAAATAGAGCGAGTAGGATATCAGGCCGATGAAAACGATCGGCCGGAACGACAGCCATCTTCCGATTGTCGAAGTCCCGCGCTCGCTGGCGGCGATAAGCAGCGCAGCGCCGATGGCGGCGAGCGAGGTCATCAACAGCAGCGGCATCGACGACGATCCAAAAAATATCACGCCGAACAGCAACAGCATGCCGATCACGCCGCATGCATTCCTGCCGAATTCCGATCGCGGCGCCGGAAAGAACCGGATCGACAGCAGCGCGCCGAGCGTGAGCTCCCATGCACGAAACGGCGTGAGGTAAAACATAAAGGCGGTGTTGCGATAACTGACCGCGAACGCTGCCGCGAACGAAACCGCGGTGACGATCGCAAACAGCAGCTTTACGCGCTTCGGCAGAACGCGATAGGCGGTCATCATCAACAAGGGGGTGATCAGATAGAACTGCTCCTCCACGCCAAGCGACCATGTATGCAGCAGAGGCTTTGTTTCAGCCGGGGCATCGAAATAACCCGCGGTGCCTGCGAAATAGAGGTTCGAGATCGAACCGACCGCGCTTGCGAGACTCCTGGCGTAGTCTTCCAGCTCGACCGGCAGGCAGTAGCGATAGGCGAGAATGCTTGTGACCAGGAACATCACGAACAGCGCCGGCAGGATCCGCAAGACCCGGCGCTTGTAGAAATTCGCAAGCGAGAACGATCCTTTGCGAATATCGTCATCGATCATGCCGCAGATCAGGTAGCCGGAAATGACAAAGAAGACGTCCACGCCGATAAAGCCGCCCGAAAAGCCGGGAATGCCGACGTGGTAGAACACCACCGGAATGACGGCGAACGCGCGCAGGCCGTCGATGTCGGCGCGATACTTCACGATTCAGGCCTCATCGGGAGCGCAATGAAGCGCATCGCCTGAAGGGCGTGACGGAATTGACCGTCCGGCCGGCGCGCGAGATCGTGCTGGCGCCGTTGCAAAAGCGGACACTGCGGACAGTCCGGCTGTGCCGAAAAGGACAGGCTCGGCCCGCCTCGCGCGATCCGCGGGAAAATCCGGCAGGAAATGCGACATCTCGTCATGCGTCAACGCTCCTCGCCGCGGAAATTGGCGATCCGTGGCAGCCTGGTGCAATATCCGGTCCAGGGCGATGCCTCGTTCGCGAGAACGTTAAGGATGGTTACCGTGCGCGCCGAAGGAAGTTCCTCGCGGCAGCAGAGACTGCATCGATCCTGCCGGCGCCTGTCAGAGTTAATGCGGCCCCCCGTGCGGCCGTGGTCGCCGAACTGTCGCAAATGCGGACAGCGCGGACAGCCGTGGTGTGCCGAAATCACCGGGCTTCGCACCTCGCCCGCGCGAACACGCGCGCGCGAAGGTTCGTAATGGTTACTGCTGCTGCGAATTAACCACTGGTTGAGGTTGCGGACCGTTCCGGCACCGATCTTGCTATCTCTTCGTCGATCAATCATGCCGACAGAAATCTGGCTTCGAATGTCGCTGCCTAAAGAGAATCACGCAACCAGGCCCGTGGCGCTGTTGACCCCGACCTACGGACGCGATCTGGAGCTGTGCACGCTGCTCTGCGAAAGCGTCGACCGTCACGTCGGCGGCTTCTCGAAACATTATCTGCTGGTCCCGGACAGCGATCTGCCGCTGTTTTCCCGCTTCGAGAGCGAGCGCAGAACCGTGCTTGCGGCCTCCCAATTCCTTCCCGACTGGTTGCGGCCGCTGCCTCGCTTCGTGCAGCGCAAGCGGCGGCAATATTGGTGGTCGTTTCGAACCAGGCCGGTCAGCGGCTGGCATGTCCAGCAGTTCCTGAAGATTGCCGCGACCATCTCGCTGCCTCACCAGCGGTTCTGCATCCTGGATTCCGACGTCGTGTTCTTCAGGAATTTCGACCTGTCGCGCTTCGAATATCCGAACCCGATTCCGCTTTTCAATTTGCCGGACGGAATTACATCGAGCCTCGTTCGCCACGCCCACTGGGTTGAGACATCTCACCGGCTGCTTGGCTTGCCGACGCCGCCGCTTCCGGCCTCCGACTTCATCGGTCACATCATTTTCTGGGACCAGCAGACGACGCGGGCGATGGCCTCGCGGATCGAGACCGTCACCGGCCTCGACTGGGTCGAAGCGCTGTGCCGGACCCACGGTTTCTCGGAATACATGCTGTACGGGTATTTGGTGCAGAGCGACGCGGGGCTCTCCGGCAGACACACCCTGACCTCGCGCACGCCGTGCGTCAGCTACTGGGATCGGCCGAAACTCAACCAGGGCGAATTGAACCAGCTGCTGCGCCGAGCCGATTCCGACGACGTCGCGTTCTCGGTGGCGTCGTTCTCCGGCACGCCGGTGGAGATCATCCGCGCCGCGATCGAGCAAGACGCCGCCGCGGCGGCGCCCCTCGCCCTCCCCAACCAGGCTGCGGGGCTCGCTGCCGCATGCTGATCGGACAGGCCAGCGTCAATCTGACCGCCAATATCCTCTCGGCGTTGCTGGGGCTGTTGAGCGTGTTCGTCTTCACACGGCTGTTCTCGCCGCATGATTACGGCACCTACCTGCTCGGCCTTGGCTTTGCATCGGTCATCAGCGTGTTCCTCGCCGGCTGGTTCCGCAATCTTATCCTGAGCCGGCATGCAAGAGACGACGGCACCGACGTGCGCGGTCTGGTGATCTCGGGATATCTCGTTGGCTGCCTGGCCGCGCCGATCGCCTACGGATTGGGACGCCTGGTCGGTCTCGATCCATCGGCGGCATTGGCCGCGGTGGTGCTGTCGGTCGCGATCGGCCTGTTCGAGCTGACCCAGGATCTGGTCCGCGCGCGGTTGATGGCGCTCACGGTCATGAAGGCTACGCTGGTTCGCGCGGCTTCGGTGCTGTGCCTGGGCGTTGTCGTCGCCCTCCTCAGTCCGACCGGGTTCCTGCTGCTGCTTTCGTCGACGCTGGGCTATTTGCTCGCCGTGTTCGTCCAGTCGCGCGCCGCCTGGCGGGGAACAGTCTTCAAATTCGACGGTGCAGGTCTTCTGGCAGTGGCGCGGCAGGGATTGCCGCTGACGCTGTCACTGACCTTGCTCGCTGTCTCCAGCGTCACCGACCGGTTCATGATCGCCAATCTCGTCGGCGCCGCGGATGCCGGAAAATATGTCGCGGGCCTCGACCTGGTCCGGCAGACCCTGATGATGCCGGCGATGAGCGCTGCCGCGGCGTTCTTTCCGCTCGCCGTGCAAATTCACGCCAGCCAGGGCAACGCGGCGGTGCGATCGCATCTCGCCGAATGCGTCGAACTGCTGCTCAGCATCACGCTGCCGGCCTGCCTGGGTTTTGCCGTGATTTCATCGCACGTCGCCAATGTCGTGCTCGGGGCCGATTTCCGCGAGGTCGCCGCGCAGGCGATGCCGATCGTGGCGGTCGCCGTGATCTTCCAGGTCCTGACCCAGCAATACCTGCATGCGAGCTTTTTGCTGTCGGGACGCAATTCGCTCTATCTGATCAATACGGCCTCGATCATCGCGGCCAATGTGATCCTGTCCTACGTTCTGGTCAGCCACCACGGCACCATCGGCGCGGCCTGGGCCCGGCTCGGCGCCGACGTCATTGGCTTTATTTGCGCGCTGATCCTCAGCCGCTGGGCGTTTCCGGTTCCAATGCCGCCTGGCCGGCTGGCATTGACGGTGATCGCCGGCTTGATCATGGCGCTGGTCGTCGCAACCCTCGACAGAAGCCTGCATGTCTCCGACCTGACCGCATGCGTGGCTTTGGTTGGCGCCGGATTGGCCAGCTACGTGGCGATGTGCTGGCTGCTGGACATCTCGCGGACCCGCCGGCGCCTGAAACTCGGTCTGACGCTTTTCAGAACCAAACTTGCAAACATCAGCATCGGATGAGAGCCGTGAACAAGAAAGTTACGATCGATCTCGCCCGCGCGTTGCCCGCCGATGTGACGGCGGATGCCCGCGCGCGGACGGCAGGCGGCACGTCGGCCGAGCATCCGCAAGCGCTGCTCGACTTGCCGCCCGGTGAGGCGCGCGAAAGCCTGCTCAGCGTTCACAGCCTGCTCGGCCGGAGGCTGCCGCCGACCGGGCTTGCGATCTACGAAGCCGGCGGCGGCTCGACCAGTTTTCTGCCGCTCGACGTGCTGCGTCGCGCCCACGTCACTGTCGTCGATATCGACGAGACCCAGATCCGCAACAACGACTACGCGCAACAGGCGATCCTCGGCGACGTCCAGATCTACCGGTTCCCGCCCGCCAGCTTCGACCTCGTGATTTGCTACAACGTCATCGAGCATCTCAGCGATGTCGAGGCGGCGCTGGAGCGCTTCTGCGAATCGCTGAAGCGAGGCGGCCTGATGCTGATCGGCGCGCCTAACCCGAACTCGCTCTCCGGCGTCGTCACCAAATACACGCCGCATTGGTTCCACGTCTGGTTCTACCGCCATATCCGCGGCCGGGAACAAGCCGGCGAGCCCGGCCATCCGCCTTTCCCGACCGTGTTTCACCCTCTGGTCAGGCTTTCGAATCTGGAAACCTTCGCGAAGCGCCACGGTCTCGAGATGATCTACCGGAGGGAATACGAGAGCCCGCGCTATCCGGAAATGCGGGGGCGCATGCCGGCGTTTGCCGCCCTGATCGATGCCGCCGCGGCCGTGATGAATTTTCTCGTTGCCGGAAAGGCCGACGTGCGGCGCGGCGACTACCACGTGATCCTGCGAAAGCTCTGAGCGATGAACGCGATGCGGCCCATGCCCAAACCGTCCGTCAGCCATCGGCTGATGATGCTTTTGCGCGTCGCCCGCCATCGCCACGTACCGCGCCCGGCGCAAAGCCATAACAAAAGGTTAATTTCCTTTGGCCGTGAATCGGCGCGGACCCCGGCAGATACCAGGTTTGAGCAGCGCGGAAGCGGCGCCAGGCGCAGATACTTAAACGCTTTTTTTGCCATTTCGGTGAATAGTCCCTCAATGAGTATGGTTAATTTTTCCTGTTGCGTTGGTTCGGCGCCGAGACGGCGCGCGTGGCGTAACCCGAAGAGTGACCCCTCAGCCGATGCGTGCGGCGGTTCGAATGGAAGCTGGGGCCGATGCTGAGCTATGATCAACCGATAAATCAGGCCGGGCCTGACGACCGGAAGGCGCCGTCGCGGAGCTCTGTGGGCTTCAGCGTGCTGGAGCTGGTCCGCCTGCTGTGGCAGCGGCGGGTCGCGATCGCGATGGCGGCGCTGATCTGCGCCTGTGCCGCGGTTGCGATCGGCAAGAGTCTGGCGCCGAGATATGCCGCCACCGCCCAGCTTTATGTCGATCCCCGTGAACTGCAACTGGTCGATCGCGAACTTACCCCGCGTACCCAGGATCTTTCGGGCCTCGCCATGGTGGTCGAAAGCCAGGCGCGCCTGATCACCTCGAACAGCGTGCTGCTGCAGGCGATCCAGGATACCCATCTCGACCGCGACCCGGAATTCGGCGGCGATTCGAAGGGCATTTTGGCATCGCTGCTCGGCCTGTTCGGACTGGAGCTGCACCCGAACGGCGAATCCAAGGCCGGCCAGATGGCGGCGCTGGATGTCCTGGGCCGCCACATCAACGTCAAAAAGACCGACAAGAGCTTCATCGTCGATGTCGAGGTCTGGTCGCATGACCCGGCAAAGGCGGCGATGCTGGCCAATGCGCTGTCCAACGCCTATCTCGCGGAGTCGAAGAAGTCGCAGTCCACGGCGGCGCGGCGGGCGACGATCGATCTCTCGAGCCGGCTCAAGGAGTTGCAGGAGCGGCTTCGCAACGCCGAAAATGCGCTTGCCACCTACAAGGCGCAGAACAATTTCGTCGGCACCCAGGACACGCTGATCAGCGACCAGCAGCTTTCGGCGAGCAGCCAGCGGCTCGCCCAGGCGCGCGCGTTGACGCTCGACGCGCAGGCCAAGTACGACCAGATCGAATCCAGCCGCCGCGCCGCGACCGATGCCGGCGCCATTCCGGAGGCGCTGCAGTCCCCGACCATCGCCAATCTGCGCGCGCAATATGCCGAGACCCGCAAGCGCTACGCGGAGATGACCGGCGAATTGGGACCGCTGCATCCCTCGCTGCGCCAGATGGAGAAGCAGGTCGACGACCTGCGCCGCACCATCAATGAAGAGGTCGAACGCTTCGCGCAGTCGGCGAAAAACGACCTGACCCGCGCCCGCGACTACGAGGCCTCGCTCAACAAGGCGCTGGAGGCGCAGAAGCGCCAGAGCGTCCAGCTCAGCCAGGCTTCGGTGCGGCTGCGCGAACTCGAGCGCGACGTCGACGCCAACCGCGACGTCTATCAATCCTTCCTCAAGCGCTCGCGCGAAACCGAGGAACAGGAAACCCTCAACACGTCGAGCGCGCGCATCATCGGCGAAGCCACCGTGCCGCAGCGGCGCATCTTCCCGCCGGCGATGAGCCTGCTGGCGATGATCGGCTTCATGTTCGGCGCCCTCGCCGCGTCCGGCTGGGTTGTCGCAGCCGCTCGGCTCTCACTGGAGACAGGCGAACCGCAGCCGGCAGGCTCCGAAAACAACGAGCCGGCGGCGCTGGCGAAGCAGCCGGCCGCAGATCGGCCGCCGCGACAGGCGGTGGTCGCACCGGTCGAAAAGCCGTTGATCGCACGTCTGGAGGAATCCGACGTGGTGCGAACGCTCGGTGGTATCCTCGCCGTCGGCGGGACTCTGGACGTCACGAAATTGGGCTGGCCGACGTTGCGCGCCGGCGTCCCGCAGATGGGCTTCCTGAACGCCATGCGCGAGCTGCGCGCGACCCTGGCGAAGCACTCGGCTACCAACGCGCTACCGGTTCTGGCCGTGATCGGCGCCGGCCCCGGCACGGACCGCAGCATCGCCGCGCTGAATGTCGCGCTGGCGGCCGCGCGCGACGGGGCGCGAGTGCTGATGATCGATGCCGATCACGCCGGCCACGCGCTTTCGGACCAGATCGACCGGCCCGGCAGGACCGAGACCAGCCGCCTCGGCTGGCTCAGCATCGGCACCAAGGCTGCGCGCGCGATCCAGACCGCAAACGGAATCTCGATCCTGCAAGCCGTCAAGGGCGCCAACCTCAGGACGAGCGACGCGGTCCGCAAGGCGATCGCGCAGGCCCGCTCGGCCGGTGGCTACGACCTTGTGATCCTCGACGGGCCGGCGATGCCCTGGACTGCCGCCGACCGCAGGCTGCTCGATACGGCCGACGGCCTGGTCGCTATCCTTCCGGTCGATCTCGACATCAACGACTGCATGGAAGGCATCATCGCCAGCCTCGGCGAGACCGAGCGCAAGTTGATCGGCGTCGTGATCGACGAGCTCAAGCCCTCTTCCGTCAACCGCCAGCGGGACAGACAATATGCTTGAGCGCCGCGCAAATCCGGTCGGCAGGGCCGCGACAGCCGGCATCCCGAGGATTACGCTGGGCGGGCTGCGGCTTGCCGTGCTCGATATCGAGCAGACCGCGGACTTCATGATCGGCGCGGTGTTTCCAAAACGCCGGGTCGGCCGTCCGCTCTATCTGACGTCGGCCAATGGCGAGGTGCTGGCGCGCTGCTCGACCGAACCGTTGACCGGGCGGCTGCTCCGCGCCGCCGACCTCATCAATGCCGACGGCCAGCCGCTGGTCACCGTATCGCGCCTGAAATCGGCGCTGCCGCTGCCGGCACG
>Ga0209422_1000066_pt1 | contig 22901 bp, 18 predicted proteins | sample BlaSpr_A8_OM2_M3_FD_187983 | JGI IMG/M metagenome (GOLD analysis project Ga0209422, IMG submission 187983) | Forest soil microbial communities from Thunder Bay, Ontario, Canada - Black Spruce, Ontario site 2_A8_OM2_M3 (SPAdes) (version 2) | ecosystem: Environmental > Terrestrial > Soil > Boreal... | reverse complement strand
CATTCCATCAGCGATGGAATTTCGTCCTCGTTCAGATTCTTCAGCGCCACCGCGTTGATCTTGACGGCAAGCCCCGCCGCCCGCGCGGCCTCGATGCCGGCCAGCACCTTGTCGAGATCGCCCCAGCGGGTGATGGCGCGGAACTTTGCGGGATCGAGCGTATCCATCGACACGTTGATGCGGCGCACGCCGCAGTCGGCCAATTCGCCCGCGAACCGCGCCAGTTGCGAGCCGTTGGTCGTCAGCGTCAATTCGTTGAGCGCACCGGTTTTCAGATGGCGCGACAGCGAGCGCACCAGCGACAGCACGTTGCGCCGGACCAGCGGCTCGCCGCCGGTCAGCCGCAGCTTCCTCACGCCCTTGGCGATGAAGGCCGAGCAAAGCCGGTCGAGTTCTTCCAGCGTCAGCAAATCGGCCTTGGGCAGGAATGTCATGTCCTCGGACATGCAGTAGAAGCAGCGCAGGTCGCAGCGATCGGTGACCGATACCCGCAAATAGCTGATGGTCCGGCCGAACGGATCGGTCATCGGACGGGCCAGCGATGGACTTGATGAGGGTCGGGTCATTCAATGCGCCTTGTCACTGCGGCAGCCGCCATGAGGTATGGCGCCCAGTTCCGTAGTCACAATGTAAGCATCATGCAATCCGCCGACAATCCGCCCCTCGTCTGGTGCAGCGCAATCAGCGGGCCGGCGCTTGCCCCGGATCGGGGAACGGCGATCCGCCGGGAGCCGCAGCCGTGCCCTTGGGGGCTTTCGGCTTCTTCGGCTTCGGCCGCATCTTGGTGGGCCTGGGCGGCGGGGCGGCCGGCTGCAGTTCCGCCACCACCGGATTGGGGTCGACCGCCGTCATGGCAGGGCTGGTGAAATCGCCGGGATTGCGGATGACCTGCACCGGGATCGTTGCCGGCTGGTACCTGTTCAAGGTGTAAGTGACGGAGAAACCAGCATCGGGGGCTGCCACGGAAACGGAACAAGGTGTCTTGCAGCCCGGACCCACAGAGGTGCGGGCATCGGCCCCCGGCGGGGTCGAGTCGAGCTGGACCTGAACGGTCGGCGGCGCGGACTTGAAAGCGTCCAGAGAGAATGACGATGGGAACGAGGAGCAGCCGGCCAAGCCAAGTCCCGCCACGGCAATCACGATGACACGACGCATGATCAATCCGTCACACTTAAATGCGGCTACCTGCCACAATCCCCGCCTCGACCATAGGAGCGTCAGGACAGCCGTGCAACCGGGCGGGGCGGTATCGTTAATTAATGGTTAACATCCGAAACGGTCAAAATATGATAATAAAACCAATATCTTATACGATGTTCCGTGCAGCCGTCAGACTATGCACCGCAGCGGGCAACTCGCGCATGTGATTGATCAGCCGATCCGGCTTGAGCTCGGCGATCGGGACGTCGGTATAGCCAAATTCGACGCCGATCACGGGAACGCCGGCGCGGCGGGCGACACCGATATCCGGCCCGGCATCGCCGACCATGATCGCGGACTTAAGCTCACCGCGTGCGCGCGCGATGGTCTGCCGCAGGATGGCCGGATCCGGCTTCGAGACCCCAAACGTATCCGCGCCGCAAATCGCGGCAAATCGCGAGCTCAATCCAAGCTGTTGCAGCAGCAGCTTCGACAACCACTCGAGCTTGTTGGTGCAAACCGCGAAGCGATATCCGAGCGCCGCGAGGTCATCGAGCGCGTTTTCGAGGCCTTCGAACGGGCGCGAAGCGTCGGCGATGTGGGCGGCGTAGTAATCGATAAAATCGCGGGTCAACCGATCCATTTCTTCGGCGCTATAGAGCCGGCCGTCCAACTCCAGCCCGCGCTCGATCAGCTTGCGGGCGCCCGCGCCGATCATGTTGCGCGCGGATTGCAGCGGCACCGGCGGCAGGCCTTCGCGGTCGAGCACGAAATTGAGCGCGTTGATCAGGTCGGGTGCCGTATCGACGAGCGTGCCGTCGAGATCGAACACGACAAGGCGGGCGGGGGTCATCCGGAAACCGCTATCGGTCCGCGTCCAATCATGCAAGTAGGGATGGAACATAACCCTCAAGGCAGCGGGGACATCATGCGGGAATTCGCAGGCAAGACGGCGTTCGTGACCGGCGGTGCCGCCGGCATCGGCCTGGCGCTGGGCCGGGCCTTTGCGCAAGCCGGTATGAACGTGATGCTCGCCGATATCGAGCCCGGCGCGCTCGAGGCCGCCGTCGCGAGCCTGAGTGCGTCAGGGCCCGACATTCGCGGGGTCGTCTGCGACGTCGCCGATCCCGCAAGCGTCGAGGCTGCGGCGAAGGCATCGCTCGATGCCTTCGGAAGGGTCCATGTGGTCTGCAACAATGCCGGTGTCGCCGCCGGCGGCGGCATCGACAATATCTCGCTCGACAATTGGCGCTGGGTGATCGACGTCAACCTGATGGGCGTGGTTTACGGCATCCGCTCGTTCCTGCCGCATATCCGCGGCCACGGCGAAGGCGGCCACATCGTCAACACCGCGTCGATGGCCGGAATGAGCGGCGGACTGGGACTGAGCCCCTACACGGCGAGCAAGTTTGCGGTGGTCGGCCTGTCGGAGGGGCTGGCGGAGCAGCTCAGGCCGTTTGGCATCGGTGTCAGCGTGCTGTGCCCGAGCTATGTGCGCACCGGCATCGGCGAGAGCGGGCGCAACCGGCCGCAGCGTTACGGTCCGACGCCAAGCCTGGATCCGAACAGCCCGGCAGCCGCCATCGTCGCCGCGATCGCCGCGCGGCTGCAGGCTGGCCTCGACCCGGCCGCGGTCGCCGCGCGTGTCCTCGACGCCATCCGGAACGACGAACTCTACGTGTTCACCCACCCGAATATGCGTGAACAGGTCGATGGGCGGTTTGCCGCCATCCAGGCGGCGATGGACAAGGTCACCGGCTGACCGAAAGTCGCCTGTCCGGGCTCCTCATAGCGCTGTTCCTTGCCGTCAAACGACGCTAGATATGCCCCGCCGCGGCCCCTCGGGTCGTGCGCCGGCAGTTGGGGCATCCTTTGCAAGTCGATATGGACGGATTGAAGCGGCAGGCGGCGGCGCGGGCGCTCGAACAGGTGCGCGACGGCATGAAACTTGGCCTTGGCACCGGCTCGACGGCGAAGCATTTCGTCGAACTTCTGGGGATGCGGGTTCGCGCCGGCCTCAACGTCATCGGCGTGCCGACCTCGGAAGCAACCCGTGCCGACGCTGAGCGGTGCGGCATTGCCCTGACCACGCTCGATGACATCGACCGGCTCGATCTCACGGTCGATGGCGCCGACGAAATCGACCCCTCGCTCAACCTGATCAAGGGCGGCGGTGGCGCGTTGCTGCGGGAAAAGATCGTGGCTGCCGCCTCTGATCGCATGATCGTGATCGCCGACGACACCAAATGGGTCGAAGTTCTCGGCCGGTTTCCGTTACCCATCGAGGTGATCCCGTTCGGCCTCGAGGCGACCCGGCGCGCCATTGCCAGGGCGTTTGCGGAAAGCGGCAATTCCGGGCAAATGGGGGTCCGAAAGGGCAAGGACGGCCACGTTTTTGTCACCGATGGTGGCCACTGGATTGTCGATGCCCATCTAGGGCGAATAATCGATGCTCCGCGTCTGGCAGGTTTGCTGAATGTCATACCCGGCGTCGTCGAGCACGGGCTGTTCATAGGGCTTGCCGGCACCGCAATCTTGGCCAGCCCTCGGGGAATTCGCGTTGTTGAACGGCCATGAGGCCGAAAATCCTGGGAGAATTGGAATGAAGAGCCTTGCAAGAATAATGTCGGCCGCGGGCCTTGCGCTTGGATTGGCTTTGGCCGCCGCGCCGGCCGGGGCGCAGCAGCCGGCGCAGCAACCCACGCCGCTGAGGCCGGTTTCGCCCGCCGCGATGGACGCGGCCAGGGAAATTCTGGCGTTGAAGAAAGCCAGCGTGATGTATTCCGCCGCCGTTCCCAACATCGTGCAGCAGACCAAGGACCAGTTGATGCAGAGCAATCTCAACTACCAGAAGGATCTCAACGAGGTCGCTGTGATCGTTGCCCAGAAATTTGCCGGCCGCGAGAAGGAAATCGGCGAAGGCATGGCAAAGATCTACGGCAATGATTTTACCGAGCAGGAGTTGAAGGACCTGCTGACGTTCTACAAGTCGCCGCTCGGCCAGAAGCTGCTGTCGACCGAACCGAGGGCGATTCAAGACAGCATGGCCTACATGAACCAGTGGGCGCAGCTGTTTTCCGAAACGGTGAACGGTGAATTCCGCGCCGAGATGCGCAAGCGCGGCAAGCAGATTTGATGACCATAGCGTTTTCGAGCGAAGTGGTAGCCGGTTCGCGTGAAGAAAACGCGTCAAACAAAAAATCCGGTTCTGATACAATCGGAACCGGCTATCGGAGCTGAGATGGCCGAGTTCGACGTCGATCTGTTCGTCATCGGAGGCGGTTCGGGCGGGGTGCGCGCCGCCCGGATCGCAGCCAGCCATGGCGCGCGGGTGATGATCGCCGAACAATACCGGATGGGCGGCACCTGCGTGATCCGCGGCTGCGTGCCGAAGAAGCTTCTGGTCTATGCCTCCCACATCCATCACGAGATCGAGGACGCGGCGGGCTTCGGCTGGACCATTCCATCCGCGACCTTCGACTGGCCCACCTTGATTGCCAACAAGGACAAGGAGATCGCGCGCCTGGAGGCCGCCTATACGGCGAACGTGGAAAAATCCGGCGCCCGCATCGTCAAGACCCGCGCGGTGTTCGAGGACGCCCATACGCTGCGGCTCGCAACCGGCGAGGCCGTTACCGCGAAATATGTGCTGATCGCGACCGGCGGCGCGCCAAATCACGGGCCCGCCATTCCCGGCATCGAGCACGTGATCTCGTCGAACGAGGTGTTTCATCTGCCGCGGCTGCCGAAACGCATCGTGATCCAGGGCGGCGGCTATATCGCGCTGGAATTCGCCTGCATCTTTGCCGGTTTCGGCTCCGACGTGACGCTGATCTATCGCGGCGAAAATATCCTGCGCGGCTTCGACGAGGACGTTCGCGCCCATGTGCGTTCCGAGATGGAGAAGGAAGGCATCAACATTCTCACCGGCTGCGTCGTCAACAAGATCGACCGGCACGGCAAGGAATTCACCACGCATTTGACCGGCGGCTCGAGCGTCACCTCCGATCAGGTGATGTTCGCGATCGGACGGCATCCGAACGTCGGAGGTCTCGGGCTCGAAAAGGCCGGCGTCGCCATCAATCCGGGCAATGGCGGGATTGCGGTCGATCATTTCTCGCGCACCTCGGTGCCGAATATCTACGCGATCGGCGACGTCACCCACCGCATCAACCTGACGCCGGTTGCGATCCGCGAGGGCCACGCCTTTGCCGATACGGTGTTCGGCAAGCGCAGCGTCGAGGTCGATCACGTCGACATTCCGACCGCGGTGTTCTCGCAGCCCGAGGTCGGCACGGTGGGACTGACGGAAGCGCAGGCGCGCGCCCAATTCAGCCATGTCGATATCTACAAGGCCGACTTCAGGCCGATGAAGGCGACGATGTCCGGCCGCGACACGAGGGTGCTGATGAAGCTCGTCGTCGATGCCACCAGCGATCGCGTGGTCGGCTGCCACATCGTCGGCGACGGCGCCGCCGAAATGGTGCAGCTGCTTGGCATCGCCGTCAAAATGAAGGCCACCAAGGCCGATTTCGACGCCACCATGGCGCTGCATCCGACCGCGACCGAAGAACTCGTGACCATGCGGACACCAAGCGCGCGCCATGTGCGGCAGGCGGCGGAGTAGAGATTTGGAGTGAAATTCCCGCACCTGATCCGGATTGGATCTGGGCCTGTGCGAAGAGAAGGGCATTTACGCCCCGCGGTTAGAGTCAGTCTTTGAGCAGAAATTTTTCGGTCGAATAATTGCAATCGACCCCGCTGAGAGCTCTTCCGCTCAAGACCCCCGCACCAGCTGAACTTCACAAAGATTCGATCGATGGGATGGAGTACCGCTGACACGATCACGAACGGCGGTGTCGACCGTCAGGTTGAAATTCGTGCCGTTCGGAGTGAACGGATCGGCATCGACGGCTCCCAATTCATCGCATCCTTGCCACCAGCCATGCTCGCCGACGACAACGCGTGGGTCGAGCTTTGGGCTGAAACGCGCCCGCGCTCGCATTCCGCCGGCCGGTGTGCGCACGTCAACCCAATCTCCATTCTTGATTCCGCGTGCTGCGGCAGTCGCAGGATTCAGTTCGATCTCCGGATGCAACGCGCGCTTGCGCAAACTCGGCAGCGCACGGTGCTGGGTCTGACAAAACAGACTGGGTTTGGCGCAGGTCAGGATCAAGGGGAAGGAAGCGGCCAGGTCAGGGCGCGCAACCGGGCCGATTGGCGGTTCGACAAAATCCGGCAGCGCCCGATAACCGTGATCAAGGAAGGTCTCGGACCAGAATTCCACTTTCCGCGACGGGGTCGGGAAGCCGCGCGGATTTCCCTTGTCGTCGCTCGCCGCGTGCTTGGCGTGACGAGTCGTCAGCGGTTTCCGCAATCCGGCAGGTTCGGCTCGAAGCTGATCCAGTGTAATGCCGCTCGGGCCAAGCTGATGCCGGCATGCCGCATCGACGTCACCGTTCCAGAAATGCTCGCCGAGCCCGAGACGCGCAGCGAGACCGAAGATGAAATCGGTGTCCGACCGCGCGTCGCCCGGGGGGGCAACGATCGCCTGCCGAAGCTGAACGTGCGATTGTGCAGCTTCGCTGATCTCAAATCCGATCTTCAGGGCTTCGCGTTCAAAACAGGACGCCACAGGCAGCACGATATCCGCAAGCGCAGCCGTGGGCGTCATGAACAGATCGGCATGGGCGTAAAAATCGAGCGCGGCGAGCGCGGCACGTCCGCGAGCGGGATCGCCCTGAGCGAGCAGCAGATTGGTGCCGAACCCTATCAGTCCGCGGGCCGGATAGGGCACACCTTCCAGAACAGCCCGGTAGAAGTCCGAAGTGGAGACATAGTTCCAGCGCGCAACTCCGAGCGGACGTTCGGCAAACCCGATCGCGGGAGCAAGCCGCCTGGCCGCAGGCAAGTCTTCTCCGCTGACTGACCCGGCCGGCACAGCCGGCAATAGCACATTTCCGCCGGCCGCATCGAAACTGCCGGTCAGCGCATAGAGCATCGCCATCGCGCGCGCGGTTTCCGTGACGTTGGCGTGATGCTCATGCCCGCTGTAGGCGTAGTAGGAAACCGGCCGCGAATGCCAAATCGTGCGTGCAGCTTCCTCCAACTGGCCGGACGGAATCCAGCACGTCGCTTCAATCACTTCGGGCGTATATCTTTTGCATAGCCCTGCATAGCGCTCGAAAACAGGCTGGCAGCGAATTGCACCGTCGACAGTTGCGACGACGTATTCGCCGCCCAGGGCAAGGTGCTCGCTGGGTGCCGCATAGCGACCAGCGACCGGATCGTAGCCAACGATACAGTTGGTCCGGGTATCCCAGGCAACGAATTGTCCGGAGCCAGCGGGGGAAACCAGGTCTTGCGCCTTCAGCAACCTGTCGGTGTCCGAGCGCACCAACAGAGGTCCATTGCTCCACGCGCGGACGAAATCCTGATCGTACCACCCTCGCTCGATCATGATGTTAGCCAGACCGAGCGCGAGCGCGCCATCTGTTCCAGGCCGCACGCGCAGCCAGACATCGGCCTTGTTGGCAAGTCCGGCATGGCGCGGATCAATCACGATGAGCTTCATTCCGCGTTTCAGGCCCGCGACCGTTGCCGTGGCGTGGGTGATGCGCGTAAACGAAGGATTATAGCCCCACAGGATGAGGCAGCCGGATTCGGCAATGTCTGCCATCGCACCACCAGCGCTCCCGGTGGCAACGCTGCCAACACCAAAGACATAGCGCGTCGCATAACCACGTCCCCAGCCGCACAGTTCGAGGTGCGATACCAGGTTGGGCGTGCCGAAGGCATTCATCAGTCTGCGAACGAAGACAGCGGAATCCGCGATAGCCGTCGTCGAGGGGGACGATTGGCTGAAGGCGATTGCTTCAGGCCCGTGCTGTTGCGCAATGCGGCGCATGGCGGCGGCGGTCTGGTCGAGCGCGGCATCCCATGAAATTTCTTCCCACCCCGGATCCACGTCGCCCTTCGGCCGCGTTCGGCGTAGCGGCCGCGTAAGTCTGTCCTTGTGGTAGACCAGTTCGGGAGCCGCTCGGCCCTTGGCGCAAATTGCTTCGCCGGTAGGGTGCGCCGGATCGGGGTCCAGACGTGTGAATCTACCATCCGTCACTGTCGCGACGGTTCCACAGCGGGCGATGCAAAGACCGCAGTACCCATGCACCTGCCGTACGTTCGGGATCTCTGCTGACATGCGCAAATTCCTTCTCGGCAATGGATGAGACATGCCTGACGCACGAGCCCGATTTTCAACTCAGATTCGAGCCGCGCAATCAGACTATCTGCACGTGGTTTCCTTTGACAGCTCCGTCTTCTCGGGACCGGAGCGCAAACCATCCCGCGAAAACGCCTCGTCACGCAATCGCGGGCATCCTGCCGAATATGCAATCCAGCGCCGTGCGCAAGGCTTGCAGCGGATTCGAAGCACTTGTGCGGCTGCGCCAGGCGACATGGCCGTCGGGTCGAACCAGTACCGCGCCATCGCGGTCGACGCCGTAAGCCTCGTGCCAGTTGCCCTCGGGGTCGCCGAGATCGCCGTCCTTTCCGACCGTGAAGACGAGAAGCGGAGGCCACGACGGGCCGATCGCGTGCGCGGCCCTTTTCCAGGCCTCGCCGTCGTTGCCCGCCAGCAGCACGAAGTGCGGGCCGAACAGGTCGATGGTCGATATTTTTTCCTCGCCGCGCGTGAGCCAGACATGGGGCGCGCGGCCGCCAGGCCGGGCCGACGGCACATAGTCGGTGACGGGGTCGTCGACGACGACCCGTGGCGTGCCGTCCGGCACCACCGCCGTCGATTCGTAGCACGCCCCCAAGATCAGCCCCTGTTCGTTCAGGAATTCGCGTCGCGGCAGCACGTTGCTTTGCCGCGCCTGGCGTCCCATCGACAGGGCGTTGGCCAGTGCGTTCTGGGTGATAATCCGGCCGAACGGCTGGCGCTCGGCGTGATAGCTGTCAAGCAGTCCATCGTCGGCATTGCCGCGAAGCACGGCGGCAATCTTCCATGCCAGATTGTGAACGTCCTGTACCCCGGTGTTGAGGCCGAACCCGCCGGTCGGCGGCATCTCGTGCGCGGCGTCCCCGGCCAGGAAAACGTCACCGACCCGATAATGGTCGGCAACGATCGCGGATGCCTCCCACGGGCTGACGCCGAGCACCGATACCGCAAGGTCCGGCACGCCGACGCCCTTGCGGATCAGCGCCGCGCAAAATTCCGGCGTGAAGTCCTCGGGCTGCCAGCCGAATTTGGCGGCACTGTGAATCAGGAAACCCCAGCGATCGGTGCCATTGATGGTGAGGAAGGTAGCGCGCAGGTCCGGCTGCTCGACGAAATACAGCGCGGCCGGCCGGTGTTCGACCCATTGGGTGAGATCGGCCTGGAACAGGATATTGACGCTGTCGTAGACTTTCTCTTCTCCGGTCATCTTGACGCCGAGCGCGCGACGGACGCGGCTTTGCGCGCCCTCGGCGGCGATCAAGTACCGCGCCTTGAAAGGCATCGCTTCGCCGTTCGTTCGATCGGTCAACGTGCCCGTGACAGCGCCGGGCCCCTGGCTGAACGAGGTCAATTCGGTATTGAAGCGCAGCGCTCCCGGCTCCGCCGCCTGCTCGGCAAAGCGGCGAATGACCGGTTCGAGGTCGTCCTGCGCGCACAGACAATTCCTGACCGGCGTCGCCGCCATGTTCTTCGCGGTGGCGCGCCCGGGCACGCGGCGCTCGATCTCCCGGCCGGCCAGGGTTTCGGCCCAGACGATCAGCCCCAGCCGTCCTTCTTGCAGTCCTGCGTCCCGGATCGCGCTATCGATGCCGCATTGCCGGAAGACTTCCATCGTACGGGCATTGATCCCGCGCGCTTTCGGCGTCAGCGCCGTACTTGGGTGGCGTTCGACCAGCAGCGAGCGCACGCCGTGCCGGGAGAGCAGCAATGAGGCCGTGAGGCCAACCGGACCGCCGCCGGAAATCAGAACGGGGATGTCGAGCATCTCTTCTCCTTGTTGAAATACGCGCGCCTAAATCATCCGATATCCAGCGGCTTGCCATGCGGTTCGCGGCGAAACGCGAAGATCGCGATCAGCGCCGCAAATTCGCAGGCGGCCAGGAACAGGAACGCCGGCGCGACCGCATCGGCGGTCGCCTTCGGTGAAACCACGTCGCTGCTGCCCGCGATCAGCGCCAGGCAGACCGGTCCCAAAATCTTGCCGACGCCGTTGGCGGCCTGAGCCAGGCCGAACGCCCGGCCGGCCAGCGAGACCGGAAACACTTCCACGACATACGGCGTCATGTTGGAGAAACAGCCGCTGTAAAACGCCGCGCCGAAAATCACCAGCAGCGCAAACACCGACCAGCCCGCGATGAACTCGCGGCCGAAAGCAACGATCGCCAGCATGACCAAAACCGAGATGAAGGTTCCGACCAGGGCGGCGCGGCGGCGGCCGAGATAGAGCGGCAGAAACGAAAACAACACGCGGCCGATGATCGAGGCGATGCTGGCGTAGACGAAGTAACGCGCGGCCTCGTGCGCCGTGATCTTGAGCAACTGCGACAGGATGGTGGGTCCCCACAGCAGCACGCCATAGGTGCCGGTCGAGATCCCGATCCAAATCACGACGACCCACCAGAACCGCGTCTGGTCCTGCCACAACGCGGTGAACGACGCCGGTTGGCTCGCCGGCGGAATCGCGGTCGGCAACGCCACGCTGGTCTCGGCAACGCCGAGCAGTTTTGCGGCCTCGCGCCGCGCGTCGGCATTGCGGCCGCGCGACAACAGCCAGCGCACCGATTCCGGGGCAATCCAGGCGATCAGCAGCGAAGTCACGATCGGCATCGCACCGGTGGCGGCCACGCCGCGCCAGCCGATCACCGGCAAGAGGCTCGCCGAACTCATCGCGGCGAACATGGTGCCGAGCGCGACCGGCACCACCATCATGCTGGAAATGAAGGTGCGATACCGGGTCGGCGTAATCTCGACGATCAGCGGGCCCTGGGCGCTCACGGCGGCAATCGATCCGAAGCCAACGACGAAACGCAGCATGGAAAACAGGATCCAGGCGCCGTCCGGGATCAGCGCACATCCGGCGGCGCCGAGCGAAAAGATCAGGCCGCCGCCCCAGATCATCTTCTTGCGCCCGATGGTATCGGCGATCCTGCCGCCGACCAGCGAGCCGGCGATGGCGCCGACGCCGGACGACAGCAGCATGATCGCGCCCTGGCCGTAAGTGAGGTGCCAGCCCGGCGCGAGCACGGAGACCAGATAGCCGACCAGGAAGAAGTCGTAGAATTCAAACATCTCCTGCAGGACGAGCAGGCCGATGGTCAGATAATAGCGCGGCGTGAGATTGGACTTCTCGATTCCGCTGAGCCAGTCCTGCGCCTCGGTTTTGGGGCGATCGCGGCCTGTGTTGTGGATCGTGTCCGCGGCGGTGCCCTGAACGGCGCCGTGAGCGTCGAGCGAAACGTCGGCCATTGCTCTCCCCGGATGCCCGACTGCCCGCCGTCATTTGCGGCGGTTTGCGCGTGCCGGGACGATCCACGGCAAAACTAGCAGGCGCCATTGAAAACACAATCGGGATCGTGGGCGTTGCCCGCTGCAATGCACGGAGCGCGACTGCTGCGATCGCGGCAATGACGCCTACTTCGCCAATGGGTTCGCGGGCTCAATCCGTTACATATTGCCGCCCGCCATAGTGCCGTCGCGCCATCCCGATCCGGAACTATCGCGCAGCCTTGACGTTACAGCCAACGACGCGGCAAACGTGGCTCCTTTGCCGCCGATGGAGGCAATGAATGTCGACTTCCAGGCGAAGTGAGAAGGAACCGCAGGCTTCACCGATTTCGACGTGGATGTCTGGCACCGTGACGCTGTACCCGCGCCACGGGGCGCCGAGAAAATTATCGTTTCCCTGCACCCAGGAAACCCAGTCCGTGCTGCAACGGTTGGAGCAGGAGCAAACAAAGTCTCGAAAACCCTCACCGCAACGGGGCCCACATTGAGCATCGCCGGGAATCCAGTCCAGCCAGAGCTCACAAACAAGAGCTGGGCGTAGTGCCGGGAGATTTGGTCATGAAACTGCACATCGCCGTCATCGGAATAGCCGCGATGCTTTTCCTGACAAGTGCGACGGCGGCAGAACCAGTCGAGTGGCAACGATATGTCGTGCCTGAAACCGGTGCCAGCGTCGACGTTCCAGCTACGATTTTCACGAAGGACGCCGGAAGGCCGGAGACCGGATATGGCAGGCGTTTCCTGACTTCGGACGGACGAGCAAACCTGACCGTTCAATCAATGGCGAATGATGCGGACGATTCGCCGGCGGTCTTTCTCGCCAGGAAGAACCCGCCAAGGGACATCGTGTACAAACGGGTCACATCCCGCTTCTTCGTGGTGTCGAGCTTCCGCAATGACAAGATCTGGTACAACCGTTGCAACTTCGCCGGGCGATTTATCAATTGCATATTGATCAACTATCCGGCGGCCGAAAAACGCCGGTGGGACAGCGTCGTCACGCGAATAAGCAACACCCTCGCCAGCGCAGCTGCGCGACTGACTTCGGGCTGACGACGGCCGAGGGACGCTGAAAAGGGCGCCCTGGCGAAGTCGAAGTCGCACCCCTGACGAAGCCTGCCGGGTTGACTTTTCCGCTATTTCGGTACGTCATGGGTTTCCGGGGTTTACCGCGATGACCCCGTGAGGCGGCAGCCAAATATCGCGTCCAAACCCTCGACAACGAGGTGGACGCCATGCCGTCACCATCCGAAATTTCGGTACCACAATTATCCCGTATCATCGGTCTGCCCGGCGCGCCGATGCTGATCGACGTTCGTCCATGCGACGACGGCGAATCGCGCGAATGCGTATTGCCGACCGCACGGCGAATGAATTTCGAAACCGTCTCGGGCTGGGCACACAGTCTTTCCGGCCAGCGCGTGATCGCCTATTGCCGCGACGGCGGCGATGTCAGCCAGGGCGCCGCCGCCTGGCTCCGGCAGGCGGGGATCGACACCCAAACGCTCGAGGGCGGGTTCGAGGCGTGGCGCAAGGCCGGCCAGCCGCTGTTGCGCACGGATCGGCTCCCGCAACGCGACGAGGCCGGCCGGACGGTTTGGGTGACGCGCGCGCGTCCGAAGATCGTTCGGATCGCTTGCCCCTGGTTAATCCGCCGCTTCATCGATCCAGCCGCCGTGTTTCTGTACGTGCCGCCGTCGGAAGTGGCCGCCGTTGCCGAGCGGTTCATGGCGACGCCGTTCGACAGCGGCGACGGCATCTGGAGCGATCGAGGGGAAACCTGCGCCTTCGACGTGATGCTCGAGGAATTCGGCCTCAAGACCGAGCCGTTGCTGCTGCTTGCCGCGATCATTCGCGGCGCCGATACCGGGCGGCCCGATCTGACGCCGCAGTCGGGAGGGCTGTTGGCGATCTCGCTCGGCTATTCCCGCATGTTCAGGGACGACGTGGCCCAGCTCGACGCCGCGATGCCGGTCTACGACGCGCTGTACCGCTGGTGCCGCGACGGGACCGAAGAGACGCACGGCTGATCGCCGGCGCCGACACCTCGTCCAGAATCAACTCACAACAATCAGGGGCACCGTCATGATTTCCGCCATTCCGTTCGATCTCGCCATCTTCCTGCTCGGGACCTTCGCCGCGGCCTTTGTCACCGGGCTCGCTGGCTTTGCCTTCGGCATGGTCGCCGCCGGCATCTGGCTTTTCGCCCTGACGCCGGTGCAGACCACGACGCTGATCGTCGCCTACGCATTGCTGGTGCAGGGTTACTCGACCTGGCGACTGCGGCGCACCATCTTGCCGTCGCGGCTTTGGCCTTTCGTGCTTGGTAGCGCGCTCGGCATTCCGGCCGGCATCGCCGTCCTCGAACTGGCGTCGGCCGTGCATTTGAGAACCGGCGTCGGCGTCTTGCTGATCGCATTCAGCCTTTACAATCTGCTGCGGCCGAAAATGCCGGACTTGAAAAGCGTGGGTCGGGTCGGCGACGCCGGCATCGGCTTCCTCAATGGCGTGCTCGGCGGCGCCACCGGGCTCGGCGGCATTCTCCCGACCCTGTGGTGCGTGTTGCGCGGCTGGCCGCGCGACGAGCATCGCGCGGTATCGCAGCCGACCGCGGTGGCAACCTTTGCGTTGTCGCTGTTGGCCCTTGGCGGGTTGGGGCTTGTTACGCCGGAAACCACCAGGCTGTTCCTGATCGGCCTGCCGGCGCTCGCGGTGGGAACGCTGCTGGGCTGGTCGCTCTACGGCAAGCTCGACGAGGCCGCCTTCCGCAAGGTCGTGCTTGTTCTGCTGCTGGTTTCAGGGCTCGCGATCGTCGTCACGGGCAGGTGACTTCCGTCGTCGCAATCAGGGCGGATGGTTACCGCAAGACTCAGGCAAACTGTGCCGCGGGAATGCGGAGGTACGTCTATTCGTTATTGCGAGGAGCGAAAGCGACGAAGCAATCCAGCTTTCTGTCCTCGTGCGCCAAAGCTGGATTGCTTCGCGGAGCCTGTCATCGGACGCGCATTCGCGCGCCCCATTGGCACAGCAATGACGGTTTGGTTGTTTGAAAATTGAATCGAACGACAGGAGCGCGGCGAAACCTACTCCGCCGCCTGAATCCATTCCGCCGCACCTCGCCACAGCGTGTCGCGGTGCTCGGGGCGGAAGAAGCCGAGATGGCCGATGGCCGTCACGCCGGCATCGGCGGGGGTGACGGTGATGATTTCCGGCGTGATCGCGGTAAATCCCGAACACAGCAGTTCGACCGCCGGCCGCGTCGCCCAGGGGTCGTCGGACATGCACAGCGCCCGCAGCGCGCCGCGATATTTCTCGAAATTGGGGAGGCCGGGAAGATCGGGATCGGTGAACAGATAGCGCTCGCTCATCACCCAGCGTACCCATTGCTCGAACACGCCCTTCGGCAAGTCCGCGCCGATCCCGCTCCAGCCCGGCGCATAGCCGAGCAGCCGGGTGAGGGGGAGACCGATGAAGTTCAGCATCGCATAGACGCGGTAGCGCTCGGGCGATGCCATCAGCTTCCAGTATCCGGCTTGTGCCGCGATCAACAGCGCGCGCGAAACCTCGGTGTTGTTGACCAGAAGCCCAAGCACCTGGCCGCCGAAGGAGTGGCCGACGTAATTGAGCGGCAAATGGTGGTAGCGCTCGCGCATCCAGGCGACAGCGGCAGTGACATCGAGCGCGGCCCAGTCCGACATCGAGGCCTTGAAGCCGACCAGCGATTTGGGCTGGTTATAACCGATCGCCGCCTTCTGCCTGGAATCGCCGATGCTGCGATAATCATAGGTCAGGACGGCGCAGCCCCGCCGCGCCAAATAGCCGGCGAAGCCGCGGTAGATCTTGCGCGGCACGGCGGTGGCCGAGTTGATCAGGACGGCGTGGCGCTTGGCCCCGCGCGGCAAGAACAGGCTCGCCGCCAGCAGATATCCGTCCCTGGCGGGGAAGGTGATGTCGTCGATGAAAACGTCGTCCAGCGCAGCCTCAGCCACTCTCGAATTCCCCCGTGGTTTCGCGAGCCTCCCCAGCAAATGCGAATTCAGCTTTAGCCGCAAGGGCTTGTCTTGGGGGGCGGATTTCCAACTGGCGGTCTGTACGCGGCCTGTGTATAAACCGGCCCTTCGCTGCTTCCGGCTAGGCTTACGCCGAGGCTTCGCCGGGCTTTGCAATGCGGACCCGCCGATAGCTTTAGCAAAGGCGGCCTCGGCCCGCCGAAGCTTTAGCAAAGGCGGCCCTGGCCCGCCGAAGCTTTAGCGCAGGCGGCTAAGTAGCGGTTTTTGCTTAAGGAGTTAACGTCATGTCCGAGCGGTGGACACCCGACAGCTGGCGCGCCCGGCCGGTCAAGCAGATCCCCGATTATCCCGATGCGAAGGCATTGGCCGAGGTCGAGGCACAGCTTGCCACGTTTCCGCCGCTGGTTTTTGCAGGTGAGGCGCGCAACCTGAAAAGGTCGCTTGCGCGGGTAGCCGCGGGCGAGGCCTTCCTGCTCCAGGGCGGCGACTGCGCCGAAAGCTTCGCCGAGCATGGCGCCAACAACATCCGCGACTTCTTCCGCGTGCTGCTGCAGATGGCGGTGGTCCTGACCTATGCCGGCGCCGTGCCGGTGGTGAAGGTCGGCCGCATTGCCGGTCAATTCGCCAAACCGCGCTCGTCGCCGACCGAGACGATCGACGGCGTCGAGCTGCCGAGCTACCGCGGCGACATCGTCAACGACATCGCGTTCACGCCGCAGGCGCGCGTTCCCGATCCGCAGCGCCAGCTGATGGCCTACCGGCAATCGGCGGCGACGCTCAATCTGCTGCGCGCCTTCGCCACCGGTGGCTTCGCCAATCTCGGCAGCGTGCATCAGTGGATGCTGGGCTTCCTCAAGGATTCGCCGCAGTCGCGCCGTTACAAGGAATTGGCCGACCGCATCTCGGACGCGCTGAACTTCATGCGCGCCTGCGGGCTCGATCTGGAAAGCCATCCCGAGCTGCGCGCCACCGATTTCTACACCAGCCACGAAGCGCTGCTGCTCGGCTACGAGCAGGCCTTCACGCGGGTGGATTCCACGACCGGCGACTGGTACGCGACCTCGGGCCACATGATCTGGATCGGCGACCGCACCCGCCAGATCGATCACGGCCATGTCGAGTATTTCCGCGGCATCAGGAATCCGATCGGGTTGAAATGCGGTCCCTCGCTCAAGCCGGACGAATTGCTGAAGCTGATCGACTTGCTCAATCCGGACAACGAGCCGGGACGGCTGACGCTGATCAACCGCTCCGGCGCCGACAAGGTCGGCGATCACCTGCCGCAACTGGTGCGCGCGGTGAAGCGCGAAGGCCGCGCGGTGGTGTGGTCGTGCGATCCGATGCACGGCAACACCATCACCTCGAACTCGGGCTACAAGACCCGGCCGTTCGACAAGATCCTGTCGGAGGTGAAGACGTTCTTCTCGGTCCACGCCGCGGAGGGCACGCATGCCGGCGGCGTCCATCTGGAAATGACCGGCCAGGACGTGACCGAATGCATCGGCGGCGCCCGCGCCATCACCGACGAGGATCTCAACGACCGCTATCACACGGTCTGCGATCCCCGGCTCAACGCCGAGCAGTCGATCGACATGGCGTTCCTGATCGCCGAATTGCTCAAGCAGGAACGCGGCGGCAAGGTCAAGCCGTTGCCGGCCGCAGCGGGCCTTTAGAAATTGCTGCGGTTCTGGCGGGCCACGATCAACACGCGCAACGGCCTGGTCTTTGCGATCCGCTCGGAGCAGGCCATTCGCGAGGAACTGGTCGCGCTCGCGCTGGCGCTGCCGCTGGCGTGGCTGACCGGCACGACCACGATGCGCCGTGTCGAGCTGATCGCGGTGGTGGTGCTGGTGCTGGTGGTCGAATTGCTCAACACCGCGATCGAGAAGCTCGCCGACCGGCTGACCACCGATCACGATCCGCAGATCGGGCGGGTAAAGGACATGGGGTCGGCCGCGGTTGGCGTCGCGCTGGTGATGGCCGGTCTGTTCTGGCTGTTCGCCCTCGCCGAACGCATAGGCATGGTCTGAAGCATGCATTTGGAGTTTGGCGCGGTTTGGCCGTGACGATTTGGCGATCGCGGCATCTGGCGAAGCCGACGCGGGCATGCTATATCTAATATGCTCAATATGAGAATAATAGTCGCGCCATGACCGAACGCGCCGATCAGTTTGCGATCACGCTCGCCCAGTTGAACCCGACGGTGGGCGATGTCGCCGGCAACGCCGCGAAGGCGCGCGCGGCGCGGGAGAAGGCGCGCGCCGACGGCGCCGATCTCATGGTGTTGCCGGAACTGTTCATCGCCGGCTATCCGCCGGAGGATCTGGTGCTGAAGCCGGCGTTTCAATCGGCCTGCCGCGCCGCCGTCGAAGCGCTGGCGCGCGAGACCGCCGATGGCGGGCCGGCGGTTCTGATCGGCAGTCCCTGGGTCGAGGATGGCAAGCTCTATAATGCCTGCGCGCTGCTCGACGGCGGGCGCATCGCGGCCCTTCGTTACAAGGCCAATTTGCCGAACTACGGCGTGTTCGACGAAAAGCGCCTGTTCGCGCGCGGTCCTGCCGCGGGGCCCGTGACCGTGCGCGGCATCCGGGTGGGGGTGCCGATCTGCGAGGATATCTGGCTCGAGGAGTCGGAGGATTACGAGAACGTCGTCGAGTGCCTGGCGGAGACCGGCGCGGAAATCCTGGTGGTGCCGAACGGCTCGCCCTACGCGCGCGACAAGAATGATCTGCGGTTGTCGATCGCGGTCGCCCGCGTCACCGAAAGCGGACTGCCGCTGATCTATCTCAACCAGGTCGGCGGACAGGACGAACTGGTGTTCGACGGCGCATCGTTCGCGCTGAACGCCGATCTGTCGGTGGCGGCGCAACTGCCGTCCTTCGCCGAGTACATCACGACGCTGCGCTGGAGCAAGACCAATGCCGGCTGGCGCTGCTCAGGGCCGGTCGCGCCGCTGCTCGACGGCGATGAGGGCGACTATGCGGCCTGCGTGCTGGGCTTGCGCGATTACGTCGGCAAGAACGGCTTCCCCGGCGTGCTGCTCGGCGTCTCCGGCGGCATCGATTCGGCGCTGTGCGCGGCGATCGCGGTCGATGCGCTGGGCGCCGATCGTGTCCGCGGCGTGATGCTGCCGTTTCGCTTCACCGCGCAAGTCTCGCTCGACGACGCGGCCAAACTCGCGCGAGCGCTCGGCATCCGCTACGAGGTGCTGCCGATCGCGGCGGCGGTCAACGGGTTCGAGGAGATACTGTCGAAAACCTTCGCCGGCCTGCCGCGCGACATCACCGAAGAGAATTTGCAGGCGCGCGCGCGCGGCACGCTGTTGATGGCGATCTCCAACAAGTCGGGCGCGATGGTGGTCACCACCGGCAACAAGTCGGAAATGTCGGTCGGCTACGCCACGCTCTATGGCGACATGAACGGCGGCTACAATCCGATCAAGGATATCTACAAGACCGAAGTGTTCCGGCTTTCGACCTTGCGCAATTCATGGAAGCCGGAGGGTGCGCTGGGCCCGTCGGGCGAGGTGATTCCGCCCGACATCATCACGCGGCCGCCGACCGCGGAGCTGCGCGAAAATCAGACCGATCAGGATTCGCTGCCGCCCTACGACATGCTCGATGCCATCCTGGAACGGCTGGTCGAGCGCGAGGAGCCGCTGGCCGCGATCGTCGCCGCCGGCTTCGACCGCGAGGTGGTGGCGCGGATCGACCGGCTGCTCAACATCGCCGAATACAAGCGGCGGCAGGCCGCACCGGGCGTCAAGGTGACGAGCCGCAATTTCGGGCGCGATCGCCGCTATCCCATCACCAACCGGTTTCGCGACGCCGGCAAGCCGTTACCCGAACCCGACGAGACGCTGATGTCGCGCGCAAGTCGCGGCTCGGCGGAGGCGTTCGAGGGTTAGGCGAAGCCGGCTAGACCCTAGCGCGCGGGGATGAAGGTCGGGCCTACCGAGCGGATCGGTTTGTCGCCGGTCGGGACAGTTGCCGGCGCAGTTGTATCGGGTGCGGGCGCGGCCGGCGTGCTCGCCGTGGTGCCGGGGGCGCCCTTCTTCGCAGCGGCCGGAGCACCTTTCGCCGCCGGCGGCCGCGCCATCTTCTTGGCGCTCTCCTCGGTGACGATGATATCGCCCTGCTGTTCGGCCGCGGCCTTGTCGTCGATGCTTTTCAGCGCGTCGGACCAGGTCTGTCCCGGGGCCTTGCAGGAGCAGGACGGATTGAACTCGGTTCGATATTTGAACGCATTCGGAAGCGAAGTATAAGTCTGCCCGCTGATCGATACCGCCTGGCTCATGTCTTCGCCGGGATTGCGATGGGCGAACAGCGTCGCCTCCGTCGCCGGGCAAAGCGCCTTGCAGGTCTTTTCGTCGTCCGGAAACCGCGCCGGCACGGTCGCAAACGAGATCGGGAAATAGGCGCCGTCGCAGGTGCGGACGCAGACCGTGCGATAGGTGCCGGATTGCGGGCCGAAATCGGTTCCGGGCGGATTTGGATTGTTGTTGTTGCCGAACAGATTGTCGAGGAAGCTGCCCGGCCCGCGCGCGAGGTTGGCATATTGCGGCCCGCAATTGTTTTGCGCCAGCGCCGTCAACACCGAGCGGTGCTGATTGTCGCGCTCGGCGCCACCGAGCCCGCCGGTGCGCAGCCGCTCGAGGCTAGAAGTGATCTGGTCGAGATTGGCGCGCATCTGCTGAATCTGATTATTGACCGGACCGCATTGCGCCGACTGGCCGGAAAACAGCGAGAAAAATCCCGAACTGTCGCAGCCCATGCGCTTGGCCTGCGAGGTGACGCGGTCGAGTTCGGATTGCTGCTTGGTCGCGGCATCCTGGTAACGGCGGATCTGCTCTTCCTTGGCCGGGTCCCCGCCACCGCCGCCGCGATCGATGCTCGCCAGTTGCGCTTCAAGCCGCGGGCACATCGGATTGGTTGCCGCGCCGGGCGTTGCCTGCGGTGGCACCGCCGCCGGGGGTATCTGCGCGAATGCATCGACGCCGAACGCGCCGACGCCCGCCAGCGCAGCGCAGCCAAAAATCCATCGAAACAAGGGAGCAATCAGCGTTCTAGGCATATCCGGCCATCAAGGGCGTCTCCGCGCAGGCCAAAGCAAACCGAGCGAGCGGCCGCCGCGGTTTCACATAGCCGCTTCCGGGGGCAGCGTCACGTCGTTTCCGGGGCGCCGATGTGGCGGCCAGATCACACCCGCGAGGGGCGCTTTAGCGTTGGCAGGTAATGGCGACGTATTCATTGCAACTGCCATGGCAGTTGCCGCTTGCCTTGGGAACCGAGCCGGTGATTTCGTCGGGGTCGACGCGCCGGTAGGACGAGGCCTCGGCGAAATCCCGCGACTGGCAATAGGACCGGGCGGCATGGGCGCCGCATTTCTCGCCCCTGGCGAGGCATTGGTCGACACCGTAGCCGTCGGCCTGGTTGGCAATGATGAACACCCGGCTGTCGGCCGACGCCGCCGAGGCTGCCAACAGGAACGCACTGGCCAAGACCGCGGAAATGGATCGCATGCTGCACCGAAAAATGAGAGGAGCGCCCGTAATTGTCCGGATCGGCATAGACCCAAAAGATTAAGAATGATTAACCATGGCCGCGCCGGGCGGGTTTCGGGGCCCAAACAGGCTTTTCTGGGGCACTTGACGCGATCCCCTCCGCTGGCCCATGGTAATTGCCATGAACGGTCTCCTCGCCATTTGTGGCATTTGCCGCGAGATTATGAGCTAGCGATTCGCTGGCTGAGGCCGTCTTTTCTCACCCGAGATCACTGGACGCCCGGCCGCAAGGGACACGGGTATTCATGGACTTACGCCTTTACGATACGTTGACCCGGGAGAAGCGGCCCTTCGTGCCGCTCGATCCCAGCAACGTGCGCATGTATGTCTGCGGGCCGACGGTCTACGACTTCGCCCATATCGGCAATGCGCGCCCGGTGATCGTATTCGACGTGCTGTTCCGCCTGCTGCGGCATCTCTATGGCGCCGACCACGTCACCTATGTCCGCAACATCACCGACGTCGACGACAAGATCAACGAGCGCGCGGCGCGGGATTTTCCCGGCCTGCCGCTGAACGAGGCGATCCGCAAGGTGACGGAAGTCACGGCCAACCAGTTTCATGCCGACGCGGCGGCGCTGGGCTGCCTGCCTCCGACGTTCGAACCGCGCGCGACCGATTTCGTGCTGCCGCGCGCCGACGGCAAGGCGGACATGGTGACGTTGATCAAGCAATTGATCGCACGCGGCCATGCCTATGAAGCCGGCGGCGAAGTTCTGTTCGATGTCCAGTCGATGCCCGACTATGGCGCGCTGTCGGGACGCAAGCTCGACGAGCAGCGGCCGGGCGCGCGCGTTGCCGTCGATGCCCACAAGAAGAGTCCGCTCGATTTCGTGCTGTGGAAGCAGTCGTCCGGCGACGAGCCGGGCTGGGAAAGCCCCTGGGGCAGAGGACGTCCGGGCTGGCACATCGAATGCTCGGCGATGAGCGCGGCCTATCTCGGCGATGTCTTCGATATTCACGGCGGCGGCATCGACCTGATCTTTCCGCACCACGAAAACGAAATCGCGCAATCGCGCTGCGCGCACGGTACGTCTGCGATGGCCAATTATTGGATGCACAACGGCTTCCTGGAAGTCGAAGGCGAGAAGATGTCGAAGAGCCTCGGCAATTTTATCACCATCAGGGAATTACTGGACCGTCGACCAAACGATCCGAGGTGGGGAGAGATTTTGCGCTTCAACATGCTGAGGACGCACTATAGACAACCTATCGACTGGACCGATGCAGGGCTTGTAGAATCGGAGATGAGCTACGCGAGACTCCGGCAGGCAGTAATCGGGGCCAACAGACTAAGGATCAAGCCTTCCGTCAACGTGATTGGCGCTCTTGCGGATGACTTGAATACGTCGGCAGTGATCACTGAATTGTATCGGTTGGCTAACGCAGCACTCCACCCGTCTTCCGATCTTCCAGCCGACGCGGCAAATGAACTAGCAGGTTCTCTGCAATTGCTGGGCTTCGATAGAGCAATAGATCATATTCGAAGCGACGACATAAGAGGCGATCTTACGCGAGCCTTCCAAGAGGTCGCAGCAAGAGAAAAGGGTCTAGATCCCAAGAAGCTCGATGATCTGCTGCAATCTCGCGCGGCCGCTCGCGCACGAAAAGACTTTAAGGAATCCGATCGCATCCGCGACGAGCTTGCGGCGATGCGAGTGGCGCTGAAAGACGGCAAGGACGC
>Ga0209422_1000065_pt1 | contig 23093 bp, 22 predicted proteins | sample BlaSpr_A8_OM2_M3_FD_187983 | JGI IMG/M metagenome (GOLD analysis project Ga0209422, IMG submission 187983) | Forest soil microbial communities from Thunder Bay, Ontario, Canada - Black Spruce, Ontario site 2_A8_OM2_M3 (SPAdes) (version 2) | ecosystem: Environmental > Terrestrial > Soil > Boreal... | reverse complement strand
GGAAAGGGCGGTTTCCCCCGCCGGAACAGCGCTGGCCAGCCCGCGCCGCTGATGAAATAGTCACCTCCGATCGGCCAACCACCAGAAATCCGCACAACCGGATCAGACCAGGAGGAAACCCGAGCACCATGCCCGCAACCCTCGATCCCGACGCTGCCGCCGTGTACCGGGCATTTCAGGAAGCCGGCCGCCCGCCTTTTGAAACGGTTTCGCCCGCCGAAGCCCGCGAACTTTATTTGCAGGGCCGCTTTGCCACCAATCCCGAGCCGCCCGAACTGAAATCGGTTGAGCCGCTGGCGATCCCCGCCCCGCACGGATCGATCCCGGCGCGTATCTATACGCCGAAGGCGCCGCGGCAGGCGAGCGGACTTGCGCCTTGCCTGGTGTTCTTTCACGGCGGCGGCTGGGTGATCGGCGATCTTGATTCGCATGACGTGGTGTGCCGCAAGCTCGCCGATGAGGGAAAGCTTCTCGTCATCTCCGTCGATTACCGGCTCGCGCCCGAACATAAATTTCCCGCCGCCGTCGATGACGCGATCGCGGCGACCCGATGGATCGCGGATCATTCAGGCAAACTGGGCGTCGACGCCTCGCGGCTGATGGTCGGCGGCGACAGCGCCGGCGGTAATCTCGCCGCCGTGGTGGCGATTGCCGCGCGCGACGGCAACGGGCCGGCGATCGCGGGCCAGGTGCTGATCTATCCGGCCACCGAGGCTGCGAGGATCCATCCCTCGCACAGCGAGCCGGAAACCAGCATCCTGTTGACCCACTCGGTGACCCGCTATTTCTACGAAAGCTACCTCAACAGCACGGCCGACGTTCGCGACTGGCGCGCCTCGCCGGCCCGCGCCGGTACGCTGGTCGGCCTGCCGCCGGCCTATGTGCTGACCGCGGGCGCCGATCCCCTGCGCGACGAAGGCGACGAGTACGCGCGCCGCCTCAAGGCGGCCGGCGTTGCCGTGACCTGGCGGCATTTTGCCGGGCAATTCCACGGCTTCTTCACCATGGGCAAATTGCTGCAACAGGCCAATGTCGCGGCAGCCGAAATCGGGGTCTGGCTGAAGGCGCTGAATTAAAGCGTTTTCAAGCGAAGCGTGCCCTTGGACTTGATCCGGAGCGGAGACCGGATCGCGTCAAGAAAAGGCGTCAAATCAAGAATCCAGAGCCCCGTTTCGATTCTATCGAAACGGAAGACGTTCCGGGCGTCGTACGCAAAAGGCCCCGGGTGGGGCCTTTTGACATTCACACTGCGTCTTTTGCGGCTTTGACCGGGCGGGCCCTGACGATCTTGCGGGCCGGCTTGGCCTTGAACATCATGGCTTCGCCGGTGAACGGGTTGGTTCCCTTGCGCGCCTTGGTCGCGGCCTTTTTAATCACGACGAACTTGGCAAAACCGGGGACCAGGAAGACGCCGTTCTTCTTCAGCTCCTTATAGCCGACGGATGCCAGCGTCTCCAGTACGCCCTTGACGTCCTTCTTTGCCACCGCGTTCTCGGCAGAGATCTTCTCGATCAACTGCGACTTGGTCATCTGAACTGCCATCTTATCTCCTGTCAGGGTGGTTGAAATTGATTCGCGCCCAAGGACACTATTTGGAATCCGGCGCGGAAACCACGCTTGTCGCCGATCTCCACAGCCTCGATCGCCTTCGAAGGCGTCGTGGCCCGTACCTGACCGGCGCGGCGAGGCCGCCCATATTGGCTCGCGAGGCTCGGCCGGAAATACAAGGTAACTTGATGTTACTTTCTGCCGCCCGGCCGATGCCGCATGGTCGCGATCCGCAGCGCCTGTCTCGTTTGGTCACAAAATCAATTCTCACCACAGGCGCTCGTGCCGTCCGAAAGCACCGTGGCTCCCACCATGCAAAAGGCTTTGGCCGCTCCCGTGCAGGCTCTGGCGTGGCTCGGCGCCCAGGGGACCCGCGCGCTGGCCGCGCTGGTCTTCATCGGCATCGCGGTACCGCCGCTCGGCGAGTTTCTCAAGCCCTATGTCCCCGAAGCGGTATTCCTGTTGCTCTGCATTTCCTTCATGCGCGTGGACATCGCCGCGTTGCGCGGTTACCTGCGGCGGCCGGCCATCGTGCTCGCGGCGACGGCGTGGACCACGCTCGGCGTGCCGCTGATCGCAGGCCTGGGCTGTCTTGCGGCCGGGCTCGATGCGCGCTCGCCCGACCTGTATCTGGCGCTGATGCTGCAGGCCGTGGCCTCGCCGATGATGGCTTCACCTTCGCTGGCGGCCCTGATGGGGCTCGATTCGACGCTGGTGCTGGTCACGCTGGTGACCAGCACCATAGCGGTCCCGATCACCGCGCCGCTGTTCGCCCATGCGTTGTTCGGCGGCGCGCTGACGCTGTCCCCGCTCGGTCTCGGACTGAAACTGTTCGCGATCCTTGCGGGATCGCTGTTCGTCGCAGGCGCGATCCGCTGGATGGTGGGCGTCGCCGCGATCCAGCGCCATGCCCGCCCGATCGACGGCTTCAATATCCTGGTCCTGCTGGTGTTCGTCGCCGCGGTGATGGGAAACGTGGCCGGCGGCTTTTTGGCCGATCCGGTGCGAACGGTTGCATTCACGTTGCTCGCGTTCGCGGTGTTTTTCGCGCTGCTCGGCGTCACCGCGCTGATCTTCCGCAAAGCCGGCTACCAGCGGGCGCTGGCGCTCGGTCTGATGGTGTCACAGCGCAACATGGGGCTGATGCTGGCCGCCACCGACGGCGTGCTGCCGGGAGCGACGTGGCTGTATTTCGCCTTGTCCCAATTCCCGATCTATCTGTCGCCACAACTGCTGATGCCGATCGTCGGCAGGCTCGACGCGCGAAAAGCCGCATCCAATGGACGTTGCACCGCGCCGGTCCGGCAGGCATGATGGAACGGTCATCGATCCGGGTTACCATCGGTCGATACGAATCAGGGAGATTTCCATGCTGGGACGAATGGTGGCCGTGACGCTGACCATTGGCGCACTGATGACCTCGAGCGCCGCATTGGCGCAACGCGATCCCGTCGCAGGCGCTGTTGCCGGTGCCATCGAGGGCGCAGCCATCGCCTCCGGCCTTGTCGTGCCCTACGAGCAGCGCGAGCCGCTTCGAACCTATGTTTATCGCGAGCCCCGGCCGGACTATCGCTATGAGGATGAGGTCGCGGTCGGCGGCGAGTTGCGACCCGGAGCCTATGAGTCGTATCCGGTGCCGGAGCAGTATGGGGTGCCCGAACATCACTATGCGATCGTCAATGGCCGCGCGGTGATCTTCCATCCGCAGACGCGCCGGATCATCCACGTTTACGACTGACGCGTGATCGCGGCCACGACCGGTAAGCGAAGGCAACCCGACAATGGAAGCGTCGGCCTCCATTGAGATTGCGAAGCACACGCTGCTGTCGTGCGGGCTGATACTGGCGATCGGCACGCTGGCCGGGCTGCTGGCGCAGAAGATCAGGATTCCCGATGTCGCGGTGTTTCTGGTTGCCGGGATCGCGATCGGCCCACAGGCGCTCGGGCTGGTCCACATCAGGGAAGATTCGGCGCTGAACCAGGTCATTCTGCTGTTCGGCGCCAGCTATATCCTGTTCGACGGCGGCGCCTCGCTGCGGCTCGACATTCTCAGGCGGGTCTGGATTACCATCGTCGTCATCGCCACCGTCGGCGTATTGATCACGGCCGGCATCGTCGGGCTCGCCGCCCAGGCCATTCTCGGCATTCCCCTGACCATCGCCCTGCTGCTCGGCGCGACGCTGGCCTCGACCGACCCGGCCACGCTGCTGCCGATTTTTCGTCAGGTCCGCATCCGCGAACGGGTGGCGCAAACCGTGATGAGCGAGTCCGCCTTCAATGACGCCATGAGCGCGATCGTCACCTTCGGCGTGCTGGCGGTGGCGACGGGAACGAGCGAGTTCTCGCTTGCCGCCTCGTTGCTCGACCTCGTCAAGCAATCCGTCGTCGGTATCGTCGCCGGCATCGCGCTCGGTTATCTGGCCGCCCTGCTCATCGCCCACGAGAAATGGGGCTTCCTTGCCGAATACGCGCCGGTGGTCACGCTGGTCGCCGTGATCGGCGCCTACTTCGCCGCCACCGGCCTGCAGGCTTCCGGCTTCATGGCGGTGTTCGTGTTCGGCATCGTGCTCGGCAACAAGGAGAACTTCGGCTTCCAGATGGAAACAGGCGAAGCGCAGAAGCTCGCCGAATTCGTCCTGACCACGGCGTTCATCATGCGCCTGTTCATCTTCATCCTGCTCGGCACCCAGGTCGATTTCGCGCTGGTCGGCCGATACTGGCTCGGCGGCGTCGCCGTGGTCACTGTCCTGATGCTGGTGGCGCGGCCGGCAACCGTGTTCCTGTGCGCGTGGCCGGATCGGCGTGCGCAATGGAGTTTGGCTGAAATGCTGTTCATGTGCTGGACCCGCGAGACCGGCGTCATCCCGGCGGCACTGGCCGGGTTGCTGCTCGGCATGAAGGCGCCGGGCGCGCAAATGATCACCTCCGTCACCTTCGTCGCCATCCTGATGACGATCCTGATCCAGGCGCCGACGACGGCATGGGTCGGGCGCAGATTGGGGCTATTGCAGGAGGGCTGACGACGTTCCAGGTGCGTGAGCTCGAGCATGATCCGGAAAAGTGGACGCCGGTTTTCCGAAACGATCATGCTCAATCATAAAGTTAGAGCGGGATGAGGATTCGAAGAAAAGTCATCCCGCTCTGGCTCATTCGATCCGCAGATTCGCGTCGCGTACCACCTTGCCCCACTTTTCGATCTCCACCTTGATGCGCGCGGCGAATTCGTCAGGGGTATTGGCGACCGGTTTGAAACCCAGCTTCGCAAGCTTCTCCGTAAGGTCGGGCTGGGCAACGCTGTTGGCGATCTCGCGCGCAAGCAGCTCGACGATCTCTTTCGGCGTCCCTGCCGGCGCAACGATGCCAGTCAGCGTATCGGCATCCTGACCGGTCACGCCCTGCTCGGTGAAGGTCGGCACGTCCGGTAGTTCCGGCGACCGCTCCGTCGCCGCAATGCCGATCGCACGCACTTGACCGCTCTGGATCGCCGCGAGGGATGACGGCAGCGCGGTGAAGGCGATCGGTGTGTGGCCCCCGGCGGTCGACTGCACGGCCGGCGCCGCGCCGGTGAAGGGGACGTGGACAAGGTCGAGCTGGTAGGTCAGGCGAAACAGCTCGCCGCCGAGCTGCGGCGTCGAACCCACGCCGGGTCCGGCATAGCTGTATTTGCCGGGATTATCCCGGATCAGCTTCACCAGCTCCGGCAGCGTTTTGGCCGGGACCTGCGGGTTGACCACCACGACGTTTGGCGAAACCGCCACCAGGGTCACGGCGGCGAAATCCTTGATCGGATCGTACGGCACCTTGGCGTAGAGGCTGGGGTTCACCATGAAGCCGGTGCTGATCGCCATGATGGTGTAGCCGTCGGGGGTCGCGCGCGCGACCTGACCGGAAGCGATGTTGCCGCCGGCGCCGCCGAGGTTCTCGACAAAGAACTGCTGGCCTAGGCGGTCGGAAAGTTTTTGCGACACCAGGCGCGCGATCAAGTCGGTAGGGCCGCCAGCCGGAAACCCGACCACCACGCGCACCGGATGGTTCGGATATTTCTGCGCCAGCGATGGCACGGTACCGGTCAGCAGCAACAGGACTGCGAAAATCCAACGCAATACGGGCATCGTGGCGCTCTCCCCTGGACATCTTCTTGTTGGCGCCATCATCGGCGACGGCGCCGTTCGGAACAAGGGCAAAACGTCGCCGGGCCGTACGCTGAGCCGAAGAATTGACGCCAATAGCCGGCACCGACGCTTACGCACTGCCGCGCGTCTTGTTACCGTTGCCGTTCCAGCAGTGGGATAGCGCAGAAAGGAACGGCGATGCCGGCAGAGATCAATATCTACAATCCCGAGGAACTTGGCCCTCCGATGGGGCAGTACACCCATGTGACGCGCGTGAGAGCGAACGAATTCCTGTTCATCGCGGGAATGCTGTCCGGCGATGCGGCGGGCAATGTCATCGGCGAGGGCCAATTCGTCGTTCAGACCGCGCAGGTCTTTCGCAATATCGAGAGCGCCCTGAAATCAGCCGGAGCAACCTGGGCCAACGTGGTTCAGTTCACGACCTATCTCGTCCATTCGCAGGACATTCCAAAATTCATGGAGTTTCGGTTGCGCGAATTCCCAAAAATGTTTCCGGATGGCAAGTATCCGCCGAACACGCTTCTCATGGTCGACCGGCTGGTCAAGGAAGCTTTCCTGGTCGAAGTGCAGACCATCGCCGCCGTCTGATCAAAAAGCCGGCGGTCAGCCATCGTTGTCCGTGCCAGACGCTCCCATTGCGCGCGTCGAGGTGGAACAAGGAATCTTCATTAATTTGCGCCGGCTTTGCCAAGGGCGGCTTTGCGCGGAAGGATGACCCTGAATTCGGTAAATTCGCCGGGTCGAGTATCGACCTCGATCGATCCCGCGTGCTGCTTGACGATAATGTCGTGACTGATGGAGAGGCCAAGGCCGGTGCCTTCGCCCGGCGGCTTGGTGGTAAAGAACGGATTGAATATTTTCTCCTTTACCCCTGGAGGAATACCGCCGCCGTTGTCGCGAATGCGGATCTCGACGCGGTCGCCGAGGTCTCCGGTCGCGGCGGCAAGGGTTGGTTCGTAGCCATCCCGCATCTCCGCCTTCCGCTGCATGGCCGCATAGACACCATTCGAAATCAGGTTGAGAAGGACGCGGGTGATCTCCTGGGGAAACAGATCGACCATCCCGGCGGCAGGATCAAAAGATCGTTCCAGCCTGATGTTGAACTCCTTCTTCTCGGCCCGCGCACCATGGTAGGCTAGGTTCAGACTGTCCTCGACGATGGCGTTGAGGTCGACCGGCCTGCGCTCGCCGGAACCTTCGCGCGAATGCAGCAGCATGTTCTTGACGATCGAGTCCGCGCGCTGGCCATGCTGGACCACCTTTTCGAGATTGCCTTTCAGCATCTGCGTCAGTTCGCTGCTTTCTACCCGCGTCTTGTTGTCGAGCATCGCGGGCTTGAGCACGTCGTCCAGTTCGTCGATGAGTTCCACCGACAGAGCCGAGAAATTATTGACGAAATTGAGCGGGTTCTTGATCTCGTGGGCGATGCCGGCAGTGAGCTGCCCTAGCGAGGCGAGTTTCTCCGTCTGGATCAGCCGATCCTGCGCGGTGCGCAATTCATCGAGCGACTGCGACAATTCCCTGGTCCGCGCCTGCAGCTGCTCGAACAGGCGGACGTTGCCGATGGCAATCACCGCCTGATCCGCAAAGGTCTGAAGCAACGCGATTTGCTTGTCGCTGAACGGATGCACATCGATGCGGCGAAGCACGATCACTCCGATGCTCTCGCCCTCACGCGACAAGGGTACGCCTAGAACGCTGCGGGCGCCCTCGCGGCGCGCCCTTTCCCGGCCGACAGGGAAATCGTCGCCGTCGGAGGAGAGGTAGTCATGCACGTGCACCGGCTTCTGGTCCATGAATGCTCGTCCGGACGCTGAGTTCCGGCCGATCGGCAATTTCGCTGAATCCATCGGTATTGGTCCATGATGCGCGCTGGGATGCAGGTCGTCGCCATCCTTCAGGAACATGATGGCGTCATGGGCCTCGCAAAGCTCGCAGGCACTTTCGACGATGGCCTTGAGGACCGGCCCGACATCGGTCGGCGAGGATGCGATCACGCTCAGGATATTGCTGCTTCCGGTCTGGTAGGTCAGCGCCTCCGTGAGATCGCGAGTCTTGGCCTGAACCTCTTCGAACAGCCGCGCGTTCTCGATGGCGATGGCCGCCTGGTCGGCGAAGGTCTTGATGAGGTCAATCTGTTTTTCTGTAAATGGCTGCACGCGGGTCCGGCTCACGGTGATTGCACCGATCGGCTGAGATTCGCGGATCAGGGGCACGCTCAGAACCGTGCGGGCACCGCCAAGGGTTTGTGCAGGCGTTCCCGGATAATCGGGATCCGCATTTACGTCCGTGACGTGAACCGCGGCGCAACTGCGCAAGGCACGGGCGACAATCGTTCCGGCTTCCAGATCGACCGGCACGCCTTTCATCTCGGCAATTACTTCGGCAGGATAGCCGTGCAGGGCAGCCCGGTAATACTGATCCCCTTGTTTTCGCGTCAGAACAGCACGATCTGTGTCGCATAGATTGGCGACGGTTTCGACGAGCGCATCAAGTACAGCTTGTAGATCAAACGCAGAGCGGCTTATGACCTTCAGCACATCGGCGGTCGCGGTCTGCTGCTGCAGAGATTCGCGGAGCTCATTGAGCAGCCGGGTGTTCTCGATCGCGATCACGGCCTGGTCGGCGAAGGTCTCGACCAGCTCGATTTGTTTCTCGTTGAAGGACCGTGGCGCAAAGCGAAGCAGACTTACCACGCCAAAAACCCGGCCCTCCCGTATCAGGGGAACACCGAGCGCCGCTCGGAAGCCCGTCAGCTTTTGCGTCGCCAGCCGGGTAAATTCGGGATCAGCCAGGACGTCCGGGATATGAACGGTGCGGCCATCGACAATCGTTCGGCCAAAAATCGTGCCACGGTCCGGTTTGGTCGTTTGCTGTCCATAATGGTCGCGCCACTCCTGAGTGAAGCCATAGTCCGCGGCAACACGGTAGGTCGAACCATCCTGATATCGGACGGTACCGAGATCTGCCTCGCACAAGCGGCATGCCGAGGAGAGCAGCGTATCGAGCACGGGCTGCAGGTCAAAGGTCGAGCGGCTGATCACCTTGAGCACATCGGCGGTCGCGGTCTGTTGCTGCAGGGAATCGCTGAGGTCTTCGGTGCGCTCGCGCAGTTCCCGCAGCAGCCGCGTATTCTCGATGGCGATGACAGCCTGCTTGGCGAAACTGGCAACCAGCTCGATCTGCTGGTTTGTGAACGGGCGGGCTTGCCGGCGGCGGAGCAGAATGGCGCCGACGGCGGCGCCTTCGAGGACCATGGGCACGGCGAGGGTCGCTCGATGGCCGTAGCCAAGGGCCCTCTCCCGGCCCTGTGGAAAATCGGCGCTGCGGAGGAGGTCCGGGACATGGATCGTCCGCGCTTGGAGGACGGCCCGGCCGGTGGCCCAGTCGAGACTGAGCGGCGTTCGGTCACCGATCGGAGTGCCCTCGAGAGGCCCACACTGAGCCGAGGTCACGACAACGTCGCCGTCGCGGAGGTAGATTGTCGCGGCCTGCGCCTCGCAGAGGCGGCACGCACTCGCGACGACCGCGTCAAGCACCGGCTGGACGGTGGTCGGCGAACTGCTGATGATGCGGAGTACCTCTGATGTCGCCGTTTGCTGGTTCAGCGCCTCGGCCAATTGGCGTCTGAGCGTCGCAATTTCTTTTTGAAATTCGACATCCGCGGGCGCGCGTTTGCGTGTTGCCGGCGTTTTGGGGGCCGCTGGAAGCCTGCGCACGGATTTTCCGCGCTTCGCCATCGAGGTGCGCTCCGGCCCGGGAAAGCTTCAGCACCAAGCCTACCCAATTAGGAGATGGCCGTATAGCCAGTCAACCCGCCGCAACGATTGCGGCGGGCTGGCCGAGGGCGCGGATGAAGGCGCGGCGCGTCCGCCGTTGGCATCCGCGGGCGACGAGAGCCGATCCCCGCGGATGCTTCGGTCTTTCGAGGCGGCAGGCTACTCGCCTTCCACGCCGATCGCGTAGGCGGTTTCGCCGTGAACCGCGTCGTCGCCGACCTTCAGGGTTGCCTCATCCATCCGCAGCGGCACGATGAAGGAGATCACCTTGAGGATAATGAAGGTCATGATCACGTTGTACACGATGATGAACGCGGCGCCCTCCGCCTGCAGCAGCAGTTGGCTGGCGTTGCCGTAGAGCAGACCGGTGATGTTGACGCCGGGCGCCTCCTTGTCGGTGCCGATGTACATCAGCATGTCGGGATTGGCGAGGATGCCGGTCAACAGGCCGCCGGTGAGGCCGGCGACGCCGTGGGTCGAGAACACGCTGAGGGTGTCGTCCACCTTCATCATGAAGCTGGTCTTCTGCAGCTTGTTCATGGCGAGCCATGGAATGATGCCGGCGACGACGCCGATCGCGATCGCCCCCAAGCCGTCGACATAGCCGGCGGCGGGCGTGATCGCGACCAGGCCGGCGATCATGCCGTTGACGGCGCCGAGCACCGACGGCTTGCCGTAGGCCATCTTGTCCATCAGCGTCCAGACCAGCAGCGCCACCGCGGTGCAGGTGTTGGTGTTGAGCACGGCAGCGCCCGCATCGGCGTTGGCGAAATAGGGGTCGCCGCCGTTAAAACCGTTCCAGCCCAGCCACAGGATTCCGGCGCCGACCAGCGTCATCAACAGGCTGTTGGGCGGGAAGTGGTCGCGATCGGCCTGCAGCCGCGGGCCGACCAGCCAGGCCGCGACGAAGCCCGAGGTGCCGGCGGCGAGATGGATGACATAGCCGCCCGAGAAGTCCGCGACCCCCATGCCGGCGAGCCAGCCGCCGCCCCACAGGCTGAATGCCCCGACCGTGTAGACGAGCGTCATCCACACCGGGCAGAAGATCATCCAGGCCGTGAAGTTCATGCGCCCGAGCACGGAGCCGGCGAGGATGATGACGGTGATGGCCGCGAACACGAACTGGAAGAAGATCAGCGTCGCCATCGGGAAGGTGAGCGGCGGCATGCCCGATGCCGCAGCCGGAACGACGGCCTGGCCGGTGGTGAAGGCGGCCGATGTGGCGAGCCCCGGCTTGCCCAGGAATGGAAACCATTGCTCCCCGAACGCCATGTTGTAGTCGAACAGGATCCAGACCACCAACACCGACGCGAACGCATAGAACGCCATGAAGGCGGAGTTGATCGCCCATTTCTTTTTGACGATGCCGCCGTAGAGAACAGTCAGTCCGGGAATGCTTTGCAGGCCGACGAATGTTGCGGCTGCGAGCTGCCATGCATTGTTTCCGGTATCGAGCCATTGTGGTGAGGGTACAAGTGCCATGAGCCTTCCTCCATTCTTGAACGAAGCCCGATCCATGCACTGGCGGCACAGACCTGCGCCGGTAAAAACGCAAGGATTATGCCATTCGTATCCAGACGTTGACTGGCTATAAAATTTCCATAAAGCTGACGCGCCGACCTTGAGTTGAATGATTAAAAGGTCTGCATTTGCATAGGAAATAAGCAGTAGATGCGTACGAATGCGCCAATGACCCTGACCAAATTCGTAACGGGAATCGGCTTGGCCCTGGCCATGGCGCCGCCCGCCATCGGCGCCGAAACGCCGCGTGGCGAGACCGTGATGACCTGCGCCAACATCGCGAGCGGCGCGAGCTGGCAGATCAGGATCGACTACGACAAAGCTGTCGTGGATTCCAACCCGGCCCGTATCGACGCCGCGCAGATCTCTTGGCGTGACGCAACGGATGGCGGCAACTACACGCTTGACCGCACCTCCGGCGAGCTTACCGCGATCGTCGCGTCGAGCACCGGCGGGTACTTCCTGCATCATCGCTGCAAGCCGGAGAACTGAGGAGTGCACACGACGAAAACGCTAGCCGCCTAAATAATGGGCAATGGTTTGCGTTGAAATGGCCCGGCCGGCTGCCATCATGGGGGAGAATTGGAATCCCATCCATGGGGTTTACCAGGCATAGAGTCGGGATCGCCCGGGCAGACTTGGCGCGCGTTTGCCTGCAGGAAATGCGCTTGTGGCCTGGGTGCGAGACGGTTGGGAGCGTTGGCGTGCTTGGGGATTTGGGCGGCCGGTTTATGCTTCATGTGATCGACTATGGCTGCGCCAAAAAGCACATCGCCGACCGCGCGCTAAAATGTATACAACGCGAAAAAAGCCGGCGCCTTCAACTGAAAATGGAATGAAGCGCGATGGAAAAAATATAAGAATAATATATTTTCCGTTTTGCGGTTTTGCCCGACCGGGGGGAAGCGGCCTTGCACTTGCTTGTCGAGGGATTCGACGTCTTTGGCGTGCATATCCAATATTGGATGCTTCTGGCTGTTCTAGTCGTCGCAATATTTATCGCCATCAGCGCGCGGATGGGCTCAAGCTAGGCCGCCGGCCGCTTCAATGGGCACTGGCGTCGGAGACAGCCCGGCGCCGGGAACGGATATCGGCTGGGGTTACGGAAAACGTGTCAAACAAGGAAAACAGAGCCAAGGTTCTGAATTGATCGGAACCGAGGCTCCAGGCTGTGCCGCCGCCGCGTCGTGACCGAGCGGGCGACTGCGTCGTGGACAGGAAGCGGGGGCAATGGCTCAACGGGTTTCCGGCGTCAAGGTAACTGTCGGGTTCGTCTCGGAGACCGGACCGCGCCGGCGCAACGAGGATTTCGCCGGCGCCGTGTTTGGCCCCGAACTGCCCCAACCGCGGCGCGACGTCGTGGCGGCGATCGCCGATGGCATTGGCAGCACCAAAGGCGGCCGCGAGGCGGCCGAGATCGCGGTGCGCGGTTTCCTGGACGGATTTTGCGATCTGCCCGAGACGGTGGAGGTGCGGCGCGCAGCGGCCATCGTACTGGACGCGATCAACGGCTGGATTCATTCCCAGGGTCAGCGCGATCCCATGCTGATGGGGATGGGATGCACCTTCACGGCGCTCGTGCTGCGCGGCCGCATCGCGCACGTGCTGCATGTCGGCGACACGCGCGCCTACCGTTTCAGCCGCGACCGCCTGACCTGCCTGACCGCCGATCATGTGCGGCAGGAGGCGGCCGGCCGCTCGAGCATCCTTACGCGCGCTTTGGGCGTCGAGACGGAGGTGCGCCTGGACTACACCAGTCAGCCGGTGGCGCAACACGACCGCTTCCTGCTCTGCAGCGACGGCGTGCATGGAACCCTCGCCCCGGAGACCATCGCCGACATCATGCGCGAGCGCGTCTCTTCCGAGGATACCGCCCGCGCGCTGGTGGCGGGCGCGCTCGATGCCGGCAGCGGCGACAACTGTACCGCGTTGGTGCTCGACGTGGTCGGCCTCGAGACCGCGCCCACGGCCGAGATCGGCGCCGGCATCGCGCAACTGCCGCTGATCCCGGTGCCGCTTGGCGGCGAGACCATCGATGGTTTTGTGCTGAAGGTGCTGCTGTCCGAGGGCCGATACACCCGCCTGTTCGGGGCGGAGGACGAAGTCGAGGGCGGCGAGGTCGCGCTGAAGTTTCCAAAACCTCTCGTGGCCAGCACGGATACCTACCGCGCAGCCTTCGTGCGCGAGGCCTGGGTCGGCGCGCGCGTGACAAGCCCATGGCTCGGCCACGTCATCGAACTGCCGCCGGCGCGGCAGACCTGCCTCTACACGGTCATGCCGCTTTATCAGGGCGAGCTGCTGGAGACCCGCCTGGCGCGCAGTCCCGGGCTCGGGCTGGAGGAAGGACGCAACATTTCGATCAAGCTGGCGCGGGCGGCGGCGGCGCTGCACCGCGCCGGAATCATCCACCGCGACATCAAGCCGGACAACGTCATTCTTGAAGCCGAGGGATCGCTGAAGCTGATCGATTTCGGCGTGGTGCGCATACCCGGACTGGAGGATGCCCCGCCCGAGGACATCCCCGGTACACCCGCCTACATGGCGCCGGAAATGTTCGACGGCGAACCCGGCAACGAGGCAACCGACCTTTACGCTCTCGGCGTCACCATGTTCCGCGCCTTCGCGGGCGAATTCCCGTATGGCAATGCCGACGCCACCAGCCCGCCGCGCCGGGAGCGGCCGACGCCGCTCTCCGCGCTGCGGCCCGACCTGCCGGCCTGGCTGCAGGCCACGCTCGCCCGGGCGATCGCCAGGGATCCCGCCGAGCGTTTTCGCGACATGATCGAATTCGCCGTCGAAATGGAGGCCGGACCGGCGCGCGCCCCGCTTACCGTGCAAAGGCCGAGGACGCTCTATGAACGCCACCCGGTTCGGTTCTGGCAGGGGGTGGCTGCGCTGCTTGCGCTGGCGCTGCTGCTATCGCTGCTTCGACACTAGCGCGGGATGACTTTTCCTCGAATCGTCATCTCGCTCTAGCTTTTTGATGGAGCATGATGTTTTCGGAAAACCGGCGTCCGTTTTTCCGGATTATGCTCCAAGGGGAATTTTCCTGTCTGGTCCCGGAACCTCTCTGGGCCAAAGTCGTTCGCCTCGTTCGAAGCGTCCTTCTTCACCAGGAGGACCGGATGCTGATAGCCTCCTGCCCTCGACGAACTTTCGAGAGGAAGTCGCATGAACTGGATCTTTTGGGATACAGCATGGTCGCTGTTCTTCAGCCTCATTTGGTTCATGACCATCATGCACCACCCCGAGGCGCGGATCGCGGATGCACATTTCCGCGATGAAGCATTCGGCGGCTGACATAAAAATGCACCGCTTGCGCCAAGCGGCTCATATGACCGGCGCGCCTGGTTGGACCCGCGAAGTTAGCGGTCCGATGGTGACGGTGTTGGATCGGCGGACATGATCCGACCATGATCACCTATGCCGGCTGCACGCGTGCATGCCCTGCCCCGCCCTCGGACGGTCATCCTGTGAATTGGCCAAAACCAATCCAGCCCGGATCCTCTACTACCGTTCGGACGCAATATGGCATCCTGCGCAGTCAGACCTGAAGCCGGCAGCCAGGTTCGGCTCCAAAGGCGCACTCATCTTGCATTCGGCGGGCAGATCGAGAACCTCGGTCGGGAAGGCGGTTTTCGAAGTCCAGTGATAGTAATCGGCCAGGGTAAGCCCGGAAGGGATCACGGCGGTCGATCGGAAGGTGACAGGCCGACCGGTGATGCTATACCAAGCCCAGAAAACGCCGGAAGGTTTGACCGGGCAAGAAAAGATCTGGATTGCGTCGTTGCGATCGAATGCCGGATTGTTTTTGACGACGGCCCTGCATTGACATTTATCGTTTGTCATCCAGTCGGGCCGGACTATTCCAGGATATGCACGCTCGCAAACCGCGGCCCCGGATTCATCGCGGGCAATGTGGTAACCCACGGCTCCCTTCAATAACCCGTCAAGCCTGGCCCTCGACGACGGGTTTCCCGGCTCGTGCAATCGGGTGAGTTGAGCGTTGGCCGCACTCCAATCGTAGAAAATCTCCGCCGGATAGGGGCCGCGTTGAAAGTTTGTGGGGATCATAATAGCCGTCATTTCAAAGCGCGAAGGCCAGCGTGGCAGTTTGACGCTCGAGCAGGCTTGACGATCAAGTCCGGCAACCAGTGTTGCCGCACGGGCCGGACCTTCCACGTCGCCGGCGTTGCCGGATTGCGCCTCCATTAGAGCACGCACGCTCTTGGCGGGTGGGTGCGCATTGGCGGGAGCAACGCGGGCCCGACAAAAATCGCGCAGAACGGCAAGGTTCGTGCGCGGCATTTCTTCGAAGGTAGAAAAGTTGGTCATGGCGTAGTCGCCGATGACGGCCGGATCGGCGGAAGGCGTGATCCGGGTGGTGCGCCAAGGCAGTCGCGTTTTGGCGCTGTACCAATACCAGGTGGCGGCAGAGTCCGCGGACGGCATCGTCCACCACTCCATCAGGCTGGACATAACCGGGGCTTTACCGGCGCATTGCGCCTGCGCCGACAACCACTGCCTGGATGGTGGATTGAACAGGGCGCCGGATGAGACGCATGCGGTTGGGGACTGTCGGGGCCCGGTCAGTCGGTAAGTTTCCTCTCTGGTGATGAGAAGATCGATTGTTCCGGATTCGACACCGGAGACGGTAGCACGCATCGCCGGCAAAGCCGCGTCATAGACGAATTCGCCGACGTCGAGTTGGCCGTCGTCAAAAGGCGCCATCAACGCGACGGCGTGCCACCGCTGTGGCAGAACGGGTGGCGAAGCGGAGGCGCAGCGCAAGAAGCTGGGAAGGTTCGGTGCGGGTTCTCGGGCGAATTGACCGGCACGCGAGAATTCCTGGGTGCGCGCGGTGTCCTGGCATCCCAGGCACGCCGCGGTAGCCGCAACTACGAACAAGCCGATCCGCGGGGCGCGGCCGATCGCCGCCCTCCATCCAAACGAGGGACATCGCGCAGCCTTCCTAGTCTGCATGTCCTTTGATATCTCTTTAAAATCCTCGCAAACCAAAGACTTGGTCGAAGGTGTGTCCGCAGAGTGACATCTTAGGGAATTATTGCTGGCCGGGATACAGCCCCGTTTTTCGGGGTCCAGATGGGTTATCGTTCATCGTCGGAGGAATTGATTTTTAACGCTTTTGCGGGGGCAGTCATGTTGCGCATTTCGCGTTTGGTCTCGATCGCAGTGTTGGTTTTGGAAACCGCTTTGGTCGGCACGGTGGCACGTGCGCAGAGCCCTACTTGGCTATCCGACCAAAGGTTCTCCTGGGCGCCTGGCGGGGGCTACAACTGGAGCGGCTTTTACGTTGGCATCAATGGCGGCGGCGCCTGGTCGCCGGACCGCAACATCATTGCGAACGAAACTTTTAACAACGACCCCTTCTTTGAAGGGGCATTCGGGAGCCGTAGCGTTCAGGGCGGATTTGGCGGCGCGCAGTTTGGCTATGGTTCGCTCCACCTCAATCATTGGTATTTCGGCGGCGAATTCGATGTCCAGGGCGGAAGCATCAGTGGAAAATCGCGCGAGATCTTCACGCCCTATCTCTCTGCCGGCAACTCGATCACGTTTCGCACGAATGAGTGTATGGACTTCATCTCCACCCTGAGGGGGCGCGTCGGTTATGCCTTCGATCAGACTTTGATCTATGCAACCGGTGGCGGCGCCGTAGTAAACACGAATCTTCGGATCAATATGATGGACACGTTTGGCTTCGATGCGGCCGCGACAAGCAAGGGGTTGCGCGGCGGCTACGCTGTAGGTGCCGGCGTGGAGCAGGCGTTCAAAGGCAACTGGAGCGTCAAGGCTGAATATCTGTACATCAACGTGGGCAACGCCTTCGTCGGGGCCCGCGAATTTCTCGGAGCCACTCCGTCCTCATTCAACATTTCTGCTACGAACCGAATTGACTACAGCACGTTCAAGGTTGGGTTGAACTACAAGTTTGCAGGCACCGCGCTCAGGTCACTGACAGGTAACTGATCCGACTTTTTCGTCTACCGCGTCTCAAGCCCCGGCGTCGTCCGGGGCTTTTTCTTGCCGACATCACCGGGCGATGGGAGTAAATCCGGTGTGTCCTTATCTCTGATGACGTTAGCCACGGAGCGGACCGGAGACGATGTCCGCTTTGGTACCGCTGTTGGAGCCGTCGCGAACATCACGCGGCGAGGATCCACCTGCGCATCCACCGCCTACCCTGCCCTCGCCGCCCGGCGCAGCGATTGCGGCGGCTGGCCAAAGGCGCGGATGAAGGCGCGGCGCATCCGCTCCGGATCGCGAAAGCCGGTCGCCTCCGCGACGCGCTCGATCGCCTCGCTGGAGGATTGCACGCGCTGCCGCGCCACCTCGATCCGCAAGCGCTCGACCGCCTTCGACGGCGTGGCGCCGGTTTCCGCGATGAAGGCGCGGGCAAAATGCCGCGAGCTCATGCCGGCCTGCTCGGCGAGATCTTCCACCGTCAGCGGCGCATCGAGATGCTCGCGCGCCCAGGTCAGCAACGGCCCGAAGCGGCCGCTCGGCGCTTTCAATTCCAGCAGCGAGGAGAATTGCGACTGGCCGCCCGAGCGGCGGTGATAGAGCACGAGCTGGCGCGCGGTCTTTTGCGCGATCTCCTCGCCGTAATCCTCCGTGACCATCGCCAATGCCAGATCGATGCCGGCGGTGATCCCCGCCGAACTCCAGATCTGGCCGTCGCGGACGAAGATCCGGTCGGGTTCCCATTTCACGCCGGGATAGGCGGCAAGGAATTGCCGGGTGCGCTGCCAATGCGTGGTGGCGGGGCGGCCGTCGAGCAGGCCGGCCTCGGCCAGCATTAGGGCGCCGGAGCAGACGCTGGCGATGCGGACACCGCCCCTGGCGAGGCCACGCACGAAAGCCAGCGCGTTTTCCGATTTCGCAGCCAGATCCACCCCATCGCCGCCGGCCACGATCAGGGTGGAGATCGCACCCGCGGGCTTGAAGCCCCGCGCCACCATCTCGACGCCCGAGGAGCTGCGCACCGGCCCCGGCGTCGCCGCCACAACCTTGATCGACGGCGGCTGGCGGGCGAAGCGCGCGGCGATTTCGAATACCGAAATCGGACCGGCGGCATCCAGCAACTGGAAATCGGGAAAGACGAGAATGCCGATCATTTTTTGGCCATGTCCGAAATTAAGGGAAATACGGCATTTCGGACATCAGACGATCATGGCATCTTGCTGGCGTCAAGCAAAACCTCGAAAGGCCTTCGCCATGTCCGCGCCGCTTCAGATCGGTCTTGTGATATTCCCCAAGGTGACGCAGCTCGACCTCACTGGGCCGGTGCAGGTGTTTTCCAGCTTGCCCAGCGCCAAGGTGCACCTGATCTGGAAACGCATCGAGCCGGTCGCAAGCGACTCGGCGCTGACGCTGACGCCGACCACGACCTTTGCCGATTGCCCGCAGTTAGACGTGATCTGCGTGCCTGGCGGGTCGGGCGCCGATGACATGGTCAATGACGAGGAGATGCTGGATTTCCTGCGCAAGCAGGCATTGGGCGCAAGGTACATCACTTCGGTCTGCACGGGATCGCTGGTGCTGGGAGCCGCCGGCCTGCTGAAGGGTTATCGCGCCGCGACGCATTGGACGGCGGTCGATTATCTCGCCGAGTTCGGGGCGATGCCGGCCAAGACCCGCGTCTGCGTCGACCGCAACCGCGTCACCGGTGGCGGCGTCACCGCGGGCATCGATTTCGCGCTGACGCTGGTGTCGATCATGGTCGATCGGCCGACCGCGGAGGCGATCCAGCTCCGGCTCGAATACAACCCGGCGCCGCCGTTCAACGCGGGCTCGCCCGACACCGCGCCGCCGGAAATCGTCGCGCTGATGAAGGAGAAGATCGCGCCCGCCCAGGCGCGCCGCCACGAGGCGATCAGCCGCGCCGCCGCACGGCTGACGTAACGCCTTCATCAGGACGTCACCCGCAGCAGAAAAAGGCCGCCCGGTTTCCCGGACGGCCTTTCCTTTCCTACGGCAGCTCCACATTGACGGGCGATCTCAGGATCTCAACACTGGGGGCCTATCTCCCAGCCACATCCTGATCGGCAGCCGCTGCACATCGGGGCAGTCGCGATCTGTTGCCCGAACCGACGCGATGGTTTCCCATCTCCGTAAGATGACCCTATTGAGCCATCATCGCGGGGCGACGGCAATGGTGCGCTGAAAACTATCCCCGCTGTCACCGTTGTTCACAGGGGCCCGCTAGGCGCGGTCGCCGTTCTCGCGGCGCAAGTTCGGCAACAGGAACAACAGGGGAAGCGCGAGCGGCCCGATCAAAATCCCGGCGATCCACGCCCAGTTTTTGAAGCTGCGTCCTCGACGTTCCGCCATGCGACCGGCAAGAAAGATCGAAATGGCCATCAGCGCCAGCGCCACGATGTCCATCATGCAAACTCCGAAGCTGCCTTTAAAAGTCTAGCATGGAGTTGGTCGCGCGACCGCGGGCCTTCAACACGACCGCGTGATTCCGGGACGCAGAAAGTGCCACCTCGGATGTGCAGCGCACATCGGCGAATGGCGATCGTCGGTGCTTATTGCCCCGGCGTCCACGGTTGGTAATCGCCGGTCGCCGGAGGGCGGCGGCCGCTGGCGAGCGTCGAACCGGGAGGGCGGTAGGCCAACGGCGTGCCCGTCATGTTGGGAATGTGCGGCTTTTCCCATTCGCGCGGCGTGTAGTTCTCTTCGGTCGGGGGGATGTCGACGGTGTGATGCAGCCAGCCATGCCAGGATGGCGGCACGCGCGTCGCCTCGGCATAGCCGTTATAGATCACCCAGCGCCGCTCGAAGCCGAGCGACGGATCGATCTTGCGCCCCTTGGTGCGGAAATAGCGATTGCCCTGCTCGTCGGTTCCGACCAGCTCGCCGAACCGCCAGGTCCACAATTGCGTCCCGAGCGTCTGGCCATTCCACCAGGTGAAGATTTTGAGCAGAAACTGTTTCATGGGCCAGGGCCGGTTCGGGAAAGCGTTGCGGCGGTGATGCCATCGCCGGGCCGGATTGTCCAGCAAAGTCCCGCTCGTTTGGACGGATCGATCGTTGTCGGGAGAAAGCCGGTTTTGGCCGGTCACCGCCGCGAAGCCGGCGGATTCCGTTCATGCAACATACAGTTCCGCTCTGGCAGGCTCGCGGCCAACGCGGGAACTTTTGCTCCATTGAAACGCTTAGGGAGTGTTCCCGCGGAGGGAGCCAGTCATGATCAGTTTTAGAGTTCTGAGTAGCGTTGCGGTAATAGCCCTGGTTCTGCCGATGGCGGCGCCACGCGCAGGCCTCGCCCAGCCGGTCTCGATCGGCAAGTCCGCGGGTCACAGCGGCCCGGTTGGCGGCGGCGGTGGCGGTCCTGTCGGCCGCGGTGGTGGCGGCGGTCCCGGCTATATTGGCCGCGGTGGCAGCGGAGGCGGAGGCTGGCAAGGCGGCACCGCCGGCGTTTATCACCGCCACGGCGGCGGCGGCTTCATACCCGGCGCAGTCGCGGGCGCGGTGGTCGGCGGCGCGATCGCAGCGGCGCCTTACGGCTATTACGGCGGCGGTCCGGGCTACTATTACGCGCCGGGTTACTACGACGACCAGTATGACGACAGCGGCCCGGTCGTGGTCGCGCCGGCACAGGGCAGCGCGGACGCGGTGGACTACTGCATCCAGACCTATCGTTTCTACGATCCGCAGTCGGGGACCTATATCGGTCTCGACGGCCTGCGGCACCTTTGCCCGTAACGGCATTTTGATCGCGCTGGTTGCGTCCGGCGCTTTCAGTCCGCCGTCCTTCTGTAGGGTCAGAACATGGCGCATATCCTCGTGGTCGACGACGACCCATTGGTTCGCGAAGCCATTGAGGCCTGTCTTCAGCATCAGGGTCTTGACGTCACCGTCGCCGACGGCGGTGAGGCCGGTTTTCGCGCGCTTGAATCGTCGGCGTTCGACGTGATGCTGGTCGATATCTTCATGCCGCACATGCGCGGTTTCGAATCGATCCGGCGGTTCCACGAACGGGCGCCGGCAATTCCGCTGATCGCGATGTCGGGCTATGCGTTTGTGAATATCGAGCCGCCCTCGCCCGACTTTAACAAAATGGCCCACGAACTTGGCGCAACCACCTGTTTGCGGAAACCTTTTTCGCCGAGCGCGCTGCTGGCCGCCATCGACGAGTGCCTGGCCAAGCCGAGCGCGACGGCGTCGTCGTAAATCACGACCGCGTCGCCAGCGCGACGCCGGCGAGCGTGAAGAATAACGCTGCAATCTGGCCGGGCCCGAGCGGCTCGTGCAGCGCCACCGCCGCGGTGACGACGCCGATCACGGGCACCGCCATGGTGCCGATCGCCGCCACCGACGCGGGCAGCCGGGCGAGCGCGGCGAACCAGGTGACATAGGCGACGCAGAACTGGACCACGGTCGCATAGATCAGAAGCCCCCAGTCGAATTGCGACAGCGCGGTCACATGGCTCGTCTCGAAGGCGAGGCCTGCGATCGCAACCGGCAGGCAGCCGATCCCGACCTGCCAGGCGGCGGCCGTGAACGGCGGCAGAGGCAGCGGCAATTTCTTCGCCATGACCGTGCCGACCGCAAAGGCGATCGAGCCACCGAGCGCCATCAGGATTCCCGGCAGCTTTTCCACGCTCGCTGCAAAGCCGTTGCCGCCCATGATGGCCGCCAGACCCGTGAGCGCCATCGCCAGCGAAATCACGCGCCGCAGATTCGGCCGCTCCCCGAGGATCGGCCAGGCCAGGATCGAGGCCCATACCGGCATGGTGTAGGCGATCAGCGCGGCCTCGCCGGCGGGAAGCCAGAGCAACGCCAGTCCGATCAGCGCCATCCAGCCGCCGACGTTGAACACGGCGCCGAATACCAGCCTCCCCCACAGCTTGCGCCGAACGCCCAGGCTTTGGCCAAAGAGGACAGCGAGGCCCGCCAGCAGAATCGCGCCAACCGCGCCGGTGCAACCGCGCATCGTCAGCGGCGGCAATTCGCTGAGCAGGTACTTGTTGATGGGCCAGTTGAAACCCCAGCCTACGGATGTGATGGCGAGGAAGAGAAGCCCCGCGGGCGCGATGAGCGGCTGCGCGCTCGGCTGGTTTTGAACGGTCATGGAAGGGAATCAATCGGGGGTAGTGGGCTTAAGCAAGGCGCTTGTCCACGCCGCCGGCGATCGGGTACCGGGCATGCCAACCCGTCCCTCCCGTAACTTCACGTGAGTCTCTGGAGAGCAACCCCTCGGCCGCAATAAATAGTTCGCCTGTGAACAGCGGGACGAAGCCGAATTCGGATGCCGCCAAACAATTTTTTTCGCTTGGGATTCCTTCAGGACTCACTGATACTTGCGGGCATCGGGAACCGCGGCGGGGGTCTGGATTCCCGGCTTTTCCACCATATTTAGTATTTGATTCAGGAACTCGTACTAGTCCTTGACGGGCGCGATGCAGTTGTCCTAGCTTTCCTCCTGTTCGGCGCGAGTGTGTTTGGGTCCCGCCGGTCGCTCCCTGAAGGGTTCCGAAACTGACCACTCCGTCGGCCGGCGAGGCAACGGGTGATGGGTTTTGACGTCCTGAATTCAGGGGCACTGTGAGCGTTAAGAACGGGCCGGAATGGCTCAAGAAGACGGGTTGGGGCGTTGAAGACATGACCTGAGAAAGCGGAACGGGGCGCGTTCCGTCAGGGCATGTGGCAGCCAGCAGCGGTGCTCGCACCGGTGTTGCGGCCAGACAGAAACAGGGCCGGGTCCACCGGTGAGACACCGCGGACGAATAGTTCGCTCAAGGAACAACAGCCGGCGCCGCGCTAATGCGGTCCGGTCAAAAACAACGGGGCAAGACCATGCGAATCGAACGCCGCAACACCACCGAAGGCCAGTCACCCTACGCAGGAATTGATTTCAGATTGACGACATCCGAGATCCGAAATCCTGACGGCTCGGTGGTATTTCGCCTGGAAAACGTCGAAGTACCGGAATTCTGGTCGCAGGTCGCCTCCGACGTTCTCGCCCAGAAGTATTTCCGCAAGGCCGGCGTGGCAGCAAGGCTGAAGAAGGTCGAGGAAGAGACCGTGCCGTCCTGGCTGTGGCGCTCGGTGCCGGACACCGAGGCGCTCGCCGACCTCCCCG
>Ga0209422_1000063_pt1 | contig 23410 bp, 26 predicted proteins | sample BlaSpr_A8_OM2_M3_FD_187983 | JGI IMG/M metagenome (GOLD analysis project Ga0209422, IMG submission 187983) | Forest soil microbial communities from Thunder Bay, Ontario, Canada - Black Spruce, Ontario site 2_A8_OM2_M3 (SPAdes) (version 2) | ecosystem: Environmental > Terrestrial > Soil > Boreal... | reverse complement strand
CACCGGGACGAATGTGGTGGCCACAGATGAGCGCTACACGTTCCTGTCGGCCGATGCACAGATTGCCTATGACAACCAGCTCCCGCTGATGGGTACGGCGCGCATTGCGTACCAGACCATCACGCACGCGAGCGCTGGGGCGCTGGATTTCGAGTACAACATCGGCGCCGGTCCAGTCGATGTGGCGCTCACGAACACGGATGGCGCGGTCGGCATCGTTTCGGTCTGCCTTGAAGGTGCCACGCAGTTCGTGTGGGGTCTGAAGTCCGGCTCGACCGGCGCGGTTGTCGCCTTCCAGGAAACCGCGGGCGATACGACCGTCACGGGCGCGAATTTCAACTGCTCGTGCCCGGAAGAAAACGATTTCGATACGCTGAGCACGCTTCGCGATCGAATGATGCGCCGGCTTGGCTTCGCCGCCTCGGTCAACAACCCGCCGCCCGGTATGTCGGACCTGCTCACCGAATTCCTGCAGAGCGCGCAGAAAGAGCTGTACAAGCGCTACCCGGCCCGCTTCACGCGCCGATTGTTCCGTTGGACCATGAATCAGGGCCAGCGCTTCTTCGGCGTGAAGGCAAACGACGACGACACGTATCGCAATCTGCGCCTCGATTTCACGAAAGGCATCGAGTGGTCAGGAATTCAGGACGGCAAAGGCACCTGGACGCCGATCTTCGAAGGCATCATGCCCGAGCTGTACACGATGGTCACTCAGCTCGGCCGCCCGGTGCGCTACGAAGTGCGCGAGTGCATCGAAGTGTTCCCCGCCCCGGACGGCCCGTACAGTTTGTGGCTCAAAGCCAATATCACGCTGCAGCCCTTCGCGGCCGATAGCGACCAGACCACGATTGACAGTGAAGTGGTGTTCCTGCACGCACTGTCGACTGCGAAGGCCCACTACGGGCAAGCCGATGCGCAGGCGACGCAGGCAATGGCCAACTCCTACCTTGGCGAGCTGTGCGCCGGGACGCATGTGAACAAGCGCTACATCCCGGGCGCGCACCCGATCGCCCCGATCGTCAAGCCGGCCCTGATCACCTTCCAAGATGGGAGCTGAACCATGCGCACGGCTCCGCTGACGACCATACAGGCCGGCATTTCGCGACTTCGCCTCAAGGGCGGTGCGCGGGCCGATTCACTGTACGATCTAGTCAACGCGCGCGTCACGATCGATGGCAGCGTCGTTCCGCGGCCCGGCACGACCCGCTTCGCCCTGCTCCCGAGCGCCACGCACGGGCTGTGTGCCTTCAACGGCAGCATCTACGTGTTCTCGACGAGCGTGCAGACCCTACCGGCGCCGTTCGTGAATCTGGTCGTCGCGCACCCGACCGATCAGACGCAGACCATCGCGAAAATCCATTTCGCGCAGCCCTTCCTCGGCTTCATCTACGAGGCGATCGAGTGGTCGAGCGGCAATATTTTCCACTACTGGATGCGAAGCAGCGGGACGTGGACGGCTGACACGGTGTACCAGATCGGTGACATCGTAACGCCGAGCACACCGAACGGATTGGCTTATCAGGCCGTCCGCTCTACATCAGCCAACCCGCCGTGGACGCCGAACACCCCGCACGGCACGAATACGCAGAGCGTGACGGCAACCAATGCCAGCCCGTGCGTGTTCACCGCGGCGACGACGGCGCTTGTCGACAATCAGCTCGTGTTCGTGAGCGGCACGGCGGTCCCGACCGGCTTCGCCGATGTCTCGACCGGCACGTTCTACTACGTTGTCAGCGCTTCTGGCATGGCATTCAGCTTGGCTGCAACGCCGGGCGGCACGCCGATCAATTCAACCAGCACTGGTACGGCCGTCACCGTCTCGGCCCCGGATGTGGTCGAGCCGACCACCTACGATGGGTACGAATTCATCGCGACGGCGACATCTGGCGCCGACCCGCACAGCGGCGCCATCGAGCCGGTGTGGAACACGGGCGCCGGCGCTCCGACCAATGAGGATGCCGACGCCACGCTGGCCGGCGCCCCCGTCATCACGCCGAACCCGGACAACATCGTGCCCACCAGCGTCAGCACTCGATACGGCACCGGCCCGAAGGCGGTCATGTGAGTACTCCTACATGGCAAGCAGGCACCCTCTATCAGCCCGGCGCGCTGGTCGTTCCGCGCACGTCGTCCGCGCTCACGAACGGGTCGATCGAGAATGCCACTTTCGAATCCGGGAACTCGGGTTGGACGCTGGATTCGGGCTGCGCGATCCAGAACACCGGCGGCCGGGCCTATCAGGGCTCGTACTACGCCACGTTCGGCTCGTGGAGCGGCGCCAACCGCTTCATCGTCAATAACGTCCGTGCGCCGGTCGTGCCGGGCCAGCCGGTGCACGCCGCCGGGTACTGCAACCTGGATGGACATAGCAACACCAATGGCTTCGTCGAGATTTTCCTTCGCTGGTACGACAGCACATCGACCTTGATTAGTGATTCGCCCGGCACGATTCTGAAGGGCGGCGGCACAGTCTACCGCTTGGCGACCGTCGAGGATGCCGCACCGGCCGGCGCCGCCTATGTCAGCGTCGGATTCACCGCCGGCTCGTCCGCGTCCGGCCCCTACATCGACATCGATACGGTCACATGGGACTACGTGTACCAAGCCCCGCTCGATGCGTTGACCTATGAGGCAACACAGGCCAATGCCGCTACCAGCGGCACGAGCGAGCCCGTATGGCCCCTCGTGGTGGGCGGCACGGTCAACGATGGGGGCGTGACGTGGACCGCCGTAGAATTCTCCCGCATCGTGTGGACGGCTGCGCCGATTATGACATCCGGGGCGGTCGAGCCGACGTGGCCGACGACCATCGGGGCAGCGGTAGCTGACAATAATCAAATTAGCTGGGTCACGACCGCGCGCCAGATTACGGACGTGAAGTGCCCGAACACGAAGGTCGTCGCCATCGGGGCATCCAAGGTGTTCTGCGGCGACGACGACATTGTGGCCTTCAGCGCCACGGTCAACCCGCTTGATTGGTCCACCCCGAACGACGCTGGGTATCTGCCGACGGGCCTGCAGAACTACGGCCAGAATCCGGTGGCCGTGCTGGGTCTGTACCGCGGCAATCTGGCCGTCTTCAACTCGGGCGGCTTCCAGATGTGGCAGATTGACCCGGACCCGCAAAACATCGACTTCCTGGATGGTCAGCCGGTCGGCTCGACTTTCTCCAAGGCGTTTCAGTCGGTAGGCAACGACTCGCTGCTCCTCTCTCCGGTCGGTGTGCGCAACATCAACATCGCCGTGGCCTCTGTGAACCTTGAAGCGAGCGGTGTGGGCAACCCGATTGATCCACTTATCATCGCTGCGATCAAAGGTCTGGCTGGCGGTAATGAGCCTATTTCGCTCTATAACCCCGGTAGAGGCCAGTATTGGCTCTTTTTCGGCCCACAAGCGTTCGTGCTTACATCCTACGGAACGGGACAATCGAGCTGGTCGCGCTACGTGTTCTCCGAGACGATCACCGACTGGACGCTGCTCGGGGATGATCTGTATTTGCGAACCGCGAATAACAAGGTTTGGCTCGTGACCGAAGATGCGGCCACCGATGACATTTCCACCAACGTCGTGACCATCACGATCGCCAATCCGGGTGTCGTGAGCTGGACGGCGCATGGCTTCGCCAATGGTGATCCGGTCGTGCTGTCCACCACCGGGACACTCCCCACCGGCCTCACGCCCGGAACGACGTATTACATCGTCGCTGCGGCCACGGACACTTTCGAGCTGGCGGCTACCGTCGGCGGGACAGCGATCCACACGACAGGCTCGCAATCCGGTGTCCATACGGCTGTCGTGACGCCCGCCGCCGGCCTGTGGACCAGCGTCATGTGGTGGCCGTATCTGGACTTCGGCAACATGGGTATCAATAAGCCGCTGCTGGGCTTCGATATTGTCGGCGCCGGAAGCGTGAACGTGTCGATCGGCTACGACCAGCGCGATTTCACCATCCGCACGCCGGACTACACGATCGACATGGCCGATACGACGGTTGGCGAGCCGGTGCCCTTCCCGTTGACCGCCCCCAGCTTCAGCTTGCGGCTTGAATTCGCGGCGAATCAGGCGTGGGAGTGGAACGCTTCGAACCTGTACATCAACGATGGTCAGGCGTACTCGGGAGGGCAGCTCGGATGATCACCCTGAACAAATGCCCCCGACTGATCGATTTCCTGATCATCTGCGAAGGCTTGCGCCAGGTTGAGCGCGAGCAGTTGGAAGCCGTGTGGGGCATCCCGTACGATTTCGAGCGCGTGGCCGCATCGTGCTACAACCTGCCAAACCCGAAGTGGATGGGCGTGAGCGATGGCAAACCGGTGGTCGCTGGCGGCTTTGTCGAGCAGCGCCCGGGCGTGTGGGAGATATGGCTTGCCGCGACCGATGAGGCGTGGGAGCAACCGATCGCCATGACCCGGATCGCCCGCACCCTGATGCGCGAAATGTTCGATGGCGGGGCTCACCGGCTCCAGCACACGGTCCTGGAGACCAATACAGAGGCCCAGCGCTGGTATCGTAGCATTGGACTCGTGTTTGAGGGTAAGATGCGAGCCTGGGGGTCCAAGGGCGAGAACGCCCTGATATTCGCGTGCACGGAGAAACCATAATGGCTGCCACTACTGCCCCAAGCGCCGTGCTCGGCCAAACTGGCACCGACTCCCCGACCGGCTACGGCTATACTGGCATCGGCGGCTCCCTCGACCCGATGTACAGCCTGTTTGGACATCACTGGAACAACGCCGCACTGCCGATGACCGCAGCCCAGCAGCTCGTGCAGGGTGAGCAGGCGCAGCGCTACAATCAGGGCCAGATTCAGGAAGCCTACGACTCTCCGCAGCGCCAGCAGCAGTACCAGGATTACATGAACAACCTGAAAGGGTTGTACACGGATCAGGTCAACCAGCAGCAGCAAATTGCCGCGCGCAATCTGAAGTTCTCCGACGCCCGCTCAGGCCACACCGGCGGCAGTGCCGCGGCGGACGCCGGCGCGATGCTGCAGAAGGACTATCAGAGCGGTCTGATGACCGCGGCGGACACCGCGCGCACCGGTACGGACTCGTTAATCGCCTCAGATAATGCGGCGAAAAACAACGCAATCGGCGCAGCCGGTTACGCGGCGAACGTCGGCCAACCCGGCATCGCCAGCGCCGGCTCGACGCTGCAGAACATCAACACGGCCGCCAACACGGCGACCGCCGGCACGCTCGGCAATATGTTTTCGGATTTGGGGAATGTGTACCAGAAGAACAAGGCGGTCGCCGGCGCTAATTTTTCACCATACGCCACGTATGGTTCCCCGTCATCCTCACAGTGGTAGGAGAAGATCATGCCCATCGGACAAGTTCTCAGCAAAGCCGGCCCGGCTGGCGACACCGCCCCGCAGGCGACAGCGCCGGCCGGGATGAGCCCCGCGCCCCCGGCTACCGGCATGGCCGCTCCCGCGCCCTCCATCGCTGGTGCCGTGCGCGGCATCCATCGCGGTGGACAGGCGAAGTTCCTTGAAGGCGGCGGGTCGGGTCTCGGCCAGTCGTTTATGAACTAGGAACCGGTCATGCCGCAAGCAATCCCTCTCGTCATCGGTGCAGGTATCAAGTACTACGGTCAGAAACAGGCCGAGAATAGTGCTTCGGGTGCGGCTGCGGCCGGATTGCAACAGCAGGTCGCCGATCGCGACCGCGCACTCGGCGTGGTCAACGCGAACACGCAGTACATCGCAGGCGACACGCCGGCGGCGCGCACGACTCAGGCGACGCAAGACTACATGGACGCGCTGCGGCAGGGCGCTGGCAACACGGCGGCCTCTTATCCGACCGTGCCGGGCGCCGATCCGCGGTACGCGCAAGCCGTGAAGTCCGCGAGCGGTGCGGCGACCGATCTGGAGACCCAGCGCGCGAACCTGATGGCCGGCATTCGTGGCGCGCAACGTATGCGCGGCGATGAGGGCCTGAAGGCACAGGATATGGCGACGACGCTGAGCGGTATTGGCCAGAACGCTGGGACCGATACGGCCGTGACCAATCTGGCCGTGCAGAAAGCTGGGGCAGTCAATCCGGCCTACAGCCTGGTCGGCGGCCTCGTGGGCAATGCTGGATCGGCGTTCGCGCCGACCGGCAATGCGCCGACAGCGCCAGCCGATAACACTTTCGCTCCGAACACGGCCAATACCGGATGGGAAGCCCCGACCGGTCAGCAGCCGCAGTATTCGGACCTGTACAAGCAGTTGGCCAACGCATTCGGTAACGGCCAGCAGTAGGAGATTCGAATGGCAATGCCAGGTCTAGGCGACATCCTCTCGGCCGCAGCGACAGGCCAGAATCAGAACCAGGTGACGGCCGGGTATCAGCTCAATGCTGCCCGCGCCGCGGATACGTTCGCGCAGATTCCGTTGCGTGGTGCGCAAACGGATGAGGCACTGGCGAAAGCAAGTGAGTCCCGACTGACCGCCATTGCCGCACAGAAGAAGCAGGATGCGGTCGATAATGCTGCGCAAAACGCTATCGATAACGGGATGGACCCGCATCAGGCCGCCACACTTGGGCAGGCACTCGCTACTGGCAGCAATTTCGATCAGGCCACAACCGGTATGGGCCATCTGCAGGATCAAGGGTATCGCGCCACGCTGGCAAGTCCGACGGCGAGCGGCGAATCGCAGCGGCTCGCCGCACAGGGCGTCAAGGGCGAGCTGCAGAGTCCGTATTTGGCTCTGCCACCCGCTTCTGTGGACGCTCGGAATCTGGCACCACCCGGCGCACAACCGACAGAACTGGATTCGAACATTGGCAAGGCGACGATCAATCAGAAAGACGCCGCGGCTGACGCCGCTGCGGCGAAGCTCACTGCTGGCTCGCCGCTGGACGCCAACGATTACGCTGCACTCGCCCACCTTGGCAACACCACCGGTCACGATCCGGCATTCGGGATGGGTGCGAGCCCAGCCCGCTTGACCTATCTGCGCGCTCGCGCACTCGATGCACAAGGGCTACCCATAACGGCCGCTTCACTCGGTTTGAGCGGCGGTAAGGCCACAGCCGCCGCACCGGGCGCTGCCGCGCCGACCGCCGCGCTCGCACCGGCCGCGGCTGCCGATGCAGTTGTGCAGCGCCAGCAGGATGCGGCTGGCGCACGGCAGACCCTCATCGCCTTCGATAAAGGTGTGCCCGGACAGAAAGTTACGGCGTTGAACACTTCCATGCGCCATTTGGCGACATTCGATGAAGTGGCGAACGATCTGCACAATGGCAATAACCTGGCCGCTAATGCCGTGATGCAAACATGGTCAAAATGGAGCGGTAACGCAGCGCCGACCAATGCCGATATGGCGGCGCAGGTCGTCGGCAACGAAATCGTCAAGGCGATCCAGAATAGTGGTATCGGCGCCGCCGAAGAACGCAACGCCATGGCAGCAAACTTCTCCAAGATGTATTCATCTGGACAATTAGTGGCGGCCAGCAATCTCGCCAAACAATTCCTTGCCGGACAGGCCGCAAGTATGGCCGATCAGTACCACAACGGGACCGGCCGTAACGATTTCTTCGATCGTAACCCGCTCTTGCGCTCACTAGTTCCCGGCGCGCCGCCCCCCGCGCGGTCGAATATCCCCGCCCCGGGCTCCCCCGGTATGCCGGTCATTGGTGGAGTCTCCAAGGGTTATCGCTTCAAAGGAGGCGATCCTAGCCAGCCGGCTAGCTGGGAGAAAGTCCAGTGAGCGGCAATCCGTGGGATGACTACAAGGCGCCGGCTGCCGCCGATGCCGGGCCGTGGCAGCAGTATGCCGCACCCGCTGCGCCGACTGCTTCAGTCCTTCCGAGCGGGCTGGGCAGCACTGTGCCGGATGTCAATTGGCAACAACACCCACCGGCTGCCGTACCAGATGAAACCTTCATCCACAAGATCAAGCACGTTATCGAGACGGCCGGCGATGTGGCGAATGACGCCATCGTGGCGCCCGCAGAGCGCGGTTACGCCGGCATGAAGGCGACCTTCCAGGGCAAAGACCCGGCGGCCGCTCGTGCTGCTTCCGATGAAAAGAACATGAGCCACAACCCGGATGCCGAAGACCTGCTGACGCAGATTGGGCAAGCCGTACCGGAGCTTCACCTTTTCGGCGCTGCTGGCGAAGCTGGCCGGAATGCGTTGACTTCTATCCTCGGCCCGGAGGATGGTGGCGCAGTAGCCAGTACGGTCGGCGACATCCTTGGTGTTGTTACACCGGCAGTCGGTTTGAAAATGGGCGCCGATGCGGCGCTACGTCCCGAGCCGACAGCCGGAGACGCGGCCTTGCGTCAAGGCCATATCGATGCACAGAATGCGAAAGCGGCCGACGCGCCGGACGTTCGGCTGCGCGCCGCCGGTGTGCAGATGTCGCCCGACACAGTGCGCAATATGTCCGGCGCTGCAACCACTCCGAACCCGGCCGCTCGCGCCGCCGCTGGCATTGCCGGTCCCGGCCAGCACGCTGACAACATCGCCGCCAACCGGCCCGTCATGGATGGTTGGGCAGCCAGCGATATCGGATTGCCGCGCGGTACGACCCTTACCGATGAAGCTATCGAAGGTGCGAACACGAAACCGGGCGCGGTCTACGACAAAGTGAAGGCCGCATTGCCCGATAGCGCACCGCTGCAGGATTCCACCATTCAATCGATGCGCAACGCTTCCAGCGAATACGTTGCGGGCGAGACCGTGCCAGACGAAATTACGAACCGTCCGAACATTCTGGCCGAGCAGCCGATGAATGTGGACGATCTGATGACGATGATCGGCAAACTGCGGCGCAAAGGTTTCAAGAACCAGCTCGCGCCCGGCGCCGATGCCAACTCGCTCGGCCGCGCGCAACTGTCACAGGCTCAGGCGCTTGAGGACGAATTGAATAGTCGAGTCGCCACACAAGCGCCTGAACTGAACGGTGAGTATCAGGATGCCCGTAGCACTTTCGCCAAGATCAGAACGGCCGAGGCCGCTCGTGATGGTGACAGTATCGACCCGCACAAAGTCCTGAAGCTGGCCGACAAGAATGAAGGTATCGACGGCGGATTGAAGATCATCGCCGATGCTGCGAAGTACGCTCCGAACGATGTAGCCGCTCGCGTCCCGCCCGGCACCGGCCTTGGCGCTCTGCCTGATGTGATTGGTGGTATCGGTACGGCCGGCTATCTGAGTGCGCTTGGCCATCCGGCTTACGGTATTGCGGCCGGTACGACCATGGGCCTTGTGCGTCCGGGTCTGCGCAAAGCGCTCAGTATATCGCGCGGCGCGGCCGATGCAGACACCTTGAATACCGCCGCCCAGCCCGGCGGCGCGCTCTACGATCGGTACTTCAGCCGCGGCAACCCGCCGCCACCGGCCGCGCCCGGCCCGCTGAGCCTCACACCGCCGCCCGGGCCGCCCCCGGTGGCGCCATACCAGCCCAGCCTCCTACGCTCTGGCGAGAACGTGCCACCGCACGAAATGGGTCAGCTCGATCAGGGTCGACCGCCCCCGCCGGCGCTGCAGCTCTCGCCCCATCAAGGTGCGTCGTTTGAACCCCACCAGCCGGACCTGCCGCTGGGTGAAGCCATGGCACCGGATGAAACGGTGCCCTTCTACCATGGTGGCCCGAACGCGGTCACGAAATTCGACAATGGCAAGATCGGCACCGGCGAAGGCAATCAGAGCTTCAGCCACGGCCACTACGCCGGAGAGGCGCCGGCGGTCGGCGAGAACTACGTACCGGCGCAGGGCGGGTATCTGATGAAGGGCACCCTCCCGAAAGCTACGGTCGACAAGATGCTCGACATGGACAAACCGCTGAAGGATCAGCCGGCAGTGCTGGAAGCGCTCGGCGTCGATCCGAACGCCCCGGTGAAGCCAAACGGCATCAACCCGGAGTGGAGCGGCCAAGAACTGCACGACAATCTGGTGAAAGGCCGCACCAATCTAGGCGTCGCTTTGGGCAGTTCAGTGGCCGAAGCCAAACAGGGTGTTTCCGCATTCTTGGCTTCCCGCGGCATCCCTGGCGCAAAGTACATGGACTCTGTATCGCGCAAGGCCGGCGCTGGCACACGAAATTTCGTGATCTATAACCCCGATGACGCCACCATACTGTCGCAGACCAAGATAGAGCCAAAGGGGTAGCCCATGGCTAAAGTCAAAGTCGCAGTCTACGGCACCATCGGCAAGATCGTCAGCTTCGATCCGAACGCCACTGTGGGCGCGCAGATTGGCGCGAATCTGCTCATGCCCGACGGCTCGGTGGCAACCCTTGCCAAGCTGATTGCAGCCATTGGCACAACTGGCACGAGTACAGGTGCGAGCACCGGATCGACCGGCGCCATCGCTCACCGGACTCTCGCCGGGCTCACCGTCGGTGACGATCATCCGCAGTACTTGCGCAAGGACACGCTCACGACCGATGGCGACATCTACGTGCGCGTCTCTGGCGTGCCGGCGCGCGTCGGCGTGGGCGCTCAGTACACCGTGCTCATGGCTGGCGCCTCACTCCCGGCGTGGACTGACATCAGCGCCAATCCGACCGGCACGATCGGCCTCACGGCCGTCAACGGCACAGCCCACACCTTCATGCGCTCCGATGGCGCCCCGGCACTGAGTCAGGCGATCGTGCCGACGTGGACGGCGCAACACACCTTCAATCTGACCCCGCTCGTCGGGGCAGTCAAGGTAGCCTTGGAATCACGGCAGGTTGCTACAGGCGCGGGACTCACGGGTGGCGGCAATCTCACCGCCGATCGCACGATCGCACTCAGCACGAGCGTGCTGGCTTCCACCCTCCTGACAACGGCCGATGAGACGGCCAATTTCGCCAGCTCCCGCCGAGTGCTAGCGGGCTCGGGCGTCACGTTCGATGACACCGTAAGCGGCGTCCGCACGATCAACGCAACCGGCACTGGCGGCACGGTCACGAGCGTTGATATCACCCCGCCCGCGGCCGGAATCACCGCATCGGGCGGCCCTATTGTTGGCGCTGGCTCGATTACGCTGGCGCTCAATCACGATCTAGCTGCGGTCGAGGGTCTGAGCACGAATGGCATCGTGGCCCGCACGGCGACCGATACGTGGACGACACGCACGATCACTGGCACGGCCAGCCGCATTGCCGTCACGAACGGCGATGGCGTCTCGGGCAACCCGACGCTTGACATCGATGCAGTCTATGTGGGCCAGTCCAGCATTACGACGGTGGGTACTATAACCACCGGCGTGTGGCATGGCACTCAGATTGATCTGGCCAGCTACGCCACCGGCATCCTGCCGGCCGCCAGCTTCCCGGCACTCACCGGCGATGTGACGACCGTCGCCGGCGCTCTGGCAACGACCATCGCAGCCAATGCCGTCACGACCGCCAAGATCAACAACTCGGCTGTGACGCTGGCGAAGATCGCCAATCAGGCCGACCAGACCATCCTCGGCAATAACACAGGCGGCTCGGCCGCACCGCTGGCATTGACCGCCGCGCAGGTGAAGACGATCCTCGCCATCACTCTGACGAGCGATGTGACTGGCACTCTGCAGGCTGCGCAGTTCCCAGCACTCACCGGCGATGTGACCACTGCGGCCGGGTCGCTCGCCACGGCGATCGGCGCGAACAAGGTGACGACCACGACCATCGCAGCCAATGCCGTGACGCTCGCCAAGCTGGCGACGCAGGCCGACCAGACCTTCCTTGGTAACAACTCGGGTGGCGCGGCCGTCCCATCCGCTCTCACTGTGACGAACGTCCGCACGATGCTCTCGATCAGCAACGTGGAGAACACGGCGCTATCAACGTGGGCGGGCTCGACCAATCTAACGACGCTGGGCACGATCACGGCTGGGACATGGCACGGCACGGCGATTGACCTTGGCACGTACGCCAGCGGTACGTTGCAGGCCGCCCAAGAGCCGGCGCACACCGGGGATGTCACCAATAGCGCTGGCTCACTCACGCTGACGATTGCGGCAGCCTCTGTGACGCTAGCGAAGATGGCGAACCTAGCGGCCAGTAGCATCCTCGGCAACAACACCGGATCGCCCGCGACGCCGATTGCGCTGACCGCGGCGCAGGTCAAGACCTTGCTATCGATCGCCTACACCGATGTCTCAGGTCTCGCCACAGTTGCCAATTCCGGCGCCTACGGTGATCTGAGCGGCACGCCGACCATCCCGACCGGCGCTAACCCCTCCGCAGTGGTGGGCACTGCTGCCGTGAACGGCTCGGCCGCGACCTTTATGCGCTCCGATGGCGCCCCTGCGATCAATCTGACCATGACGCCGACGTGGACCGGCAAGCACATTTTCTCACCGGCAGCAGGCACCACGGCGGACTTCATTGGGCCGGTGACGACTTCGCCTGCCGTTCGCATCATCGGTTCGACCAGCATATCCGGCGTCCCGGCCCTGTCAGGCGCGATCGTTCAATACTGCTCGGCAGATACGCACGACACCGTCATACAAGTGGATGCCGTGGCTGGTGTGCCGACCGTGCTATTCCGCCGGGCCGACGGCACTGGCGCTTCGCCCTCAGCCGTACAGCTTAACGATGTGATCGGTCTGCACTCGGCACGAGCCTACGGCACGACCGGCTATGGCACGAGTGGTCGCGCCTCGATCACTTATGGTGCGGCGGAAGCGTGGACGGATACGGCTCAAGGCGCGAACGTAACGATCCAGACCACGCCCGCGGGCGGGGTGGTGACGCAGACATCCTTCAAGGTTTTCGACGACGGACACATTCAGGCGTGGGGTATCGTGGCCGGCGCGCTCGTGACTTGTCAGCCCGACAAAGGCACCTACACTGGCGTCGCCACTGGCTTCGCGGCCACTGCCCCGACTGTGACGATGATATGGGCGCGTAACGGCAATCTGGTGACGATGCAGATTGCAGCCTTCTCGGGCACGTCGAACGCTACCGGCTTTACCATTCCGGGCACCAACATCCCGAATTCAATCCAGCCGGCCCGCGCTCAAACCTTTGTCGTCTCGGGGCTGATAAACGCCGGCACCCATGAGACTTCGGTGGATTCCTACCTATCCCTCGGTACGGGCGGCACTATGACGCTTTTCAAGGCCAATAGCTCGTCCGGCTGGACGAACACCGGCACCAAAGGATTCGCCCAATCGGTCACGTTTACCTACCTGCTCAACTAGGATATGATCGCTACCTAACCTTGCAGGGAAGATAACCACTTTGGAGGCTATCAAATGACAACTGTCGCTCCGCCCTTTTCAGTCGAAGACGCCCAGCTCATTGTCAACACGGCCGAAGCCTGTGCGCAGCCAAACATGAAGGCCGCGATGACCCTCAGTGGTGCCCTCGCGCGCTTCGCCCGCTTCTACGATGTGGCCATCCAGGCGTTTGAAGTGATCGACACGGCCAACGCCAAAGTGGCCGCGCAGACACCCCCGGCGAATGGCGCCGACCATGGCCCGGAGCTGCCCGGCGAAACACTGCCCGCTGCGCCGCCGGTGGCGAACTGACATGCTGGCTTGGCTGAAACTCCTGCCCCTGAAGGACTGGCTTTATTGCGGTGCAATAGCCGTCATCATCGCCGGCTTTTTAACCTATTCCGCGCACGAGCGCAGCATAGGAGCGGCTAAGGTAGCCGGTCAGGATGCCAAGCTGGCTGCCCTGCAGACCCAGCGAAACGCCGCCATATCCACTCTGGCTGCCTCACGCCTAGCCCACATCGGAGACTCCTATGACGCGACTCTTAACGCTCCTATCCCTGACAGCCCTCATGTGTTCGTGCGCAACTGTCCCGCCGCGCCCCGTAGCAGTGGCCTGCCCAGCACCGCCGGCCATCCCGGCGGAACTGATGCAACCCCCGATAGTGCAGAAACAGCTCCGCGCGATATTGGACCCCCCATCGACAAAGCCGGCCGCGACGCCGACGCCCTGATTGCTTCACTGCAACAGACCGTCCAGACGCTCGTGAAGGCAATGTGCGCTGCCGCACAGACTGCCCCGACCTGTCATGGGATCGTCCCATGAAGATCATCGAACAGGTGGGTCAAGTTATGGGAAACAGCGGCCATCAGAATCATGTAGTTGAAGTCGCCGCCACAATTAGTGGCGCGAGCGCCGTGGTTGGCACTACTATCGGCCAGGTGAACCAAATCCTACAGACCATCGCCTACATCGTCTCGATTATCTCGGGCCTCTGTGCGATCGCCTATTACGTGACGCGGCGCAACAAATGAACATGGGTCCGGGGGGCATAGCCCTGCTCAAAGGCTTCGAATCCTGCCGCCTGACGGCCTATCAGGACGGCGGCGGGGTTTGGACGATCGGCTGGGGTCAGACTGGCCCGGCGATCGTCGAGGGCTCTACGTGCACTCAGGATCAGGCCGACGAGTGGCTGGCACAGGGCTTGCAGGCTATCTCGGCCGCCGTGACCGGTTATGTCACCGCCCCGGTCAACCAAAATCAGTTCGACGCGCTGGTGGATTTCGCTTACAATCTCGGGACTGACACATTCAAAGGATCGACCCTCTTGAAGTACCTGAACCTGCAGAAGTATCAGCTCGCCGACAGCGAATTCCTGAAATGGAACCACATCGGCGGTGTCATCAGCGCCGGGCTCACCCGTCGGCGTCAGGCCGAACGCGCGCTGTTCCTCTCCCCGGTCGAATCTGCGTAAACCCCATGCGCATCCCGAAGCGCGATCCTCAACAGTTCCGGGTCTACAAGTGGGAGCGATCCCTTTCCGATTGGGCTGGCGCGCGGGCCACGGACGATGAGCTGCGCACCATAGTCGGCCGCTGTTGCGCGCTCTATCGCGTCCCGATTCCGACCCTCGCGCTCGTCACGAAAGACAAACGCGATGGCGTGAAGCTGGACAGCTCCTACCAGCCCGGCGATCATCATATCGAGCTGCGCCCCCGGCACCGGCACAAGTGGGACGCGATTCACGAAGCTGCCCACGCGATCACCGACTGGATCATCGATTCGAAAGTGGCACACGGCCCGGAGTGGTTCGGCGTCTATCTTATTCTGCTGTCTCATTTCAAGGTTATGCCGCTAAACGTGCTGCGCTTCTCGGCCGACCGGGCCGGTCTGGAATACGCCGGTCTGCCGTCTCTTGAACCGAACGTGATCCGATACTGCTACAAAATCGAATACGCCAAAGCCAAAGCCGCAAGGAAATCGCCATGAGCGCACCCGCTCTTTCTACTGGTTTAAAATGCCCGAAGTGTGATGGCCTATTCATGGGCCGCACCGGCAAGACGCCCGGCGGGCGCCAGCGCTGGTCGTGTGGCTCCGGGCACGCCGGCCGCGGCTGCGGCTACAGCACGACCGCGCCGGATCAGCCGACGCGCGATCAGGCTGGCAACGCGGTCGAATCGACGGCCAAACCTATCGCGAAGCGCGCTCTGGCTAAGTCCACGCGCTATATCATCACCGCGGCGCAGAACGCGACGCCGGCGCACGCTGGCTTCCTCGCGGCACTCAAGCACGCGGCCAACTACCTGAATGCCGAGCTGATCGTGCTGCCGCTTCGCTACAAGAACGCCACGAGCCGCTGGACCGAGAGCCAGGCCAATGCCGAATGGTGGGCGCCCGAGCTGGTGCCGTACCTGTACAACCAGCGCAAGAAGCTGAATCCGAATCTGGTGCTGCTGGGAGACGTGAAGACCCAACCCACCGCGACGCGCCCACTGGCCGGCTTCGAAGGCATGACGGGGAGCGAATCGTGCATCCTCGGCCACACGAAGTTGCAGCTTAAAGTGGTGCCGGCGCCGTCCAACCGCTTCCCGAAGATTCTGACCACGACGGGCGCCGTGACGGTCAAGAACTACACCGACAGCAAGGCCGGCAAGCTGGGCGAATTTCACCACGTACTTGGCGCCGCACTGGTTGAAGTGAAGGGCAAGACGTTCCATCTGCGGCAGCTATTGGCCAGTCAGGATGGCTCATTCACCGACTTGGACATCCACTATACGCCGACCGGCTGCCAGCCGGCGGATCAGGCTTTGGGCCTTGTGATGGGCGACACCCACCATCGCTTCCTCGATCCGGGCGTGCGCAAGGCGACGTTCGGCAAGGGCGGCATGGTCGATATACTCAACCCACAAGTGCTCGTGTGGCACGACCTGCTCGACGACTACGCCACGAACCCGTACCATGAGGGCAACCCGTTCATAGAGGCCGCAAAACGCACCAAAGGCTTCCAGATGGTCAAGCGCGAAGTCGAGGAAGCCATCGCGTTCCTCGATGAAATGACGGGCAATCGCAAGAGCGTCATCGTCAGCTCTAACCATGACGATATGCTGCGCCGCTGGATTATCAAAACCGACTGGCGCGAGGATGTCGAAAATGCAGACTTCTATCTGGACACGGCTAAAGCTATGTTGGCGAGCGCTCGTATGGGCAGCGGGGGTGCCGAATATGCTAGTCCCTTCAGCTATTGGGTTACTCAGCTCTCAAAAAATCCGGGCGTCCGGGCGCTTGGCGGAAACGAATCATTCGTGCTCGGCGGTAACGAGTGTGGAACCCATGGACACGTCGGTGCAAACGGAAGTCGAGGTTCGATACTCGGCTTTTCACGTCTAGGCATCCGCATGATCACTGGCCACGGCCACACACCAGGGCGCGAGGAAGGTCACACGCGAGTCGGCACGAGCACCCCGCTGCGCCTTGAGTACAACGGTGGGCCGTCGAGCTGGTTGAACACCCACGCGGTCGTCTACGCAACAGGCAAGAATAGCCTGCTCACCGTGATTGGTGATGAGTGGCGCATCTAAAAAAAGCACCAATCAGGCGAAGTGATCACCGAGCTTCTTCCCGCCGCCATGGTTCCAGTGCTTCGCGTTCTCGGCGAAGACGGCCCGCTTACGCTCAGCCGGATTGCTGGACCGGGCAGCCGCCGAGAGTTTCGCGGCTGGAATAGACTTTCCCTTCGGCACTCCCAATTCCGAGTGCAACAGGCCCTTGTGTGACGGTTTGATCTTGATTGCCACGATCGGCCTCGATATCCAACTGGAGTTGGGCTGACAGGCGCCAAACGGCCTTCGCCAGATGGTAGCACCCGTCCGAGTCCTTCTGCAACCCTGTGCCATAATCGAACATATGGCGAAAAGCCGTGTTCATCTGGTCGGTCGATTTCTCGCGCGCCCAATGCAACTTCTGTCCGGCATTATGCTGATCGTTTCCCGCTACGGCCACTTCAACCACGGCCAGGAAGGCGTCCGGGAAATATTCCATCAGGAAGGTCCACACCTGAAGCCGTTTGCGAGCGGCGTAATCTACGGGCAGAGGCATAGGGCCATCCTTACTTGGGAAGCGGACAACTTGGACACCGGCACTTCGTAGCCGGGCGTGTAGAGGCGGAATCGATGGCCGCATAGTAAACCGACGAACGCCTCAAGTCGAGCGCCGCGTGACTTCTCCCAGCCGGGCATGAAGATGATGCCGCCCACCTTGTCGGCGACGATCTTCACATCGCGCGCCAGCAGGTCCGCCCAGCTCGTGCCGGGCGGAATCGAGCCGTCTTTGGACAGCATGACCTTCCGCACAAACTCTATATCGTCCAGCTCGGCCGGCGAAATGATCTTGAGTCCATGGTTGCGTAGATCGAGCGCCGCGGCGTTGAAGGCTGGGTAGTTGCACTGTGGGATGGTGCTCATCGGGCCGGCCAAGTACCAGGCGCGCTTAGTAGACATCGCCGTTCTCCCTAATTTTGGTGTCTTCATAAGGTGCGGCAATCCGGCGATACAGCTCCAATTTCGCGCACTCCAGCACCCCGATGGCGGTGTTCAGATCGCCATAGTTCGTCGGCGTGAGCGATAGCCATTTGACTATGACGCGCGTGATGGCATAATTCAATTCGCCGGCACTACGTGGCGTCACCCCAAACTCTATATCGGCGCGTTCGTGCTGCTCAATGTACGGCATCACTTTCTCCGTTTGCAGGCAGCGAGCAGGGCGTCCTGCACGCTGACTTTGGTGTGGTAACGGGCAATCATCACTTCATCGATTGTATCACGCGCTACTAGGTTGTACACATTCACGACGCGATTTAATCCAGCCTGGAACTGCCGGGTCGGCCCGATCCGGCCGAGCAACTGCAGGGTGTGCTCAAGGTTCCAGCTATGTCCGAATCGCACCAGATTATGGCAGACGTGCTGCAGGCCATCGATGCCGTGGCCCACCGAACCGGGGTGCGCCCAGCCGAATGGCGCATAGCCGCTCTTGAAGGCCACAAGCCCGTCTTTATGCGCCAGATCGACGCCCTTGGGGAACGTCTTTTTCAGTCGCTCCAGATCACTCTTGAAGTAGTAACCCACCAGCAGCGGGTCGCTCGTCTCCGAGCTGATGCTTTCCAGCGCCTCTAGTTTGGCGTTGTGCAGCGACTTCCAGCTTGGGTATTCGGTGTAGACCGCCCCGTTGGCGGCCTGACAGCATTTGTTCGTCAGCGCGCCGGCGTTGAAGGCTTCAATGCTGAAGTCTTCAAACTCGGCGTACATCGCGCGCTCCAGCTCCAGATAGAAGGCGAGCGCCTTGGGCGGTAAGGTAACATCGATTTGTGTGACGTGAGGCTCGCGGACATCGAAGAAATCGCGCGGATCAAGCGTGAGACTGACATCGGCGATGAGCGCGTGAATCTCGGCCGCGGAGTGGGGGAATGGCACTATGCCGAATCCACTATAGCCCGTGCGGAACCACCGCTCCATGAATGCCGTATAGGTGCGGCCGAGCCGCTGTCCGCGATCAATGAACCACATCTGCCCCCACAGGTCTTTAAGGCCGTTCGGGCTGGGCGTGCCGGTCAGATTGATCCAGCGATCGGTGAGCGTATGAGCGACGCGGGCGATCGCCTTGGCGCGCTCCCCGCTCTTATTCAGGCGGAAACTCTTGAGCCGCGTGGACTCATCCGCGATCACGGTGCCAAACGGCCACTTGTCCTGGTAGTGTTCGACGAGCCACGGTAGTTGCTCGTAGTTCACGGTGTAGATTTCGGCTTCGCGCTTGAGAGCCGCGAGCCGTTGATCGAGCGTACCGACAACGACCGATACGCGGGTGTCCTTGAACACGTCCCACTTGGCCGCTTCTTCCGGCCACGTATCGCGCGCCACACGCAGCGGGCCGAGCACCAGGGTCGGCTTGTCGATCAGCCCGCACAGTCGCAGCGCATCCTGCACCAGCAAGGCATCGAGCGTCTTGCCCGAGCCCACATCTGCGAACAGATTGCATCGCGGATGGGCCAGCAGGAAGTCGTAGGCGACCTTGTTTATTTCTCGTAGCGTGAGCGGCTTGCGCGCCATTTCTGGTAGGCCTTTTCTAACATGGCCAAGTGCTCATCGACCAGCTCGATCGTGTTGAGCACGTAGACTGGCATACGCCGCATCTTGAGTCGGATGTGCTCGCGCTTCTGCGCGTCAGTGGCGTCCTTGCCTGGCCGCTTGGTCTCGACCATATGGGGGTCTAAGAAGGGCAGCGTAATGAGCCTATCCGGCATATTACGCCGCCCCGGTACGGTCAGCTTGTAGCACAGCCCGTGCATGTCTTCGATGCCCACGCGCAGGCGTTCTTCTATAGGCGCCTCTTTCATATCAAAACTTGTATATCGTGCCGTAGTGGCCGTTCATCACCAGCTCAAACGACCCGTCACTGGCGGTCGTCACGTAGCCGTACCAGTAATCGCCGATCAGCATATCGTTCTTTCCGAAGAACGTCCACGGCGCCACACAGCTCGACGCATCGAACCCGGGCTGGTAGGTGTAGGTCTTGTAGATGCCGGCAGTCAACTCCTGCCCGCAGTACGTCTCACTGATGAGATTGCCGTCGCTATCCCATGTGTCCGCACTGAAGGTGTAGATGTAGCTGCTGCGGTACTGCGGCCGGTTGGCAACGCTCTGGCAGAAGCCAGAAATCACATCGCCGGCGCCGACCGACACGCCAACGCAACTGCGCTGACCATTGGCCAGCAGATCGGCCGGGAGCTGCAGCGGCACAAGCGTACCGGCCGCGGCGACACCTGCAATGGCAAGCGCGCTTGCCAGAATCAACCCTCTATGAAATTTCATTTTCCATTCTCCTTTGGTTTATCAACTCAGCAAATGAATCGGGCTCTCGCCACCCTTCTGGACGGCGTTGGCTTCCGAGTCGCGGAAGCGCTCGGCCAGCTTGTACAGGGCGAACACCGTGCCGAGTGCGACGGCCGGGTTTCGCGGGTGATCCTTGCGCAGCTTCATCACCACGGTTTCGATCATGGTGGCGGCCTCTTTAGCCTTCTCGCGCATGTCAGGGCGCATGTGTTGAAGTGCCTGAGCGATGTTCTCGATCGTGGCATCAATACTGTCGGTCAGCAACGTGTCACTCATTTGTCTCTCCGGTAGCGGTAGTCTTCGAAGCCCTTGGCGGCGAGCGGCAGGCCCTTGGACCATTCGCGCTCGCGCGTCAGAATCTTGCACAGCCCTTTCGTGTTCCACTGCGGGTCGTCCAGCGGTTCGCAAATCGCTTCGTCGTGCACGGTCAGCAGCGGATTGTACCCGGCTTCTTCCGCCTCGATCAACCCATGTGCAAGCGTATCGCGCGCCACGCGCTCGGTCAGGTTTTGGCTGATCTTGCCCGAGTAGGTCTTGATTCGCTGCCACTGGCGCGTATACGGGTTGACGCCAAGGTAGGATATTTCCCTCTTGTCATCGTTATACCGCGGAGCCGGATAGCACAGGTAACTGCCCGAAGGGCACAGTATCCTAAGCCAATTGCCGAGCCGATCCACCGTAAAGCCACGGACCTTGAATTTCCGGTTCGGCGTGCTGATCGCATTGATTACGGCCTCTTGGATCGCTTGGTGGAACGCCATGATAGCGGGGTGAGCGCGTCGCCATGCACGAACGAAGACCTGGCATACGACCCACGTTCGCTCAGTGAGGCCGAACGTCCGGTGCTTCTTCGCAGCCTTGTGCCAGTCGGCGGTGGCCTCAGCAATAGCGTGACGGGTAAGCGTAGGCCATGCGGTCGCGGCCATTTCGTCCAGATCAACGCTGTATACTTCGGACATGGAAATAAACGCGCCCACGCCCCCGTAGTATTGGAGGGCCAATTCAATGACCTTACCAATCTGTCTCTGGAAGTCATCGACATCCTCCACGCTAATATTCATTGAGCGGGCGTAGGCGACTTTGTACAGGTCCGGGCCGATGCCGGCATCGTAGTCTCGGAACGCCTGCAGCTTCCATTCCTCGCCCGCCATCCACGCCAGATCGCGGCCCTCGATATTGGCCAAGTCGGCAACGACCAGCTTACGGCCTTTAGCCGCAACCGGAATGCTTCGCAGGAGCGATGAGCCAAAAGCCATGGGCTCACCGCCCAGCAGCTCGATCAGCTCCATATCGTCCTGCTTGAACGCATCGATCGCCAGTTCAATCTCGTCCAATGAATGTGTGGGTCTGGGTAAATTTTGAGGCTGAAATATACGCCCAGCCCATCGCCCGGTGCGACTGGCGCCACAGTAGACGAGCAGGCCATAGAGCCGGCCGTCCACTTGGGACGAGACGACCCGTTTGTACTTGGCCGTGCTGGCCTTGCTCGCCTGCTGGCGGTTGACGAGCAGCATCTTCACCGGCGTCGATAGTTCGGGATCGGCCAGTCTGCGTTCGACTGTATCAGCCCGCAGGTCGCCCAGCTCAATGCTGTAGGCTTCGCTCAGGAACCGCATCAGCTTGGCTATCTGCGTGGTTCGATCGACCGTGCCAACAGTCAGCGCCGTTGTCTCATCCGCCAGCTTGGCCTTCTCGCGCGTGGTGATCTTGATTGCCGCTTCGCACAGCTCCAGATCGACCGCGATGCCGCGGGCGTTCATCTTGGCATCGAGCGCCCGCAACTTCAGTTCGAACGGCGTGTCGTTCCACTTCGGGATGAGTTTGGCCACCGAGCGCATCCAGACAATATCCTGCCCGGCGTATTCCAGGAAGCCGGCCCACTCGACCGGGTGCGTGAGGCGCGTCTTGCGCGAGCCGTCCTGCTGGGGTTTGCAGAACATCTGGATGTATTGCTTGCCGTGCTGATCCTTCGCGTCAGTCCCGAGACTGAAGATTTCGCTCAGCTTCTCCCCGCCGGCCGGTAGGCCGTGGGCACGGGCATTCGCCTGTAGGCAGCGCCAGCGCTCGACCGGTATCTTTAGCGCTCGGAACCATGGGCAGGTCTCCAGCAGGCTCCGGTCAAACTCGGCGCCGGCCGCGTAGATTTCATCGGCGAGCAGGAGCGCTTCGACCAGATCGCCGGGCGGCTCGGGGTCGGCAGTGAAGTCGTGGAGCGAGATTGGCCCATCATCGAGCGCCCACTGCACGGTCATCACTTCCGCGCCGGTCCGATATTTGAAGACGCCGTGCGTTATCGGAACCGTCGAGTATGATTCAATGTCAATCCACAACTTCACGGGTCACGACGATTCCGGGCTGGTGTCGAATCTCCATGCCCAGCACTTTCTTGAGTGAGACGCCATCGGGCAAGTCCAGCTCGTTGCGTAGGATGCCGACCATCCCGCGCGAGAGATAGAGGGTATCAGGGCTGCGGCCGTGGTTCGCATCCATATACGTAACCACGGCCTGCCTAATCTCCTGAAGGAGATTCATCAGCCTGCTATATCGTCAGCTTCGGACTCATCGGGTGCGGCGATTTCGTCGAATTCCGACTCATCCGGCCGCGCGCCGCCCGAGAAGGCATCGCCCTTGCCGACGTACTGCACAATCAGCAGCTCGGCGTTCAGGCGCTTGCCAAACCCGTTGTCCATGGCCCAAATGTTGAACTGCGCCTTGACGTAGCAGCCTGAGTACAGGGTGCCATCATCTTCGGTCAGCACTTGCAACTGAGGGCCAAGCAGCTTCGGGCGCTTGTTCGGTTTGGTCTTGGCTGCGATGTACAGCATCCCATCGAACCCTTCCCAATCGCTCTTAGCATCACCCTTGTGCAGACAGGTCTTGTCCGCAGCATCGAGCGCCTTGTACTGGCTTTCGCCCTTGACGCCCCACTTGGTCTTGGCGACCTTGAGCATGGCAGCTTTGATCACCGGCACGATCGGATCGTCCGGCGCGATCAGCAGCTTGGCATCGCACTGCGTATTCTCGGGATCGAACCGCAGGTTCGGGGCGAACAGTGAGGGCATCGCAAGGCGAGCCCGCGGAACGGTCACGAGACCTTCCGGCTTCGGTTTGACGTTGACTTCAGACATTGACTTGACTCCTGGTTTTGACGTTGAACTTAGACTTCGACGTAGATGGTATCATAAGCTGCTTCACGGCCGCCAGCTTTTTCGCGTGGCGTTCAACGTCCGCGTGTAGCGCGAGCTGCATGGTGGGGCGGATGCGGAAACGTATGTTCATGGTGTGATCCGCGTGAGTGCGGCTCTTTATCGGGCATGTGGATAGCCAAGTCGTTTATATTTGGATCACTCCCGTTGCACCAGTTCTCGGGCACCATTAGTCCCGTGAAAATCTC